>Ga0187772_10001916_pt1 | contig 10131 bp, 9 predicted proteins | sample 0116_SJ02_MP15_2_FD_133137 | JGI IMG/M metagenome (GOLD analysis project Ga0187772, IMG submission 133137) | Tropical peat soil microbial communities from peatlands in Department of Meta, Colombia - 0116_SJ02_MP15_20_MG | ecosystem: Environmental > Terrestrial > Soil > Wetlands > Peat | place... | reverse complement strand
AGTTTCCACCCTCCTGACCCCGGCGCAGCAGCAGCGGTTGGAAGAAATGAAGCAGAACTACCGGGAATTCCTTCAACCGGTGGAAGAAGGCCGGTGACCACCGCGCGCAGATTCCATTTGAGCAAAAGCGCCTGCACCGGTATTCTGTGGCTGCACACGCGCGAGTAGCTCAATTGGATAGAGCGTCGGCCTCCGGAGCCGAAGGTTGTGGGTTCAACCCCCGCCTCGCGTACCAGCCTTCGCTCGAGCAACGCGGAGAGCGAAGGCTGCGCCGTAGCGCAAAGCGCGAAGGCGGGCGCGAGCGTCCGAACAACTGGCGCTCCGAGCTACGGCTGGCAGGCCAGCCTTCGAGAATAGAGGGTCCAACAGCCATTCCTCACGTCCCCTCTGGCCGGTGCCAAATGCGCTGGCCGTCTTTGTACACCTCCCGAACGCGGTGAAACGGCACGCGACGAATCCGGCCCTCCTCATCCGCAAGCCGGAATGCTTGCGGGTCATCGCGAGGAAAACTCACCTCCGCAAACGGAACCACGAGGATGCGTTTCTCGACCCGGTCAAAATAGCCCAGCGCGAAGTTTCCGTGCGCAAACTCCGCGTCCCAGCGGATGCGGTTCAGCAATTCGTGAATGGGCATCTGGTGCATGATTACCATCGCCGTCCGAGAAACCACTCGTCTGCTTCCAGATCATGTTTCAGCAGATACGCATGCCCGTCGGTGGCCCGCACTTTGAAATAATCGGCGCGGGGCCACTCGGGTTTGCTTTCGACCTGATGCCAACGGTCGAGGACTTCCTCCACCTCGACGGGTTGTTCTTCCTCGATAAAGCGGCGCGGCGTCTCGTCGGCCTTGGTCCCGGCGTAGCATTCGACCTGGATGGGGATGAGTTTCATCTGCGGGTTTTCCGGCAACACTTTGCACCCGGCATCCACCTGCGGGCGTGCTCACAGTTTGTAACCAATCTGGCGCAGGAATTTCTTTCGCCATTCGGTGTCCGCTTCGCCTTCAACACCCTTGGGCGGCAGACCGTCCACCACCCCCACAATGCCGCGGCCCTGATCGGTTTCCGCAACGAGCACCTGGGCCGGATTGGCGGTGGCGCAGAAAATCCGGCAGACCTCCGGCACCATCTTGACCGCATTCAGCACGTTGACCGGATAATAGCCTTCACCGAGGAAGAGAATGAAACTGTGTCCGGCGCTGATGGCCAGAGCGTTTTTTCGGGCCAGTTCCATCATGGCCGGGTCGGTCCCGGTACAGCGTACCAGGCATTTGCCGGAGGACTCGCAAAAAGCCAGTCCGAACTTGATGCCGGTCACGGCGCTCACCAGCGCTTCGTGGATGTCCTCCACCGACTTGATGAAATGCGTCTGGCCGAGGATGAAATTGACAGGTTCGGGCTTTTCGATCTGGACCACAGTGAATTTGGGTTCCATAGCAATGGCAAGGTTGCCCCGTTCGGGCGACCGGTCAAGCCATCTTCTCGTCTCCTGGCAACGCGTGCAAGTTGGGTTATTAACCCCCAAAGCAGTTGTGTGATATTTGCCGGGCCGTCGCCACAACAAATTGTTTAACCAAGGATGGACGCGAATGGACACGGCTTATTTTTTGTAGGGACGCATCGCTGGGGCGTACGTTTCTAATTCGATACGCTTTCTTTTCCCGTCACTTCCTTCCCGTTGTTTCCTTCTGTAAACATTCTCTTTTACAACCGGAGACCAACCAATGAAGACTTCACAGAAGCAAACAAAGAAAACAAAGAGGCCGATTCCTCCCGTTCACTCCCTCGTTTCCTTCGTTGCCTTCTGTAAAATTTTGCCGCCATCTCCCTGCATTCATTCGATGTGCGGAGTTGAATGTTGAATATTCGATGTTTCCCGCCGCGTGAGGCTGCAAGCCTTTTACGCGGTTCGCCTGACCCGCTTCGACTTTACGGGGCGGGGGAAAACCTTTATCCATGGTTGATGCAGCAATACCAGTGGCTCTTGTTCGATGCCGACGGCACGCTTTTTGACTACGACCGGGCGGAAAGCGCCGCGCTCCAGCGGGTTTTCCGGTTGATTGGAGCCACCTTCGACCCCGGCTATCTGACGGCCTACCGGCGTATCAACCAGGCGTTGTGGCAAGCGGTGGAAAAGGGAGAGCTTACGCCCGGCTTCGTCAAAGTGCGCCGCTTCGAACTGCTGCTGCAAACCTTCGGGATTGCGCATCCGCCGGCCGCGTTCAGCGCCAGCTATCTCGAGTGCCTGGCCGAATGTTCGGAACTGGTTGAAGGTGCGGCTGAAGTGCTGCGGGGATTGCAGGGGAAATACCACATGGCCATTTTGACCAACGGCTTGCAGGCAGTTCAGCGCAGCAGGCTCGCCCGGTCCGTGCTCCGCCAGCACATTGCTGAAATCATTATTTCAGAAGAAATCGGTTTTGCCAAACCGGCCAAAGAGTTTTTCGACGCCGCGCTGGCGCGCTTGGGACATCCCTCGCGTCGCGAAGTGCTGATGATTGGTGATGGCTGGAACTCCGACATCCTGGGCGCGATTCAGTATGGCCTCGATGCCTGCTGGTACAATGCCGGACACAAGCCTCGACCGGGCGGTTGCGAGATCACCCGCGAGATTGCCTCCTTGCACGAATTGATGGAATGGCTGGGATAATCGCGCGGCGGCTCTGCCGCTTTACGCCGCCATTGGCCGGGGGGGGTGAACCGGTATTTGAGGCGCCCCGTCGAGCACGGTCATCAGGTCAGCAATGCTACGATGACACAAATTCCTCCAATGAGTGTGGCCGTTGCGCCAAATAACCATATAATGGTTTCCCATCTGCCCTTCAAACTCTCACCGAAATTCCAGCATCGAGCGAACAAATGCGGCGATGCTGCGCTGGCATGCTGGTTTGATTCGTGCTTTTCTATTTGTGGGACGGTCAATTCTCTTCCGCAGGAAGGACAATTGAAACGCTGACCACCTGCATCAGAATTTACTTCAATGGATTGGCCACACGAACAATCAAATTTTATGTTCGTAGTTACATCACTCTCCAGAATGTTCGATTCGGACACGGGCGAATCCTGAATCTCAAAATCTACATACGCGCCCATGTTACGTTGCATTACGAGTGGTTCTGTTTTCATAACGTTCCTTCGCCACAGCTTGGGGCGGCAGTGAACTCCTTTGATTGGCCGATGCCATTTCAAAGTAAGCTACAATGCCAGCCGCGAAAATCAGGGCTGTGGCAAAAATTTCCCATTTCATTGTGTCCATTTCGCACGGTAAGAGCTTATTCCTTGCCAGCTTGCGAAGAGAGGAGGGGGCCTGGCCCAAGGTGGATACCGGGGGATCAGGTAGATGACAGTGTATCGGAATCGACGCTTTACTTCCGGCCGTTTTGGACAAAGCTTTCACCCGTTTCCTCCGTCAGGCGGGATTCGGCGCGACGAGAAAGAGAATTGTGATATGGCCAAGAAAAGGGCGTTTCCGCTGGCGCAAGCATACGGGCTGCTGGAATCCGGCCCGGTCGTGCTGGTCACCACCGCCCGCGCGGGACGGGCGAACATCATGCCCATGTCATGGCATACAATGATGGAGTTTGTGCCGCCGCTCGTGGGCTGTGTCGTCAGCAACCAAAATTACACGTTCGAGATTTTGCGGGCTACCGGTGAATGTGTGCTCAACGTGCCGACGATGGAATTGGCCAAAAAAGTGGTGGCTTGCGGCAATGCTTCCGGGCAACACGTGGACAAGTTCAAAGCCTTTGGCCTCACGCCGGTGGCCGCGTCGGTCGTCGAGGCCCCGCTCATTGCCGAGTGTTATGCTAATCTGGAATGCAAGGTGGTTGATCAAAAACTGGTGGCCCAATACAACTTCTTCGTCTTGGAGGTGGTCAAGGCGTGGATTGATCCGCTTCGGAAACGGCCACGGACGATCCATCACCGGGGAGAAGGTATATTTGTGATTCCGGGGCGGACAATCAAGCTGCCTTCCCCTAAAACCTCCTTCCTCACCACATGAAACATCAGCCGACCGAGACCACCGTAAATATCACGAGGCAGGCTGCCGCCGCTCCGACGAGGCAAGCCGAACCGCCTGCATTGGATTCCCGCCGTCGCTGCGCTTTGGCGCGGCGAATCGGCGCGACGAGGGGAAGGCCGGATCAGAAAAGACCTTTAGCATTCCGCCTGGCCGCCGTGAGCATTACCGCATGCCCTTCACCGTAACGCATCAACCGGGAAGACTCCCAACTTTCCCCGAACTTCGAGAGTTGGCCAAACAACATGATGTCCAGCTCGACGGCAACGAACAGGCCGGAGACTTCCATCATTCCGACCAGGAGCATCCCAAGGTGAAGGGAAATTATACTTTTGAGCAGAACGGCGGCATCCGTGGCGATTTTACCGGCCATGTCCTCGGGAAACTGACCGGGACATTCGTGTTTGCGACTGGCAAAGCCGAGATCACCATTACCGAAAAGCCATTCCTGCTTCCCGAGGCGGTTTTGAAATCAAAGCTGTCAGAAGAGCTGAAACGGTTCTGCGCCCAATTTCCACCTTTGACTCGCGCTTAAAGTCCCTGTCATTTCTTTTTACAGATTCGGATTCTGGTTGGTTCAAGCGGCAAAAGATTCCCGATGGTTGCTAATTTGCCCGGGTCTCAAGCGCCACCGTCATTTTGTGAACGGGTTCACCCGTGAATTCCTCAGTGGGCAATGTCAGGTCGGGCTTTAACTCCACGGTGAAATGTTGCGTTGCGGCATCGTATTGAACCGCCCCGGCGTTGCCGGATTGAGCCGTAACTTTGGGCGCGCTGGCGGCATAGCCATGCAGGCTGACCGATTCCTCGGTCTTTGCGAAGACGATGTCAACGGTCAGCTTGCCGGGCTCGTCCCGCAGCGAGACGATACGCTGCTTGCCGGTGGAAACAAACTTGCCCGCGTCCCCCAGGAAGGCAATTCCACTTTGGCCCACCGGCGCCACCACGTAAAACGCGCTGGCTTGGGCGGCGAGAAAGGCGGAAAAAGTTTTGCCGGCATTCAAGTGCCGTGCCGTGCCGGTGAAATAATCATAGATATAAACTTCGGTCTTCAGACCCAGCTCGGAAAGGGAAAACCGCACTTTCTCATTGTCCCCCTTTGAACGGTTGAAGGCAAAAACATATCCGGTCTTCAGTCCATCGTGGTCGGTATAGGTGCCGGCCACCAGAGGCGACTCGACGTGTTGCGCATCAGCAAGGTAACTCTGGTCGAGCGGCAGGAGGGAAACATCGGGCTTGACGATGACGCCGTCGGCGCGGACAGCTTTCAGGAGATTATTTTTGTCTTCAGACCCAATGGGATCGCCGATGCCGACCGGCCCGGCTGAAAGCGCGGAGAGCAACAGATTATTGGTTTCCGTGCTCCTGAAAACATCAGCCCAGGGCCAGATGCCCATGGCGGCGGCCAGCCGGGAGGTGTAAAGAAAATCATTCCATTTATCCGGATTGAACCGGTCAACGCTGGTACGGATGGTGGTGAGATTGTCGTAACGACTGCCTTGCAGGAAATGACAGGGATACGGCATGCAATACTGGAGCGTGATGCCTTGTTCTTTGCACGCCCGCGCCATGTTATCCAGAAATGCCGCGCCCGTATCAATGTTGCTGCTGAAGGCGGGCGAATATTTGTAGATGCGGTCAAGCCAGTCTTGTTCGTAGGTGACAACGCCGGAAACCTTGAGATAAGCGGCGATATTATCCCACCATCTCGGATCGACGGCAGCCAGCCCGGAAATTTTATATTGTTGATGATACGGGCTGGCTGGATCCATCCAACGATTGTGAGTGACGAGCGGCAGGTTGATGGATTTTTGGAAAGCGCCCAGGCCGTTCGGGAAAAGATTGGTGTGGGCTTTGTATTCCATCAAACCGCCGTAGCGATTCCATTCGCCTTCAGGCAGTGCCGGGGCCTTCGTTTTGCCCAATACGCCGTCGGGCCCGGTAAAACTTTTGTAATACCACCAACTGTCCAACTGGAGATAGCGAATCGGAATTTGCTCCTGCCGGTAACGCTCGACGAGTGTTGCGAGCGTATCGGCATAGCCCTTGTTCGTGTCATAGTGATAATAGTAGGCAGCGCCGTTATCGGTCCAGTAACCCAGATATTTCAACACAATATCGGCCTCATTACCGGGCCGTTTCGCACCTTCCATCTTCAGCAAACTGCGACCCCACAGGTCCCAAGTGCGGTTGATTCCATGTCCAAACGCCACGAGGGTTTGCTGGGTGAAGCCGGCCGGCAGACTGTGCAACTTCGGATTCAAGCCGCTGGCAACCTGATGCTGGCCGTCGCCGAACATCCTGGCCACCATGAAATGCGAGGCGGGCGAGACCACAAACGAGTTGGCGTGATCATCGAAAAGCAACCACGGCGTGGAAATGTCACTGGCCGCAAAACGCGGTGGCGCAAAATTATCCAATCCGTAACTGAAAACGTGCAGTTTGGCCGGCAACGTGGTGAAGGATGGAAATGGCGCCGGAGGCTCATCCACCGCCAGGCTGCAAGTGTCGGCAAACAATACCAGCGACGCCTGGTCGTAAAGACGAATCCGTCCTCTCATCGGCGACTGCTCGCTTTGCCACTCAAAAGTGATTTGCTGGAAACCGCCGATGGAATCGCTGCTGCGACTTACAGCGACGTTCTCAATCGGAACCTCGAAATGGCCGGCGAATTTCCACGCCGGGTTCCTGGTGACAACCTCGTAGTTGCCGGCGGTTTCATCCACGCGCACCAATAAGCCATTGTTCGGCGCCGAAACAACGGTCGCGGACGCGTGAGCGCCACCAAGGAACAGCGCCAGCAAAACGGTACCGGGCAACCGGGCTGCTGGAGCGAAAAAATCTGGTTTCGACATGGCTACAAAACGGGGGGCTTATATACAAATTTATCCTGAAAATCAGCAAGATTTTTAGGGATTTTTGCTGGCGCGACGGCATGTCTTCGCCGCCTTTGTTCGGCACGTGTTTAATCAGCCCAATCTCCAAAAGGGCACGTCAAAAAGTATTTTGATTTTTTGGTGTAATCTGTCAGGCTGCAACGGCGTCTGTTGATAATGACGATCAAATTTTATCAGGATCAGGATGAAGTTTTCGTTTAAAATCGCTGTTTTACTGTGTGTACTTGCCGGCGTGGCCACGTCCCTGCACGCCCAAATGGCGGTTCCGCCCCCGATGCCCGCCTATCAACCGCTTTCCGACGCGCAGCTTGACCAGTTGCTGGGGCCAATTGCGCTTTATCCCGACCCGTTGATAGCCGAAATCCTGCCGGCGTCCACCTTGCCCACGCAAATCGTGCTGGCCGACCGCTATGTCAGCGGTGGCGGCGATCCGAACCAGATTGACCAGCAGCCGTGGGACGCCAGTGTCCAGGCGCTGGCCCGATATCCCAATGTGTTGCAATGGATGGATCAGAACCTGAACTGGACGACTGAACTGGGACAGGCGTTTCTCAATCAACAGCAGGACGTGATGGATTCCATTCAACGGCTGCGCCAGTCGGCTGATAACATGGGCAATCTGCAATCCACGCCGCAGCAACAGGTGATTAATGACGACGGCGACATTGAAATTGTGCCGGCTGATCCGCAGGTGATTTATGTTCCGGTTTATCAGCCGGGCGAGGTTTATTATCAAAACGGTTTTGGCCTCACCTTCGGTATCGGCTTTCCGATTGGCTTCTGGCTGAATTGCGATTTCGATTGGAGAAACCACAACCTCATTGTCTGGAACCATGACCATCCGCGTCCGCCCAATTGGTGGCACGAGCCTCCACGCCAGCGGAACATGGGTCATACGACAGTCTGGCATCCCGCCAATCGTCCGGGCGCAATCGGCGTCAATCGTGGCGACCGGGGTTGGGGCGCTCCCAATAACCAACCCGTGGTTGCGAGCTTAGGCCGGTCCGTGTCCGATTCTGTGATGCCGCGCCGGACACCGGCCCCAGCGGCCCGGCCGGAAGCACCGGCAACCCGATCTGCGATGCCTGTCGCCCGCCCCGCCCCGGCTCCAGTTCAACGTCTCGAATCCATCAACCGGCCGGAATCGAACGGCGCTTTTATTGGCGTTGAGAGCGCACGCGACACAAAAACCTATAGCGACCGCGGCCAGGAGAGCATGCAGACGGTCACCCGCTCAGCACCGGTCACGCGGCCGGCGATGCCCTCCGGCGGCGCGGGCGGCGGTCATAGTTCGGGTCAGCCAAAGCATTGAACCTTCCAACCAAATGATTTCCACGCAAACATTGCCGCTGATGAAGGCCGGCTGTCTTCCATGGTTGCGCCGGATGTGGCCTCTCGCGTCCGGTCCCGGCCTGGCTCTCCTTGCGCTGACGCTGCCGGTGCGCGTGTCGGCTGCGGATGAACAGACCTTCGCTGCGCCGCAGGATGCCGTCAACGCCCTGTTGGCGGCGGCCCAAAATCACGACACCAATGCCTTGCATTCGATTTTTGGGCCGGCAGGACATGATTTGATTTCACCCGATGTCGTCCAAGCCACCGAGGAATACAAAATGTTTGTCCAACATCTGATGGAAAAGACGCAGTTGATCAACAATGCAGATTCCAATGTCACGCTGGAGATTGGCACGAATGACTGGCCATTTCCAATTCCCCTCGTCAAACAGGATGGGCGATGGTTCTTCGATACCGCAGCCGGCAAGGAAGAGATTCTCGCCCGCCGCATCGGCAGGGACGAACTGGGCGCGATTAATGTCTGCCACGCTTACGTGGAGGCGCAACGCGAATATGCCAGCCAGGATCGCATGGGGGATGGGGTGCTCGCTTACGCGCAGCACCTGCGCAGCACCCCTGGCATTCACGACGGCCTTTTTTGGCCGGCGAAACCGGGCGAGGAGTTGAGTCCATTGGGACCGTTCGTCGCTGCCGCCCGTGTGGAAGGCTATCATCGCAGCGCGAAGATGTTGAACGATCAACAAGCGCCTTATCATGGCTACTATTTCAAAATCCTGACGCGGCAAGGCAAACACGCGCCGGGCGGCAGGTATCATTACATCATCAATGGCCGGATGATTGCCGGATTTGCCCTGGTCGCCTGGCCGGCGGAATGGCGTAACACAGGGGTGATGACCTTCATCGTGAACCAGCAAGGCAAGGTCTATCAGAAGAATCTGGGGCCGAAAACGCCTTCCATCGCCAAAACCATGACGACCTACGACCCGGATGACACCTGGACTCCGGTGCAGGACAACTGAAGGCCGCACGTGAAGGTTAGCCATCGCCGGCGCGCCCCAGACTTCCAAACCATATACCCCCAAAACAAGGGCCGGACTTTCGTCCGGCCCTGCTGATGACGGGGTTTTTTACGCCCTCACCCAGGCGCTCAGAAGGGTGGCGCAGCCACCTTGGGGTCGCTGTCCAGACTGCGCCACGGGCAAAACCCCTATGCCAACCCTGAACGGACAGCGAAATCTGCCCTGCCGCTATATTTAGCGTATGCAACTATTGCAATCAATAATTATTTAGGGACCGTCCCGACCGACCATGTCCCGGTGAAGTCCCGGGCACGCGCGCGGAGGGACATGGGCGATGTGACACGAGGGCTGAACGGCGTACAAGTGGATGAAAAGGAGAGCATCGGCATCTTTATGCGGGTTTGCGCGCACTGGCCGGGGCTGGTAAGAAAGGCGGATGAATTTGACGTTTCGCATCCGCTTTGCCACGCAGGCCGGCCAGTCGCTTTGGCTTGCCGGTGGCCCCCCCCTGCCGGACCGGTTGCCGCTTCAATTTCTTGACCTGGAATCATGGCAGATAAAAATTTCGCTGGCGGGCGGCGCGGAAAAAATGCCGCTGAACTATTCCTACGTTTTGCGCGATGCCCGCGGCGAGGAAACGACCGACTGGGGCCGCGACCGCGTTCTGGTTCCAGCCGGTTTTAACTGCAAGGAACTGCTGGTCATTGAGTCGTGGAACAACGCCGGGTTTTTTGAAAACGCTTTTTACACCGAGCCGTTCAAGCAGGTTTTGCTCGCCGGAAATTTCACTAAAATTGCAACGTCCGCGCCCCCCGAACCCACGCACACGTTCCGCGTCAAATCACCACTGCTCGCCAAAGACCAGACCGTTTGCCTGCTGGGTGAAGGCGCCGCGCTGGGCT
>Ga0187772_10001915_pt1 | contig 10133 bp, 6 predicted proteins | sample 0116_SJ02_MP15_2_FD_133137 | JGI IMG/M metagenome (GOLD analysis project Ga0187772, IMG submission 133137) | Tropical peat soil microbial communities from peatlands in Department of Meta, Colombia - 0116_SJ02_MP15_20_MG | ecosystem: Environmental > Terrestrial > Soil > Wetlands > Peat | place... | reverse complement strand
CCTTGAAGCCCTCGGAGAGCCCACCCATGACTCCGACCGTCTCGGAGCACTCGCCGCCGACGACGAGAAGCCTTTCAGCCACCATGGACCTGGCTGCCTTGTAGACGAGGGAGTTGGCGGCCCTGAAGTGGGTCAGGTTCTTCACGGTTCCCTCGACGGTGTCGCGCCTGAGAGGCGGGAGCGCGACGCTTCCAAGTTCCCCGGCCGTACCGAGGACGCGCCCTAACCCTGCCCTCCTGAGGGCTGCGGGTGCGTCACCCATCCCCTTGTACCTGGCGAGGGTGTAGATTGGAACGCTGATGATGCTCCAGTCACTCATGCAGGCTGCGCCACAGCTGTCTCTTATGATGTTTAGGCACGTTACCTATTTACAGAGGCCGCCGAGGGTGAAGGGCGCTTGACAGGGGATTCGACCCGGTCGGTCCACGAAGCAGAGCCCTTCGACAGGAAGACGGGCGCCATCACTACACCGATCTATGAGACGTCCACGTTCGGCTTTTCGAAGGCAGAGCGTGTCCCCAAGGTGGTAGGAGGCGCTCCCGGCTACACCTACTCGAGATGGGGCAATCCTACGGTGGATATCCTGGAGAAGAAGCTTGCCGCCATGGAGCACGGGGGAGACGGGGCAGGGTTCTCGTCGGGGATGGCAGCGATATCAACCTCGATCTTCTCTTTCCTCAAGAAGGGCTCCCATGTCCTTGCGATAAGAGACCTATACGGAGGGACCTACGCGCTGATACACGACATCCTGCCCGAGATGGGCTTCAGCACTGACCTCGTTGAGACCACTGACTTCGGCGCCCTCGAGAGTGGGGTGAAGAAGAGCACCAGCATCGTGTACCTGGAGAGCCCCACGAACCCAACTATGAAGGTGGTCGACATTCGAAGGGCGGCGAAGCTCGCCCACGCCACCGGCGCGGTTCTGATGGTGGACAATACGTTCGCGTCCCCCATCAACCAGAACCCAATGGATATGGGCGCGGACGTAGTCCTCCACAGTGTCACGAAATACATCAACGGCCACGCAGACCTGATAGCCGGTGCGGTGGTGGCCAGCAAGGAGCACGCCCACAGGATCAAGATGATGAGGAGGGATTTCGGCGGCACCCTCGACCCCCTCCCGGCATGGCTCATCCTCAGGGGGATGAAGACCATGGCCATCAGGGTGAGGCAGCAGAACGCAAGCGCGATGGTCCTGGCAGAGTTCCTTTCGACCCATAGGAAGGTGTCGGCTGTGCATTATCCAGGGCTGAAGACGCATCCTCAGCATCAGCTTGCCAAGAAGCAGATGAAAGGGTTCGGCGGCATGCTCAGCTTCGAGGTCCGGGGGACGACGAAGGACGCGATGAAGTTCACCGAGTCCCTGAGGGTGGCGACCCTGGCGGCCAGCCTCGGCGGAGTCGAGACCCTCGTCTCGCAGCCCTACAACATGACTCACGCGCAGATGTCGGCCGAGGAGAGGGAGGCGACGGGGATCCCCGAGACACTGGTGAGGGTCTCGGTGGGGATTGAGGACTGCGAAGACCTCGTCGACGATTTCAAGCGCGCACTAGCGGCCGTGTAGCCTCGGGCCCCAGCCAGCCGTCTGCCTGACCTGCCCTCTGAAGGTCCTCACGGCCATACCTGATTAGCGGCTTGGTGAGGTGCCTGTTCGCCCTTGGGGAGGAGATGTAGGTCCCCCTGTGGAGGCGCGATCCCCCCTTCGCCCGACCCAGGAGCTCGAACTTCTCCACGTTCAAGATCGCCGGGTGGACGGTGCTGGCCCTCCTCACCCCGCCGTAGGCTCGTATCTTGTCGCCGGGCACCAGGAGCCTGGCCATCCTCCTGAGGTCCCCCGTGGGCTCGTAGGCCGCCAGGGTCCGCCTGATTCCGGACGCGTTCAGGGCGATGTAGACGTGGCCGCCTGCTCCGACCTCGACCAGGGCCACCACCCCTTCTAGCCAACCGGAGGAGTACGCCTTCCATCTGAGCTCCCTCTGCAGATGGGCATCGGTGTGCTGGTTCGAAACGTAGACCATGTGGCCGTCGAGCTGCTCGTCGTAGCTCAGGCTGTGGAACGCACCGATCACCGCCCCCGGGGAATCTCCCCTGAGCCCTGCGAACACCGGGTCGGGGCCGTGGGGAGCGACCAGCACCTTCCGCTTCTGGTAGTCGTAGTTGTTGAACGTGTGAGGGAACGTCTTCGCGTCCATCTGCCTGACGGAGGCGCTGTCAATCGAGCGCCTGGTCCCCCAACACTCCCTCCTCCTGTATGCGATAAGCTCGTAGGTGTGGTCGAAGCGCTCGCTGAAACCGATGGAACTGGCGGCGCCCACGAGCCCCATGCCGTTCCCCAACTCGAGCGTCTTGGTGCCAGTCGCCCTCAGAAGCTTCCTTACGCGATGGGGGCTCACGACCCCCGTGAGGGCGTCGTGGTACAGCGATTCGAACAGGCCGGCGCTCGGTTTTCCCTCGAGGAAGACCATCCCTGAGTTGGCGCCGTTCTTGGTGTCGGAGAGCTCCTCTACCTTGCGGCTGACCCCCACGAAGGCAGCGTCGGGGTCGGACGTCTCGATCTGGAGGCAGACCGCAGCGTTTCCACGGGTCTTGAAGGGGATGTTCGGGTTGAGCCTGACAAGCCTGGGGTAGGGGAGGACCCTGAGCAGGTCTCCAAGGTCCCGGGCGATGCGATAGGCTAGGTAGGTGGTGCAATAGCCGCGAGAGGAATCGGTGTCGTCGATGCCGACGAAGCAACGCACGGAGAATCCACTGCCGCCGAGTTATTTTAACGTGGGAGCGAGCGAGGGCCTAGGCCTCTACAACGATCATGGTGAGGGTGCTCCTCACCTTGTCGAGGCGTCTGATGTTCCAGGTTATGGTCTCCTTGACCTTTTCCATGGTGTCAGCCTCCACGCGTGCGACTATGTCGTAGACGCCGTATACCACGTAGACGTCTTTCACGTTGGGGATCTCTCTGAGCTTCTTCAGGAGGTCCTCTTCAGCGCCTAGGTCGGCGTTCACGAGCACAAAGGCCATTGGCATTTGCTATCTTACGCCTCTCGGCGTTCTACTGGTTCAATCGGTAATAACCGTTACCCCAAAGAGCGGATAACGTGTTATAACGGCCCATCAAAGGCCGGCATCGAACAGCGATGATAGGGGTGTTTGCACTCGAGATGGGACAGGACGACCCCACGAAGTGCACCGCACGGAAGATGATCAACATGGACCTGGCCAAGGGGGTGAGCCGGAAGTTCCACGCGTCGGACAAGGTGATCGTCCTGAACCCGTGGGCCCACAGGGTGCTGTCCCCGCCGGACAGGGGTGCGAAGAGCGTGCTCGCGATAGACTGCTCCTGGAACCAGGCCCAGGAGGTGTTCTTCAGGCGCCTCGGGGGGAAGCACAGGAGGCTCCCGATCCTGCTGGCAGGGAACCCGACCAACTACTCCAGGCCGGGGATGCTGAGCTCTCTGGAGGCCGTGGCCGCGACGATGTACATTCTGGGCGAGGTGGAGGAAGCGGAGCGGTACCTGTCCATATACAAGTGGGGCCCTACCTTCACGACGCTGAACCAGGAGCCGCTCGAGGCGTACCGCAAGGCCCGGACGGAAGGGAAGGTCCTGCGGGCTGAGAGGGAGTACTTCCCCCAGCTCTTCGAGGTCTAGGCAGGTCTGCGGCCAGCCCCTGAGTGGTCCTTCAACTGGCTCAGGAAGTGTTCCCAGCCGGCCTCCCCGTCCCGCCTAAACCTTTCATCGAATCCTTTCTGGACCAGCGTCACGCGTCTCGAAATGGTTATACCGCCCGAGCCGGCCGGAAGTGGAGACGCGAGCCGGTGGACGGGCCACGGGGATCTCCTGGGGAAGTTCCTCCCTCGCAGCAGGACGCACGGCGTCAAGAGACGCGATCCGAGAGGGTCGGCTCCAGAACAGAAACGAGACCCGGCCCATCTAGGGCGATGATGGGGCGACCTTGAGGTCGGTGGAGACCGGGATGAAACGGCTGACCCGTGCGGAGCAAGGCCAAACGTGGTCGATGAAAGGCCTGCAGAAGACCAGGGTAGGCCGCTGAGCTGAATCCCGTCTAGAACAGGAGGAGGACTACGGCCGGGACGCGTCGAAGCCTCGGCGGAGGGGGAGACCCCTCCGCTGGGGATCTTATCGGAAGGCAGCTCAGGTTGCCTGGGCTTCTTTCTGTCCTGGCTGACCCTCGAAGGCCGCCCTCTCGATGTGAGCAGGCTGAGCGGGCGACTGCCCCTCTGGGCTGGCTCTGAGGACGAGCTCGACCTCGCTGTAGTCCTCCCTGGGGGTGAGGGTGAAACCCATCTCTTTGCATAGGCTCAGCATCGGGGCGTTGTCCTTCAGGACGACCCCGAAGATGGCCTCCAGCCGCTTCTCCTCGGCGATGTTGATGAGCATGTCAACGAGCTTCCTTCCGAGCCCTTTCGCCTGGTACTGGTCGGCGATCACCACTGCGAACTCCCCCCGCCTCTGGTCAGGCTCTGTGATTATCCTGCCGACCCCGATTTCACGCCTCCTTCCGCCCTCCGTCACTTCCGCCACTATGGCCATCTCCCTGTCGTAGTCGATGTTGCAGAAGCGCACCAGGTCGGAGTGGGGCAGGTTCCTGACTATGTTGAAGAAACGATAGCGGCTGGTCTCCTCGGAGAGGCCGTTGATGAACTCGGATTCGATCCCCTCGTCCTCAGGTCGGATCGGCCGGAGGAGCACGTTGGTGCCGTCCTCGAGCTTCCATGGCACTACGTACTTCATCGGGTAGGGCATGATTACCAGGTGGGGATACGGTGTCGTGTGGTCCACGGGCTTGGGGTCGAGAAGGATCCGCACGTCGACGGCGAAGACCTTCCCCTCGACCACCGACAGGGGGTTGATGTCCACCTCGGCGATCTCTGGGAAGTCGGTTATCATGCCTGAGAAGCGGACTATGACCTCCTCGAGGAGCTTCAGGTTGGCGGGGCCCTTGTTCCTGAGGCCGCGGTGGAGCGCCTTGTAGATGATGGTCTCCTCCATCATCCTACGAGCCAGGACCTGGTTCGTCGGAGGGAGCCCTATGGCGAAGTCGCGGAACAATTCAACACCCACCCCTCCCGAGCCGAAGAGGAGGACTGCCCCGAAGTCGCGGTCCTTCTTGGAGCCCAGTATGAGCTCGTAGTCGACGCCCTTGACCATCCTCTGGACATAGACGCCGTCGATCCTGGCTCCAGGCTTGAGGACCTTGACACGGTCCATGAGCTTGGCGAACTCGTGGGCGAGCGCCTCGGTCGAGTTGATGCCGGTTACGACGCCGCCCACGTCCGACTTGTGGACTATCTCCTGGGAGACGACCTTGATGACGACAGGGTAGCCGACCCTGCGAGCGACGAGCAGCGCCTCTTCTTCGTTCCGCGCGAAACCGCCGTCGAGCCGCGGGATGTTGTAGGCGTCCAGGAACTTGTCCGCGTCTGCCTGCGCGAGGAGAAGCTTGCCATCGCTTATCGACTTCCTGACCATCAGCTTGAGATGGGTGTTGGGAGGCATGAGGTCGACCGGGAGCTCCTCGGGGGTCTCGTAGAGGAGGTCGAGGTTCCGCCGATACTTGTACATGTACATGTACGTCTTCACTGCCTCTTCCGGCGTAGGGTAGGTAGGGATGCTGTTCTCGGCGAACATGCGCCGCGCCTCGGCCACCCCTTTCTCGCCCATCCAGACTGTCAGCACAGGTTTCTGCTTCTCCTTTGAGAGCCTGACGACGGTCGCAGCGAGCTCGGATGCCGGGGTGACGCCCTGGGGCGTGCATATTGCGAGGAGGCCGTCTACGTTGGGGTCGGCCAGGCAGGTGCTGATCGCTATCTCGTAGCGGGCGACGTCGGCGTCCCCGAGTACGTCAACAGGATTCCCGTGGCTCCAGTAGGGAGGAAGGTGCTCGTCCAGGACGTGAAGGGAGCTCTCGGAGAGCTTGGCCAGTTCCCCTCCCAGGTCAGTGACGAAGTCAGAGGCTACGACTCCAGGTCCCCCGGCGTTGGTGACTATGGCAAGCTTCGGCCCCGAAGGGAGGCGTTTCGAGTCGAGGACGCTGGCACAGTTGAAGAGGTTCCCGATTTCGTCAACTCTGACTACCCCCACACGCTTGAAGGCAGCGTCGTATACCTCGAAGTCCCCGGCCAGCGCCCCCGTATGAGACTGGACGGCCTTGGCGCCGGTGTTGTACTTGCCTGCTTTCAGCACTATGATGGGCTTGGTCCGGGCGAACCCTCTGGCGGCGCTCATGAACTTCTTGGCGTTGCCTATCCCCTCGACGTAGACGATTATGCTGCGGGTCGCCGGGTCCGTCCCCAGGAAGTCGATGAGGTCGCCGAAGTCGAGGTCGAGCATTGACCCCATGGATGCGAAGAGGCTGAAGCCCACGTGAGAGACGGTCGCCCAGTCGAGTATCGCCGACCCCAGGGCCCCGCTCTGCGAGATGAATGCGATGGAGCCCGCTTCGGGGTTGTCCTTGAGGAAGGTGGCGTTCAGGTGCGCCGATGGCCTCGCGAAGCCGACGCAGTTGGGGCCGAGGAGACGGAAGCCGTACTTCGATCTTATGGCCCTGATTTCCTCTTCGAGCTTGGCCCCTTCCTTCCCGATCTCCCTGAAGCCTGCAGATATTATCACAACTCCGTCGACTCCGGCCTTGCCACATTCTTCCACCACCTGGGGCACAGACGCTGCCGGAGTGGCGATCACCGCCAGGTCCACGTGCTCCGGGATGGCTGCTATGTTCGGGTAGCTCTTCATCCCGGCGACCATGTCATGGGCGGGGTTGACCGGATAGACCGTGTGCTTGCCCTTGCCTATCAGGAGGTTCTTGAGGGTGGCCTGTCCGACAGTCCCCTCCTTGTCGGTGGCCCCTATGAGGGCGACAGCCCTCGGGTTGAACATCCTGTCGATGTCGGGCATGATCTCCAGGTCTCGGCGAACGCGTGAGGTATTATTGTGTTTGTGCGTATGGATTAGGTCGGCAAGACGAGGGTTCCCTCAGGCGAGGGATTTCATTCCACAGGACACCGCCGAAGGTTGTTTTTTGTTATTAGGCCAGGACCGGCGTAACCACCGAAGCACCGTTTCTCTTCTCGACCCGGAAAACGTGGTCTGCCATGGACTCGAGCTCCCGTTCGTGCGAGACAAGTATCACCTGCCTCGAGCCGAGAGCCTCGAGCAGACCCCTCATCTTGTAGATCTGGTCCTTGCTGAAGCCGTCGGTGGGCTCGTCCAATATGATGAGCTCGGGCCTGGACTCGGCGCTCTCCCTCACCACGGTGTTCAGCGCGAACCTGTACGCAAGGGCCATGCTGGTGCGCTCCCCGCCGCTGAGAGCGTCGAAGTCCTGTTCGAACCCCTCCCGTTCGAAGAGCGGGGAGAAGTCCTCCTTGACCCTGACGACCATGTCCGGGTCGTCCACCAGAGAGGTGAAGTAGCGCTGGAAGTGCTCGTTGAAACGGGCGGCTGCGAGGACGAGGGTCTGCTTCTCTATCTGCTCGACGGTGGGGCGGAAGAACGAAGAGAGCCAACCCTGGTAGCTTGTCAGCCTCCGGGCTTCCTTCTGGGCGGCCTCCTTCTTCACGACCTCGGCTTCGAGGCGGCCGAGCTCTGCTCTGGCGCCGTCCAGCTCGGTGAGAGACCTGTTGAGTTCCAGGCTGGCGCGTTTGTCCTCTTCTCTTGACTGTTTCAGCCTGCGCTCGAGGTCAGTGATCTTGTCGGAGAGCTCACGGAGTGTCTTGATCTGGGCGGATGCCTCCGCCAGTTCGGATGTCTTCAGGGCGAGGCGGCCGGTGGCCTGCTTCACCCGCTTTCGGAGCGACTCGATCTCCCCGTCGACTCGGGCCTTCTCCTTGAGGGCGCTGGCGCAGTCCCTTTCGTCCTGCTCGTATCCCCTCGCTTCTTCTAGCCGGTCTGCGAGCGTCGCGACGGCCGCCGAGGCTTCTGCCGATTGCGCCCCCAGCCGGGCCGACTCCTGCTCCGAGTGTTCCGCGCGAGTCGAGATGTCCCCGGTGATCCTCTGGCCGCATACGGGGCAGACGCCCTTGGTGACGAGGTCTCGGGTTCTCGCTATGTCCTCATCCAGCGCCCGCCTTTCCTCTCGCAGCCGGGTCAACTTCTCCCGCTCTCGGTTGAGGGTGCCTTCGAGGTCTCGGGCTGAATATGCGGGCTTGGATCTGGCAGTGAACCCCTTGATCAGCGGGTCCAGGTCGTCTGCGAGCCGGGCCTCGAGCCGTTTCAGATTTCCCTCTGCCTCGGAGATGTCCGTCTGGAGGTCGGTGACCTCCTGTCTGAGGAGAGGAATCTTCGCTTCGCTCTTCCCCAGGAACTCCCTGTTGCTCAGGGAGTCCTTCCACTCGGCTTCGAGGACCCTCACCTGCCTGGAGGAGTTGGTTTCCCGGTCTCTGAGGACCGGGATGTCGGATTCCAGTTGGGCGATCGCGTCAGAGACCTCCCGTACCCGCTCCTTCTTCTCCTCGAGGTCTTCGCTCGACTTCTTGAGGCCGAATGAGATCTCCTTAATCCTCCTTTCGACTAGTTCTGAGTTCTCGGCAGCTACTTGGTAGCTCTGGGCACCGAGGACCCGGCGTATGACGTGTAGCCGGGCTTCGGGATTCTGTATGAGTATCTCCTTCATCTGCTCCTGCGGCGTGAAGACGGCGTATCGGTAGACGAGGCTCTCGGCCTTCGGGTGGGTGGGCTCGTTGAAGCCGAGGATGGAGACAACTCGTTCCTTCAGGTCGCTGGGTGAGAGCCTGACGCGTTCCCCTCCGGAAGTTATGTGGCACTCGTCCTGGACTACCTCGTCCCCCTTGACCTTAAGGCGGCGGTCGATTGTGTAGTCGGCGCCGTCTGATTCGAAGGTGACCGAAACGCTTCCATCCTTTCTCCCTTCGCTGAGGAGGTGCGCGCCCTTCATGTCGCTGAATCCGAAGAGCGCGAACCCCAGGGCGTAAAGGAGGGTGGACTTCCCCGACCCTATGTCCCCCTCGAGGAGGACCACCCCTTCCGGGAGGTCTAGACGCGCCTCGTCGCCGCTGTTGTAGCTCCTGATGTTCCTCAGGATTATGCTCCGTACGAGCATCAGCCTTCCTCCTTCAGGCCCAGCACGCCGAGCCCGGCCTTCGAGGTCCTTTCTTCGAACTCTCGTTTGTTCTCGTTCTCCTTCTTCCCCTCTTTCATGGTCTGCAGGAGGTCGAGGGCGGTCTCCACCCCGTGCGCACCCCGCAGCTTGGCCTCGCCGGAGCCTACGTCGCTGATCCTGTGCTCGAAAGCCTCGCGCTCTGTGACGTGGGCGGGCCTCGGAGGGCCGGTTTCCATCGCGAGCTCTTTCGACGTCAGACGGCTGAAGTTGGAGAGGACGATGAGCGGGTGGGAACCGAGGAGCTTCTTCCTGATGGCGTAGAAGTCGATGTCGGAGGTCTTCCCATCCGAGAGCTCTCCTTCCACGGTGAGCAGGACGACCTTGTCCGGCAGGCTCGCCCTTGCCGCCAGCTCAGAGAGCTCCTTTGACGCCTGGGATGACGGCTTGCCCTCGGCCGAGTAGTGGAGCTCCACCGCGCTGCAGACGTCGACCGGGATGAACTCGATCTTGACGACTGCCTCCGGCTCGAAATCTACGATGTAGAATCCGCGGGCCTCTCCATGGGCCATCTGTAGCAGTTCGGCATAGTCTGTTGCGAAGAGCGGGCCTGGAAAGACGATGTTCTCGTGGTCCGGGAGCGACGCCACTCGCCTGCTGTGGACGTGGCCCCCCGCGTAGTAGTTGAACCCGGCCGGGAGGGAAGAGGCGGGCATCGACACCATCTTCTCCAGCGAAGCCGGCTTGAGCTCCTCGAGGGCACCGTGGAACACGAAAATCTTGAAGCCGGGTTCGTCCTCGAGCCTGCGCCTGTCGAGGACGGCGTACTCGTCCCTGTCTATGGACAGCTTTCTGCCCGATATCCCGCAGAGCTTCGGCCCCGAGGGGTCGGTGGTGAAGGAGAGGATCGTCTTTCCGCCGGAGCCCGACATCGCCTCCACCTTTGTGAAGAGCCCTGCCCCGTCGAGGACGTCGACGATGGAAGAGTAGTTGGGGCTGAAGTCGTGCGATCCGTAGATGGCGTAGAACCTGATTCCGGCGTCAGAGGCTTCCTTCATCTT
>Ga0187772_10001914_pt1 | contig 10136 bp, 8 predicted proteins | sample 0116_SJ02_MP15_2_FD_133137 | JGI IMG/M metagenome (GOLD analysis project Ga0187772, IMG submission 133137) | Tropical peat soil microbial communities from peatlands in Department of Meta, Colombia - 0116_SJ02_MP15_20_MG | ecosystem: Environmental > Terrestrial > Soil > Wetlands > Peat | place... | reverse complement strand
GAGCCCCTCGCCGGTGACCGCGTCGAGGTAGCCGGCGGCGTCGCCGAGCAGCACCAGCCGCTCGGCCACCCGGGCGCGGGCCCGCCGCGCCAGCGGCCCGGCCCCGAGCACCGCCGAGGCCGGCGGGGCGCCGGCCAGCCGCGCCGAGAGCGCGGGGAAGCCGGCCAGGAGCTGCTCGTAGCGCAGGGGCGCTCCCCGCCCGGCCCGGCGCCAGAACAGGAAGGCCAGCCCCACCTCGTTTTGGCCCACCGGGGTGAGGTAGGCCTCGACCCCGCGTCCGAAGTGGACCTCCACCGCCTCGGCCCAGGGCGCCACCGCGAAGTGGCGGCGCAGGCCGAAGCGCGGCCTCTGGCCCGGCGGCCGTTCGAGCCCCTCCCGCCGCCGCACCGCCGAGGAGAGCCCGTCCGCCGCCACCAGCACCCGGGCCTCCACCGCCTCGCCGTCCCCGAGCAGCGCCGCGATCCGGTCGCCGGCCCGCCGGTGCTCCACCACCTCCGCCCCGGTGCGCACCTCGGCGCCGGCCTGGATCGCACGGGCGCGAAGCGCCGCCGAGAGCGCGGTGCGCCGGATGCCCAGTCCGCCCCCCCCCGGCAGCGCCGTGGCGGCGACGATCCCGCCCGGATCGCACCAGCGCAGCTCCTTGAGCGGCGCGACCCGGCCCGGGTCGAGGAAGGGCAGCGCGCCCAGCTCGGCCAGCGCGCGGCGGCCGGCGGGAAGGAGGCCCTCCCCGCAGGCCTTGTCGAGCGGGCCCTCCCGCTTCTCCAGGACGGCCACGTCGAGCCCCCGCCCCGCGGCCGCGGCGGCGAAGGCCAGACCGGCCGGGCCGCCCCCCACCACCACCGCGTCGCGCAGCCGGATCACCCGCCGCCCCCGGGCCGCTGGTGCGCTCCCTTCCCCTTGCGCCGGGCCCGCGCGTAGGCGCGCCGGGAGCGCACCGCCATGCCCGCCAGCCGCAGCGCCCCCACCCGCTCGGGCGGCGAGAGCGTGCCGGCCTGCAGGCGGCGCAGGGCCTCCCCGCGCCGGAGCTTGCCGGAGGAGGTGCGAGGCAGCGTTCCCGGGGCGAACAGCTCGACCCGGGCCGGCGCCACGCCGGTGGCCTCGAGCACCGCCCGGCGTGCCGCCTCGGCGACGCGCCCGGGATCGCCCCCCGCCCCGCGGGCCCGCTCCGCCAAGAGGATCAGCGCCTCGCCCTCGGCCGAGGGCTCGCCCACCGCCACCGCGCAGCCGGGGCGCAGGCCGTCCACCCCCTGGAGCGGCGCCTCGAACTCCTCCGGCGCGTGGTTGGCGCCGCGGACCACGATCACCTCCTTGGCCCGGCCGTGGACGTACAGCTCGCCACCCCTCACGAAGCCCAGATCCCCGGTGTCGAGCCAGCCGTCGCGGAGGGCGCGGCGGGTGGCGGCCTCGTCGCCCAGGTAGCCGCGCATCAGCGAGGGCCCCCGCACCCAGATCCGCCCCAGCCGCCCCTCGGAGAGATCCTCCCCGCCCCGCCCGCGCAGGGCCAGCTCCACGCCGGCCACCGGCCGGCCCACCGACCCCACCTCCCGGTCGCCCGGGGCCACCTCGCCCTCGCGGGCCAGGCCGACCGGGCCCACCGAGAGCCCGTGCAGCGCGCGGCCGGGGCGAGAGAAGGTCACCGCCAGCGCCGCCTCGGAGAGCCCGTAGACCGGCACCAGCGCCCCGGGGTCGAGGCCGTGCGGCGAGAGCCGGGCGGCGAAGCGGCGCATGGCCTGGGCCGACACCGGCTCGGCCCCATCCAGCGCCAGCCGCCACGAGGCCAGCGAGAGGTCGGCGAGGTCGGCGGGGCGGACCCGGTCGGCGACGTAGGCGTAGGCGAAGCTGGGTGCGGCCGAGATGGTGCCCCGATGGCGGGCCAGGGCGCGCGGCCACAGCGCCGGGCGGGCCAGGAAGTGCTCCGGGGCGATGAGCACCAGCGGGCCGGGGTAGGTGGCGGCCGCGAGCAGGCAACCGATGAGGCCCATGTCGTGGTAGAGCGGCAGCCAGGAGACCAGCGCGTCGCGGCTCCGGTCGGGGCGCGTCTCCGCCACCAGCGCGTCGGCCATGGCCCTCAGCGCGCCGTGGGTCAGGGCCACCGGCTTGGGGTCGACGGTGGAGCCGGAGGAAAACTGCACCAGGCCGAGGTCGCCCGGGCCGGGCAGGTGCGGGGCCGCCCCGGCGCCGCCCTCGGCCCGGAGCCGCTCGGCGTCGACGCAGCCCAGCGGCGGCGCCGCCCGCTCCACCGCCGGGCCGAGGAGCCGGCGGGTCCCGCCCGCCGACACCGCCAGCCGCGCCCCGGACACGGCCATCATCCGGGCGGTGCCGGCCAGGTACTCCGCCATTCGGCCGAGCCGAACGGGCGGGTAGAGCGGCACCGGCACCGCCCCGCACCACCAGGCGCCCAGAAAGGCGTCGAGGAAGGCCGGCTCGGTGCGGAGCACGATGGCCACCCGGTCCCCCGGCTCGACCCCAAGCTCCCTGAGGGCGGCCCCGGCGCGCGCCGCCCGGAGGAAGACCTCGCCCCAGGGGAGGAAGGTCTCGCGCTCGTCCAGGCCGACGAAGGTCACGCCGCTCGCGTCGCGGGAGGCGGCCTCGAAGGCGTGGACCAGGGTGGGCCAGCGCGGCGGGGGGAGCGGCGGGCCGGCCAGGATCACGGCAGCACCTCGGGCCCGGCCCGCGCCGCCACCAGCCGCGCCAGGTCCTCCAAGGAGCGCGCCGCGGCGGCGTCGTCGTCGGCCAGGGCGATGCGGAAGCGATCCTCCACCGCTACCACCAGCGAGAGCAGCGCCAGCGAGTCGAGCCGGCCGGCCAGCGGCTCGCCGGCGCCGCCCAGCGCCGCGAGCTTGTCGGGGGGGAGCCCCAGCGTCGCCGCGGCGATGCGGAGGATCTCGTCGGCCGCGCGCTCTTCCCGCCCGGTCACGTGCCCTCCGCCCCGAAGAACCCCGGCCCCAGCGCCCGCTGCTCCTCTCGGATCCGCACCCGGAGGAGGAGCGCGTCGAGGGCGGTGGCGGCGATGGCCGTGCGCCAGGCCCCGGTGGCGAGCGGCAGGGCCAGGACCTCCACCGCCACCGCCAGGTAGTTGGGATGCCGGAGCCAGCGGTAGGGGCCGGACCGGATGGGCGGCGCCCCGGGCAGGACCAGCACCCGCGTGGTCCACCGCCCGCCCAGGGTGGTCACCACCCACCAGCGCAGCGCCTGCGCCCCCAGCACCGCCGCCGCCGCGCCCCAGGCGGCGACCGCCGGCCAGGGGCCGGGCAAGAGCGCGGGCTCCACCGCGCAGGCGGCGAGCAGGGAGGCGTGGAAGGCCACCAGGGCCGGGTAGTGCCCGCGGCCCGCCTCGACCGCCCCCCGGGCCAACAGGCGCCGCGCGTTCCGGCCCGACACCAGGAGCTCGACGGCCCGCTCGGCGGCGACGGCGAGGAGCAGGCCTCGCCCCATGGCGGCCGCGCTCACCACTCGAGCAGCACCAGCTCGGAGGAGAAGCCCGGCCCCATCGCCGCCAGGACGCCCAGGTCGCCCTCCCTCGCCTCGCCGGCCTCGAGCAGGTCGCCCAGGACGAACAGCACCGAGGCCGAGGACAGGTTGCCGATCTCCTCCAGCGAGCGCCAGGAGCGGGCGATGGCCTCGCGGGGGAGGCCCAGCGCGGTGCGGAAGGCCTCGAGCACTCGCGGACCGCCGGTGTGGGCGACCCAGTGGCGGATCCGACCGCGGTCGAGCCCGTGGTCGGCGAGCAGCCCGTCGACGTCGGCGCCGATGTGCTCCTCCACCACCTGCGGCACCTGGGCCGAGAGCACCACCTTGAAGCCGGTGTCGACCACGTCCCAGCCCATCACCCGCTCGGTGTCCGGGTAGAAGGTGGAGCGGGTGGCGAGGACCCGGGGGCCCGGCCGGCGCGGGCGCTCGCCTCCCCACAGCACCGCCGCCGCCGCGCCGTCGCCGAAGAGGCCGGTGGCGATGACGTTGGCCATCGAGGCGTCGTCGCGCTGGAGGGTGAGCGAGCAAAGCTCCACCGAGAGCACCACCGCCACCTCGCCGGGGAAGGCCCGCAAGATGTCGGCCGCCCGGGCCAGGCCCGCCGCCCCGGCCATGCAGCCCAGTCCGAAGATGGGCGTCCTCTTCACCCGGGGGGACATGCCCAGCCGGTTCATCAGCCGGGCGTCGAGCGAGGGGGTGGAGACGCCGGTGACGGTGACGAAGAGGAGGTGGTCCACCTCCCGCGGCGAGAGCCCGGCGCGCCCCAGCGCATCCCGCACCGCCGCCTCGCCCACCTCGGCGCCGACCCGGTGGAAGGTCTCGTTGCGCCGGGCGAAGCTGTCCAGGGAAGCGTACTCGCCCAGGGGCAGGGCCAGGTGCCGGCCGCCGACCCGGGTGGCCCGGTGGAGCTCGGCCAGCCGCTCCAGGTTGAAGTGGTGCTGGCGCCAGTGCTGGGCGAAGGCGGCGATGAGCGTCTCCTGATCGACGTAGTGCGGGGGGAGGGCCCGGCCGACGGAGAGGATGGAGGGGGGTGGGGTCACGTGGGCGCGCGAGCGATGGGGAGGAGGACAACTTCCGCGCCGACGGCCGGCGGCGCAACGGAAAACGCGGGGCGGCCGCGCTGCTCGGGCGGGGGCCCGGCCGGGTCCCCCCGGCGCCCGCCGGCCAGGGGAGGTCCGCGCCGGGAGGGCCGCCGGCTTTGTTTACCATCGGTGCCGTCGCCGGCAGGGAGGGGAGACCTGCGCCCACCGAGGAGCGCGCCGAGGCCCTGTTCGCGCTCGCCCTGCCGGCGGGTGCTCGATGAACATCGAGTCGAGCGGCGCGGCGGCGTCGAGCTCGCCCGGAGGCGGCCCCCGGGACGAGCAACACCGCGGGCGCGCCGGAGATCCTCCGGCTGGGCGGGACCGACGACCCGCGGGCCGCGCTCCGGGGCGCGCAAATTCACAAGGGTCCCGGGCCAGCGGCGACGCCGGCGACCTCGACTCGCCCGCCGCGCCGAGGGGGAGGCCTCGCCCACACCGGGCCTGCAGTTCGTTGTGAACCTCAACAGCGGAGGCCCGGGCGCGGGCGGAGGGCCTCCTTCCTCGCCTCCGCAGGCGCTCGGCTTCACAGCGGGTTTCACCCGGATCCGCCCGCGGGACTCCATCCCTCGGAGCGGCGCCGCGGGGCTGGCCCGGGAATTGCCCCGGGGCGCTGCCCTGGGGAAGCTCCCTTCGCCGGCGCGCCCACCGAAAAACCGCGCTGGGAAACGTTCTCCGGCTTGTCTAGCATCGGCGTCGCAGGCCACACCACGGAGGGAGAGATGCGCAACCTCGGAAGAGCGGTGGCGTTCGTTTCCTCGTGCGCCCTGCTGGCAGGGTGCTCGGTCACCATTCCCATCACCCGGCCCACGCCGTCGGGGCCGGCCTTCAACGATCCCTCGGCGCGCGCCGCGACGCTGGCCGTGCTCGACGAGCGCACCGGCAGCGAGACCACCTTCAACGTTCTCACGGGAGGGCTCTCCGGCGCCAAGGTCTCGCTCGAGGGCATCGACTCCCCCATCGCCTACCTGGCCGACAACCTGGGCAAGGAGTTCGCCAGCCGGGGCTATCCGGTCAAGGTGATCACCGACAAGAGCGCCCCCTCCGACCTCCAGCTGCACGTGAAGCGCTACCGGATCGTGAGCCGCCGCACCAACGCCTACACGCCCTGGGAGGCCATGCACCAGTTCTCCGGGGTGCTCACCTCCGGCAACCGCTCCCGGACCATCTACGCCTACTTCTACAACGGCAAGGTCCCGGTCTGGTCGATGAAGGACATCTACGAGCCGTGCTTCGACACGCCCTCCTCCATCCTCGTCAAGGACATCGCCTCGAAGGTGAACCACGCCATGCTGGGGTTCAAGTCGAGCAACGCGGTGGTGACGCAGCTCTCCCAGAAGGCGGCCCCCAAGGAGAACCAGGACAACGGGCCCCTCTGGGAGATCATCCAACTGGGTGGGACCAACAACCCGACCGCCATGGAGGTGCTGAAGCACTACACCGGCCACAAGGACGAGTTCGTCCGCGCCTGCGCCTTCTCGGCCATCGGCATGCTGGGGCCGGAGAAGGAGCTCGCCTTCCTGAAGGAGCGCTACGCCGCGTTGAAGAGCATGGACAAGTACATGGCCCTTTCGGCCATCGGCGACGCCGGCGACTCCGACTCGCTCGCCTTCGTGAAGGGCCAGAGCACCAACAAGCTCTACTCGGACGAGCCGGGCATGCAGTACGTGGTGGACCTCTACAGCGGGAAGTAGGCGGCAGGCGGCGGAGGGCGGCCGTCGTCTCCCCCGGGACACGCCCTCCCCGCGTCCGGGCGCACACGGCCACACAGCGGGTGCGGCCCGGACCCTCCGGGGCGCGGGGGGTTCCCTCGGGCCTCCCGCGCCGCGGGCCGTGGCGCGGGACTTGCTCCCGGTGCGGGCGGCCGGCTCGGGTAAACTTCCTGCTCCGGCGCGCCCGCCGGCGCGGAGGGATCCCACATGCTCGCCGTCGCCGCCTCCATCGCCACCATCCTCCTGGCCGCGCCGGCCCCGCCGCCGGCCCGCGACACCGGGGTGCCCGTCGGCAAGGGCGCGCAGCGCCCCGAGGTGCGGCTCACCGCCCCGGCCGGCGGCTGGACGGTGGGACGGATGATCTCGGTGGAGGGCACGGTCTCCGACCCCACCGTCGACCCCATCACCATCTCCATCAACGGCGATCGCTACCTGCTGCGCACCCAGAACGGCCGCTTCTCGCGCAAGTTCCCCTCCGCCGCCGGGAAGAACGTGGTGGTGGCCATGGCCACCAACCGGGGCGGCACCGCCACCGCCCAGGTCACCTGCTACGCCCAGGTGCCGCCCGTCCCCCTCCGCGCGGTGCTGACCAGCGACACCGACGGCGTCTACACCGATCTCCACATCTACGAGCCCACCGACCGCTCCCTGCAGAAGGACGGCTCGCTCGACCTCAAGAGGATGGCCCACGTCTACTGGGCCAACACCCAGAGCCCGAGCGGCGGGACCTTCTACCTGAACGAGCAAGGCGGCGACTTCGACCAGCCCGGCTACGGGCCCTACCTCTACGTGCACCGCGCCCCGCCCAAGGGCGTCTTCCTCATCGCCACCAACTACTGGCCCTCGGGCGACAAGGCCCACACCGTGGGCACGCTCAACCTCACCCTCTTCGAGGGCACGCCGGCGGAGGCGAAGCGGGTGGTGCGCGTCCCGCTCGCCACCCCCGGCACCACCCGGGTGCTCGCCTGGGTGAACGTGCTCGGCGCCGGCCAGGCCGACGTCTACGTGCCCGACCAGGACCCGCCGCCCTCGACCGGCTGGCCCCGGAACCTGGAGGAGGTCGCCGCCCAGCTCTCGCGCCACGGCTCGGGCGGGGACGAGGACGCCCCTGCCGAGGGCGAGGGGCCCTAGCGTTGCGCTCGCCGCCCGCCGCCGCGGCCCTCTGCGCCCTCCTGGCCGCCGCCCCGGCGGCCGGCGGGGGCCCGCCCGGCGTGCCGCCGGAGCCGGCCCTGCGCCGGCTGGTGGCCGAGACCGCGGTGCGCCAGGCCTCGCGCCCCGACCCCGACTGGGAGGCGAGGCAGCGCGACTGCGCCGGGCTGGTCCGCCACGCCTACCGGCGCGCCTACCTGGCGCTCTGGCCGGCGCGGGTGGCCGAGGGGCTGTTCCGGGACGAGCAGGGGCGGCCCGCGCACTTCGCCGACGCGGCCACGCTCCTGCGCACCAGCTTCGCGCCGCTGGGCCGGGGGGAGGAGGCACGCCGCGCCATCCGCTCCGGCGATCTGGCCGCCTTCGCCCGCGACGATGGGGGGGGGCCGGTCTTCCACCTCATGCTGCTGGTGGTCCCCGACGATCCGGCCCACGCCCCGGCGCTGGTCGTCTACCACCCGGGCGAGCCCGGCGCCGGCGTCCGCATGGGCCGCCTCGACGACCTGGCCCGCGACGCGCCCGCCGGCTGGCGACCGGTGCCGGAGAACCCCCTCTTCCTCGGATTCTTCCGCTTCAAGGAGTGGACCCCGTGACCCGCAAGGCCAAGCTCGCCGTCGCCGTCTCCGCCGCAGCGCTTCTTCTGGTGGCCGCCGGCGCCGCCCTGGGCGCGCGCCAGCTCTGGCGCGCCCGGCACCCCCAGGCCCCGCCCCCGGCGGCCCTGGCCCTCGACGCCGGCGAGGAGCCGCCCGCGCCCGGCATGTGGATCGACGTGCACTCCCCGGTCCCGCTCTGGAAGGCGGCGCGCCGGAGCGAGTGGCTCTCCCGGGCGCTCGGCTCGCCGCTCGGCCAGGGGTTCGCCGGGAGCTGGAGCGCGTTCCTCTCCACCCGGGGCACCGACCTCGCCGGCGCCTTCGAGGGCAAGGTGGTGGACCTCGTCACCGGGAGGCTCCTCGCCGACCCCTTCCGCCTCGTCTTCTTCTCCGGCGACGCGGCCACCGGCACGCCGGCGGTGCTGGTCCCCCGGCCCTCCGGCAGCGCCCTCTCCGCCTTCGACCTGCTCGACGCCGCCGCCCGCAGCGGCAGCTACCAGACCGCTCGCTGCCCGGGCGCCGGGGAGGACCTCCCGGCGAGGCTCTCCGTCTCGCGCTGGCTGGTGGCCGACCACGCGGTCTTCGCCGGCCGCCTGGCGGGGAGGATGGCGCTGGCCAAGAACCCGGCCGCGGTGGTGCAGGCGCTGTGCGCCGAGCTTCCCCCCATGAAGGCCGACCGGGGCGTGGACCTCTCCCTCTCCCTGGCCCCCGATGCGCTGGGCCGCGAGCCGCAGCTGGGGGCGGCGCTGCTCGGCCTCTCCCCGACCACCACCCTCTCCTTCGGGCTGGAGGGCGAGCGGCTCGTGCCCCGCGGGATCGCCGGCAAGCTCTCCGAGCCCGGGCGGCTGGAGGCGGCCGCGCCCACGGCCGATCTGCTGCGCCTGGTCCCCGGGGACGCGGGGGTGCTCCTCCTCGCCACCTTGGACCTCCCCGATGCCCTCGATCGCCAGTCGCTCAAGGAGCACCTCTCCGGCCAGTACCGGGGCAAGCTCCTCCCCCGCACCGTGGCGGTGGTCTGGTACCCCACCCCGGGCGCCACCCAGGTGGCCCTGGCCTGGCCGGAGCGCGACGCCCGCGCCCTGAGGGAGGCCTTCACCGGCCCCAACCGCCTCTGGGAACGGCGGGCCTGCGGCCACGTGGTGCTGGCCTCGACCGGCCTGCTGGCCGCGGCCATGGAGCGGTCCTGCGGCGGCAAGGCGCCCTCGATCCTCGACGGCCCGGCGCCGGTGGTGGCGGGCCTGCGGGAGCCCGTTTCCCTGGGGGTGAACGTGAACGCCGGGCTGGTGCTCTCGCGCCTCCTCGGCGACGCCTGGGCGGGCGAGCACGCCCAGGACCCGCCCGCCCCGGAGATCGAGTCCGCCCGCCGGCTCCTCGAGGAGCTGCCCTTCTTCGGGCTGCGCGGCGTCGCCAAGGACGGCGCGCTCGCCCCCGCCGGGTTCCGGTCGTGAGGATCGCCATGCGCCGCCCACTCCCGCTCGCCCCCGCCGCCCTGGCGGTCGCCGCCCTCTCCCTCCTCCCGGCCCTGGCCGCGGCCAAGCCGGTCTACCTCACCGTGCCCCGCGCCTTCGGGACCGGCGAGGCGCCCACCATCGATCTCGCCTTCCAGCGCCGCGGCCCGGTGGAGCTCCGGGTGGTGCGGCCCGAACCGCTCGAGCCCTTCCTGGCCGGCCAGGCCAACCTGCGCCGCGCCTACCTCTCCCCGCAGACGCGGGAGAACCCCGGCCGCTACCTCTCCCGCGGCCTGAACCAGGCCCGCGCCCCCGGCACCTTCCTCTACCGTGCCCTGGGCGAGGACTACCGGCGCGACCTCGCGCCCAGCCTCCCCTCGCGCGACGAGGTGACCGAGCCGCGGGCGGTGCTGAAGCTGGCCGAGGGGCCGGAGAAGCTGGTGGACCTGCCCTCGGGGACCACCCTGGTCCGCCAGGTGTGGCTCAACCTCGACCTGGGCGGCGCCGGGCGCGATTACAGCGTGCCCGGATTCGAGGAGTACGAGCTCTCGCCCGCCTGGGAGGAGCGAAAGGTGACGCTCGACCCGCTCCCCGCCGGCATCTACCTGGTGCAGCTGGTCCAGGGGCGGGTCGAGGGGCAGGTGGTCCTGGTGGTCACCGACCTGCGCGTGCAGGTGAAGCAGACCGACG
>Ga0187772_10001913_pt1 | contig 10137 bp, 9 predicted proteins | sample 0116_SJ02_MP15_2_FD_133137 | JGI IMG/M metagenome (GOLD analysis project Ga0187772, IMG submission 133137) | Tropical peat soil microbial communities from peatlands in Department of Meta, Colombia - 0116_SJ02_MP15_20_MG | ecosystem: Environmental > Terrestrial > Soil > Wetlands > Peat | place... | reverse complement strand
TGGCTGGGAGGCCTGGACTCGAACCAGGATAATCAGATCCAGAGTCTGATGTACTGCCAATTGTACGACCTCCCAGCCGACGGGAGACCTGCCTGCCGGCAGGCTGGCAACAAAAAAGGCCGCAGGCGCGACCTCTTCTTACTTTACTGGCCGACAAGATTTTCGTCAACGGGGCGCCGCTGGAACGAGCCGCTTATTTCGAACAAAAAACTGACGGTCGCGCCAGTGGATGCGCTGCGGGAAAAAGCTCGCCAGCCAAACGACGAACGCAAACGGATCGCGCAGCAGCAGCCACCAGAAACGAAGAATCGCCCGACGGTCCTTCATCCCCTGCCATCCGATGATTGCCGTGGCCGGGAAGCGCAGTAGCAGTGCGATGGCAAGATAGCTCACGCCCGCTCGCCACGAAACGAGCGCGCCCAGCAGCACCGCCCACGGCACCCACTGGGCGAAAATGAGCCCGCGGTGGCCCCACGGCTGCGAATAGCGGATGCTTAGATTCCAGCGAATCTGGTGGCGGAACGCTTCGCCAAGATTCTCGCGCGGATAGACGATGTCCACCGGAAAACGGCTCAGCTCGACGCGGCCGCGCGACGCGAGCCGGTTGCCCAGCTCGTAGTCGTCGCAAAAATAATCGACTAGCGCTTCGAACCCGCCGATCTCGGCGAGATGCTTTTTCGTGGTCGCCATCACGGCGCCGAGCATGAAATCGAGCTTCTCGCCGCCAAGCGCCCAGGCGACCAGCACTCCCGGCGCGAAATCCGTGCTATTGCCGAGCGCTTCGAGCTCGGCGGCGAAGCTGCCGTCGGTGAGCCCGCGATAAAGGCACGTGACTCCGCTGACTGCGGGATCGCGAAATGGCTCGGCCACGGCGCGCAGAAATCCGGGCTCGACGCGCACGTCGCTATCCGTGACGATCAGGATTTCGTGCCGCGCCTCGCGCGCCATGCGGCAGAGCTTGTTGACCTTGTCGCTCGCGCCCAGCGGCTCCGCTCCGACGAGCAGCCGAATTGATCGCTCTGGAAAATCGCGAATGATCCGCTGGATCATCGGCACGGCCGGATCAGTTTCATCGGTCACGCAAAAGAGAATTTCGAATTCGGGATAATCCTGGCGACAAAAGCTCGCATAGTTTTCGTAGGTTTCGCGGTCGAGCCCGCGAATCGGCTTCAGGATGCTGATGGGAGGGGTGAACTCAGCGGGAGCAGGCTCGTTCGCGCCGGACCCGCGCTTGTTGCGGCCGGAGAAAAAATCCCGGCCGATCAACGCCGCCGCGAGCGAGTAAGCGATTGGCACGACCGCGACCAAATACAGCGCATCGCGAAGCAGCGTCCCAATCGCCATGCCGAAATCCTTCGCCGATTATCCTTTGCCCAGCGCGACCAAAATTACGCCGAGGCAAACGATCAGCACACCGAACCATCGCTGGTGCGACACCCGCTCGCCGAGAAAAAGCTTGCCGCCCAGCGTGCCGACCGCGTAGCTGAGCGCCGTCGCCGGGAAAACGAAGCTGACTTTCGCGACCGACAGCATCCCGAGCAGCGCGAAAAATCCCGACGCCATCATCGTGAGCCCGATCCAGAACCATCCGACCTTCATCGCGCGCCCGATCACGCGGGCGATCGCATGCGGGCGGAAATCCGTCACTTCGCCGATGGTCTTCATCGCGTGCGACATGCACATCTCGCCGCACGTGCCGGGAACCACGATCAGAAAATAGAGGATCGCTTGAGTCAGCACCGTCAGTGCTCCGTTGTGCGCGGGTGCGTGTTGCCGACGGTGAAGACGCCGAGGCAAACCATCGCAACGCCGACCCAGCGCAACGGCCGCACCGTTTCATGCAGGACGAAGCGCGCGAGCAGCGCCACGACCAGCGTTGAAATCGACGACGCGGGAAGGACGTAGCTGTAATCGGCCCACGAGAGCACGACAAGGTAGGCGATGAAAAAGGCGAGCAGCAGGCCGATGCCGGTCCAGATCGTCGCGGAAGTGAACGCGCGGTAGAAAAAATCGAACAGCTCGGCGGGCTTCCATCCAGGAAACGCCCCAATCTGCTTCATGCCCTTGCCGAGGAAAACGTCTCCGAGCGGAGCAACGGAGACCATGACCACGATCAGGATGGCGGTTTTGAGATGCAGGCCGTGCGACGGCGTCATGCGCCCTGCGACTCGCCGACCCCCGAGCCCGTATTCATCGCGGGAACCGTCACGAGCGCTTTCTTATCGACGCCTTTGTTGGCGCGCGAAACCTTAATGCGGTCCGCGCGGAGCTTCAGGAAATCCACCGCCTCGTGATAGAGCCGCTTGCGCTCGTGCGAATCCCAGAGCGCGTCGCGGACGATGCGCCATGCGACCCGCGGACGGAAATAGTAGCTGTCGTAGAAACGGTTAACCGCCTCGACCATGTACTCCTTCGAGAGGCCGGGATATTCGAGGTGTGGGAGCTGATGCCCGCCGATGTCCGTGATCGCTTCGCCGGCGAGGAAGCCCTCGCGCGTGCCCTGATCGTAAAGCTCTGTGCCGGGATAAGCGTGCGCCATCGAAACCTGGATCGTCTCGCAGTCGAGCTCTTTGGCGAATTGGATCGTCTTCTCGATTGTCGCCTTCGTCTCACCCGGCAGACCGATGATGAAATCGCCGTGGACGTGAATGCCGACCTTCTTGCAGTTCTTGACGAAATTGCGGCCCATCTCGAGCGTCTGGCCCTTCTTGATGTTCTTGAGGATCTGCGCGTCGCCGGATTCGAAGCCGACGATCAGCAGGCGGCAGCCCGCGTCGGCCATGGCCTTCAGCGTTTCGTAATCGCCGTGCACGCGCGCAGTGCACGACCAGCGGAAGCCCACCGGCTTGAATTCTTTGCAGAGCGCGAGCACGCGATCCTTGCGGATGTTGAACGTGTCGTCGTCGAAGAAGAATTCCTTCGCCTGCGGGAACATCTTGTGCGCCTGTTTGAACTCGCGCGCCACGTTCTCAACTGAACGCGTGCGCCAGGCGTGGCCGGAAAGCGTCTGCGGCCAGAGGCAAAACGTGCAGAGAGCCGGACAACCGCGTGCCGTGTAGAAGGAAACGAACGGATGCAGCAGGAACGGCACGTTGTAATTCTCGATCTTCACGTTGTTCTGATAGACGTCGGTCGCAAACGGCAGAGCATCGAGCTCGGCGGTTTGCATCACAGGCCGCGACGGGTTGTGCACGACCTGGCCGTCTTTGACGTAACTCGCGTTGCCTATTTCGGAAAGCGGCTTGCCCTGCGCGTACTCGACCACCGCATGGTCGAACTCCCCACGCACGACGAAATCGATATCGGGGCTGGCGAGCAGGCTTTCGGCAGGCTTGATCTGCACATGCGGGCCGACGAAGGCGATCTTGATGTCCGGCCTCTTTTCCTTCATCGCGCGGGCCATGCGCAGATCGCTGTAGAAACCGACGGTCGAGGTGAAGAGCACGACAAATTCGTAATCGCGGGCGGTTTCGACGACTTCAGCTGGCGTGATGTGGTGGGGCGGGCCGTCGAGGAGGCGGCTGCCCGGTAGCATTCCAGCGGGATAAGAGAGCCAGACGGGGTACCAGTAAGACTCGATCTCCCGGGTAGCGGGCCAGCGGGAACCCGCTCCGCCGTCAAACTTTTCGAAACTCGGCGGATTCAGGAACAGCGTCTTCATTACCGACGGCATCTATTTTGTCCCCCTCAGTTTATCGGCCAGGACGGTCTAGCTGTTTCATTCTACTGTATTTCGCCAGCACGCCATATAGAAGCTTTTCAGATGCAGACTATTGGAAAACCTTTGCCAGCCGTCCGGTTGCCTGGAGCAGAGTCAACTGGGCCTGCTGGCGAGCAAAGTCGGCATCGAGAAATGCCAGCCATTTGTCGTTTTCGTCGAGGCGGGCCTGCTCGATTTCCTGGAGCGTCGCGCGGCCCTGGTCGAATTTCGCCTGCTCGAGCTGCAGGTTTTCCTGCGCCAGTTGCAGGTCGAGGCGCGCGACTTCGTGGTCCGCCTCGAGCTCGCGCAGATTCTGCGATTTCTGCTGGATATCGAAGCGTGCCTGTTGCCGCGTGTTGCTCAAAGCGACTTCCGCCTGGTCGAGCTGGCGCTTGGCCAACGTGTTGTTGGCGCCGGTTTTCGCCGCGAACAGAGGAATCGTGATCTGCACGCCGATGTTTACGCTGTTCGGTTCAAATATCTTGTAGAACTGCCCGTAGTTATTGAATTTGCTCAGCAAGGAGTACTGACCGAGGATATCGACCGTCGGGAAATAGCTGAGATGGGCTCCGCGAGCGAGTTTTTGTTTCGCCGCGCGCTCGTTTTCGGCTTCGGCGACGTTGCGGTCGTTTTGCAGCGCCAGGCTGACCAGATCGGTCTGAATCGCCGCGGTGTCGGCAGCCAGCGTGTCGTTGAACGAGGACTCTTCGGGCTCCACCTCGAGCGTTTGGCTGTCCGAAATCCCTGTCATATCGCGAAGCTGCGCCTCGAGAACCTGCTGGCGGTCCTCCACTTTGATGATCCGCTGGCGGATGCGAGCCAGTTCCAGTTCGCTGCGAGTGCCTTCGATAGGCAGCTCCTGATTGGCTGCGATGCGCTCGCGCACCACTTCAAGAATCTTCTCACCGCTCGCTTGCTCTTTCTGCAAGAGATCGAGCGAGTGCCGCACTTTGCCCAGCTCGAGGTAATTCGTGGCGGCGCGAACCATCACGTTTTCGCGCGTCCGATCGAGTTCGAGCTTCTGACTCTTGGCCCGCTCCTCGGCTGCGTGCTGCTGGCTTTTGAGCAACGGATTGAACAGCGCCTGGGTGTAATCGACCTGAAAGATCGCGGGAGCCTGGCCGCCGGGCAGCGACGGAAAACCGTGTGTGTAAGCGGCACCCGCCCCCGTGAAAATATTCGGCAGGAACGCCGCGCGCTGCACGCCGACCTCGCCGAGCGCCACGTTGTACTGCACCTGAGCGAGCTTGACGTCGCGGCTATTCTGCACGGCGAGCGTCACGGCCTGGCGCAGCGTCATCGGTGACGCGTCTTGCGCAGGCGCGGGCAGCGCGACGCAAGCTGCGCATATCGCGGCGAGTACGACCGGCATAGCGTTGGGTTGGCGCAGTCGAATCACACGAAACTCACTCGGCTACTCGTGATGCAGCGAATCCGCTGCTTCCAGTCTCGCCGCACGATTCGCGGGGAGAAATCCGAACACGAGACCCGTCGATGAGGATACTACAAAGGCTAGCGCCACCGAGACCCACGACACAGGAACGACAATCCCTTCCGCATCCGGAAAGAAACCGATCAAGAAATTCAGAAGCGCAGGAATCGCCACTGCGATCAGCACGCCGGCGAGCGCGCCCGTTCCGCTGATCGCCAGCGCCTCCATTAAGAATTGGAAGCGGATCGCGTCGTGCGAGGCACCGATCGCTTTGCGAATTCCGATCTCGCGTGTCCGCTCCGTGACGGTGACCAGCATGATGTTCATGATGCCGATGCCGCTGATCACAAGCGCGATCAGCGCGACCAGAATGAGCACGGCCGAAAGCCCAAACGCAATGTTCCGCGCCGTCTCGAGAATTCCGGTGAGGTTCTGCACGCGATAATTGGCGCCCGGGCGATGCCGGCTCTTCAGTATTTCGGCCACCTGCCGGGTCACAAGCGGAACGTCCTCGGGCTGATCCGCCCGGACGTACAGCGTCTGAAAGTAGTCCGCACCCGTGAAATAGTGGAGCAGCGCGTACGGAATCAAGACCGATTCGCGAGTGATCTCCGTCTGTCCGATAGTCCCCAAGCGCTCGACGAATACCCCGATCACGCTGAAGTGCAGCTCGCCCACCTGGATGTCGTGGCCTACGGGATCCTCGGAGGGGAACATGCGCCGGGCGAGAGCGTCGGTGATCAGGCACGCTTTGCTGCGAAATCGGATGTCGTCGTCATCGAAATAGCGGCCTAGCAATACGTCAAGACTGCGAACTTTTTCGAATCCTTCGGAGACTCCTACAAGATTGACCGGCCGCTGCTGCCCGCCAACGGACACCGTCATCGCGACTGTGTCCGCGCCGGCCGCTTCGGTAACGAGGTTCGGCAGCCCCTCTTTTACCGCAGCGAGGTCCGCCGGATTGATCTGATCCGATAGCGCGAGCGATTCGCCCTCGCCTCCGGTGGCCACGTTCGCGTAGACGAGATTCGCGCCGATGCCCTCGATTTCCCCGAGCACATATCGCCGTCCGGAGAGCGCGATCGTGACGACGAGAACGATCGACGCGCTTCCGATGATGACGCCGAGCATCGTCAGCGCGGATCGGAGCTTATTGGCGAGCAGCGCTTGCAGCGCCAGCTTCCATATTTCGCCCCAGAACGCGGGCATGTTTTTCAAGGCTGCCATGGGGTTAACCCTGCAATCCCTGCGACGCGAACTCCACCGCGACTCGCGCAGCGGAGTTACTGGGATTTTTCCAGCTTCGCGAGGCGCGTCCGAGCTTCCTTGCGCTTCGGGTCGAGCTGGAGGGCCGCGCGATATTGCTCGGCAGCCTCGGCGCGCTTGCCCTGCGTCTCATAGAGCCGGCCGAGCCATTCCCGCGCGGCTGCATGGGGTGGCCAATCGCTGCGGTCGGGAGTGCTCGCGAGATACGATTTCAGATCGCGCTCGGCGCTTTGAAGCTCGGTACCCGAAAGGACACCGACGACGCCCCGATAAAAGGCCAGGCGCGCGTCGTTGGGACTGACCTCGGCAGCCGCTTGAACCGCGGTGCGCATGTCGTCAGGCTTATTCTGGGTTTGAAAAAACCCGGCGACTTCGAGATACGGCTCGATTGTCTTCGGCTTCGCGGCCAAGACCTGCTGAATCTCGTTTTCGGCATCGTCGACTTTCTTCAGTGCCTCGCGATCGTAAACCGCGCGCGCGAGGTGTCCCTGCACCGGATCGCTCGCAGCAATGGCATTGACCTGTTCGAGCGCTTCGTCTTTGCTTCCGCCGACAATCCACGGCGCATCGAGGCAATATTCCTCCAGATCGCGGCGCGCCTCGAGGTTCGAGGGGTTCAGGCTGACTGCATCCTCGAATTCCTTTTTCACTTTCTTGGCAAGCGAGAAGCTCCGGTCGCGATCAGCTTTGCCGCCGTAAATGCGGCCGAGCCACTGGTGATAGAGAGAGTTTTTCGGATCGAGCGAAACGGCCTTTTCGGCCTGTGCCACGGCGCTATCGAAGTCCGAAACCTCGTAGTAGCTTCGACCTAGCCAGTAATACGCCTCCGCTCCGGCGGAGTTCTGTGCAACTGCCGACTGCAGCGTCGAAATCGCGGCCGCGTAGTTTCCTGCGTTGAATTGGCGCTGCGCCGCTTGGATTTCGCTCGAAGAAGAATCCGCCGCGGTTGCCACCGGCGAATTTGCCATGATCAGCGCAACTCCCACGAGCGCTGCCGAGGCAGCAAAACTACGCGCGGCCCTCACTTCGCCTCTCCCGGTCGAATTTGCATTCCTTCTTTCAGTTCCTCGTCTGCAGGCTCCGCGACGCGGTCATCCTGCGCCAACCCAGACAAAACTTCGTATTTGGAGGCGCTGGCGACGCCGATGGTGATGTCCCGGCGCCGCACGCGATCACCATCGAAGACCCAGACGTAGCGCTGGCCCTTATCTCCTTCGCGAACCGCGGCTCGCGGCACGACGAGCGCGCCGCGCCGCTCGCGCACCAGAATCTTCACCTGCACGTTGATGTTTGGCAGCAATTCGGTTTTGGTGTTGTCAACCGAGCACAGCACTTCGCCTACGCTGCGCAGCCCATGCGCAACGACCTGCTTGGGCACCTGCTCGGTCTCGCCGGTCCACATGCGGCCGGGTTTTGCGTCCCATGTGATCTCGACGCTCTGTTTCGGTTCGAGCAGCCCGAGGTCCGGCTCGTCGACGAACGCACGCACGCGGATGTGGCGCAAGTCGGCCATTTCGGCGAGCGTATCGCCCACTTTCACATAATCGCCCGCTCGAACCGGCAGTGAATAGAGCGTGCCGTCCGTGGGCGCCTCGACTGTTGCCGAGCGGACTTTTTCGTCGAGCGAATCGACCAACTCCTGCGCCTGATTGACCCGCAGCGTGGCGGATTCGACGGTCTCCGACGAGCGCTGCTCCAAGTCCTTTTTCTTCGCCTCGAGCCCCGCAAGATTCGCACGCGCTTTAGCAAGGTTCGCCTGGGTTTGCGCAAGGTCGTCCTGCGTAGCGGCCTGTTTGGACACCAGATCTTCGAGCGCCTTTTCGTTGCGCTCAAGATTCGCTACTTGGACCTTGGCGGCCTGCAAATCGCCATGCAACTGAGCCATTTCCTCCGGCGGGCCTCCGGCGCGTGCGTTGCGGAGATCGTTCTGCGCGGCGAGCAGGCTGGCGCGCGCCTGCGCCAATTGGGAGCGAATGTCCGCGGCATCGAGCGTTACAATCGTCTGGCCGCGGCGCACCGACTGGCCTTCCGTTGCCATCACTTTTTCAACGAACGTAGGGAATTCCGCTCGGGCGACCGTCGCATCGATCGGCTCGACCTTGCCATTGCTCGTGATGCTGACGTTCAGGTCCTCGCGCGTGACGTCGACCACCGGCACAACCGGAGCCTGCCCGCGCAGCACGCGTGCGGCGATCACCAGCGCGATCAGCACCACCAAAACGACAGCAATCGTTTGTACACTTTTACGCTTTTCGGCCATGATGGGCCGCATTTCGACATGCGGCTCGCCCCGCAAATCACAAAATTGTAACAGAGCGCTTCCGGGCTTGCCTATGCAAACACAGGCAGTTGCGGCGAACTCTCTACGAGTCGATGCTATGCTCGCGAGCCGGGATGCCAGCCGTGCCTCAACGTCACGGTTGAAATCACCGCTGCAAGTGCCGGCACTACTGCGCTATCGCCGCCACCATGCCAGTGCTAGAATTCGCTCGGCGAAAGCGGCACGATTTGCCAAGGGTGCATCATGAAATTCACAGATCGCGTGGCCGCGGCCGCGGCACGCGTCATGCCAGAAACCGGGTTAGCCAGGGCCCTGTTTCTTGCCACCGCGTGCGTGGCGCTACTTCCTGGAGCGCTTTTCGCTCGCCAGAATGACAAGCCAGCAAATGATGCGCAGCCTGATCTCAAGACATTCGTCGGCGCGTGGAAGGCGACGTACAAGGGCGACGTTTTCGCGATTCTCGTTTTGAAGGAACAGGGCGGCAAGCTCAGCGGCACGCTGAATAATTTCGACATCAGCGTCGACAAGGACGGTAACCTCGCCGACGGCACCCACAAAGACGACGGCGACGCTCCGCTGCTGAACGTCCACTTCAAATCCGGAGCGCTCTGCTTCGTTGTCCTCGAAAAGGATCAATACCGCGCGGGGATGAATTGGAAATTCGTCCCGCTAAATGCGCAAGAGGGCGAACTCACCCCCGTGCTGGAACACCAGGAAGACATTCCCAAGGACACTGTCGTCAAACCCATCCGCATGTTGCGTGATCGCGCCAAGCCCTGAAACTTTGAGTCTCGAAACCTCGTAACACAATTCAGAGGCCTCCATGCGCCGCGCAGGCTACGCCGCAATCATTGTGCTCCTATTAATTCCGCTGATAGCTGGCGTCCTCGGGCACTTGGTCGGCCCGGGCCTGCTACATCCTATGAACCTGAATCCGGATCGTATCGCGCAAACCAACGCGATGCTCGCCCGGACCGGAGCGACGAAGGAAGGTGTCGTCGTGCGCGCACCCGACGGCGCCGAGCTGCGCGGATGGAAGATCAAGCCGTCGGCGCCGAACGGCGACTGGGTGCTGCTCTTCCACGGAATCTCTGACAATCGCACGGGAGTTCTTGGTCACTCCGAGTTCCTGCTGCGGTACGGTTACAGCGTCGTGATGATGGATTCTCGCGCGCATGGCAAGAGCGGAGGCGACATGGTGACCTACGGGTGGAAGGAGCGATACGACACCGTCGCTATCACTAACGCTCTCTACGCAATCGAAAATGTGCGGCATCTTGACGCGCTGGGCGTCTCCCTGGGCGGGGCGATTGCGCTGCAATCCGCAGCAGTTGAGCCGCGCATCGAGGCCGTGGTGGCGGAGGATCCGTTTGCGAGCCTGCGCGAAGTCAGCTACGACTATGCGGGGCTGCATGTCAGTCCTCTTCTAGGAATGACGCTGCTTCGGCCAGCATCGGT
>Ga0187772_10001910_pt1 | contig 10146 bp, 9 predicted proteins | sample 0116_SJ02_MP15_2_FD_133137 | JGI IMG/M metagenome (GOLD analysis project Ga0187772, IMG submission 133137) | Tropical peat soil microbial communities from peatlands in Department of Meta, Colombia - 0116_SJ02_MP15_20_MG | ecosystem: Environmental > Terrestrial > Soil > Wetlands > Peat | place... | reverse complement strand
GCTTGCACAACCCAGTCCTGGCATGTGCCTCGGCACCGGTCAATCCAACGCTGGCCGCCCTGGCGAAAGGGTTCGTGAAAAATCACTGCTATTCTTGCGCCGCGGCGACGAAGAATGCTCGCTACAGCCACAGCTCCGAACGGGAACCCGCGTCGCGACCACGCCATTGCAGTGTATTGCAGCAGAACCCAATTAGATCTCCAATTCCTGCTCTCTCGCCACAGATCAAGCAGTGCTTGAAGCCAGCCACGCTCCGGCCATAACACGCGCACATTCTGGAGGCGCACGCCTTGCGCGGAGAGCGCTTGGCCCAGAAAAGAACAATAATCTTCAACGCCGTCCGTAGGATTATCGCGTCGGCCAAGAACCGCGAACCACTCCTCAGTTCGGCCGTTTGCCTTTGGCATTGATCCCGTTGTAGCCACGCTTCAGCTCCACATCCACAAGCCCACCGTCTTTGAACCACTTACGCACATCATCCATGCGCTGAGGCTGGTCGTACGCAGGAGAAAGCATGTCTAGCGCGCTCAGGATTTTCACCTGCTTTAATTCCTCATGCGTATAGTTCAGGCGTGGAGCGTGGGAGATCGGCCCAATTGGGATTAGCGCTCCGAGACGGGGGCCGATACGTGGAATCTGATAGACTGCCTTCTTCACCGCAAAAGCTGGCGGAATTGTCCAGCGCAACAGATTGTAGATTCCATTTATGCCGAGAGGACGGACGAGTGGTCGAACGAGATACTTGAGCTTTGGAAACCCATTCGTCTTCTCATACACGTCGATCACGATTTCTCCGCCTGGACGAAGGAACAGGGGTAGCGCCCGAAATGCTCCTGCTACGTCCGGGCAGTGCTGCAGGACGCCCATGCAGAAAATTTTGTCAAAAAATCTTTTGCGCAAAGGAATCTCGTAAACGCTGGCCTGGAATACCTCTAACTTACAAGTACCCGTGTTATTTCGCCAGGCTGCCTCCACGGCTGAACTCAGGTCGAAGGAAAAAACTTCAGCGCCGGTTTCCAACGCCAGTTGGGTGAACCGTCCTGACCCGCAACCCACTTCAAGAATCCGCTGTCCTTCCATACGTGTCGGCCAACCGGTCGTTTTGTAGAAACGGTCTCGACTCAAGTCGTTGTGCATGAATTTGTCCACCTGGAGCCGGTCAAACCGATTCCATTGGAAACCAAACGAAGCCGCGTATGAGTCCGACGGAACAAAGCGGGGAATATTCCGCACGATCGGGATCGTTGCCCGACACCCGGTACACTCGAGCTCGCCCTCGATGATTTCGCCGCATGCCGATCCTTCTTGAGCTACCGTGCTGAGTCGGTACATCGACCCGCACTTTGGGCAAACAAATGATTCGAGAGACTTACGTTGCACTCGTCTGAACTCCTGATGGGGCCGCCAGAATATGATTTCTGTCGATGAATTCAAATCGATATTCGAACTCTCGCAGGATTTCTCGACACATTCGATTGTTTGCTTCCGAATGCATCTCGCACACGATCCAAGGTCGGCGCGTCCTCAAAATGGTTGTCGCCCCACGGAGCATCTCCACCTCAGCGCCTTCGATATCGCATTTTATCGCATCAGGTTGCGGGGCTTTGTCAGCGAAGTCATTAAGCGACACACATTGAACTTTTTGAAGACTTGCAACACCGCGGCGCGTTTCGACGCTTCCCGTGCCGTGATCGGGCGATGCAGGATTGGCGGGGACAAAGCTCATCTCACCACTTGAAGACCACACGCCCTCTTCAACCACTGAAACATTCGAAAAGCGATTTCGGTCGACGTTCCTTCGTAACCGCGCGGCAACTTCAGCATCAGGCTCGAAGCTGAATACCTTTCCACTGGCTCCTACCAAACGCGCCGCCAGCAGCGAGAACAATCCAATATTTGCCCCGAGATCGTAGAAAACCATCCCAGGCCTCAGCCTTTCGGCCAAAATCTTCTGGACAGCACGCTCGGCATCTCCTCGCAGATAACTCTGCCCCGTGCGAGGGTTCAACTCGAGCCAGAGTCCCTTCGATGGTCCCGCCTGAACCTGTACCCACACCTTTTCGTCGTTCGCCAGAATCCGATGGCTGATCCTGTGAACAAAGTCGCCAATCACTGGCACGTTGCGAATTGAGCGGACAGACTCCGGCGTTCGCAGAAAGAGCCTGCCCACCCAGTTACGCGACTCGGACATTCTATTTCTCAACCACGAAGTTGCCGATTACCAGTGCATCCATTCCAGAGCTGAAGAAGGTGCGAATCGCATCAGTAGGAGTGCAAACAATTGGCTCACCTCGCAAATTGAACGACGTATTCATCACAACCGGGACTCCGGTGCGTTCGCTGAACTCATTAATAAGCCGCCAATACAAGGGGTTGATATCGCATTCAACCGTTTGCGGCCGCGCGCTCCCATCGACATGCGTCACTGAAGGGATCACGCTGCGCTTCTCAGGCTTCACCTGTGCTGTCAGGATCATGAATGGCGAATCCGTCCCGGACTCGAGATATCGATCTGCCACTTCGGCAAGCATCGATGGGGCGAACGGTCGCCACCATTCGCGAAACTTGACGGCGTTGTTCACCTTCGCATCCATTTCGGGGTCCCGTGGATCAGCCAGAATGGAGCGGTTTCCGAGCGCTCGTGGACCGAATTCCATCCGTCCTTGGAACCATCCGAGAATCTTCCCGTTTGCAAGCATCTCCGCCGCTACCGCAGCCGGATCGGCTTGGCGACTAGAGCGAACTTTATACGTTTGCAGAATCTTTTCGATTTCAGCATCCGTGCTCGCCGGCCCCAGGTAGGCGTGGCGCATCTTTCGGACGGGTAGCTTTCCCCTGGAGTCTAGGTACGGCGCCAGTGCAGCACCCAGACAAACCCCATCGTCGCCGGATGCCGGCTGAACAAACAGTTTGTCCACCAAACCAGAGGTCAGGATCTTGCCGTTTGCCTTGGAATTCAGCGCAACGCCGCCCGACAGGCACAAATTGTGGCAGCGTGTTTTTTCCACGGCCATCCGCGCAAGCGTTAGCATTGCCTGCTCACACGAGTTTTGCACTGCGAACGCCAGATTCTTGTGACGAGCCTCGATTTCAGATTCCGGCGCACGCTTCGGCCCTAATCGCTGCTCGATGCCGGCTGTAGGCATCGAATCCTTTCCGATGAGGAGACGTGCGTCGACTCGGTAAGGGTTGTCGTCAGGAATGATGAATTCGCGCAAATTCATCTGCGGCTCGCCGTACGGCGCCAGACCCATCACCTTCCATTCATCGCTGTACGGCTGAAACCCGAGATATTGAGTGAACATGGCATAAAAAAGGCCCAGCGAGTTGGGCCAGGGAATCGTCCACACATGTTCGAGCCGTCCATCTCGGCCATGCCATAGCGAAGTCGCTTCCCATGCCCCGCGCCCATCGAGAACCAGCACCGCACTATCGTCGAAGCCCGAGAACGCGTACGCGCTGATTGCATGCGATAAGTGATGATCGACAAACCGGAAACGGGCTTTGGTCGGACCGAACAGTTGTCGAAACTGATTCTCGCCACTTTTTTGGTGCCACATGCTTACGAAGTAGCGAGTGGAGTTCAGCAAAGCTCGAGAATCGACGGGTTGTCTGCCCGTCGCATAGCAGCGCAGATCATGCACGAAGCCCTTCCGTGGAACGGACCACCCCCGGCACACGAAATCAACCTCGTCCGCCCGGATGCCCGTGAACTCGAGGCACGCGCGTATCGCGAGGGCCGGGAAACGGGCATCATGCTTCACCCGGCTCAAGCGTTCTTCCGCGACCGCAAACAGTATTTCGCCGTCGCGCGCGATGCACGCCGACGAATCATGCATGTGGGAGTAATTGATGCCAATTGAAAGCATTGTGCCCTCAGATTCCAGCCAAATCCGCGGCGATCAATTTGCTTCTTCCTTCGTAGTATTTACGTGGCGCGGCGTTGGGAAGGGAAGAAATTTCCGCCGCAGTCGACGATAGAAAGCCGACGTTGTGAACCGCTGCCGCCACCGGTAATAACTGCTCGCTGGCATTACAAGCGCAGGAATCAGCCGGGCGCAACTGAAAGCCCGCTGCCATGGCGAGGCATCGCTATGAAACACCTGCATGATCTTCATTTCCGTAGCCACGGTTTCCCAAGGAAAGCCGCTGTCCAATATCAAGCGCAACTGTTGTGCTTCCACTGATACGCATTCGAGGGTCGTCCTGGCGATGGCCTCAGGCACTCCGAGCTCTGTCAATCTGTCGCGCAATACTCGCGAAAGAGCGGCGATCACCTCGTATTTTCTACGTGCCGACGCCTGGTCGCCATCACTCAGTTGATACAGATTCTTGTCGTGTAAACGATAAAACGTGAGCGATTCCTTAAGAATCAGAACGTCTGCGAAGAATCCCGCAAGCGTAAAGAGGTATTCGTCCGCCTCAAACCTCAATGCCTCCGGGACAAATCCGATCTGATTTAGAATGTGCCGCCTGTAGCTCATTCGGCTGGTGCCGAGGAAACCTCTGCACATCCGAAACGTCTTCGCCCGTTCTACCGAGTTGACCCGGAATCGCAAAGTCTCACGGGGCACTTGCACAAGTCGGCTTCGGTCTGGGTAAACGCTCGTTATTCCGTGCCCTACCAAACCAGTCGCGGGTTCTGAATCGAAAGCAGTCGCTATCGCGTCCAGTTTTCCGGGAGCCCACCAATCGTCTCCGTCCAAGAATGCAATAATTTCCCCCCGAGCTTCGGCGATTCCTACGTTGAATGCGGAACCTTGTCCTCCGTTCGTCTTGCGCATGTACCGAACGCGAGGCTGAAATTTCCGAACGATCTCCCCAGTTGTGTCGCTCGACCCGTCGTCAACCACCAAAATTTCCAGTTCTGAGGCGGGGAAATCCTGTTCGAGGACACTATCTATTGCGTCCCCTATGAATTCCTCATGATCGCACGTGTCAATTAGCGCGCTAATAAACGGTCTGGACATGGCAATTTGTGCTTTTCCACCTGTACCGCTTCAAAGATTCTCTGCACTGTTTTCGCGGCTTTTCCAACAAGCCTAGCATCTCAGGACATGTACAGCACGCCAAGGCCCGCGGTCACCATGGGCTCCCGTGTGATCGCTAGTGGCAACGAGCCATTGCTGCATGACTCCACAATTTCCAAGTGCCGGTGTTGCTGTTTGATCTCTTTCCAAAACGTTTCCACTTGGCATTCTGTCCCAGGTCGATGTGCGATGATGTCATGGAAGACCACAATCCCGCCCTTGCCCACCAGCGGCGCGTACATTTCGAAATCGCGCCGCACACCCTCATAGGTGTGATCCGCGTCGATAAACAGATAATCCAGGGGTGCGCCATCCAAGATCCTTAGAACTTGTTCCCGTGTCTTCTCTGCGTGCGAATCGCCGCGAATCAGATGGAGTTCCCTGCCACGACGCGGAAATTTCCGAAACAGTGGAATTTTGCGCGTGGGATAGCCTCCGCCAAACGGCCCATTTGGCAGATCCACGCTGATGATCTTCGCGCCAGGTGGCGAGATTCTGCAGAGCAGAAGTAGGGTGCCCCCATAATTTGTACCTACCTCGAGACTGTGACGTGGCGCCAGCTCTTGTACGATTTTTGCGAGCTGGAGAATCTCCGAGCGCACCTGACCCATAAGAATGGGGCGATCCACGCAGTAGTCGATGACCGCCTCCAACGTTTCTGGACGGCTGCTGAAAGTCAGTTCCGCGTAGCACTTCAGGTAACGAACGCCTTTTAGCAGTAGCCTGGACATGTTCGATCAAATTAAAGAGTGAGCCGCTCAGTCTAACTTGCCACTTTTTCCGCTTGGTGGCTGCAGGTGGTCTTCGCAGATCGCTCACAATCCAGCTGCAGCATGCGGTCGAGGTGCGCTGCGGGAGTCGTTCCATTTGCCTGATACAGCTCGCGCTTCGCTCGCAACAATTCAGGGACTCTCACAACAAATTCCGCAAGGACCTTAGTTCGATTCCAAGCAAAACGCCATTGGAGCTTGGCAACGTCTCTCGCAAGTCCTGCCACCGAAGCCGCCCAGGTGAGAGCCGCATACTTCAAAGGGAGCAGCTTCGTCGCGAACGCAAGGCGCCCTTTGAGGACGCCTGTAAAGAGGAGCTTCGATCCCTCTGCTGAGCGGCAGGAACTCCCTACTCGGTGCCAGCAAATCGCGTCCGGGACGAACACTGTTTTCCAGCCGCACACCCAAGCTCGCCAACAGAGGTCCACGTCCTCGTAGCTTAGAGGCAATCGTTCGTCAAATTCTCCAAGACTCTCGAAAAACGAGCGGCGCACCAGCATGCTTGCCGCAGAGGCCATGACGACCGCCTTTGGTTGTTGCTCTTCTTGCTGGCGCAGAAAGAGTCCAGGTACAAGCTCGATGCACCATCTCTCCCGCCGCCGCACGTGACTGACCGCAGTTGCCAAATGGCCAGGGGCAGTGCCATCCCAGTCGTACTGCATCCCATCGACAGCAAATGTTGTTGGGTCATCCATGAGCGTTCGCACGAGCGACGAAACGAAATCCTCGTGAAACCTCATGTCGTTATTCACGAATAGCAAAAAATCGCCTCTGGCTTCGCGCGCACCTCGATTTAGCGCAGGTGCAAGCCCGACGTTATTTCGCAGACTTATCCACTTGGCCCCAAAGCTTTTTGCCACGATTGCGGAATCATCCATAGACGAATTGTCGACGACTATGATCTCCAAGTCGTTATAAGACTGCTCACGCAAACTTGGCAAACAGATGCGCAGGTGTTCGGCCCCATTTCGATTCACGATGATGGCCGAGACCTTCGCCACTTGGGTCATCTCAAATCCCTCGTGAGAGCCTGCTCGATGAAATGCTCGTGATTGTAGGTGTCAACCAAAATAATGACGTGAGGATTCCCGATCATTTATCCACCAAACTGCCTGACATTGCCCGTTGTGGGAACTCTTGACGCCGCCGACGCGCGTAACCGAGCCAAGGAATACAAGTAGAGCCCCTTGCAGCCGCGCAGCCGCAAGAAAGGCAAAAACAGTGCTGCCAATGGGACCATGGCGAGGTTTTTCGACCGCGCGAGAGCCGCAGCGATCCGGTGGCGCCTTTGTGCGGCAACGCGTGCGACAGTTGCCCGCACTTGCTCAGTGTCGAGCTGCCCAAGATCCGCGAGGGTCGGCGGTGGCCCTCCTGCAACTCGAGGGATCAGTCCTGTGCGGAATCCCATGCTCAGCACCTGAGCGGCACGTAAGATTCCAAGCGGCTGCTCGCAAAGCGAAAGTATTTCGAAACCGTTGCGCTCAAGAATTGCTCTAAGCGCGCCTGGACTCCAGCGCGTCAAATGGTTTGGCGGATAGTCAAGTGGGTCCGTACCCTTCTGCCACCGGCACCGATTCGGCACACTTAGAGCGATGTAACCTGCTGGGGCAAGCAGTTGTTTCGCGACATCCAGGAATGCTTGAGGATTCTCTTGGTGCTCAAGAACCTCGAAGAAAGTCACGATGTCGAAACAGTTCTTTGGGCGAGCGGCAAGAAATTCCTCCAGCCGCATGACGAAGACGCTTGCCAGTCCGTAATGTTGCTGTGCAAATCGGGCGGCCGCTGGGTCAAGCTCGACGCCGGTCACATCAAAGCCCGCATCACGAGCAGCCGCGATGAAATTTCCGACGCCGCACCCGAGGTCGAGCAACCGCCCGCGCTTGGGCGCTCTTGGGTCCTTCAAGAAATATCGATGGCCCGGCTCAAGCGGCATCTCCGTCTCGTCGCGCTGCTGATAAGCAGCCTCATACCATAATGCGTCCGGTCGGTGCACTGGATGCCAAAAGTGAAGTCCACACGCGTGGCAGGCAAACAACTGTGACTCATGACTTATTTCGAGTGGCGCACCGCTCACTCCAGCTCCACACGAGGGGCACACACGTACCTGTGACTCCAAGTTCGAGACAATCAAGCGTTTACTGGACGACGTGGCCTGACCGAGCGAGTGGCCCTCCTGGACTGTTTCTGGGACTGCCGACTTTAGATTCTGGGGCATTCTTAGGCCTGCCACGATTTTGGGCGCAAACCGAATGCAGATCGGACTCGCGCTGTCCTCCGGACCAGGAGATCCCATGCGAATTCTCGAGCTTTCGCCGCTCGCCTCCTCAGAATTACTCTGCGAATTCGTCCGTCTAATGCCAGCTTGTGTGTGACGTCGAGCAGTGTGAACGCATGAGGGATGCCTCCGTACAAGCGAAGGTTATATTCCGCTTCTTTGCCTCTCCACACCTGGTCGGCTCCGCCTGGAACATGATTGTAGTCATGGTTTTGATGAATGATGGGCGCTACGTTCGATAGATCTACGACGGGGATTCCGCTCTGCAGCGCGGCCTTAATGAGCCATTGATCGAACCAGAGCCGGCCGAGTCCAAAGTCCGGTATTTTGGCATAGGTCTGCCGCGGGAACACAAAAACGTCAATGCCCGTATGCCCGCAACGTTGTCCGCGCATTTTGGCCATGTCTCGAAGTGCTTGTTCCCAGCCCTGCTCGAACGCAATTGGCTCGCTAACGTCCAAATTGATCCTTTCGGATACGAGAAGGAACCGAGCTAAGGTCGCTGAGACCTGCTGAACCGCAGTCGCGAACTCTTTTAAAAGCAGGATATCCGCATTGACATAGCATAGGATATCGTACGACGCGGCGCCTTCAGCTTTATGGAACAAATCATTCAGCAGGGGAGTACCATGGGCATTGGTCGCCACCTCAGTTATGTTCCGCAGGGTGAACTCTTCGGCGATTTCCTTGGTTCCCTCATCACTCCCCATAAGGATGATTTCAGGTCTTGGCGACAGTCCCGTCCAACTTTGAATCGCGTTTCGTTGAATGATCCCGATGTGGCCACGGAAAGCCTTTGGCATGGAGAAAATGGTCAGCATGATTGTCAGTCCGCGGTTTGGAACGTGCTTGCCGGCTTCTCAACAACACCGCCAACTCCCAATCGAACGTAATTGAGTCCTGGCTGATTGCTCAGGTGTTCTACGGCTCGCCAGCAATCGATCACCGTCCGCGGATTTCCAGGCCGCGCACATTCCTCGGCCGAGAGATTTCGAAACTCCCGCCAGGGCGTAGCCACAACCACGACATCCGATTGCTCGATGCAATCTTTTGCTGACGCCGCCAGATGAATCGCTCCATTTACTGCGGAGACTCGCGTTCGGTCGGCTGACGGGTCATACGCAATCAGCGGCATTTTGGACGACATCAGCTCCTGCGCAAGAAGCATGCCAAAGGATTCCTCGATAACATCCGTGTCTGGTTTGTACGTCAGCCCCAGAATCCCTATTGAGCCCTTTCCAGCGTAGTGCCGCTTCGCGATTTCAGCAATCCACTTGATTTGTGCTCGATTGAAACGGTCGGTCACTTCGGCCAAATCGGCAAAGGCTCCCGCGCGCTCGGCAAGCGCAGCCATTGCTCGATTGTCGCGGGGAAAGCATGGTCCGCCATAGCTCACTGCACCTTTCAAATACTTTGGTCCGATTCGGCTGTCGAGTCCCAAGGCGGACGTCACCGCATTGGCGTCGGCATCCGGCAGGCACTCGCACAGCCGGGCGACCATATTGGCAAAGCTGATTTTTGTCGTAATAAACGTGTTTACGGAGAGCTTGGTGATTTCGGCGTTCACGAAATTCATTCGCGCGATTGGCGGCGAATTCTTGCACACGCGAGAATAAATCGCGGCCAATAGGTCGCCGGACGCTGGATCCGATTCACCGATCAGTAGAAAGTCGGGATAATGGAAATCGCGAATCACCGTTCCCAACGCGATGAATTCCGGGCTGTAGCAAAGCCCAAAATCCCTGCCGCACTTCTTTCCGCTTGCGCGCTCGAGCGTGCTCTTCACCTCACCTCCCGTCGATTCCGGCATCACGGTGCTGGTGAGAACGACGAGATGAAAATCCGGCTTCGCGCGAAGCGCGCGCCCAATGCTCTCGCAGGTGGGTAAAACGTATCGGAGTGAAAAGCCGCCTGTGGAATCGCTTGGCGTGCCGACTACGATGAAAGTCGCGCTAGAATCGCGGACTGCCTGTTCCGTGTTGTCGCTCGCATCGAGCCTGCCTTGAGATTGGCGAATCAATTCAGCCAGTCCTGGTTCGTGGACCGGTGGTATTCCTCTATTTAGCGCCTC
>Ga0187772_10001909_pt1 | contig 10148 bp, 10 predicted proteins | sample 0116_SJ02_MP15_2_FD_133137 | JGI IMG/M metagenome (GOLD analysis project Ga0187772, IMG submission 133137) | Tropical peat soil microbial communities from peatlands in Department of Meta, Colombia - 0116_SJ02_MP15_20_MG | ecosystem: Environmental > Terrestrial > Soil > Wetlands > Peat | place... | reverse complement strand
GCGGGAGGCCTGCGATCAGGTCCATGCTGATATTGCGAATTCCCGCGGCGCGCAGGACCTCGATGGCGCGAAAGATATCAGCGCGACGGTGCATCCGGCCAGCCGCCTGCAATTCCCGGTCGTCGAACGATTGAGACCCAAGGCTGATGCGGTTAAATCCTGCGGCAGCCCACGCGACTGCTTTTTCGGGTGCGATCGTTTCCGGATCGGCTTCGAGCGTGGCTTCAAGCGGCTCGGTACGGAACGACGCGCGAAGCGTGTCCATTATCTTCGCGAGGTGCGCGGGATCGAGCAGGCTCGGCGTGCCGCCGCCGACGTACACGGTGTCGACCGGTGCGTGCGGCGTCTGTCCGGATTTCGCTATCTCGCGGCAGACTGCCTCCGCGTAGGGTTGATGGCGGTCGCGCGACACCACACCCGTATGAAAATTGCAGTAAGTGCACTTCGTTTGGCAGAAGGGCACCTGAATGTAAATTCCGAGCGACATGGCTACACAAAAAATCTAGCACACTGGAACGCGGCGCGCATGGTGCGGACAGCGCCCCGGCCGAAACGCCGCATCTGGTAACATAAACGGGCAAACTATCAATGAGCCAGCTGACGACAGCCGTGGAAACACCTCTGATTGCCGAACATCGCGCGTCGGGCGCGCACCTCGCCGACTTTGACGGCTGCACGCTGCCTGAAAGATTTTCCGAGTTCGAGCGCGAGTATCGCGCAGCAAAGCAGGCCGTCGCGCTGATCGACACGAACTGGCGCGCGATCCTGGTTCTGACTGGCCCCGACCGCGTGCGGTACCTCCACGCGATCTGTTCAAATAATATTCAGGCTCTCGAAAATGGACGCGGCATGCTTGCGCTACTTCTAAATCCGCAAGGACACATTCTCGCCGAACTTGAGGTTTACGCGCTGCCGGAAAAGCTGCTGGTGCTCTCGCACGCTGCGCAGCGGGAGCGAACTGTCGCGACACTCAAGAAATACGTCATCGGCTCTCACGTGCAGATCGACGATCAGACCGACCGCATGGGAAGCCTCGCCGTCGAAGGACCTCAGGCACTTCAGGCTGTCGCCGATGTTTGCGGCGCATCGCTCGCCGATCTGCCAGAAATGGCGATCACTGAGACGGCGATTAACGCCTCGCCCGGCTATCTCCTGAAACGCTCTCACTTTGGCGAACCGGGCGCCGAGCTAATCGTGCCGCGCGAGAATCTGGCCGCGCTCTGGAAAAAGCTCCTCTCCAGCGTTTGTGAGCGAGGTGGCGAACCGATCGGTATGGCCACACTCAACGCGCTGAGACTTGAGGCTGGCGTGCCGTGGATCCCCGCCGACTTCAACGATGCGCAGATTCCGCACGAGGCCGCCGTCGAAATTACGCACATCAGCTTTAACAAAGGCTGCTACACGGGACAGGAGATCGTCGAGCGCGTTCGCTCGCGCGGCCACGTAAACCGTAAACGCGTGATACTTCGATTCTCGACGGCCAGACCTCCCGCTCCCGGCACGAAACTTCTCGCGAGCGGCGCGGAAGTGGGCTACGTCACTAGCGCCGCGTTTTCGCCTGCGGCAGGGACGTCCATCGGCATGGGGTACGTGCGACGTGAACAATTCGCTGCCGGAAGTGTGGTCGAATACGAAGGCGGAACGGCGACGGTCACGTAGGAAAACCGCTTGCGTTGCGGCGGCGTGTGGGTAGGATCGCGGCCGGTTAGGCAGCGCTCAGATTCCCGGTGGTTCGACTCGAAGACATGCTGCGGATGAACCAGCGCAAGGGAATGGCGCTCCGCGCCGACTTTTTTTCCCAGCACTACGTGCTGGGCTGATTGGGGGCGCGCCTACGGCGCTCGACGGACGCACCGGACGGCGGAGACTGCCTTCGGCAGGTTGGGCTTGCGGTAGCACCGCTGATAATACGGCCGAGCGAGATTCAGCTTGGATCGTCAGCTCTTGCTGAGGTTGAGGGAGCGCAAGAAGCTGCCGCGGTCGTTGTCGATCTTCTTCTGGATCTGGAACACCGCGTAGAGCAGCGCTTCCGGCCGCGGCGGGCAACCGGGAACGTACACGTCGATGGGAATCACCTGATTGACGCCCTGTACGACAGCGTAGTTATTGAAGACGCCGCCCGAGGTCGCACACGCACCCATCGAAATCGCCCATTTCGGCTCGGGCATTTGCGCGTATAGCTGCTTGATCACCGGCGCCATCTTTTGCGAAACGCGGCCGGCGATGATCATCATGTCGGACTGGCGCGGCGAGCCGCGAAAAACCTCTGCGCCAAAGCGCGAAATGTCGTAGCGCGACGCCGCCATCGACATCATCTCGATCGCACAGCACGCCAGTCCGAATGACATCGGCCAAATCGAGCTGCGGCGCGCCCAGTTGACCACCTTATCGAGCGAAGTGAAGAGAATGCCCTCGTCCTTCAGGAAATTCTCGTTCTCGCCCGGCTTTTCGAGCGTCACGCCTCTTGCGAGTTCCACCGCCATCTATGCCTCCGTGCCCCGGAGAAAAACACTTTGCTCACTTCAACTCCATTTTGCGCCGTCGCGACGAATTTTGCAAAGCTATGCCGCGCCGCATTTCCCCGGGGCCTACCGAACTTCGACGATGGCGGTGGCCGACTTGGTGTGGCCCGCGGAGTCGGTGGCAGTCAGCGTATACGTCGTTGTCTTCGAAGGAGTCACATCGACGCACCGCGCCTGAGACGGCCAAACCGGATTCGACTGCGGCTGCAGAGTCACGGATTTCGCGTTCGAGACACCGTAGCAGAGCGTCGACTCCTCGCCGCGTCTCACGATTCCTGGATCGGCATAGAACGTCAGAATATCGAAGCGGTCGCCGCCCATTCCCTCGAACGTCTTCGCCGCTTGAGCGCGTTGCTCCGCGGCAATTCGTTCTTCAATCTCACGGTTCGATTGCCAGCGCGAGAAAAACACCCAACCAACGTACGCAAGCCCCAGACACAAGACGATCGCCGAGCCCACCCAATAGAGCCGCAGTCCCGAGCTGGACTCGGAATCGCGGGGTTCGGAGTTGAGCGCCATAGCGAATACTCACTGTGTCAGAGGCAGGTCCGGCGGAGTCTGCGGCGCGGCACCCGGTGGCTGCGCTCCGGGACCGGGAAAACCGCTCGGAGGATTACCCGGCGTTCCGGTGGTGCCTCCGCCGTTCGGATTGGCGATAGGCAGTCCGACGCCGGGCTGCTGCCCTTGGGGCGCAAGTCCGTTCTGCAAGGCGCGGGCCTGATCTTCCATTGGGTTCCAGATGAACTCCCACTGCTGGTAAGTCTTGCCGCCCTTGTAGACCTTTAGGGACGGGCGGTCGATCTTGCTTGCGACGCCAGTGAGAAACCCGCCAAGCACAGGGCCGTCGACCGGTCCCGTCGGTTGCGCCTGGAGGACGGAAGCCGGCACTTGGGCTGATGTCGCGGCCGTACCGAAACCCAGCGCGTTTCCACCATTCGAAGCACTCGGGGCTAGAGGCGATGCGCCCAAAGGCTGATTCGGCTGCTGGGAAAGCGGCAATTGTGCGCTCGACTGTTGCCCTACCTGCCCCGCCTGTTGCTCGCCTTGCGTAGATTGTTGCTGAGACTCAGACTGCTGGCTGCCAGAATCCGATTCGCTGGACTGACTGGACGAGTCAGCCGCAGTCCCTTGCTGAGCGCCAGGCAATTTGCCGCCGTTCAAATCGATCAGCGCCATTTGTTGCAGGCTGGCGTAGCGGACGCTTCCGATGATCTGGCCGGCACCGTTCACGTAAATAAACCGCCAGGACCCGTCGTCCTTGTTCATCGGATCAGTGGCGGCCTCGGGCCGCAGGAACTGCACGCCCGGCAGGCCTTTCTGCAAATCATCCATCGTTTGTGGATAATGCCCGGTTTTGCGGTAGAAGACGCGGATTGCCCGAATCACCTGATTACCCCGCCAGATCTCCTCGGATTCGCGTTGGCGGCGGCCATCGGTCGCGAGGTTGTGCAGAATCACCTGCGCGCCAATGATGATGGCCATCGCGAGAAACAGGGCCATCACAAGGGCATAGCCGGCCTCTTCGTGGCGCTCTCTCGGGTGCACGCAGCGTCTGTAGTTGGCACTCACGGATTTGGCACCTCGGCTCCGGGTTGCCCTTGCCCCGCGTCCGGAGGTTGCACCATCTGCACCATCACGTGCCGGCCTGACGAAATCTCTTCCACGTCGGCCGAATCGTTGTTGATGCGATCAAGGCGGAAGTTGCTCAGAAAAGTTTCGCCCTCGGCCACGACGAAAATATCGTCTCCGTTCTTGAAGAATCCGACGCGCCGGCCACCACGCGGCTGAGAAGCGTAGCCAAAAAACTCAGCGGGAGGCTGCAGCGGCGGGGGAGGCGGAAGCGGCCTCGGGCCGACAAAAGGAATCGTAGGAGCGACCGGTCCCGCCGGCTTCGGCGGAGGCGGTGGTGCGGCTACGAAAATATTTCTGTGCGTGCCGGTGTATTCGAGCTTGCGAATTTTATCGAGCAAATCCAGTCGAAGCGAAGGCTCCTGCACATCGAGAGGTTTGAATTTCGTGTCGGCAGCGAAAACTCCTGGAAGCACTGTGCCGCCAGCGTGGTTCGAGAAAAAATAGTAAGCCGCACCGACGAGCAGGACCAGCAATCCTGCGCAAAGATACAGTTCGGTGCGCCGGTTCATGCGTCAGGTCCTGAAATACGTGTGCAGCTGGAGATCAAGTTTGATTCCACCCGTTATGGCCGTTGCGAGCCCCAGGCTGTCCAGCAGATAGAAGTTCTTCGAGCGCTCGATACCGTTCACGAACCGAACCACCGCCGGGTAATCGGCGTCGACGCTCGTGTTGATCGAGATTTCAGTCACGCCCCGATCCTTGATCTCAGTTCGCTTAAACGAAAGCCCGGAACTCTTTACGCCGGCTTGTGCGGCAATCGACGTGAGATCCGATTCGATCTGAGAATAGCCCGTCGCGGCGTCGAGAAAGGACTGCCGGTAGAAGGCGTCGCACTCCTTGCCGGCCTGCGGAATGGAGGTCCGGATTCTTTCGCCACGCTCGACATCGGCGCGCAAAAGCTTCGCCTGCAGCGCCATGCGATCTCTCTCCGCGCGCAGTTGCACAGGGTCCTGCCGGGCGCCCTGCCAGAGGAACACGGCCAGCGCCACGTCGACCAGCAGCAAAACGCCGAGCGCGACGCTTGTCCAAAGCTTCCAACGCTGCCATGCTCCGATCGCGATCATGTGGTCGAATACCAAACCGAAAGATTCAGAACGATTTTGTCACCCGCCGCGCCCGGCTCGCTGTGCTTCTCATCCTTCACAAGCATGCCGGTGAATACTTTCGATTTTTCGATCGCCTCCAAGAACTGAATCTTGCTCTCGTCGGATTCCGCCCCGATCTGAAGCGTCACTTCGGCGCGGCCATTCACCAGCTTCGGCGCGATGCTGACCACCCGGACGCCCGGCGGAAGAGTTTGTTCGAGATCCATGAATATCTTCGTCCATGGGAAGCTTCGCTCGTCGATCAGCGAGTTCAGAAACGCAGACCGGTCGAGGATTTGCTGCGCCCCTGTACTGTGGAAGTAATTCTCCAGATCCTGCCGGCGCTGGCGATCGGCGCGAATCTGAGCCTCCCACCGAGACATCTCCGCGCGAAGATCGCGGCTCGAGCGCCACGAAGTGTACGCCGCATGGGCGAGGATCGCGCATGCCAGCACGCCCAGCGTTCCGATCAACGTCGCTCCCGCCAAAAATGGGCGGTTATTTTCTTGCGGGGCCGTCGCGAGGTTGAGTCGCAGTTTCATTTCTTCGCGGTGTCCTTAGGACTTTCCGTTCATCATCCAACCGGCCAGCGCGTCGAGGCCCTGCGGAACCAGGTCCTTGACCTGCGATTCAAGCGTTCGCATCGGTTCCGCATTATCGATCGAACCGGCAGGAATGTTGATCTCCTCGGCCAGCGCTTGGCTGAATACGTCTTGCCTTGGTCCAAAGCCGCTCAGTCGCGCGCGATCGATCGTTGATCTCCAGGAGTCCTGATAATAGGCGACCGCCGGGAACACCTCATCCAGCATGGCCTTCGCATCAAGCGTCGCCGCATCCGCCCTTACTTCCGTTGAGCGGTATACGCACAGAACCGCGCCGTGCACGATTACGGTTGTCAGAGTTTTCCCGGTGAGTCGAACGAACAACGTTGCGCCACGATCTTCAAGGAGCGGCAAAGCCGCTAGAGTCGAGCTAAGAATCACTCCGGCACGCGCGCCGAGCGATTCAAGGAGCGCTTCGTACTCGCGAATAATGGGCTGTCGCGCCACCGCGGTCAATACTTCCAAGCCGCCTTCACGCCCCACTTGACGCATCCAGGAGACAACTGTGTCATCCATATCGAAGGGAACGCTCTTCTTCAAACGCCAGCGCAGCAGGGGCAGCGCGTCGCTGGCCCGCCGGGGAAGCGTATCAAATGGCAGTATGAACACGCGAACGACGGGGTCCGGTATCAGCAAAGCGACCGGAGTGCCCCCCGGCTCGACCCGACCGAGAACTTTGCGAAGCGCCGAACGCACCGCATCCGGCTGGACAACGTTTGTTTCGACCGGAGACGCCATCACCGCGCCCGTAGGCAGCGCCTCGGACGCAACGCCCTCTAAATGACCGCTCTTCCCGACCCACCGTGCCACGGCTACGTGCGGAGCTGCAATCTCGACGACGGTAGACGGATGCGGCATCGCCTGGAGCCAGCTTTCCAGGCGCTGGACGAAACCTAACTGAAAGAACTGATTCGAGAGGCTGCTCTGGCTCGCGGCGCTACTCAATGAATGTCACCTTGTTGATCTCGCGGAGGGTCGTGGCGCCGGAGCGCACCTTCCGCAAGCCCGATTCCCGGAGAAAAGTCATGCCCGCCTCGCGCGCCGCGCGCTTGATTTCGGAGGTGGGCCGCCGGTCGATGATCATCTCGCGAATCCGATCGGAGAGATCAAGCAATTCCGTGATGGCTGTGCGGCCGCGAAAACCTGTGCCTGAACACTCCAGGCAGCCGCCACCCTCGCTGAACTGGAAGCCGCTCCACTCGGCTGGGTCGAGTCCGGATTCCCTCAGTATCTCCGCCGGGTAAGTCGTCTTCTTCTTGCAATTCTCGCAAATGACGCGGACCAGCCGTTGCGCCAGAATGCAGTTCAGGGCTGAAACGAAATTGTACGGCTCGACGCCCATGTTGATGAAGCGTCCAATCACGTCCGTGACGTTGTTGGCGTGCACGGTCGTGAAAACCAGGTGGCCCGTCAGCGCGGAGTTGATCGCGATCTGCGCGGTTTCCTGATCGCGGATTTCGCCGACCATGATCTTGTCTGGATCGTGGCGCAGGATCGAGCGCAGGCCGCGCGCGAACGTGAGCCCTTTCTTTTCGTTCACGGGAATCTGTGTGATCCCGCGCACCTGATACTCGACCGGATCTTCAATCGTGATGATTTTGTCTTCGTCGTTCTTGATCTCGTTGATCGCGGCGTAAAGCGTTGTCGTCTTGCCCGAGCCCGTCGGACCTGTGACCAGCACCATGCCGTATGGCTCATGGATGTATCGGCGGAAACGAGTAACTTCTTCGGGATCGAATCCCACCACATCCAGAGTCAGGTTGCGAAATTTCTCGCTCAGCGTCTCTTTGTCGAGTACGCGCAAGACGGCGTCCTCGCCATGCACCGACGGCATGATGGACACGCGAAAGTCGACATCGCGGTTGCGATAGCGCACCCGGAAACGGCCGTCCTGAGGAACCCGGCGCTCGGCGATATCGAGTTCGCTCATGACCTTGATGCGCGAAAGAATCGTGGCGTGAAACTCCTTGTCGAGCGGCTTCATTGCGTATTGCAACACGCCGTCGATGCGGTACTTGACCGCTACTTCCGAATTCCGCGTCTCGATGTGGATGTCACTAGCGCGCCGCTCGAGCGCCGTGAAAATCACCGTGTCGACGAGCCGCACGACGGGGCTCACGCCCGTGTCCCCGCGCGTGAGCTTCTCCATCGAGATGTTTTCGTCGCTCTCCTCTTCTTCGCCGACCACTTGGAGGGTGAAGCCCTCGGTCGCCTGGTCCAGCACGCGTTGCGACTGTTCGGTCTTCTTGAGCAAGTCACTGATCTGAGAGGCCGTCGCGACTCTTATTTGCAGCCGCTTGCCCAGCAGGAGAGATAGTTCGTCGGTTAGGTGCAACTGGCTCGGATCGGCCAGCGCGATCACAAGCGTCGAGTCGTGCGCCTCCAGCGGCACGAAGTTGTAGCGGAACATCATCTCGGCTGGAATGCTGCGGAAAAGCTCGGGATCAATGCGCTGCTCCCGCAAGTCAATCAGGGGACAGCGATAGCGCTCTGCGAGGCGGCGGGCCTGCTCGCGTTCGGAGCTCTCATCGGGCTGCGGCGCAGCATTGGTGACTGTTGCCATGCAGTTCTATCCCCCTGAAGCTCCCACTTGGAGAGAAAACATCGGCAGATAAAGAGCGATGAGAATAAAGCCTACCACAACGGCCATGACCGCCAAAATAACGATCGGAATCCACGTCAACGTCCGCTGCAGCCGAATGCCCACTTCCTCTTCGTAAAACTCCGCCACGCTGGTCAGCATCGCGGCAAGCGATCCGGAGGCTTCGCCGACTTCGATCATCTCGAGAGCGAGTTGCGGAACGAGTTCCGTGCTCGCGAGACTCTCGTGGAGCGACTTACCCTCTTTCACCCGATCCGCTGCAGAGTCTACGGATGTTGATATGAGCGTACTTCCGATCGCGGCGGATGCCGTATGGAGAGCAGGAACTAGTGGCGTACCACCCGCGAGAAGGGTCGATAGCGTTCGCGCGAACTGTGCGATCTGCGCCTTCAGCCAAACTTCTCCAAGGATCGGCAGCTTTGGCTTCAGCCGGTCGATCGCCAGGGCGCCCGCCTGGGATCGCGTCCAAAGAAAGATCAGGATCACGCCGAGCGCCATTACACCCGCTAAAGCGAGGAAATAGGTTCGCAGCGGCAAGGCGATCGCGAGCAGGAGCTGCGTCGGCCCGGGAAGCGGCACATTCAACTCATGATAGAGATCCGCAAACCGCGGCATCGCATATGTGACGACGTAGGTAACGACGAGCACAGCCGTCGCCACCAGCACGGATGGGTAGATCAGCGTCGTAATCAGGCCGCTGCGGAAACCGGTGCTCACGCGCAGGTAGGCGATGTACTGCTCAAGGACTCCCGTCAGGTTGCCGCTGCGCTCGCCCGCTGCGACCACCGTGACATACACCGGAGGAAATGACCCCTGCGCGGTCATGGCCTCCGAAACCAAGGCGCCATCGCGAACCCGCTGCCGCACTTCGCTCAAAATTGGACGAAGCTGTGGGCTTGCGGCGCGCTCCGACAGCAGTTCCAGCGCCTTCAGAATCGGCAGGCCGGCCTTGATAAGGGTGTTGAACTGTTGATTGAAGACCAAGAAATCCTGGGGCCGAATCTTCCGGTCGCCCGCTGCCTTGCCGACCTGGGAAAACAGATCCAGATGCTTCCGGACGGAGAAGACAAAAAATCCGCGGTCGGCCAGCTTCTGACGGACCTCACCCTCGGATTGGGCAGTTTCCACCTGTTGGAAGACCCGGCCCGCCGTATCGCCGACCTTGCAGACAAACTCGGCCATCGAAGTTGATCCAAAGCTCTCGGAAATCTACCGGCTAGAGCTTAGCATACCCCTTTCGGACGCTGGCTGAGGCCGCCAAATGACCCGGTTAGTAGGATGTGATAACGCCAAAAAGGCTGTATGAGAGCCACAAAATGAATGTGTTAAAGTCGCGCTTGTTTCCATTTCGCGCTGACTTGTAAGGACCTCATGGAGCCGATCTCTCACTTCTTTTACTCGGATCGACTGAAGCTGCAGTTTTGGGACTATGGACAGGACGGAAAGCCGTCACTCGTGCTGGTACACGGCGGGTTGGACCACGCGCGGAATTGGGACTGGGTAGCGCGGACTTTGCGCGAGCACTATCACGTCTTCGCCCTCGACCTGCGCGGCCATGGGAACAGCGCCTGGGCGCCGGGGGCGATCTACAGCGTCGCGGAGCATGTGCTCGATCTTTCGGCTCTGCTCGACATCATCGACGATTTTCCGGTTCGTCTGATCGGTCATTCGCTCGGAGGCGTCGTTGTGCTGAACTACTGCGGCG
>Ga0187772_10001907_pt1 | contig 10153 bp, 8 predicted proteins | sample 0116_SJ02_MP15_2_FD_133137 | JGI IMG/M metagenome (GOLD analysis project Ga0187772, IMG submission 133137) | Tropical peat soil microbial communities from peatlands in Department of Meta, Colombia - 0116_SJ02_MP15_20_MG | ecosystem: Environmental > Terrestrial > Soil > Wetlands > Peat | place... | reverse complement strand
TTCTATAAAATCGCTTTTCCTTTTCGGTCATGTCTCTGGCAGTAATGATTTTTGTTTTTCTATATTTTGAGGCCCACACGATGAATAATAGCCGCCCCCCGTGAGTTTTTCCATAAGCAAGATACTCGCCTTCTTTCCCTCGCATCACAAGGGGTGTGTCTACATCATTAAACAATACCTCCTATGCCAAGGCTGCTGAGGTCAAGAGGCTATGGAGACTCAAGAGGCTTCGGCGGGCAGGGAGTGCGCCCGCCTCGATGAGCCAACGGCAAGGCAGGTCGGCGAAGCAGGGAGTTAACAAAAAAACGAATGAATAAGTTATTGACTGATTAAGTCACCAAAAGAGGTAGCCAAAGGGTCAGTCAGGGAGTTCTTCTATCCGTATGCTTTTACCCTTTTCCAGGCTCCTCCTGGCTGCAGAGATTCGCGCCAAAAATCTGGGATCGCGCTCTAATCGGTAATCAAACCAGTCATCTTCTGACTTAAGGCCAACCAAAACACCTGCCGGTTTTCCATGCCGTGTGATGAGGACCTCCTCCTTTTCCGCCAAATCCAGGTATTCTGAAAGATGGTCCTTGACCTCGGATAGTGCAACCCTTTTCATTTCTTCTCTCCCATTTCCTCCAGCCACTCAGTGGCTTTTGACTTCGGTATGACCGCGTGGGTGAGATGACGATATGCCGTCAGCCTGATGATTACAAAGGAGCTAGAGATTCATGCGGCAAGCCCTGTCTTTCTCTTAACAGCTCTTCCACCCATTCCAAACCGAGCTCAATCAACTTACCTCGGCTGGGGCGGCCTGTTTCGGGATCGCAGCCGATCACATCATAGAGCATCTCAATCCCTTTCTGAAATTCCTCTTCCATGAAGATCCTCTTGCCGGCATTCGGCCCATCGGGTTTTGGATCGAAGAGCCGTCGGGGCAATTGATCGTCTTTAATCGTAAATCCTTCGAGACTGTTGAAGGCTCTGGCCATCATCGTGCTCCGTTCAGCGGCCTTCATTAACTCAAAAAGATTAGTATTCCAACCTGTGACTGCATTTAAGCACTGGATCATTAAATCCAGAGACATCACACCGCGGGGTGCAAATCCAAAAACGCAGAGCCCCAGGGCATCCATCATCTTCCAGAGATGATCAAGCAATATGTAAACCCTCACCTTTTCATTGGTGATTTGTGTTGGATGCATTGCCTTGTAAATTCCCAGTGGTTTGACGGATTGAAAGGACTGGAATTTTTCATCAAAGAATAAAGTATCGTGAGGGGCATTCATATGGTCAGGACCGTACGGGCAGGTAGCATAACCTATGCCCACTCCTACCTTGACACGAGGATCGTGCATGGGGAGTTCCATACCCTTAACCGCAAGATGATAGGGCTGGTCTGAAACCTTCCACCTATGTGCGAGTCGTGTAGTCCCTTCTGCCAAAAGATCGCCAAAACCCTCCCGTTTCGCAATCATCTCCAACAATTGAATGACCAGATCCGGATCCCCGAAGCGAAGCTCCAGCCCGTACGTGTCAGCTTTTGTGATCACCCCTTTTTCAAAACATTCGCACGCAAAGGCGATGACCAATCCCGCGGAGATGGTATCCATGCAGTATCGATTGCAGATCTCATTGGCTTTGGCGATGGCTTTAAGGTCCAGAATATTAAGATTGGTTCCGAGAGCGGCAATCGTCTCATATTCGGGCCCCCCGTAGCGGGAATCAACACCATATTTTGGATGCTCGAGAGCAATGCCGCGCTTACATCGGATGGGACAGGAGTAACATCCTTTTCTTTTTTTCAGAAGAAGCTCGTTATAGGTGTCGCCGCTTACAGGTTTGGAGTCATCGAGTTTGGTTCGTCTGAAGTTGTTAATGGGTAAGGCACCCGCCTCAGACAGGATTTCGCAAAAGATGGTAGTCCCATAAACAAATAGGGTTTTCCCTTGGGAATTATCTTTGAAGGTTCTGGCATAGTCCTGGGCAGTCTTGCGCAAGAACTCATGATCAAAAAATTCGATCTTTTCTCCTCCTAAGGCTGCGACCGCCCGGACATTTTTTGAACCCATCAGGGCTCCGAATCCATCTCGACCGTTGAAATGGCCAAGATTATTTGTGATATTGGCAAAACGAACGAGATTCATTCCGGCAAGGCCGGTCTGGGCAACCCGGATCCTATGGCTTCCCATCTCCTGACGGATCGTATCTTCAGCCTCACAGGCTCCCTGCCCTGCCAGATGAGAAGCGTCCTTGATCTCGGCCTTTCCTTCGGTGATCCAGAGATAGACGGGTTTGTCTGCTCTCCCTCGAAACACGATGGCGTCAAAGCCTGCCATCTTCAGTTCTGGGCCGAAAAAGCCTGCCGCCTCTGATTCAGCCGCTGTCCCTGTCAGGGGCGATTTCCCTATCGCGGCGAATCGACAGGATGCTGCGATAGGTGAACCAGTCATCACGCCGGTGGCAAGAATCAGAAGATTATCTGGTGATAAAGGGTCGATCCGAGGTGAAACCTCTTTGATGAGGTAGTGGTAGCCAATCCCTCGTCCACCCAGATAAGTTCGGTAGAAAGTATCGTTTTTCTCTTCCACCTCAATCTTTCGATTGTTCAAATCGACCTGAAGAATCTTACCTCGATACCCATAGCCCATAGAAGTTCTCCTTAATAAACATTAGATTGTTAATAATATAATCCTCACAGCCGGAATACAAGCTCCGGCTTTATTGGAAAAAGCAAAGAGGTAAAGGAAAGCAAGAAGACGCCGCAGAAAAGCCTGAAGGAGAAGAGAAAGATGAAGCAGGACGCGCGCGGGGACGTAATTTAAAATTGACACTTATTCGATCTTCTTTGCGCAAAGGCAGGCATATAGCGTAAGGTTCAAAGCTCCCGCCTATGCTGAACCTACGACGGGCAAGTCTGCCTACGGTTGAATTCAACGTTCGGCGGGCAGGCATAGCGGAACAAGTATTAATCACAGACCTAAAGCAAAGAATAGAGAGAACTTCTAATAATTCCCAATTCGTCACTCCCGCCCCGTATCCAGTACGGGGTAAACTCCAGCGGGAGTCCAGTTATGTCAAGAGTTTATGGATTCCTGCTTTCGCAGGAATGACATTTTTAGAGGTAGCCTATAGTGTTGATTCGAAGATCCGGAGGCACTCCAAGCCAGTAAAAGAGAATGTTTGATAATAAAAATTAGGCCTTTATTAATTTTTGACCTTCTGAGAACCCCTTCCCAAATATTTTTAGGCTTACTTCTCGAAACTTTTGGGGTGTTACCCGTTCAATGGCGTCTCTGAGTTTATCATGGGGGAAGGGAAACCTGGGATGGCACGTGGCAAAACCGATGAGGGCAATATTGGCCGATTGAGGCGATCCATTTTCCCTTGCCAATTGATCCGCTCCAACCACATACGTTTCGATCCCTTTTTCCTTGAGGTATGTCGTGATTTCCTGGTTCATATATCCCGGATCTGAGGCATTGATAAAGCAGAGACCGCCTTGCCTACCATTCAAGGATGGCTTGAGATAGTAAAGGGTTTTATAGGCTTCATTCTTTTCAAGGGAGAGGAGGATGTCAGCACTCCCCTTCTTGACAAGGGGACTATCGAAATTTCCAATTTTCAAATGGGTCATCACCGAGCCTCCTCGCTGGCTCATCCCGTGGTCTTCGGAACCAATGAGGGGATATCCTTCTCGAAGGGCAAAGGCCGCAAAAATCCGCGTCACCAGGAGAACACCCTGTCCGCCCACACCCGAGATGATCATCTGGACATTCATCTCAATATCCTCTGGCCAAACTCGAAACCTCCGGGATGCTTCGCCCGGATTTCGTGCTTCGAATTTAATACAAATGCGTTAAATCATTTTACATGTAGCGCAAGGCTTTAGCCTTGCCTAAAGCAACCCTAAAGGGTTGCCCTACAAAATATTTAATGCGTTTGTATTAGTACTTCGTGGTGCACCGTTCAAGAAAAATCAAAATTAACTGACTTGATAGATTCCTCCCTGGCCACAGACCTGCACGCAGAGACCGCAGTCCACACAGGTCAATCGGTCGATCTTCACTCGGCCATCCTTTCCTCTTATCAGGGACGGGCACTCGAATCGTTTAAGACAGTACCCGCACCCAATACAGGCCTCCACGGCCGGCATATCGATGGCTGAGGTAGGACACTCCTGGACGCAAACGCGACAACCGGTACATTTGTTGTAATCAATGACATAGCCGCTCTCGGTCTTGGAAATCGCTCCCTCAGGACACTGGATCATACACGTGTCGCATTCGCAACAAGCCTCCTCTTGATACACAGGTAAAAGGGATTTATCCATCTCCCCGCTTTTCACCTGTGGAAGCCCCTTTTCTGGTGGAGGCGTATGCCGGATTTCCACCTTGATAGGATTCACCTTGAGCTGCTCTCTTTGATAAATGATGCAGGGATAACGGGCGATAAGAACAGCCGTTCCACCATCTCGTTGCTGAGTGTATTTGTACGCTTTTTCGGCTTCCTGGATCATCCCCTTGATATCATAAGGATTGACAACGCGGATGTATTTGACACCGCATCCCTTCACCAGCTCTTCAAGAGAAAGGGATTGACCAGCATGACCGTCAGCCGTGGCTCCGGATTCAGGAGTCGGTTGCATGCCTGTCATGGCTGTAATGGAGTTGTCGAGAATCACGAGGATGAAACGGGAGCCATTATAGACAGCGTTCAGGAGACCTGGAGCACCGGAATGATAGAAAGTCGAATCTCCGATGGTGGCAATGATGGGAATGTCTTTACCATCTTGATGGTAAGCCTGGTAGAGGCCACTGGCAAAGGTGATGGCAGCCCCCATGTCGTGACAGGTATCGACTGACTCCAAATTCATTCCCAGGGTATAGCAACCAATATCACTGGGAAAAATCCCGTTAGGGAAAGCTTTCTTAAGGGCATAAAAAGAAGCCCGATGAGGACATCCGGAGCAAAGGGTTGGCCGACGAATAGGCAAACCAATCCCAGCCACTAATTTCTCAAGAGACACTGTAGAAGGAATTTCCCTTACAGGAATGGAAAACTCTTTGCACAGATCGGAGATCACTTGGGTAATGGCTTCGGGAAGCATTTCTCCCTCGTTCGGGATTCTTCCATCTAATCTTCCAGTGATTTTCGACTTGTCCCGTATTTGAAGCTCGATGACCGGTTCGGTCTCTTCGAGGATCAAAACATGACCACACTTCTCAATGAAATGCTCCACGATCCCAGCGGGAAAAGGGAAAGGAGTTCCGATCTTAAGAATGGGGATCCCTCCTCGGACGCCCATTTCAGTCAGGACATCCCGAGCAATCGCGTAGCCGATCCCCCCGGCAATAATCCCCAGAACAGCCTTTCCACGATCATGCTCAGTAAAATTGAGAGAGGTCATGGAATTAAACTCTTCGGCAATCTCTTGGAGCTTCCTGTTAAGCTGTTTATGGAGGAGAAATCGATATCTGGGTGTTGCGCTCCACCGCTGCGGATCGTGTGGAAAGTTGGCTTTCCTTGCAATCTTGATAATGGGGTTGAAAGTGATCGCTTGCTGGGCATGGGAGACCCTCAACACAGGACGGAGGATAACGGGAATCTGATATTTTTCGGAAAGCTCAAAGGCGATCGGTAACATCTGTTGGGCTTCTCTTGGATTGGCTGGATCGAAAACCGGAATCTTTGCAAACATCGCCATAAAGCGAGTATCCTGTTCGGTCTGGGAGGAAAAGGGTCCGGGATCGTCGCAACTGATGATCACAAAACCACCTATTGTTCCAATGTAGGCGGCACTCATCAGAGGATCCGTTGCGACATTGAGCCCCACTTGCTTCATGGCCACAGCAGCTCGCTTCCCCGTGTAGGAAGCCACCAACGCGTTTTCGAAAGCCACCTTTTCGTTGGTGGACCACTCAACATAAATGTCCAGGTTATCTTCCTTCTTGAAATGGACCACGGCAGGAAGGATTTCCGAACTCGGAGTTCCTGGATAAGCTGCAAAAAATTGACATCCGCTTTCCACGATCCCCCTAGCAATCACTTCGTTTCCAAGTAAAACCCTTTTTTCTTCCTCCGACATCGTGAACCTCCCCCCGCCCCTTCCCTCCCCTCGAGGGGGAGGGTGAAGGAGGGGTGCATATTTCTTTCCCATTCAATCTTAACTGATACGATGAAGGACCTCAATTCCTTTCTGAAGCGTTTCATCTGATGCAGCAAATGAGATCCTGACATGGGTATTTTTCTTGGAAAAGACGCTACCGGGCACAATAAAGAGATTCTGTTGGATAGCTCTTTCTACAAAGGCCTCCGCGTTTCCGCCCGGGATCTCCGGAAAGATATAAAAAGCGCCTTGTGGTTTTTGGACATTAAATTTTCCCTTTAGCCCGTTGTAGATCAAATCTCTTTTCTTTTTATAACCTCTAATATGATCATCCACATTGAAGTCCAAGGCCTTCGTCGCTGCTTTCTGGGCAAAGGAAGTAACGCTGGAGAAGGTATATTGTTGAAGGGTGACCATCTGTTGGAGGATCTCCTTCGGACCAGCCGCATAACCCAATCTCCACCCGGTCATTCCCCAACCCTTTGAGAATCCCCCAAACGTTAATGTGTTCTCATAGAATTGTCCGAGACAGGGGCAGGAAGGGGCATCGAAAACAAAGTTATCGTAGATGTCATCGGAGAGAATTAAAAGATTTCTTTCACGGGCGATCCTGACCACCCTCATCAAGTCTTCCTTTGGAAAGATCGCCCCAGTTGGATTATTCGGACTGTTGATGATAATCAACTTCGTCTTTTTCGATAATTTCTTAACGAATTCTTCCTCCTTCAGTCGGAAATCAGGATAGGTATCGACGAAGACAGGAACCCCTCCCATCAGAAGAACCTGATACTCATACATCACAAAAAATGGATCGGGGATGATGACTTCATCACCCGGGTTGATGAGGGCAAGGCTGGCAAGGAGAAGACCACCGGTCACTCCCGCTGTGACCATAACCTCTTCGAAATGGACCCCTTTCTTCTTTAAATGGGAAGCGATCTTTTCCCTCAATTCAGGGATACCCTGCGTGGGAGTATATTTGTTGAACCCCTTTTTGATCCATGCAATGCCTTCCTCTTTGAGAGGATCCGGAATATCGAAGTCGGGTTCTCCGATGCTGAGATTGATGGGATTCTTCATCTGACGCGCCAGATCGAAGATTCGCCTCACCCCTGAGGGCTTAATATTTCTTAACCGATCAGAGATCAGCATCCGGTCACTCTCCTTCTTCATTTATCCTCTTGGCCTTTTCGATGAGTTCGAGAATGGTATCAAGCCTTGTCTTGCTCGGGGATGTCAAAGCACATTGAATTTGGTCCATCGAATAATGCTTGCCCAAGAATTTCGATATGTCTATTCTAAATTCCCAGCAAACCATAATCTTTCGGCATGGAAGATCTTCGTTAAAGGTTCGACAATACCGGAAGGGGACTTCGCCGCCTAACTGAGGGCAGCGGATGATGAGGGCATCATGTTCTTCAATCATGGGTGCTCCGGTAGACTTTGAGGAATTTGGTACAAGCTCGCTCAATAAAAAATCCTGCAGGCCCAGAAGGGCCCGCAGGATTCCATCACTGATTTATCCAACGACTTTACCCATCTTCATAATCTTGGGTTTCGGCCATCCTTCAATATCCTTCAGGGATTTCCTCATCTCTTCCTCTGGTAACGGATAGTCAATGAGTTTTCCGCTGAAATAAGATTCATAACCACCGAGATCCATGATGCCATGGCCGCTCCAAATAAGTAGGATCACTTTCTGTTTTCCCTCTTCCTTAGCCTTTTTTGCTTCTTCAACCACTACAGATATGGCATGACTGGTCTCGGGTGCGGGGATGAAACCTTCGGTTCTGGCCCAGAGGACCGCATTGGCATAACACTCCAGTTGATTATATGCCCGGGGCTCCAAGAGTCCGTCATTGATCAATTGGCTGACGAGGGGAGCCATCCCATGATAGCGAAGTCCTCCCGCATGGATGGGCGCCGGGATAAAGGAATGTCCGAGACTGTGCATCGGAACCATGGGTGCCATTCCTACGTTATCCCCAAAGTCATAGACAAATGGTGCTCTCGTCATGGTGGGGCAAGAAGTTGGTTCTGCGGGAATGATAGTAATCTTGGCACCATTGATCTTATCCAGGACGAAAGGAAAGGCAAGACCAGAAAAGTTGCTTCCTCCACCCGCACACCCGGTGACGATATCGACCTTTTTCTCTCCGAATTTCTCCAACTGCTTCTTGGCCTCGAGACCGATGATGGTCTGGTGCATGAGGACATGGTTCAAGACACTTCCAAGAGAATATCGGGTGTCTTTTGATGTGACGGCATCTTCAACCGCCTCGCTGATGGCAATCCCGAGACTTCCAGGAGAATCCGGGTGCGCCTCCAGAATCTTTCTCCCCGCCTGGGTGTCTTTGCTCGGGCTGGGAACACAGTTGGCTCCCCAGGTATTCATCATCAAACGGCGATAAGGTTTTTGGTCATAGCTGATCCTGACCATATAGACCTTACACTCCAGGCCAAAAAGACAGCAAGCAAAACTAAGCGCGCTTCCCCATTGCCCTGCACCGGTCTCCGTCGCAATCCGTTTAATCCCAAAAACCTTGTTGTAATAAGCCTGTGCAACCGCTGTATTCGGCTTATGGCTTCCCGGAGGGCTCACCCCTTCATCCTTGTAATAAATTCTGGCAGGTGTTCCCAGGACTTTTTCTAATGCATAAGCCCGACGAAGAGGAGTAGGCCTCCAGATGAGGAGTTTCTCCATCACTTCCTGGGGAATGTCAATCCACCGATCCTTGGTGTTGACTTCCTGTTCTATTAGATTCATGGGGAAGACAGGGGCAAGGTCTTGGGGACCGATCGGTTGCCTTGTTCCCGGGTGGAGGGGTGGTTGCAGGGGGGTGGGTAAGTCTGCCTGAATATTGTACCATTGCTTGGGAATTTCATCTTCTCTAAGAAAAACTTTAAACTCCTTCATAATCTCCTCCTTTCATTCTGACAGGAATTCAATAAAACAGCCGATAACCTTTATTCTATGATCACCTCCTCCTCCCCTTCCGCCTTTTGATCTCAATCTTTGCTTCTTAAAGACTAAATTTCCACATATCAAACAAGCGACGGCGTTGTCAAGGTATTTTTAGCTGCTTAAAACACATTATAAGTTATTAAGGATGGGTGGGCAACCCTTAATCATGTCTGGCTTCAGTCACATCGTTACCAATACGTCAGGGCAAATATCCAATTCCCTCCACTTGCCTTTTTTCTGGATGATGGTTCTCATAGAATTCTTTGTATTCATCGAGTGAATCGTAGGGCCCATGAATTCCAGTGATTTCCCTATACGGAGTTCCATAATCCATGACATAAAGCTTGCCATCCTTCTTAAACGAGCATACGTAACGGTTAAACACACTCGGCCGAACGACAATCACCACGGTTTGTGCTTTGTAAGACGAATTAATTTGATTAAGGGTCCTTTTTGAAAACTCGGCAGCATCAATATAGATCCCGGACTTAAGTTGAAAGGTCTCCTCAGCAGTCCTCGGGGTAGGTAATGTCCCCTCAAATTTTTTATATCTTTCCGCATCAAAAGAAAAATCCTTCTCCATCCACGTCACTAAGTCTTGGTAAGTTTCCCATTCAGAGATTGTTGTAGCATAGGTCTTCGCCGGAGAAGGTCTCACCGTGGCCACCCTCTGTGGAGGGATCTTTTCAGGAGGAGGTTTGGCTGGAGAAACTTTCTCCGTCTGAGCTTCCTTTGAATAGATTCTTACTTTGGCGGGGGCGCAGGCTAGAGCGACAAGGCCATAAGTGAGCAATGCCAAAATGATCACAGTAACTTTGAAATAATCCTTTTTCTTCATCATTTTACTTTTCTCTTCGCTCCACGATTTGTCATGTAAATTTATCCATGAACTGGTTAGAAAAGATTTTCTTCAAAATAAAAAAGCTAACTCTTTCAAGCTGGCTATGCTACACTCCTTTAGGGCAAGTGCTTGAAGATTACTGATTGAAGGAACGGATCGACAAATGAAGTATGTTTGCCGATCCGTTCGTCTATTTCTCCTTCAACTCCTCCCACTTGTAATCGATTATTTCAAGAAGTACATTGTTCACCTT
>Ga0187772_10001906_pt1 | contig 10153 bp, 10 predicted proteins | sample 0116_SJ02_MP15_2_FD_133137 | JGI IMG/M metagenome (GOLD analysis project Ga0187772, IMG submission 133137) | Tropical peat soil microbial communities from peatlands in Department of Meta, Colombia - 0116_SJ02_MP15_20_MG | ecosystem: Environmental > Terrestrial > Soil > Wetlands > Peat | place... | reverse complement strand
CGCGGCCGCCGATCCCTCCGCGAGCAGCCCGGCGAACGCCCCCAGCGTCTCCTCGAGCGGGGTGTCGGGGTCGTCGACGTGCGCCTGATAGAGATCGATACGGTCGGTCTGGAGGCGGCGAAGGGACTCCCGCACTTCCGCCTCGATGTAACGCTTCCCCAGCCCTTTCCGGGTCGCGTCCATCTCCATCCCGACCTTGGTCGCGAGGAGCACGCGCTCCCGTTGGCCGCTGCGGCGGAGCCAGCGACCGATGATCGTTTCGGACTCCCCTCCGTGGTTCCCGGGGACCCAGCCGGAATAGACGTCCGCGGTATCGATCAGGTTCCCCCCGGCCCGGACGAACTCGTCGAGGAGCTCGAACGACGTCGCCTCGTCGACGGTCCACCCGAACACGTTCCCTCCGAACGCGAGCGGGAAGACCTCGAGTCGGGAACTCCCTAGACGACGACGGTTCGCCATGTCGTGCTCTCGCTCCTGGAGCCGGCGGGAAACATGAGGGCTTGCCTCCGGACCGCGCGATCGGAGCCGCGAACTATCGAGAGGCGGATGCGGTCCGCGGCGGGATCGGAGGGGCGGAGGGGCGCCGCGCGGTCGCGAGCGCCACCCCCGCGAGGATCAGGGCGACCCCGACAAGGAGAGCGGGGCCGATCGGCTCCCGGAGCAGGAGGAATCCCCAGACGACCCCGAAGATCGGGATGAGGAACGTGACCGTGAGCGCCTCGGTGGGTCCGGTGCTCTGGAGGATGCGGAAGTAGATCACGTAGGCCAAGGCCGTCGACAGGAGGGCGATCCCGAGGACCGACTCCAGCGCGACCGGAGTGAACCGAGCGGCCGGGACCTCGATCGCCGCGAACGGGACGAGGAGGAGGGCGCCCGCGAGCTGCTGCCCCACGGAGAGGTCGAGCGGGTCCTCGCCGGGAAGGCTCCGTCGGACGTAGATCGCGGCGAGGGCGTACGAGAACGCCGCGAGCAGCGACGCGATCGCGGAGGCGATGACGACCGACGTGAGGGTGAACGGGGCGGCCCCCACGAGGACGATCACCCCGACGATCCCGAGCGCGATCCCCGAGCCCTGCCGCGCTCGGATCGACTGCCCCAGGAGCGGCATCCCGAGGAGGGCGGAGAAGAGGGGGGCGGTGGAGTTGAGCACCGAGGCGAACGACGCGGGCAGCGTCAGCTCGGCGACCGCGATCAGTGTGAACGGGACGGCGGCGTTGAGCGCCCCCAGCACCAGGTACGCGCGCCATCGCGCGCGGAGCCGCGCTCGGGTCGTCCCGAGACGCCCGAGGCCCGCCAGGTAGAGGAGCAGGACGGCGCTCGCGAGCGCGACCCGGAGCTCCACGAAGAGGGCGGGGCCGAGCGCCGGCGCGCCCTCCCGGTAGAAGACATACGAAAGTCCCCACATCGCGCCGAGCGCGACGAGCAAACCGTACTCTCCGCGTCGCATCGGCCCAAGCCGCTCCTGTACCCTCGTCGCGCATCAGCGTCGTGTCCAGATAGCGGCGCAGCCGACGCATGTCGGCCTCGCGCCGGTCCACCGAGGGACGGGTGAAGCGCCCTCGACGTCCGCGCGTCGCCCTCGCACGGCGATACCTTGACAACGCCTCCGGTACTGCTTCCATCATGAGACACATCACGGACGTCGCTCACGCTCTCGGTCTCGCGCCCAACTCGGTGGTCCCCTACGGACCCGGGGTCGCCAAGATCCCGTCGCCCGTCGTGCGCGCCCACTCCGAGCGTCCGCGCGGGAAGCTCGTCCTCGTGACCGCGATGACCCCCACGTCGGCCGGGGAAGGAAAGACCGTCACCGCGATCGGTACGGCGATGGCGCTCGCCCGCGAAGGCGTCCGCGCGATCCCGGTCCTGCGCCAGCCGTCGCTCGGCCCGTCTTCGGAGCGAAGGGCGGGGCGACCGGCGGCGGGAAGGCCACGGTCGAGCCGAGCGCCGAGATCAACCTCGGGCTCACCGGCGACCTCTACGCGGTGGCGACCGCCCAGAACCTGCTCGCCTCGCTGATCGACAACCACCTCCACCACGGGAACGCCTTCGGTCTCGACCCCGAGCGGATCCCGCTCCCCCGGACGATCGACCTCGACGACCGCGCGCTCCGCGGCGTGCGGGTCGGCGTGGGCGGCAAGGGGACCGCGCCCGAGCGCCGGGACCGGTTCGTGATCGCCGCCGCCTCGGAGGTCGCGGCGATCCAGTGCCTCTCCCGCGACCCGGAGGACCTCCAGACCCGCCTCGGCCGGATGACGGTCGGCGTCGCGAAGGACGGGAAGGTGGTGACCGCGGCCGACCTGGGCGGGGGCGGCGCGATGGCGGCGGTGCTGCGGCACGCGATCGAACCGAACCTCGTACAGACGTGCGAAGGCACGCCGGCGATCGTCCACGCCGGACCGTTCGCGAACCTGGGACCGGGGACGGCGAGCGTCTCGGCGATCCGGCTCGGGCTCTCCCTCTCGGACTACGTGATGGTCGAGGCCGGTTTCGCGAGCGACCTCGGTGGCGAGAAGTTCGTCGATCTCGTCAGCCCGGTCGGGGGGTTCAGTCCGTCCGCGGCAATCCTCGTAGCGACCGTGAGCGCGCTCCGCCATCACGGCCGAAGCAGCCCGGACGAACCCCTCACGAAGGGACCCGAGACGGTGCGCCGCGGGCTCGCGAACCTCGAGCGGCACGTGGGGAACCTGAAGGCGCTCGGGCTCGACCCGGTCATCGCGATCAACCAGCACCCGGACGACCAGCCGGCCGAACTCGAGGCGCTGGAGGCGTACTGCCAGTCGGCGGGACTTCGGTACGCCCGCTCGACCGTCTACGCGAGCGGCAGCGCCGGGGCCTCGAACCTGGCGCGCCTCGTACGCGAGGCCGCCGACCACGGCCGACCCGCCCAGCCCGTCGTCGGACCTTCGATGTCGGTCCCGGAGAAGATCGAGACGGTGGCGCGGACGTTCTACGGGGCCGCGGGCAGCACGATCCTCCCCGACGCGAGCGCGGATCTCGAGCTCCTCGCCAAGGTCGGGCTCGACCACGGACCGCTCTGCATGGCGAAGACCCACCTCTCGCTCTCGGACGACGCGAAGAAGCTCGGGGCCCCCACGGGCTTCACGGTCTCCGTCCACCGCATCGACGCCTGGACCGGGGCGGGGTTCGCGGTCGCGCACCTCGGCCAGATCCTCGCGATGCCCGGGCTGCCGGAGCTCCCGGCGGCCGCCCACATCTCGGTGAACGCCCACGGCGAGGTTACCGGGCTCTCGTGAGCCCCGGTAGCCCTCCCGAAGTCGAACCCCTTCCTGCCCCCTCCGGGAGCGCCTCCGGACCGGAGAGAAATACTCCGGTCGATAGCGGAGGGCGAGGTCCCGGTTGGCGCTGCTCCTCGCGAGCGACTACTACGTCCTGCTCGAGATCTTCATCTTCCTCGCGGTCGCCCAGGTGATCCGGTCGATCGCGAGGAAGGTCGGGTTCCCCGAGATCGTCGCCGATCTCCTCGCCGGGATGGTGATCGGGAGCTACGCGATCGGCGGGGTGATCGACGGCCTGCTCGGGAGGCCCCTGTTCGAGCTCTCCGCGGGCGTGCTCCTCTTCGCCGACCTCGCCGTGGTCCTCCTCCTGTTCTCCTCCGGGCTCGACGGCGGGTTCATCTCCCTACGTCGCGCCGGGCTCCCCGCGGTCGGAGCGGCGATCGCCGGGGACGTCGTCCCCTTCAGTGTCGCGGTCCTGGTCTTCTCCCACTTCTACCCGATCAACACCGCGCTCCTCCTCGGAGTGGCCGTAGCTCCGACGAGCGCGGCGGTCGCCGCGTCGCTGATCCGGAGCGAAAAGCTCGGGGAGAACCGCGGCGCACAGTTCCTCATGAACGCGTCCGCCCTCGACGATGTCGTCGCGCTCGTCATGCTCAGCGTGGTGCTCGCGATCGTGAACGGGCACACCGACCCGTGGGAGCTCACCGGGACGGTCGTGACCTCGATCGTCGCGTGGGTCGTCCTGCTGCTCGCCGCCGTCGTGCTCCTCCCGCGCGTGCTCAAGGTCCGGGTCCTCCGCGAGAACGACAGCGTGCCGTTCGCCCTCCTCTTCATCCTCATCGCCATCGTGCTCGCGCTCGGCTTCTCCCCCGTCATCGGCGCCTTCATCGCGGGGCTCGCGATCGCCGAGAGCGTCGTCGCCGACCGGACCCGGGAGATCACGGCGGTCCTCGTGGCCGTCTTCGGCTCCTTGTTCTTCATCGTGGTCGGCGCGGAGTTCGACGTCAATCTCCTGCGGGACCCCGTGCTGCTCGCGACCGCCCTCGGGCTCGCGGCGGTGGCCGCCCTCGGGAAGGCCGCCGGCGTCTACCCGTTCGCGTTCTACCGGCTCCGCGACCGGGCGTCCGCGGGGGCCGTGGCGAGCGGCATGATCCCGATCGGCGAGATCGGCCTCCTGGTCGGAGCGCTCGGGCTCTCCTCCGGCCTCTTCACGCCCGAGCTGTTCGGAGCGGTGGTCGTGATGGCGATCGTCACGACGCTCGTCGGGTCGCTCCTGTTCCCCCGGGCGGCGAGGACGTTCCGCGCGGTCGCTTCCGCTTCGAGCGCGCCTCCCGCCCCGTAGGCGGGCGATGGGGGAAGACGGGGCGACCTAGCGGCCCTGCGGCACGCCCAGCCACTTGTGCAGCTTGTGGAGGTTCGGGAGGGTGCCGAGCACGATGAGGGCGTCTCCCGGCTGGAACCGGAACGACGAGGGCGGGTTGATGACGGTCGTGAACTCGCCGTTCGGCCCGGGTCGGCCGTAGCCGACCACGATGCAGTCGGAGGCGGTGCGGACGAGGTGCTCGACCTCGGGAAGGGTCTGGTTCGTGACCGGGGTGCGATCGGTCAGCAGGAACTCCTCCATGTCCGCGCCGAGCGAGGTCGTCGTGAGGTCCTCGATCGCGTTCGCGACCTCGGGGCGGAACGCCGCGTCCGCGCACATCCGTCCACCCATATCGCCCGGCGAGGCGACGTAGGTGACCCCGGCCGCCTTGAGGGTCTGCTTGAGCTCGGGCCGCGAGACCGAGACGACGATGCGGATGTTCGGGTGCAGCGCGCGGGCGTTCAGTGCGGCGACGAGGCCCGTCGTGTCGTCGTCGGTGCAGACGATCACCGAATGGGCCCCCGGGAGGTTCACGCGTCGCAGGATCTCCTGGTCGGCAGGCGCTCCGAACGTGACGAAGAGCTGGCGCTCGTGGGCGAGCGTGCGGATGTTCGACACCTCGGTCGCGCTCTCCGCGACGACCGCCACCTTCTCCTCCTGGGCCAGGAGCTCGCGGACCGCGGCCCGGCCCACGGCGCTGTACCCGAGGACGACGATGTGGTCGGTGAAGTTGGTGCCGAGGGTCCCGAGGGCACGGTGCTGGGACTCCTCCGAGACCACGGAGATGACGATCGTGACCAGGTAGGCCCCGAGGAAGACCTCGGTCGCGGCGATCCCGATGGCGAACAGCTTCGCGGGATCGTTCGTGGGCACGATGTCCCCGTAACCGATCGTGGAGAGCGTGATCATTGCCCAGTAGAAGGAGTTCAGGAGGTTCACCTTCCCGCCCTCGAGGGCAAAGAAGCCGACCGCCGCGGTCAGGAAGACCGCGATGTATCCGGCCAGGAAGATCCAGAGCCGCCGGATCAGGCGGGCGAAGTAGCTTCCGGGTCGGCGCGCCACGTCCCCGGCACGGACCGAGGGTTCCTAATCGTTTTCGAACCCCGGGAGCCCCTTCCGGGGGCCCGCGCGGCGCGGGGGGCGCCGGGCGGAGGTCACGCCTTAACTCTCCGGTCCATCCCTCGCACGCATGGCGGCACGGCCCCGCCCGCCTCGATTACGGCATCCGATCGTAGGAGGGCGTCTGCTCCTCCGCGTCCCACGACCGGCCGACGCTTCTGCGATCGCGCGCGCGCTCCGGGACCGCGGGGTGACGCGGCCAATCGGCCTGCCGGCCCGGTACACGATCCGCGATGCTCGGGAGTTCATCCGACGGAGCCGCCGGGCCCTGAAGGGCGGGGCCAAGTACAACTTTTCCGTCGTTCTTCGATCGAGCGAGGAGCTCATCGGTGGATGCGGGTTGGACCAGATCCGGTTCGAACACCGCAACGCGCACGTTGGATACTGGATCGCGCGACCCCATTGGGGGAACGGGTACGCCTCGGAGGCGGCGTCCCTGCTCCTCGCCGCCGGATTCCGAGAACTCGGGCTCCACCGCTTTCACACGGGCGTCTTCCCGGACAACCCCCGGTCGATGCGGGTACTGAGGCGGCTGGGCTTCCGGGTCGAAGGACGCGCGCGCGAGGACCGTTTCGTGGACGGACGGTACGGCGACCTCGTCCAGTTCGGGCTCGTTCGAGAAGAGTTCCGTCCGTTCCGGGTGCGGCCCCGTGCCCGCCCCCGATCGTCCCCGTGAAGTGCATCGGGGCGCCACCACGAGCGACCGCTGTCTCGGAGCCGGTCCGCGAGCTCCGGGCGTGTCGGACCGCGCGCGCCCCGGTCGGGGGCACAGCCGCGCCGTCCGCAAGCGGTAAATAGGATACCTTGAGTGGCCGGGCCCTTGACGGCCGCAGCGTCCCTGCTGGCCGGGGGGAACGACAGCGTGCCAGCTCGACCAGCCGGACACCCCCTTGGCGCAGAGGAATACACCCGATTCGAGCGCGCCCGTATCCTCGGCGCGCGGGCGCTCCAGGTGTCGCTCGGGGCCCCGATCCTGATCGACGTGCCGGCGGAGCTCGTCGACCCGGTCGAGATCGCCGAGCGTGAGTTCGCGGCCGGGCGGATACCGATCACGGTCCGTCGCGGCGCGGCGGACTGATGCGCTAGATCCCCGCGTCGTCGAGCGCGTGGCGGCACGCGCACGTGGGTGGGGCGGCCAGCCGGGGAATAAGCTGCGCGAGGACGCGGCCCATCCGGTCGACGTTCCCGCGCATCGTCTCGAGGACCTCCTTGAGCTCGACGGGGCGGTCGGCCCAGACGTCGAAGTCCGTGACCATCGCGAGGCACGCGTAGCAGATCGCGCGTTCGCGGGCGAGCGTCACCTCCGGGACGAGCGTCATGCCGATGATGTCGGCGAACGAGCGGAAGAACGTCGACTCCGCGCGGGTGCTGAAGCGGGGGCCCTCGACGCAGACGTAGGTCTTCCCCTCGGCGAACGGCGTGCCGAGCTCGCGCCCGACCGCGGCCGCCGAACGGGTGAGGTCCGGGCAGAACGGATCGGCGAGCGAGACGTGGTAGACGCGGCCGCCGTCGTAGAACGTCGTCGGCCGCTGCTTCGTGAGATCGACGAACTGGTTCGGCAGGACGAACGATCCCGGAGGGAGCTCCTGCCGCAGCGAGCCGACGGAGCTCACGGTCACGATCGCGTCCGCCCCGAGGGAGACGAGCGCGTCGACGTTCGCCCGGTAGTTCACGCGGTGCGGCGGTATCGTGTGCCCGGGTCCGTGGCGGGAGAGAAAAAGGACGCGCACTCCGCCCACCGAACCCTCCTCGATCGGCCCGGACGGGGCGCCCCACGCGGTCGCCACCCGGTGCGTCTTCTCCGACCCTCGGTCGAAGATCCCAGTGACCCCCGAGCCGCCGATGACAGCGATCGTTCGACGGGCCGGGTCCGTCATTCGCGCCCCGCGGACGTCGGGGCGGGCGGCTCGGACGGACGCGCGCGCGCGAGGAAGCGCGCCATCACGATCTCGCCGCGGGTCCGTTCGAGGAGCGCCCGCGCCACGTCCTGTTTCGGCTTCAGCTGCACGATCGCGCGGGTCGTGTCGAAGCGAAGGAGCGCACGGGTGAGCCGCTCCATGAGCAGGAGATCGACCTCGGCGGCCGCGAGGTCGTCCCGGCCGAGGTGGTCGAGGACGCGCCGTCGGACCTCGCCCACCACGTCCCCGAGGCCGAGCAGGTACGGCTCGGGATCGACCCCGAGCTCGGAGGGGCCGGGCAGCGCCTCCCCGGCGACGACCGCGCCGAGCAGCACCGCTTCGACCGCCTCCTGGAGGGCGTCGAGCGCCATCGCCTCGTCGCCGCGGCCCTCCCGGCGCAGCCAGTCCGCGAGCTCGGCCATCCCCCGCCGGATCTCCGCGAGCTCTCCCGGCGCGGCCCCCTCCGCGTGGAGGCGGCTCATCGTGGCCTGCGAGAGGCGGCGGAGGCGACGGGCGCGCTGGTAGAGGTCCTCGCGCCGGAGCTCCCGCTGCCGCAGGTGGGCCTCGATCGTCGCGAGGACCGCCTCGGGGACCCCGACGGGGTCGCGGCCGCGGAGATCACCGGAAGAGGGTGAACCGCTGGTCATCCTCGCCTCCGTCAAGGATCCCGAGCCGCACGCCGGCGTCGAGCCAGGCGTGGGCGTAACTCGCGGCGGCGAGGGCGCGGTCGCGGTCCCCCGACGCCGAGAAGTGTTCCGCGTCGGCGAGGTAGGACCTCGCCATCGCGAGGAAATCCTCGGACGCGCCGTGCAGGAACGACCGCTCGGGGGGGGCCGCCGAGACCCGGTCGAGCGCCTCGTGGGTCAGCCGGAGGTATTTCTCGAGCAGCGGGGCGTCGGTCACGGCCGGGGTCCTACCGATCGGGCTCCGTCGAACGCATCGCGGGCGCGCATCAACCCTTCGGGACCTTCTCCCAGTCCTTCAAGAACCGCGCGAGCCCGAGGTCGGTGAGCGGATGCTGGGCGAGCTTCTCCATCACGCCGTACGGCATCGTCGCGATGTCCGCGCCGAGCTTCGCGGCCTCGAGCACGTGCACGGGATGGCGGATGCTCGCGACGAGGATCTTCGTGGGGAAGCGGTAGTTGCGGTAGATCTGGACGATGTCCCCGATGAGGTCCATCCCGACCTCCCCCTGGTCGTCGAGCCGCCCGATGAACGGGCTCACGTACGCGGCCCCGACCTTCGCGGCGAGGAGGGCCTGGTTCGCGCTGAAGACGAGCGTCATGTTCACGCGCGTCCCCTCCTTCGCGAGGACCTTCGTGGCCCGGAGGCCGGCGGGCGTCATGGGGACCTTCACGTAGATCGACGGGTGGATCTCCCGGAGGTGGCGGCCCTCGCTCAGCATCCCCTCCGTCTCGGTCGCGACCACCTCGGCGGAGACCGAGGGGACGCCGAGGGCGCAGATCTCGTGGAGGACGTCCTCGAACTTGCGGCCCTCCTTCGCGACGAGGGTCGGGTTGGTGGTCACCCCGTCGAGGATCCCGATCTCCCACATCGTCCGGATCTCTTTCACGCTCGCCGTGTCCAGGAACAGCTGCATCGATCCTCTCCCCTGAGGGCGTCCGCCCTACTGAACCTTCCCCCGGAGCCGGAGGAGCTCCCAGGCCTCGTCGCGGATCCGCTCCTTCGACATGCCGTAGCGGTCGAGGAGCGTCCAGGCATCCCCCGACTCGCCGAAGACGTCGGGCACGCCGATCCGACGGACCGGGACGGGATAGTTCTCGCCCGTGGTCGACGCGACGAGCGCGCCCACCCCCGTCAGGACCGAATGCTCCTCGAGGACCAGGATCGCGCCGGTGTCCCGCGCCGCCCGGAGGAGCGCGGGCTCGTCGAACGGCTTCACCGAGGCGAAGTCGAGGACCCGGGTCGAGATCCCGACCTGGGCCAGCTCCTCCGCGACCTCGAGCGCCCGTGCGACGAGCGCCCCGACCGCCACGATCGTCAGATCGCTGCCGGCCCGGAGCTCGGACGCCCGCCCGATCGCGAACGAGCCGTCCGTGACGGGAGGGAGGTTCTCGCGGGTGAGGCGCACGTACGCCGGGCCCTTCCGTTCGGCGACCGCAAAGGTGGCCGCCCGCGTGGTCGCCGCGTCCGCAGGGACGATGACCGTCATCCCGGGGAGGCCGCGCATGAGGCCGATGTCCTCGACGATCTGGTGCGTCCCCCCGTCGGGCCCGACGAGGAGCCCGCCGTGGGTGGCGACGATCTTCACATTCGCTCGGTTGTAGCAGATCGATTGGCGCACGAAGTTGTACGCCTGCCCGGCCGCGAACACCGCGAACGTGCTCGCAAAGACCGTGCGGTCCTCGAGGGAGATCCCGGCGGCGATCGACATCATCGTCGGCTCCATCACACCAACGTTGAAGAACCGCTCCGGGAACCGCTTGCCGAAGAGGACCGTCCGCGTCGAGCCCGAGAGGTCCGCATCAAGGACGACGAGCCGGGGATCGCGCTCCCCGAGCTCGAGCAGCGCCTGG
>Ga0187772_10001905_pt1 | contig 10155 bp, 8 predicted proteins | sample 0116_SJ02_MP15_2_FD_133137 | JGI IMG/M metagenome (GOLD analysis project Ga0187772, IMG submission 133137) | Tropical peat soil microbial communities from peatlands in Department of Meta, Colombia - 0116_SJ02_MP15_20_MG | ecosystem: Environmental > Terrestrial > Soil > Wetlands > Peat | place... | reverse complement strand
CTTCTCGTTGCGAGAGATTCACTGCAAAATGGACGAAGCCTTGGTAAAGAATACAGCGGCCAAAGCGGCGATCGATACAGCCTGTTTGGACCTTGCCGGAAAAGCGACTGGCGAACCCGTATACACTCTTCTGGGTGGAGATTTCAACTCAGAGATCTTTGAAGTTCCTGAAATTGTCATAGGTTCACTGGACGACGATGTGAAGTTTTGCGAGGAAGCCGCTGCGAGAGGTGTCAGGTCTCTGAAGGTGAAAGTCGGGGAAACCACCGAACAGGATGTAAAGAGAGTGAAACAGATTCGGGAAGCAGTGGGTGACGATGTAGAAATAAGATTAGACGCTAACCAGGGGTGGAGAAACTACTCGATGGCCCTCAATGCAATCAGACGCGTTGAGAAATATGACATTTCACTACTTGAGCAGCCTCTTCCGGCCAGTGATTTGAAAGCATGCGCCCGTCTTAGGAAGACAACTCGAGTGCCGATAATGCTTGATGAAAGTGTTCACGGCGTGAATGATGCTTTATCCGCTATAGAACATGAAGCGTGTGACGTGATCAGCGTGAAGACGATGAAAGCTGGAGGTGTTTTGCGCATAAAGGAGCTCGTTGAGCTTTGCTCTGCACACGGAATTCCTTGCCATATGGGAACGTCGTGGGAAACCGAGGTCGGCTGGGCCGCGAACCTGAACCTGATACGAGGATTGCCTGGCATCAAGTTGTGGGACGCATATTCGCCTACTGAAATATACTGGGGACTCACAGCAAGCATTGGGACTCCAATCCGCGATCTCATAGAGCATGGGGCCTCAATAGTCAAATTGCCGGCTGGGTCTGGACTGGGCATAAGCGTTGATGAGCATGCGGTTACAAAACATCTCATAGCCTCACCAATTACATTAAGGAAAGACTCTTGAGAACAGGGCGATGATACCGTGCTCACGTTACCTCGCCTCTATTACTCCTCTACTGTAGGTGAATTATCCGCGGATAGTTTCCTAGAATTGGCTGTCGAGGTCACCTAGAAATGGTCGACATATTGATCCTCTCAGCCTTAGACGTGAAGAAACTGCTTACAATGCGCGACATCATCGAGGCCGTAGAGGAAGCGTTCCGCGCATACGGAAAAGGCACTTCAAAGCTTGCTCCCGTAATCAACACAATAATCGAAAAGTACGATGGGGAACATGAAATCAAATCTGGATACGTGGAAGACTACTGCGTGGGAGCGAAGATCGTAACATACTACAAGAATAATCGCTTGAGATACGATCTGCCAAATCTATGGGGCGTCATAGTTCTAAACGACCTTAAGGATGGTCGACCACTCGCTATCATAGATGGAACATACATTACTGCATCACGGACAGGCGCAGCAGGAGCTGTTGCCGCGAAGTATCTTGCTCGAAAAGATTCCAAAATAGTCGGAGTCATAGGCGCCGGTACACAAGGTCGATACCAAATCTCAGCCCTGAACGAAATCCTGAAAATCGAAACTGTCAAGGTTTACGATAACGTATCCAGATTGGCTGGCAGCTACGTAGAGGAGATGTCAAGTCAATTCAACTTCAAAATCGAACAGGCGCAGACCCCTGAGCAAGCCGTCCGAGGATCAGACGTGATCATCACTGCGACGCCTTCCACCAAACCGATAATCCTCAACGACTGGATTAAGGAAGGAGTTCACATTAATGCAATCGGCGCTGATGCTCCAGGAAAACAGGAACTGGACGAGGCCATAATTCCAAGAGCCAAAGTGGTTGTTGATAACCTGACTCAATGCGTCGAAAGGGGCGAGATCCAGACAGCAATTCGCCGAGGCTTGTTGAAGAAAGAGGAAGTGTACTCCGAGCTTTCTGACATCGTATTGGCACGCAGACAAGGGAGGACGAACATGAAGGAGATTACTCTCTTCGATGCTACGGGTATGGCAGTCCAGGACATCACCACGGCTTATACAGTGCTACAATTAGCCAAAAAGAAAAGATTAGGAGTCACAATTAGTATCGTATGATCTTCAGACATAAATACGGACGTTTATGTCACACACCCGGCGTGATTAGGAGCGAAGTAAGATGAAGCTTCGACTTTTTGAAATGGAAAGATGGCAATCGACCTGGGAAAATCGTGTAGAATACAATCTTTCTGAAAGCGGAGTCCACCCGCTTCGAGTCAGCGAATTACTGGAAGGTGCCGAAACCGAATTTCTGGCTCAGCGCTTAGAGTACAGCCAATCGAACGGAACCGATGAGTTGAGGAAAGTCATAGCAGCGAATTACCCTGGAGCCGAATCTGAGAACGTACTGGTCACTAACGGAAGCTCCGAAGCAAACTTTGTCTCCACCTGGGCATTGTTAGAAAGAGGAGCTGAAGCTGTCGTAATGCTTCCCAACTACATGCAGATTTGGGGGCTAGCGAAAACTCTCCAAACTAAAGTAACCTCCTTCAGGCTGCACGAGAAAAAAGCCGAATGGCAACCCGACCTAACAGGATTGAGAAGGGCAGTTAATAGGAAAACGAAGCTAATCGCCGTCTGCAACCCGAATAACCCAACTGGAGCCGTTATGCGCGAGGAGACTATCGACGAAATATGTGACGTCGCCCGCAAAGCTGGAGCTTGGATACTTGCGGATGAAGTTTACCAAGGGTCAGAACTTGACGGAAAGATGACGCCCACTTTTTGGGGCAGGTATGCGAAAGTTATAGTGGTTAATGGCCTTTCAAAGGCATACGGTCTACCTGGAATAAGAGTCGGATGGATCGTTAGCACGAAGGATCTTGTGAGCAAGCTCTGGGCGTATCACGACTACACGACAATATGCCCGTCGCCTCTGAGCGACTACCTAGCAAGAAAAGCACTACAGCCAGAGACGCGAAAAAGGATCCTTGCCAGAACCAGGCAAATACTCGAGACGAACCTTTCAATCTTTACCAGTTGGATCGAACACCATCGACAGAACTTTTCATTTCTGCCACCGCGGGCGGGAGCTATCGCCTACGTCAAATATGATCTCAAGATCAATTCAACCAAATTTGCTGATCGATTATTGAGAGAGAAGAGCACTCTGATCGTTCCAGGAGACCACTTCGGCATGGACGGGTATCTGCGCATCGGGTACGGATCGCCACAAGACTATTTATCAACAGGTCTCAACCGGATCGACGAACTCGTCGAAAGAATCAAGAAACGGTCATGACAAAACGGGTCGCGGCTGTCTCTAGGATTTCAATCCATCTCAGGTTCCCTTCGAAGTTCAGAATTCAAGACGACGAGATGCGTCCGGAACCCTCTCACTCTCATCATCCCCTTGTATCTAAATCCGTAAGGGAGGAAGCAGTACATTGGACAAATCTTGGCGAACCAGAGAGCTTTCTAACTGTGAATTATGAGCACAACTCTTTTACAATCGACGCCGATTGACCCTCCAGCGTTTGGGGTATTCAATTTGAATGCCACGAGACCAAAGATCGTTGCAACTCCACCCGGCCCGAAGGCACGTGAACTCCTCAAGAAAGATGAAACGTACATTACGCATTCAGCGGTTAGATGGTATCCGCTAGTTGCCGAGTCCGGATCTGGGTGCATCGTGAAAGATGTTGACGGAAACGAATTCATCGATTTCAACGCAGGCCTTGCCGTGTTGGCCGTGGGACAATCACATCCGCGCGTGGTCCAAGCGATTAAGGATCAAGCGGAGAAACTTTTGCATTACTCTTGGACAGACTTCTATTATAGACCTCTAATTGACTTGGCCGAACAGCTTACGAAAATTACTCCGGGAACTTTTCAGAAAAAAGTCTTTATGGCGAATAGCGGTGCCGAGGCGATTGAGGCCGCTATGAAAGCTTCTAGGTGGCACACAAGGAGACCGCTCTTCTTGGCTTACACAGGTTCATTTCACGGCAGAACGTTTGGAGCAATGAGCCTAACCGCCAGCAAACCCGTTCAAAGACGATACTTCTCTCCTCTAGTTTCCGAAGTAACTCATGTCCCATATCCATACTGCTACAGGTGTCCGTTCCGCCTCCAATATCCGGAATGCGACATGTGGTGCGTCGATTTCATTGAGGAAGAAGTTCTAAAGAAGTATCACCCAGGTGAAGAGACCGCAGCTATGTTCATAGAACCGATACAAGGCGAAGGCGGGTACGTGATTCCACCAGACGATTATTTCAAGCGCCTGAAGAAAATCCTTGACAACTATGGAATTCTGCTAGTGGACGACGAAGTCCAATCAGGAATGGGCAGAACCGGAAAATGGTTCGCGCTCGAGCACTGGGGTGTAACACCCGACCTTGTCACGATAGCGAAGGCCCTTGCATCCGGACTACCATTAGGCGCGGTGGTAGCGAAAGAGGAAATAATGGACTGGGAAGGAGGCTCGCATGCGAACACGTTCGGCGGCAATCCAGTAGCTTGCGCCGCAGCACTGCAAGTTATCGAAATCATAAGACAGGAAGGATTACTCGAGAATGCGAACAGACAAGGAACATACTTGGTGAAACGCTTAAGGGAACTGCAAGAGAAGTACCCGATGATAGGTGACGTGCGCGGAAAGGGTCTCATGGTAGGCGCAGAACTCGTGAAGGATCCTGAAACAAAGGAACCTGCAACGAAAGAAGTACAGGAGATGATGGACAAGTGCTTCAAACGCGGATTAGCCATCATAACCTCAGGAAAAAGCACAATGCGATTTGCTCCGCCCCTCATCATTACCAGTGAGCTAATAGACGCTGGACTCGACATATTCGAAAGCGCACTGAAAGAAATAGCGAAACAACCCAATTAGACGCTGCAACTGAAAAACGTACTGTAATCTCGGACAATTTGTGAATGCTTCAAGTCCGGTAAAGCAAAACTGAGGGATTTTGCAAGTCTAACCCTCTTAGTCATGCGAGTGCGATGCTTCACGCGTATCTGAGGACGTATGTCATCGAACGTGCCTTCGATTCTTTTGCCTGATTCCAAAATGCGGTAGTATCTTCTTCCTGAACATCTCAATTGTCCTGAGAGGATCATATCCCCAGTCTCCGAAGAGAAAATGGTTCATTCCGACTTTTCGGTAGTTTTCGATGAGCTCGATGAATTGGTTAGGTGAATTGAATAGGCAAGTCTTCTCAAGGATGTACTCATCGGACAAGTTTGCAGTGGAGGCTTCGATTTTGCGAGGATCACGCTCGTTGAAGTTTTCAGGCAGGAGTGAACCGGCACTTACTCTATATTTAGAGATCAATTTCTTAATGTCCCCGTATCCACCATCAAGGTAAACACACGTTTGCATCTTCATTGTATCCTTTCCAGAACTCTTGGCGGCTTCTAGAAATTGAGGAAAAACATTATCCCTAAGATGTTCTGGGGAGCCCGAAGTCATCAAGTGATCCGCATATAGTCCTCCAAGTCGAGCTGATTTCGAACCAAACGCCGACCAGTATATCGGGATGCCGTTAACAGGCTTATCGTAACAATAAACTCCCTTTGCCTTGAAATACTTCCCCTCGAAGTCAAAGTAATCTGAAGCTGACCAATATCGCTTCATTAGTTGAACTGCTTCTGCAAGCGTTTCCGCTCGTTCCTTCCAGTTGGGCCAACTGTTGACAAACGGCGCCTCGTTTATTGCCTCCCCTGTTCCGACGCCTAAGAACACTCGACCAGGAAATAGCCTCTCCATTGTGGAAAAGCCTTGAGCCACAATGAGAGGATGGTACTTGAACATAGGGACAGTGATATCACTTCCCACTGGGATTCTCCGAGTCTTGGCTGCAGCAGCCGTGAGCCACACCCATGCATGAGGAGCGTGAGCGTGCGTGTGAAACCAAGGGAGAAAATGATCACCGAACCAAGCAACGTCAAAGCCAGCATCCTCAACCTTCTGGGCGACTTTGATCGTATATCCAGGATCGAACCATGCTCCAGCAGGACCAACGTCGTAGCTTATTTTGAACTTCAATAACTCCACCAGCACGTGTAGATATTGAATACGCGCGCTCTATATTTGTGGATCATAAGACGATATTCAATACCGCTCAACATCCACACGTCTTATATTGAATTTTAGACTTCGTCCATTCGATCAGTTTGGCGAAGATTACGTCTGAAGAAATGTATGAGAGGGCTGTGAAGGTCATCCCTGGAGGAGTGACTAGACCGCTCCGATACTTCGCACCCTACCCGTTCTACGTGAAGAAAGCTTACGGAAGCAAACTCGTTGACTTCGAAGGGAGAACATTGACAGATTTCTGGATGGCGCATGGTGCTCTCGTGCTGGGACACGTGCACCCTGCAATAGTACGAGCAGCGAAAGAGCAACTCAAGATTGGGTGCCATTATGGGCTCTGTAACGAGTGGGAGGTTAAGCTCGCTGAACAGGTGACCAAATTGGTTCCCAGCGTTGAGATGGTGGCCTTCGCGAATAGCGGCAACGAAGCTAACATGCACGCCATAATGCTTGCGCGAGCCTACACCAAGAGAGATAAGATCGGAAAATTCGAGGGCGCCTTTCAAGGGGTACTTGAACCTCTACACATAGGTGTGCACTGGCCCATTGGCGAGCCTGAATCTGCGGGTCAAGATCCTCTGTCAACCAAGAATACTGTACTTCTTCCTTCGGACAATCCTGAGATGGCGTACGAGACGATCAGGAAGGAGAAGTTGGCTTGTGTAATTTTTGAACTGCTTGTCGGAGGAGCAACCTTCCCAGTTCAGAAAGACTTTGCGAAGGGATTGGTTGAAGTCTGTAAGGAGACCGGTACGCTGCTAATAGCTGATGAAGTGATTACAGGATTCAGATTATCGCGCGGAGGAGCTCAACAAGTATTTGGTATCACTCCTGACTTGACCACATTTGGTAAGGCAATAGGGGGAGGTGAGTTTCCGGTAGGCGCCGTAGGTGGAAGGGCGGAAGTAATGGAACTAATGGATTCTCGCAAACATGCCAAGAGCTCGGAGCTCGTCATGCGAGGCGGTACATATGTTGGTAATCCACTGGTCATGCGCACGGGATACGAAGCGACGAAAATTTACGAGAAGAACAAGGTGTACCAACATATCGATAAACTCGGCGACCGGCTAAAGAAAGGACTCCAAGAAGCGGTCGAAGAAACTGACGCAAACGCCCATGTAACTGGCCTTGGTTCTGTTTACAAACTATATTTCCTAAACGAAAAAATCACTAAGTTTGACCTAAAATCACTAGGCACGAACATGGATATAGAGAGTGAGCGAAAATATTTCCACCATTTAATTTCAAAGGGGATTCTGGCCATGACCCCGACCCAAGGACACTTCTACATTTCGCTGCCCCATACGAAAGAGGAAATTGATAGGCTGATAACAGCAACTGAGGAATTTCTCAAGTCCTAAATTAGTAATTTCTTTAGCCGATGCAGAGGGAATCGCAGTGAGAGCTTTCATTCGTGCAACATGGATGATTGACGCGTGGAATTTACTGCCAAAAGTGATGGACACAAGAATTGAATTCGCTGATTTTCCATCTCTTCTAGAAGGAAAGGCTCTCGGGAACCGAATGCGCGGTGAAGAGATACTGATTGTAGATGAAGATCACGTCACCCAGGACACTCTGGAGTGCAACAAAAACCTCAAACTCATCGGAACGCCTACGGCAGGATTGAATCACATTGATGTTGCTGCAGCCACAAAACGCGGAATCATCGTTGTTAACGCTCCCGGAGTGAATGCTGATTCCGTTGCCGAGTTCGCTTTCGCCCTAATTCTAACCGTGACTAGGCAGATTATACGCGCTGACATTGGGCTTAGGAAAGGGATTGTCCATGAACTCAAATCCTACACCCCTCTCATGGGCATGGAACTGAAGGGTAAAACCATGGGTGTGGTCGGAGCTGGCCACATCGGATCCCGAGTCGCAACGATTGCTAAGGGTTTTGGGATGAAGGTTCTGCTCTACGACCCAATCGTTCTTCCAACGTATATCGAGCAGTTCGGCAAGGCTGTTGAGATGAACGAACTATTCGCAGAATCTGATGTTATATCAATTCATGTCCCATTGACAAAGCAAACCCTCGGGATGATCACGGAAAAACAATTTCGGATTATGAAGAAGACGGCGTACTTCGTGAACACCTCAAGGGGGACTGTGGTTAATGAAGTCGATTTGATAAGGGCACTCAAAGAGAAGTGGATTGCTGGCGCAGGGTTAGATGTTCAGGCACATGAACCACTACAGCCGGATGATCCACTTCTGGAGCTTGAAAACGTTATAGTGACACCTCACATAGCCTCCATTACCACAGATGCCCAGCAGCGTTGCGATCGCGTCGTCCAAGAAGAAGTGATCAGGTTTGCTAAAGGACAACGTATGCGATTCATAGCGAACCCAGAAGTTCTGCGCAATCAGTTGACGTCGGACACACCATAGGCGGAACACCCGCCCTAACGGGTTCCGATACAAAGTGGGAAGACCTGAACAACGGTCCCTATGCCAACGTCGGGCATTCTGCTCTGCACTCGTCAAGTTAAGTCTTTTATATACAATCGTCTTAAGTGCTAAGTGACTGATTTTCATCTCGTGATTTGCTTGAGCAAATTCACAAGGGAAGCTACTGGCCTCGTCAGAGGCCTCGGTTGGTGGGACAGTTTTGGCATAGGATTTGGTGGAGTTGTACTGGGGGTCGCTATGACGTCGTTTTACTACGCGTTCCCATCTACACTTCCAAACGCCAGTATGCTTGGAGGTTTATTCTTCCTTCTTATCGTGCTTGTCCCTTACCTTGTTGTCTACGCTCAGCTAGCAATCGCAATGCCCAGATCCGGAGGAGACTACGTCTACGTTAGTAGGATACTTCACCCAGCGCTCGGCCTGATGCAGAGTTGGCTTGCCGTCTTCGTCGTAACTCTTAACCTGCCGATATTTTCGGACCTAGTGACGAGTACTTACCTTCCAAGCTTTCTCACGGATCTCGGCCTCGCCCAGATGACAGGGCCGCTTTCAAGCCTAAGCGTTAGATTCGTAATTGACACGATTATCATCGTGATTTGTTCTCTTTTGATGATAATTCCGCTTCGATCTTATGCTAAAGTTCAGACAGTGCTCATCGTGCTGTCGCTGATTTCACCAATCCTCATGCTCGGATTCCTGACAATAGGGCACGATGCATTCGTCTCCATGTGGAATGCTGTATCTCCAATCAGCTACAACGGCGTCATCCAGACTGCCATCGCAGGTGGGTACCAGACGCCGCAACCCAGTTTGATCCCGACAATAATATCGGCGCCTCTGCTTGGCTTTTACCTTCTAACAATCTGGCCTGTTCAAGTTGGGGGAGAGTTGAAGGATGTGAAGAAGAGCATATTCGCAGGGCTGTTTATTGCTGTAATGTTCAGCTGGATAGTCTTCACGATCGGTGTACCCCTATACTTCAATACTTTAGGTTACGATTTCGTCAACGCGCTAATATCAATAGGTTCAAAGAGCCCAGTGAATCCTCCATTCCTGAATAGCATAATCGGTTTCGTATTTCACAACGCTGCGATGTCCTCTGCAATTGACCTGTCACTGATAGCTGCGTCGTTCGTTGTAATTCCCCAATCCATCTTGGTCGTGACGCGGTGGATTTTCGCATGGGCTTTCGACAGGGTGGCTCCGATGAAACTGGCAGAAGTGCACAGCAGGTACAGTACACCATATGTAACGGTCATCGTGACATTGATAGCTGGTGAGATTCTTCTAGTTCTGACACTCTACACCAGTTTGATCACTGTGCTCCTCAACGCCGCCCTAGGATCCGCAATTTCCTTTGTCCCAACACTCCTTGCAGGAATGGTCTTGCCATGGAGGAAGAAGGAAATATTCGCAGCAGCTCCTTCGTTCACGAAACGTAAGATTGCTGGGATCCCTCTGATTGCTATTTGCGGTGCAATCTCAGGATTCGGATTGATAGCATACACGGCCGTCCTTCTACTTGTCCCGCAGCTCGGATTCCCTGTAACACCTCTCTCAGGCGCATTTATGCTTGGCTGGCTCCTTCTAGGAATCGTGCTCTACTTCGTTGCCAAGGGTTATAGAATGAGCAAGGGAATTGATATCTCGGTCGCATTCAAAGAGATCCCGCCAGAGTAAAGTTAACTGAATCTGACGCGTTCACTCCCTCAATAGTAATTGTGCGTGTAGGGTTAATTGAAGAT
>Ga0187772_10001904_pt1 | contig 10156 bp, 11 predicted proteins | sample 0116_SJ02_MP15_2_FD_133137 | JGI IMG/M metagenome (GOLD analysis project Ga0187772, IMG submission 133137) | Tropical peat soil microbial communities from peatlands in Department of Meta, Colombia - 0116_SJ02_MP15_20_MG | ecosystem: Environmental > Terrestrial > Soil > Wetlands > Peat | place... | reverse complement strand
CTGACGCTGGCTCTCTCGAAGATTTCAGAAGAGGGCGTAATCGGGTATCCGGCGTAGAACCTGCATCCCGCGAGTATCGCTCCTTCCACGCAGGCGAAGTTCCCCATGGTAAAGTACTCGCCAGGCGCAAGCCCACCGGTTGACTTGCCCAAATGCTACGCCACCTCCTTGGTGTAGATAGCGAACTCGGGGCACACCACCATGCACATGCCGCAGTTGACACAGTCGTTCTCTTTTCCCGGCTTGACCCGCGGATGGCGGTAGCCGTTCGCGTTGATCTCCTCCGACATCTCCAAGACATCGTTGGGACAGAACGTCCAGCAGTAGTTGCATTCTTTGCATCTCTCGGGGATTATGTACACTTGGGCGACGGGCTTGGTGAACTTCACGGAGTTTATCGGCTCGCGAGTAATGACACCGGGGCCAATCTCCTTCCTCTGCACCGCGACTTGGCTCGGAGGCAAGCCGTCTGTGCAATTGCATGCAAATGTATAATTTTGTTTAGTAGTCGAAATAGCATCCGGTTCGTATATTAGATTCTGGCTAACTAATTAGGGAGTACCGGTAAATGAAGAGCCGCCTCTTATGAAGCGGGGGCACAATTGAAGATTCCCATGCGCCTGTTCGGGTCCTTCAGACCCACTGATTGGCGCGAGGAGGTATACACCAGCCGTCCGCCCTTCGTCATCGAGACGATTTCTGGTCGCGTCCTGCTCATCCCACGAGACCAGGAAGTGGAGTCCATGCTCGACGCCATATCGTCTTCACTCGGTCTGAAGAAAGTCCGCCAGGGGCATATCAGTTACGTCGTATCCAGAGGATACGCGATTAAGGCACTCCGAGAGTTCGACTGGTATGTGCGTAGGAGCTGGAAAAACAAGGAGCTCTTGGCCCTCTGGGCGCTGGCACACGTTGGGGAGAGGGGGGACTGGAAGCAGACCAGCCTCCAGCTCGATTATGTTGCCGAGGTCGCAGGGTTAACAACAAAGGAGTGTGGCAATGCCCTACAGACGCTCTTCCGCTCAAATCCTGATAACATTTCTGTGCAGGGGCTCAGTGAGCTCGCATCGGACAGGAGGTTGATTCAGCAAACTATGGAGACAAAGGTCACAGAGCTTCCAATCTGGACGGAAGAAATTGTGATGTCAGTCCTCTGTGCCGGCCCGGGAGGCTCCGTCGCTGAGCTGTACGAAGCCATGCTCGGCCAAGGGCTGGGCATAGGGGCAGTGTACAAGCTCGCCGAGCGGCTGAAGACTCGGGGGTACGTCTACCCGTTGAGGCACTACAGGGTGAACGAGCGGGGACCAATGAGGGAGATGCTGGCGGCGGACTGCAGGAACTGCTTCTTCGGTTACTCAAATCCTGACGTCTGCCTCGAGGATAGCATCCGGCAGATAGAGGACGTCCTCGAACGGGACTACGGGAAGAAGCCCACGAAAGAAGAACGGGCGTCCCTCTACAACTCGGTGAAAACCATCCCATACGCATCGAGAACAAACAGGAGGGTACTCGCTTCGCTCAAGCTGATGCACGAAATCGACCGGATGTCCAAGGAAGGGCGGGTGGCCAGCATGCTGAAGAAGATCGAAGAAGGCTATGGGGTGGATCTTCCTGTGAAAGTCGCCCGGGAACCTACGGATTAGGCGATTCTCCTCTTCCGTGTTAAGGGCGACTCGCCGAGCCTACGACCTCCGGTAAGGAGCTTTCAACTTCGCCAGTGCCTGGTTCAAGAACCAAGGGCGCTACGGGGCTTTATACAACCGGGTCTCCTCGCGGTGCGACGAAGGCTTGGAACTGGAGACCCTCGAAGTGGAAGACGCGGCCCAATGGCGTTCATGGCTGGCAATCAACCACCAGTCGGGTGAGGGTGTATGGCTAATCTTTCGGAAAAAGGGCGCAAAATCACTGAGTTACGACGAGGCTATCGATGGGGCGCTGGCCTACGGCTGGATTGACAGCCTAATCCGTAAGATTGACGACACCAGATACGCGAGGAAGTTCACCCCGCGCAAGCCCCGGAGCATCTGGTCCACCTCCAACATCGCCCGAGTCAAGAGGTTGCAGACCGAAGGGAGGATGACCAAGTGGGGTCTAGAGGCGTTTGCGAAGAGAACCTCGGAAGACTCCTCACAAACAGGGCCAAAGCCAAGGGAATGACGGTCCCGACAGACTTGGAAGAGGCCCTGCGGGCGAACGCCAAGACGTGGAGTAACTACGTGAAATTCGCCCTAACCTATCGCAAAGGATTCGCCATCCGGATTTCGGCCGCGAACGGCTCAACCCGAGGTTCGCGAATCATATTTTCCGTCAGGGGACCCGGAACGCCCCAAGACTAGAATGCCTGCGGTAGAATGCTTCGGCTCCAACAGACCGCGCCGTCTCGTCGAATTCTTTCTTGTCCGTGTTGTCGGCGACGACCAGCGAACCAGGTTTCAGGTGTTTCAGAATCGATTTCATTTCGAATTCAAAGTGATTGACGTCAACCGGGCTGTCATGACAGTACAGATCGAGCCTACTAATCTCCTCGAGGAGAGGCCTCAGCAGGTCTTCACTCCGCCCTTGTCTCAGATCCCATCGACTTCTGAGCTTCGCAGGGACACCCCAGCCCGAGGACATCCCTTGAGGAATGGCCCAAGACTGATTCCCACGACCCCCTTTTCTGAATACGGGGAAATCAATGGAGTGGAGGATGCCTTCCGAGTTTGCTTTGATTCCCAGCAAAAGAAACGTGGAAGAAACTCCAGAGGCAACCCCGCTCTCAACGAGATTCTGTGGGCGGGATAGCCTGACCAGGGCGAAGAGGTCTAACGGGGCTGGGAACTGGGCATAGTAGGTTTTCCCAGTTCTCTGGATTTTCTCGGACAGCTCTCCGATTAATTCCGAGTATCTGGTTACCTCATTGACAGCCCTCTCGGCTCGTTCGACCGTGGTCCTTGCCACCTTCGATATCCACGAAGTCTCGGGCCGAGAACGACTCCCAAGAAGTTCGACTATCTGATCTAGGCTCATTACTCGTGTTGATGAATTATTCAAGTGAACCCCACTCCGCCTCGTCCTCAACCGAGATGATCACGAGAACACAGTGGGAACCCGACGGTAAAGACATTCCATGGTCATATGACCACGGGGTTGCTCCGTGTCTTTCGCCACGAGTCTGACAAATGCGGGGGGTGGGATTCGAACCCACGAACCCCTAAGGGACGGGATGCCCCATCCGAAGCTGGGCCCGGATCTTGAGTCGGGGAACTCTGTCCCGCACATTTAGCCAAGCTTTGTTACCCCCGCGCCATGGGCGCTTCATCGGGTTCAGATTAAGGCTCTATCACTGCTGGACGGTCGCCACCCGACTGGTCTTCCTCAGCAGGCGGTGTGACGAAATCTCGATGATTATGTTGCAGTACCTTGCAATCTGTCCGAAATAGGAGGCCAGTACCCTTCCATAGCCGAACTCCCCGGAGGCAAGCATCTCCTCGGTCACCTCCTTCTCCAGTCTTGTTGTCTCCTCGACAAGGGCAAGTGAATTGCCGATGAGCCTGATGTCAGGGGTGAGTAGGCTCTCGACAGTCGTGTTAAACGCCTCTCCTGCTTTTATGGCAAGCTTTCTGAGTGCCGTTGTCACCTGGGGATCCATGTTAGTTCCCAGACCCCTGAGCCTCGTAAGTTCCTGGGCAATGTCCTGGATTATCCCTCCTATTTCATCCAACGTCTTCGCCGAGACCCTGTCACCCGACGCATGGAGCGGAGATTCGATTCCAATCTCCGAGGCCAGCTCTCTCCTGTTCAGCGCCACCAAAAGCTGCCTTAGTATGAGCCAGTACAGCTCGTCAATCTCCTCCTTGGCCGAACCCACACTATCGAGGCTCGCTGTCTGCTCAAGGTCCAGCGACTCGGTAACGCGTTCTAGGCTCCCAGACACTAGCATCTGCAGCCGCTTGATTAGTGAATCGACCGGGAACTTGGTAGGGTCGATGAAGCTCTGGACCACAGTGTGTCTGACGTCGGACTCGACCACCTCCATCCCTCTGAGCTTCTTTACCGTGACGAGGACGCGGTTCGTTGTGGCTTGGTCGAGCGGTTCCCTCCCTAAGACCTCAATGGTGTCATAGCCGAGGGCGTACGCCCCCACAATGAGCCTGGCCAGCATCTCCGGGCTCCCGGCTTGCTCAGCCCTCACAGTCGCCTTGGCCACCTCCCTCGCCTTCGTGGCTGGTATCAGCCGCAGAGTTCCGTCGGAGTCCTCTCTGAACAGGAGACTATCACCCTGCCTCAAGTTCATGTCCTTCACGTACTGCTTGGGGATCGAAATCGACAGCGAGTTGTACCCCACCTTTTGCACCCTTCTTGATTCGTCCAATGTTTCAGCCTTCGAGTAAGTAGACGTAAGCGACGTAATAACTATATTCTTAAAGAAGCAACAGAGTCCGCAGGCACAGGCGTTACCTAATTGGAGAGAAAAGACTTCTCCTGGATGATTGGCGGCGTCCAGGGAAGCGGCGTCGACACCTCGGCCAACGTTTTCGCAAGAGCAGCCGCGGCAGGGGGACTCTCCGTTTTCGGCAAGAGGGAGTATTATTCTAACATCAAGGGAGAGCACAGCTACTTCCAGGTCCGAGTCTCCAAGGACCTGGTCAGGTCCCACGTCGACACAGTCGACATGCTAGCTACCTATGAGGAGGAGACCATCTTCAGACACGCCCTTGAGGTCAGGAAGGAAGGGGCGATAATCTATGATCCTGACCAGGACACCAAGCGCCTGGACCAGTTACCCACCATCGAGCCCCCGGTGAGGGAGGCCCTCAGTGCCGAGCTTTCCAAGGCGGGATTATCCCCTGATGTTAAAGGCCTGCTCGAGCTCGCGCGCAGGCGCGGAGTCCACATCTACCCAGTCCCCTACAACGAACTTCTGAAGACGGTGGGGTCCAAGTTCGGTGAAACTTCCCTGAGCACTCTCCAGAGGATGCTTAACGTAATGGCCGTGGCCGCGTCCTTCGCTCTCCTCTCGTACGACGAGAACGTCGTTAAGGAGACCGTGAAGAAGCAGTTCAGGTCAAAGCCGAAGGCTGCCGAAATGAACGCCGAGGCGGTCAGCGTTGCATATGATTTCATGGAGCAGAAATACGCCGGGAGCTTCGCCACCAAGCTCTCCCCGGTCAAATCAGACGGAGCCAGGCTCTTCGTCAGAGGTAACTCGATGGTTGCCATGGCGAAGGAGCTCGCAGGGTGCAGGCTCCAGACCTACTATCCGATTACCCCAGCGAGCGACGAGAGCGAGTTCCTCGAGGGGCATTCCGAGTTCCAGCTCGATAGCTCCACCAGCCACGAAAATCCCCAGATGGCCGAAGCGGCTGGCATGACGAGCAAGGGGAACATCGCAGTCGTCCAGTCAGAGGACGAAATTGCGGCAATCACAATGGCGATAGGTGGTGGAATAGCAGGTGTCCGGTCCTCAACGTCGACATCTGGCCCTGGCTTTTCGCTGATGGCCGAAGGGATGGGGTACGCAGGGATGAACGAGGTCCCGGTTGTAGTCACGCTCTACTCTCGAGGGGGCCCGAGCACAGGTCTCCCTACGCGCCATGAGCAGGGGGACCTGAGGTTTGCACTCCATGCAGGGCACGGTGAGTTCCCAAGACTCGTGCTAGCTAGCGGTGACCTGGAAGAGGCGTTCTACGATACGGTGCGAGCGTTCAACTACTCCGAGAAGTACCAGACTCCCGTTATACACATCGTCGACAAGGCCCTCGCCAACTCCGACGGCACTCTGCCGATGCTAGACGTGAACAAGATTAGGATAGACAGGGGCGAATTCCGTAAGGAGATTACCGACGCGGTCAACGGCGAGTACGAGAGATTCAAGCGCACTCCCAACGGCATTTCCCCACGGCCTCCGGTGGGCACCAGAGGTGGAGTCTATTGGCACACCGGCGACGAGCACAACGAACTAGGCCACATCAGCGAAGACCCATCGATTAGGGACTACATGATGGAAAAGAGGATGGGGAAGATAGACCTTGCCGACAAGGAGATACCACTCTCTGACAGGGTGAACTTCTTCGGCCCCGAGCGTGCCGACATCACAGTCGTGAGCTGGGGCTCCACAAAGGGTGCCATACTCGACGCGATGGAGTGGCTGCAGCGGGACGGCATCACCGTCAATTTCCTCCAGATTCGGCTAATCAACCCGTTCCCTACCGACTACGTGACCAAGGTCCTATCCAAGGCTAAGAAGGTGGTCGGCATCGAGATGAACTACTCTGCCCAGCTTATAGGAATCCTCCGCGAAAGGACCTGCATCCCGGTCAAGCAGGTAGTCGTGAAGTATAACGGCAGGCCCATGTCAGCCGAGGAAGTGTACGATGCGCTGAAAATGATCTACGAAGAGAAGGCACCAACAAGGACGGTTTTGAGACGTGGCGCTTAAACTATCAGACCTGAAGACGGGGGCGCACAACGACTGGTGCCCAGGATGTGGGGACTTCGGGATCCTCAACGCGGTCCAGATGGCTCTGGCGGAAATGAACGTCGACCCGTCCAACACGGTGGTCGTGTCCGGAGTTGGCTGCTCTTCGAAGGCACCGCACTTTATCAAGACATACGGTGTCCATACGCTACATGGTAGGTCCGTGCCCTTCGCGACAGGGATCAAGCTTGCCAACCCGAACCTCGAGGTCATCATCGAGGGAGGGGACGGGGACGGCCTTGGCATCGGCGCAGGTCACTTTGTCAACTCCGGTAGGAGGAACATAGACATGCTCTACATCGTACATGACAACGAAGTCTACGGCCTCACCAAGGGCCAGGCCTCGCCAACCCTCGGCCTGGGGATGAAGCCCAAGTCGCTCCCCACCCCCAACGTCAACCAGGGGATCAACCCTCTTCTCCTCGCCATAGCCGCAGGGTACACCTGGGTCGGTAGGGGGTACTCCTACGACGTCAGGCACCTCAAGGACATGATAATCAAGGGGATACGCCACAAGGGGTACGCCTTCCTCGACATCCTACAGCCCTGCCCGACATACAACGACATCCAGACGAAAGAGTACTGGGCCGGGGAGGGGAACCTCGATGCCGCGGGCAAAATGATGCCAAGGACCTACAAGCTTGAGGACACCGGATACGATGGCGTCGTCCACGACAACGATGAGAAGGAGGTGGAAGCGAAGATCCAGCAGGCTGTCCTCAAGAGTTTCGAGTTCGGCGACCACACCCCGCTCGGGGTCTTCTACCAGAACGAGTTCGTTTCGACCTACGAAGAGAGGCTCGCAGGTCGCAGCCCGTCCTACAAGACGAACCCGCCGGCAGCCCAAGAGATAGCGCGCCCGGACGGGACTCCGCTGGCGAACATCACCAAGCTCCTCGAAGATCTTAAGGTCTCCTAGGGCGCCGCTCCCGTTTATACCGGCCATCCCGAAAGCCTGCACCGTGGACCCAGAAGGTTTTCTGACAGTCGGAGGCTTCAGAATCTACTACCGCTCGGAAGGGGAGCCTATCCGCGGAACGATGCTCTGCCTGCACGGGGGCCCCGGGGGCTCCTACGACTACCTGGCCCCCCTCTTCGACCTAGCGAAGTCGGGCTACCAGGTTGTCCTCTACGACCAGAGCGGCGGCGGCAAGTCGCAGAGGCCGAAGGACCAGGCGCTCTACACCATCGAGCGTTACGTCGAAGAAGTAGATGGCGTCATGAATGCGCTCAAGCTCGATAACGTTCACCTCTACGGCCATAGCTGGGGAGGGATGCTTGCCCAGGCCTACGCCCTGAAGTATCAGTCTAACATCAAAAGCCTCATCCTGTCCGGGACCACCTCGAGCGTAGCCCTGCTTATGGAAGAGGGGCAGAAGATCTTCGAAACCCTCCCTGCAGGGGTAAGAAAGGCAGTGACCAAGTACGAGAGCGAAGGAGACTTCCAGAATCCAAAGTACCTCGCCGCCCTGGAGAAGTTCAACCACCTGCACCAGGCCATCATCGAACCCTGGCCCGAGACCCTGAAGTACGCATTCGACAATTTCAGCTCCTCTGTAGCGAACGCGATGTTCGGGCCCAACATGGTGACTGTAAGCGGGAACATGAGGTACTGGGACGTTACCGACAGGCTCGGTTCGTTGAGGGTCCCATGCCTGATTATATGCGGAGACAGGGACTTCCTCACCCCCAGGCTGCACAAGATTCTCCACAAGAAGATCAGAGGGTCGAAGCTGGTTGTGATGAAGGGGGTGTCGCACGGCTCCATGTGGGACGCCCGGGACGCCTACATTAGGCACCTCGCCAGCTTCTTGGATTCGCTCTGACAGATTAGTGGCAAGGTCATGCCCGAGAACAAAGTCGTAATCTCCATAGGCACGAAGAACCCCGCGAAGGTTGAGGGCATCAGACGGGCCTTCGCCAAATACTACAAGGAGATTGAAGTCCGTCCAGTCGACTCCGGCAAGGTGGCCAAAGCTCAGCCCAAAGGCCTCGACGAGATGGCCGCTGGAGCAACCGCCCGGGCCAAGTATGCGCTGTCAGTCGCCGGGGGCGACTTCGGAGTCGGGGTGGAAGCAGGCATATTCACCATCGGCCCTGTATACTTCGACAACCAGGTCGGGGCCATCACAGACAAGAGCGGGACGGTATCCCTCGGCCACTCGGCGGGCTACATGCTGCCCAGGGAGGCCATGGAGGAGCTCTTCAGGGAGGGGAAGGAGCTCGAGCGATGGGCAGAGAAGATCAGCGGTATTCGAGAGATTGGAGACAAGGGGGGCCTCATCCAGCACTTGACCAGGGGGAGGATGACGCGCACAGACCTCACGGAACAGTGCGTGGTCACGGCACTGATTCCCTGGCTTCACCCCGACACCTATGGTTTCTGAACTCCGTTGGGAATCTGGGCGGCCCTGGCTACGGGAAGGCCTATCAAAGGGGTGTCAGGACGTGCCGCCCGTGAGCACCCAGAGCCCATGGGGCGGCTATACAATGCCTGTGATTCTCGCACTACTCGGCGTTTTCGGACTCATCGTGGACACGCTCTTCCTGTTGGCTTTCTTCATCGTGCTCGCGTACTATCTGTACAGAATCGAGAAGCGCATTTCTTCACTGGAAGGGAATCCTGCCGGTCAGCGCCCCAAGTCGAAGCAGGACCAGCCCTCAAACTAGGCCTCCTAACGGCGGCCTGGCCTAGGATCCGTCCCTGCCGTCCGGGCGGCTTACGCTCGAATCCCGCCATTCTACCTGCTTGGCCGTCCCGCCGTCGGCAGGTTCAAGCCAGGCACGCCGGGAGTCCCTCTCAATCGGCGGAACCCGATTCCCGCGACCAGAGATGTCACCGCTGATAAGGCGCCATCCACCCCGAGCGTCGCAAGGTCTGCCCCGCTTTGCATTTGATTGGTGCTAGAGATTGTTGCAATCATGCCCACCGCGCCCACGATGAAGGTCACGACAAAGGTGATGACGAAGAGATACCCCGCGTATCTAAAGAGCCTAACCTGGAAGGCACGCGCAGCCGAGAAGAACGCCGAAACCTGCATCACGAAATAGACTAGGGAGATAAGCGACTGCAAGTCGGTAGCGATAATGTAGGAACTTGATGGGTTCACCCCAGACCCCAACGACAGAGCCAGGCCAAACACCACACTCGCAGCCCCGGAGACTCCTGCGGCGAGGAACCACGAATTCCCTACCTTTCGCCCTAGTTGTAGCCACACGACAGAAATCAAGAGGACAAGGAGTGTTTCTACAACGGTTGATGGAATGGAACTCGCGTAGTCCAGACTCGTTGCAGCGAGCAGGACAAGGTCGACCGCAGCCAGAGCGACCTGACCGAAGTATCCAATCTCTCCCAAGGTCGCGTAGAGCGATGATCCTGCCGGCGCCGTCGCCGTCGCTTCTGGGGTCTCCGCATCACCAGCCTCGCCGCCCGTCACGGTCCCTCCACCCGGCCCAGCCCTAGCAAGGGAATATTTTGGCCTAAAGCTGGAGATTTCCCCCGCACGGTCAGCCTCCGTCCTTGACTGTCCTCTGAGAAATCCAAAACCACAGAGGGGGGCAGTTGGCTGGATTGTGCCGATTTCACACGGGAATGCATATATACGAAGTGCCAACCGAGGCCGCTTCTGCGCATTAATTGGCGGCGTCTGCCTCGAGCACAAGGGCCGAGCCCTAACGCCATGAAATGCACGACCT
>Ga0187772_10001903_pt1 | contig 10156 bp, 8 predicted proteins | sample 0116_SJ02_MP15_2_FD_133137 | JGI IMG/M metagenome (GOLD analysis project Ga0187772, IMG submission 133137) | Tropical peat soil microbial communities from peatlands in Department of Meta, Colombia - 0116_SJ02_MP15_20_MG | ecosystem: Environmental > Terrestrial > Soil > Wetlands > Peat | place... | reverse complement strand
TCAATGTATTTTAGCTGTGACATATTTGTATGAATCCAGAATTCCCAACGGTATCAGTGATCGTCTTAAACTACAACGGGCGAGCGTTTCTAGATGACTGCTTTAGGTCCCTAGGCAACCTTGACTACCAGACATATGAGGTGATCATGGTGGATAATGCCTCAACAGATGGATCCACTCAGTATGTAAGAGAGCACTTCCCGTGGGTAAGGGTCGTGGGACTTGAGTCTAACTATGGGTTTTCCAGAGGTAATGATGTAGGTGTCGAATACGCTTGCGGTAAATATGTAGCATTTTTAAATAATGATGTTGAAGTGGAACCTGCATGGCTTTCCGAACTCGTAAAAGGTATAGAGGAAGACGAGCTGGTAGCTTCTTGCGGAAGTAAAATGCTCTTTTATGAGAGAAGGAACTACGTAAATCACGCGGGTGGAGCGGTCACGATAACAGGCGCGGGATACGATATTGGTTTTATGATGGAAGAAAGACGGGACTGCAACCAACCAAGGTTTGTTGGATGTACAAGCGGCGGCGCGATGCTCGTCAGAAAAGACGTATTCTGCAAGCTGGGTGGTTTCGATCCCGACTACTTTGCATACTTTGAGGATGTCGATTTTTGCTTGAGAGCGTGGATTGCAGGGTACAAGATAAAATACGTGCCAACTTCGGTGGTTTATCATAAGTTTGGTGGCTCATTTGGGACGGATAGCTCGCCATTCAAGATGTTCTTATATCAGCGAAACAGGCTTTATAACATCGCAAAAAATTTCGAGCCGAAAAATTTTTTGCTGGCGATAATGACGTCCTTAGCATATGACGTTTACAAAATCTCTCAGTTTCTAATATATGGAAAGCTCACCATGGCGTTATCGATTATTCAAGGTAATTTATCATTTATTAGCAACTTCAGGCAAGTTATGAAGAAGAGAAGAATCGTACAAGATGCTCGTAAGGTTAGCGACCGCGAACTCTTTCAAAGCGGCGTGATACTAGGCATACGGAAGAGTCTAAAGGAGCTTAAGTCACGCAGGAAGTTTAAAGGTAGGTATAACAGTGCTTAAAGGCGTAGACATTGCTATAATTCATCCGCATTTCGATATCGTAAGTGGGGCCGAAAAACTTGTTCTCAATGATATAGCTCATTTTGCAGAGAACAACGGCGTAACTATTTATACCTCAGGGTATGACCAGTCGATCCCTAAGCTGTTCGACGTAGCAATGAATGACATTACGATAGTCGATAAGCGGCTCCCGCATCAATTTGGGCGTCAGACTAATTTCAATTTCTTCGTTGATTTCTTTTATTATGCCTATTGTTCAAACAAAAATCTAGTCACGGGCAAACATGATATCTCACTGGCGTACAGTGTCCCTTCCCACTACGCAAAAAAGGACGAAATAGCACATTTCTGGTACTGTCAGGAGCCAATAAGAAGCTTGTATGATACTTTTGGCGACACGCCTGCGATGAAAAATGCATTCCTGAAGCACTTCATACCCCACTTGCGGAACTTTATGGTAAAAATAGACAAAGAGCGAGCGACAAGGTGCAAATACATTTTTACAAATAGCAATTACACATCCAACTATGTGAGAGAAATTTACACACTCCCGTCAAGCGTGATATACCCTGGTATCGACTTGGGGAGTTACTATTGTGCTGACCCAGAAGGTGATATTGTCCTCACCGTTGCGAGACTTGTTCCGGAGAAGCGCATCGATGTTCTAATTGAGGCAATGTCGATCGTTAACGCGATATATCCAACTGTTGTGCTCAATGTAGTCGGAAACGGCCCTGAAAAGTCGAAACTTATTGGCCTGTCAAACGATCTTGGCGTCAACGTAGAATTTGTTGAGAGGGTCGACGATGTCTCCCTCAGAAAATTTTATGCGAGTTGTTTCGCAGTCGCATATGTGCCGCGCCGAGAGCCATTTGGATACGTGCCAATTGAAGCTATGGCAAGCAGAAAACCAGTCATAGGTATAAACGAGGGGGGCATTGGTGAGACCATCTTGCACGGAAAAACAGGTATACTGACCGATGGGAGCGCCAATCAAGTCGCATCAGCCGTGATAGAGCTTTTAAACGATCGCTCTATGGCAACCAAAATGGGTAGGGAAGGGCTAAAACGATCGAAGATATTCTCCAACGCAGAACGCTTTAGGCGGTTCGACGAGCTGCTTGCAGGGTGCCTAAACGCTTGAAATTTGAGATTGGCTTGTTAGGTAGAGATAATCCTTGCTGTTATCATACACCTTGTCGAATGTCTCCTGTTTGGAGAAGTCTGCTTTTAAAGGCTTGTAAAGGTTATCAAATCCATAAAAGCCAACCCTATAGTTATTCTCCGATACGATCACACCCAGGGGTTGATCTTTGAAATAACCGACGTTCATACAATAGTTTAGTAGCGTCGCTGCATCAGGATTCTTTGAATAGAGCACATTTGAGAGGACTTTTGTGTCTCCCTGCCTCTCTAAAAAGACGTATGCAATATTCTCACTACTCATCATCATGTAGCGTCCTGCGCTTCTCAGGTCTCCAAAGAGTTGTAGATGATCTTTATTCGCAAACTCCAGTGCATATTTTGTGTTTGAATCATAGACGATAGCGTATGAATTGTAGTCAGCCATTGCGTGGACGTTGGCAAACGTCGCTACAAAAAGTATCGCGACTCCGAGCACAACTGCAGACTTCACACTGACCAATTGTTCAAATCTCCAACGCTCGATGAATGCGACAGTAATGACTATTAAATAGAGCAATAAAATGAATGACCATTCGAGGGCTCGGCTAACCGCAATGGTGGCCCCCAAAGTGAGGGAAATAAGCGCCGTCCCGCAGACGAGTGACGATGTGAGAGCTATCGACAGAAGCTTGTATCTCACGTGAACCTGCTTTGATGACAAAACGAGGTAGAGAAGGACGGCTATAAGTCCTAACTGTGCTATTATAGATGCTCGACGGGTTACGTCTTCAATTAGCCCGGTCTGGTATAAATATGGGGCGAAAATAGATGCCTCGCTCGGACCAAATACTGACGTTGTTATTGCGATGACTCTCCTATTCAAGGCAACGATGACAGACACAATTGTAAGCGTCAGAATAGCAACTAAAATTCGAATGTTAATGTTATACCTTCTCAAATTGCCTCTTCTCAGTAGTAAATAGACCGACACGGCAGCAATGGTCAAAAACATGGCGAGTAGCCACACGTTCAGTATGAGCGAAAAGTAAGGGAGTATGAGAAAATAGAGCTGACTGTTTATAAACAGAGCAAAGGTAACTGCCCACACGATGATGAATACTGTCTCTTTGTACATCACTGGCAGACGGGGTTTATCGGTCACATGCGCGTATGCATTGTAAGCTATCGATACGAAGAGATAATTAGCAAGCAATAATATCTCCATAAGGACGCCTGTGTGATACATTGTTATGAAAACCACAATAGCAGCCAGCATGACCGCTTTATATCGATATGGTATCTTCTTACGGTAGTCAGCCAATAATGCAAGTGTCAGTATCCAGAGCGCCCATCCGAAAAAGGCGTTTCCTGTAAATCGCTGTGTGAGATAATAAACTGGAATGCTGCGGGCAAAAACCGCCGCAAAAATAACGATGAGCAGTCCGCTGAGGTATTCAGGGTTTACGTTGTTAACCCTCCTCACTGCAAAGTAGAGGATAAGAACAATCGGGATTAAGAGGAGGGTCTGAAGGGGGAAAAAGTTCGTAAAGTTCTCCTGCGTATTACTGACGCCGAGAACGGTCAAGAGCATCTTGTTGAACGTAAATAGCCCTACGTCCATCGTCAAATAGGTCGCAAAGTCTTGAAGCTTCGTGGGCTGTCTTGCACTTCCGTTGTCATATTGTTCTCCAAAAGTGTAAACGCCACTCGTATAGTTGTGATATTGGTTGTCTGCATATGAGTACAGCACTAAAGCAAGTATTGCAAAAAAAAGCACAGCAATCCTGAGCTCAGCGTGACGACTGGTTTTAATGGGCATTTCATTTCACAATTAATTGTACCGTAATATAAAACACTAGCCATGGATCCCAAACCGCACAGAACGCCAGAGGGGAGTGTGACTTGCCGGTGGACGCACACTTTGACGTCTTACGCATCCTTTGTTTTATGATAAAATGAAATGTCTCCCCACTGACTGCTCTTCCCAAGGGGTTTTGCATCACCTGCTAAAAAAGACACGTTCAATTATTTGCTTTCTTTTTGCGCTCATCGACTCTATTGTATTTTCTTTAACTGTCTCGATGCCACCATAAAGTACTCTCGTTAAAAGCTGTGTGTTTGTGCAAAGGTTCTCTATCGCGAATGCAAAGCTCTCAGGATCTCCTGGAGTACAAAGCAATCCATTATCCCCATCAGAGATAATGTCCATGAATGAGTTTATTTTAGAGCCGACAACAGCAACTCCACTCGCCATCGCATCAAAAATGATTCTAGGCTGCTCACCGCTTACATTTGGAGCGATAATAATATCATACTGCCTTAAAATGCGATAAAAGGCGTCATAACGGAGCAGATCTTTGAAGCTAATAATATCAGACAAGTCGTTTGAACTGACGAAGTCTTCTAGTTCCTTTAGCAAAGCGCCTCGTCCGTATATGTCGAGGGTCACAGGAACGCCTCTCTGTTTTAGCACTTTAGCTGCCTTAACGGCGATGAGCGGCCCTTTTATGTGAATAAGACGCCCAGCAAAAAGTATCTTGCAATGTCCCCCCTTTCCGACATTTTTCAATTTTTCTTCGATGTACGTCGGTGCAAGGATGTCTCTTTCTCTCACCCATGATGCGTGAATCTTTTTTACGTTCCCACACTTTTCATAGTTTTTGTAGAGAGCAGCGCCGACCACAAACGTCAGAGGGGCAGTAGCTATGCAAAATTTGATGACGAAGTCGTATAGCGGTCGGATCATGAGGTAAGCCACTTTCTTACGCGTATCCTTCTCTGACTTGATAGTAAGAGCAACATTCGTAACATAATCCTCATCCAGCACAAAAATCCTTTTTTTGCGCCTTTGCAACAAGCAGAGAATGTTTGCAGTAATGCCGACTGGCAGATAAACGGTCCCTACAGAATGTACGATGTCCTCCTCCCTGATATTTCTGGAGAGGGCGTATACTATTTTGGGCAACTGTATCAGAAATTGGAATCGGTTTGTAAAGTTTGGCAATGGATAAAACGTGATGGAAGAATTCTCCGGAAACACATAAGAAAATATAGCTGGTTCGAATGCTACGCTCAACGGAGCAAAAACGCACACATTGCCAAAAGTAGCAAGCTCAGCTGTCAAATACCAGCCCCATAACTCGTCAACTGCATAACACCGATCTGGTGTTAATGCAAAGGGGAGGGGTGTCACAATCACGTATCTCATCCAAATCACCGATGGCAGAAAAGACTGAAAGTTCGCTAGTACTTTACATTCAACTACTTCCCCTAACTCATGCTGCTTCTATCTGACGAGCGTTTGTAGTATCAGCTCATTTTCTGATACAACTTTAATACCTTAACTTTTAACAATCTAAACGCTGTTAAACTAATTATGAGGTAATACTCTTCGCTTATTCTTCCCCGTAAGGTGCCAAGACAGTCCACTGAAGAACGGTCGTATCAACTCCTGTCTTTTTCGCAGAACACAATATCCGAAAAACAGCGCGCTTTCATACATGAAATACACAACAAATGTGAACTTCTGCACGTCTGAGGCATATTTTTTTTCGAATATAATGCGATTTCGAAGTGAATAGTAGAAGGACAACGGACTTACGTATCCAAAGGTAGCTGAAACCTTGTGCCAGATCTTCGAACTCGGAACGTACGCTGTAACAAATCCCGCCTTTGATGCCCTTATGCAAAAATCCACATCATCAAGATATATGAAATACTGCTGATCAAATACACCGATGATATCTATGAGGGACTTTCTAACCAACATAACGCAACCGGTCACGAAATCAACATTACGTGTTCTGTCATATTGTCCGCTATCCTCTTCGAAGACGCCAAACTCCCTCATTATTCCCCTAGCCAGATCGATCTTCCCCCCTGCCGAACACAACTCGTGTTTTTTATAATAGTTGTACACCTTGGGCCCAGCAATGCCAACGCTCGGATCTGTTTCAGCGACTTTGATGAGTTCAGTTAAGAACTCATCATCAACGGTCACATCATTGTTCATAAAAAGGAGGTACTCTCCTGACGCTACTGCAAGTCCGGAATTACACCCTCCTCCAAAGCCCAGATTCTGTTCGTTTTCAACGATTGTTACCTCAAACTTGCTTCTTACTGCATCAACTGAGTCATCAGTCGAAGCGTTGTCCACCACTATGATCTCCAGATTCGGGTAATTCACCTCTTTAAGGCTCTCTAAACACTCGATGAGGTCTTCTCTGCCGTTCCAATTGAGTACAATCGCTGACACTAGGGGGGTGCTCATCGACACAACATAAATGCTAAAGTATTAAATACTTATTACAAAAAATATCGTTAAGGAACGAACGTATGAAGCGTGTTAATGTATTAGAGTGACGCAATGGACATCGGACTTGTCATTCCTAGCAGCTACTTACATATTTGTGGTGGTTCAGAGGTCAGTGAAAAACTGCTTGCTGAGAGCCTTGCGAGAAGAGGGCATAACGTCACCGTATATTCCTTTGATGGAGATGCCTATTCAGAGACGAGATTAAACGGCGTGGGCATAAAGGTTTTCAAGAAGTTACGTGAAGGGGCACCCCGTCTCTTGTCATTGAACGTGAGCACGTATATGCACTTACGACATTTGGTGGGATCCCATGACGTAATTCACGTTTACAGGGGATGGCAACTCCTTGCAGCAGAAGCCCTCAATGTACCGACTGTCGCCACCCTCAACAGTTACCAGTTAATTTGTCCCATTGAAACCCTATTGAGCCCCTCTGGCAGATGCAACGGCCTTACAGTAGGCACGTGCGTGCGATGCATCAACTCACATTTTGGATTTTCGAGTTTAGATAGCATCTTAAAAACCTCTTTTTACCTCAGAAATGTTCTCTACAGCTATCTTTCATTGAAGGCTGATGGGCGCATTGATAAGTATATAGCTCTCTCAGAGGTGTTAAAGCAAAAGTTTGTCAAGAAGGGCATCGCTGACGATAAAATAGTCGTCGTACCCAACATGGTTGACCCTCGCTTCATTAATTCTCCTAATTCCACGGAAACCAAGGGAATTCTCACGATATTGTATGTAGGGCAGCTTTACGAAGCGAAAGGGGTTGACGTGCTGTTAAACGCTGTACATCTTTTGCGTACGAGAGGAGTAAAGCTGAAAATCGTTGGCCATGGCCGCAAAGAGGATGAACTAAAAGAGCTTGCTAGGAATCTTGGATTAAGCGAAAAAGTCGAATTCTTGGGAAAAATTGAAAATAAAGATGTACCTGAGATATATAGAAGTGCAGACCTCTTTGTACATCCTGGAATCTGGGAGGAGCCATTCGGAAGATCGATCCTCGAGGCTATGGCCTCAGGGTTGCCAGTGATAACGTCAGATGTTGGGGCTCCACCTGAATTAGTAAATGGCTGTGGGCTTACCTTCACTGCAGGTCGTGCGGAAGAACTTGCCTTCGCGATAAGCATCCTTCTGGATAATGTTGAGCTCCGAAGAGAGTTGGGAGTTAAAGCGCGGGACAAAGTGGTCAAGGAGTACAATGTTGATTTAATAGTGAAAAGAATTGAAAAAGTGTACTTAGAGGCGCTGTCATAATTGTAACGCGAGAGCGCACTGTGAAGTTCAGTAATACCATACTCAAAGAGTAATACAAACAACCTTATAACCTCTCATTTGCTCTGAGTACTTCATAGGTATCATAAGAAGATGGGATTTACGGTATCTTATTTATATACCTGACAATAAATCAAAGCGGGTGGATATTCTCCTTATTTTTACGTTGTAAGGCAACACGAGTGATCACTAAACTTCATGCTGAAGCGAATCATATTTAGCTGGTCGGATAGGTCACTTTGTTCCCGTCTATCTTTGCGAATGGCGTGATGCGATGCACCATTGCGTGTGAGTGGTCAATTATATGTACAACCTCCCATCCTCGCACAGTGAGATAATCAGAGATAATCCGGCGGTGGCATCTGGTATATAGCAGCTCGGCACACATATATGCCGTCCGTCTCTTCTCTGCTAGCATCTCTAGTTTGGACAGCGCTTCGGAGAAATCATCACTTAATGCATAATCAGCATAGTTTCTGAATCCCTTGACTTTCCATCCGGCATTGGGCGACTGTTCGAGAGACCTGTGCCGAAAGCCACCAAGCCCCTTACCCATCCATTCGTACTCAATGCCCGAACGTGGCAATACCACGTCGAGAACCTCCTTATTAAAATGAGGGTTGGCACGGGAACTCGGCACACTGCGCACGTCCGACACAGCTTCGATGTCATAGGTCAATAACACTTCTAGAAGCTGTTGTAGCGTGCGGTTAGAATGGCCGATAGAAAAAATTCTTAGCGATTGGATATTTTTCTGCGAAACAATCAATCTCACAGATATCAGATTATAACTTGATCTTATTAGCCGTATTTGTGCTGTTTTAAAGTTTGCGAACTTGATCTTTGTATAGATACGAGTTTAACAGGCTAACCAGCTTTTGCTTTGAAGAGTCGCCGCCCTGTTACATTTGCATGTAGTTATCGCAATATTTTTACCAGTCCATTGCAACTTATATTCGAAATGAATATAGGCTACGTGGTAACCTCATTTCCAACACTTTCCGAGAGCTTCGTGTTAAATGAGGTCTCAGAGTTAATGAGAAGAGGCGTAAACGTTCACGTTTTCTCATTATCCGAGCCAGAGCGGAACAAATCGAACAGCGATGTTTTAAATTCCGAACTTTTTCAAAACAGAGTTCATACTTTTAAAGGCTCATTGATGATGAAAGGTTTGAGCTTGCTACGCTCTGACATATATGTCAGGGCCAAATATTTTATACATTTAATACGGAGGGAGAGCCTGCAGCTCGACCTGATCCACGCACAATTTGCTGCAGGTCAATCCTATGTGGCATCGAAAATAGCTGGAGCACTAACTGTCCCTCATTCAATAACAGCGCATGCTAGCGACTTGTACAGTTCCAAATTCAGAGACAAATCAAGAAGGCAGATGTTAAAGGCAGACGCCGTTGTAACCATCTCCAACTATAATGCAGAATATATCAGAAGTCTTAACATCAGTCCAGAGAGGGTTCATGTGATACGGGCGGGAGTTAATACGAAAAAGTTCAGCCAGCGGCCTAAAAACTCCATCAAACGACGCACATTGCTAAGCATCGGCAGATTGGTTGAAAAGAAAGGGCTTATATTCTCAATAAAAGCGGTAAAAAACCTGCAGGAAAAATACCCCGAACTTACGTATAGAATTGTGGGATCGGGACCCCTCGAACAAACGTTGAAAGATGCTGCTCATGGATTAAATGTTCAATTTTCTAAGGGAGTCTCAGATCATGAGATCATTCAACTGCTTAATGAGTGCACTGCCTTTGTCCTCCCCAGTACTATAGCTCAAGATGGGGACCGTGATGGGATCCCCGTGTCACTCATGGAGGCTATGGCGTGTGAGGCGCCCGTCATATCAACGTACGTTTCTGGCATACCAGAGCTCATTGAACCTGGAAAAGAGGGTATACTTGTTGAACAGAGAAATGTATGCGAGCTAGAAAGAGCGGTAGAATTTGTGCTTCAGAATCAGAACGTTACTCGTATGGGGGTGAATGCTCGAAAAAAGGTTGAAAGATGCTACGATATTGAGAAAAACATACCGAAATTAATCGAATTATTTGAGAGCCTCATTTAACATCTATGGGCGTAATGAGAGGAACTGAGAGCATTCAAATTAAATTAATCAAGATGAATAGCAAGAGCGTGATGCACATCAAGCGTGGATGAAGGCCCTAGGAGAACTCGAAAAGAAATGGACATCACGGATCATTAGATTATTAGTATGTTTAGAGAGAAGATTGAAAAACATCAACGAAACTGCTTCGTGTATTTTCTACTATGCCGGAAGAGCCATAATCAGAAATGAAGTTTATTTTTTATAAGATTATATTGATCAAACGTGTGTCCAAAGAACAAAGAGTCTATGGCGCAGTGG
>Ga0187772_10001902_pt1 | contig 10157 bp, 7 predicted proteins | sample 0116_SJ02_MP15_2_FD_133137 | JGI IMG/M metagenome (GOLD analysis project Ga0187772, IMG submission 133137) | Tropical peat soil microbial communities from peatlands in Department of Meta, Colombia - 0116_SJ02_MP15_20_MG | ecosystem: Environmental > Terrestrial > Soil > Wetlands > Peat | place... | reverse complement strand
GGCTGGATATGGCTCCCGTGGGGCTCCGGTTCCCCCGACTCGAGAGGGGTCGCGGCCTCCCCGGGAGGCCTCCCGGTCTACGAGCCGGTCGTCTTCACGGAGACCGGGTTGAGGAACGGGACCGACTGGTCGGTCACGCTGGCCGGCTCGACCGAGAGCGCGACCGTGACCGAGACCGCCCCCCCGATAGGGGGTGGCCCGGCCGCGGGGACGACGATAACCTTCCAGGAGGCCGCCGGGAGCTACCCGTTCCGCGTCGGGCCGGTCCTCGGCTACGGGGCCAACCCCTCGTCGGGGACGATCGTCGTCTCCCACGCCGTCTCGCAGATGGTCGTGTTCACCGACCTCGGGATCCCGGGACCCGGCGCCTCCGGCGGGCACTCCGGAGCGACGACCTACTACCTGCTCGGCGCGGTCGGCGGCTTGGTCGCCGTGCTCCTGGGCGTCGAGATCTTCCTCAGGTCGCGGAGCCGGCGCCGTCCCCAAGAGGCAGAGGCCTGGGGGTAGGATCCCACCCCCGCCTCGGGGCCGGCTCGGGCGGGCGATCCTGAACGGTCGCCGATAGGGCGCGAGGACACCCTGGAGCCGTCACGCGTTCCCCCAGCGGCGATGTGCTGTCCTCTTATACCAGAGCTTACTTATCAATTCAGGCGAACCGTCCCGGAGCGGAAGCCCCGGCCCGGGAGCCTGGGTCAGGGAGCACGATGGCGAAGATCCTGGGAATCGACCTTGGTACGAGCAACTCCGCGGCGGCGGTCCTCGAGGGCGGCCGCCCGCAGATCATCCCGAGCGCCGAGGGGACGACCGTCGGCGGGGGGAAGGCGTTCCCGTCGTACGTCGCGTTCACGAAGGACGGCCAGCTGATCGTCGGCGAGCCGGCGCGCCGCCAGGCGGTCTCCAACCCCGAGGGGACCGTCACCGCGTTCAAGCGGAAGATGGGCACCGACTACAAGTACACCCTCTACGGGAAGTCGTACACCCCGCAGCAGCTCTCCGCGTTCCTGCTCCAGAAGATCAAGCGCGACGCCGAGGCGTTCCTCGGGGAGAAGATCGAGAAGGCCGTGATCACGGTCCCGGCCTACTTCAACGACAACCAGCGCCAGGCGACCAAGGACGCGGGCGCGATCGCCGGCCTCGAGGTCGTCCGGATCATCAACGAGCCGACCGCCGCGTCGCTCGCCTACGGGCTCGACAAGGCCGGCAAGAACCAGAAGGTCCTCGTCTTCGACCTCGGCGGAGGGACGCTGGACGTCACCCTGATGGAGTTCGGAGACGGGGTCTTCGAGGTCCTCGCGACCAGCGGCGACACCCAGCTTGGCGGGACCGACATGGACAACGCGATCACCGATTGGGTCGTCTCGGAGTTCCAGAAGGACTCCGGCGTGAACATCCGCAGCGACAAGATGGCGATGCAGCGGGTGCGCGACGCCGCCGAGAAGGCGAAGATCGAGCTCTCCTCGACGATCGACACCCAGGTCAACCTGCCGTTCCTGACGGCGACCCAGGAGGGGCCGAAGCACCTCGCCCTCCAGATGACCCGCGCGAAGCTCGAGGAGCTCGTCCGGCCGATCGTCGACCGGTGCCGGGCCCCGGTCGATCAGGCGATCCGGGACGCGAAGCTCTCGAAGGACGACATCGCCCGCGTCGTCCTCGTGGGCGGCCCGACCCGCATGCCGATCGTCCAGAAGTTCCTGGAGCAGGCGATCGGCCGTCCGATCGAGCGCGGGGTCGACCCGATGGAGTGCGTCGCCCTCGGGGCCGCGATCCAGGGCGGTGTCCTCGCCGGCGAGGTGAAGGACGTCCTGCTCCTCGACGTCACGCCGCTCTCCCTCGGGCTCGAGACGCTCGGCGGGGTCCACACCCACCTCATCGAGCGGAACACGACGATCCCGACGCGCAAGAGCCAGACGTTCACGACCGCCGCGGACAACCAGTCGACGGTCGAGATCAAGGTCTTCCAGGGGGAGCGGCCGATCGCCTCCGACAACGTCGCCCTCGGCAGCTTCCTGCTCACCGGGATCCCCCCGGCCCCCCGCGGGATCCCGCAGGTCGAGGTCAGCTTCGACATCGACGCGAACGGGATCCTCAACGTCTCGGCGAAGGACCTCGCGACCGGGCGCAAGCAGGGGATCACGATCACCGCCTCCAACAAGCTCGGGAAGGACGAGGTCCAGCGGATGGTCCGCCAGGCGGAGGAGTTCGCCTCCAAGGACCGGGAGCGCGCCGAGCTGATCGAGGCGAAGAACCACGCCGAATCGCTCGCCTACGAGGCCGACCGCCTCCTCGCCGACTCGAAGGACAAGCTCGACGCCGCCGAGGCCGACCGGATCCGCGAGAAGGCGAAGGAGCTCCGGGCGGCCCTCCAGGAGAAGGAGACGACGAAGGCCCGGATCCAAGAGAAGACGGACGAGCTGACCCAGGCCCTGCACGCGGTCGCGCAGAAGCTCTATCGGCCCCCGTCCTCCCCCGGGAGCGACGGGTCGCCTTCCGCCGACGAGAGCCCCCCGCCCCCGTCGGGCCCCGGGCCCGGCAGCGGTCCGGTCGACGCCGACTTCAAGGTCGTCCACGACGACGGCGAGAAGGGCGCCCCGTAGACCGCGGCCGGTCGAACGCCCCGCTCAGGACCCCGGGAGGGGGCGGGGCCATCGACGGCCCTTCGGGGGCCCGACGTAGTCGATCTCGGGCCGGATCAGCCGGTTGTCGGACGCCTGCTCGAGCGCGTGCGCGGTCCAACCGACGGTGCGGGCGAGCGCGAAGGTGGGCGTGAACAGCTCCGGCGGGAGCCCGACCGCATCAAGGACGACCGCGCTGTAGAACTCGACGTTCGCGTAGATCCTCGCCTTCGGATGGGCCGCCCGGAGCGCCGCCAGGCCGGCCTGCTCCACCGACTCCGCGAGGCGCAGGCGCTTCGGGTCGGCCACCTCGCGCGCGATCGTGTGGAGGAGGAGGCCCCGGGGGTCCTCGGACTTGTAGGCCCGGTGGCCGAAGCCGTACAGGAGCTCCTTCCGGGCGAGACGTGCCTCGATCCAGGGCGCGGCGTTCTCGGGGTGCCCGACCGCGTGGAGCATCTCGAGGACGCGGCTCGGCGCGCCGCCGTGGAGCGGTCCCTTGAGCGTTCCGAGCGCGGCCGTCGCGGCGCTCGCAAGGTCCGAGTGCGTGGAGATCGCGATCCGGAGGACGAACGTCGAGGCGTTCATCCCGTGGTCGGCGAGGAGGTCGAAGTAGGCCTCGAGCGCACGGACCCTCCGGGCGTCGGCGTCCCGCCCTTCGAGCATCCAGAGGTAGTTCGCGACCTGGCCGAGCTCCGGCCGTGGGGCGAGCGGGGGGCGACCCGCCGCGCGACGGACGTGACGGGCCAGGAGCACCGGGCTCTGCGCGATGAGGCGATAGCCGTCCTCGAGCCGTGGGGGATACCCCCACGAGCCGTCCCCGAGAAGGGAAAGGATCGTCCGGAGCGCTTCGAGCGGCGGCAGGGTCGCCGCGAGCGCGTCAACCCCGGCGACCACCGGGGCCGGAGGATCGCGCCCCTGCGCGAGGGCCCCGACGACGACCGGGGAGGGGTCGGCCGCCGGGGGATCGCCGAAGAGGAGGAGGTGGGCGACCGACTCGTACGGGACCCCGGGGACGATCTCGCGGACGTCGAACCCGCGGAAGACGAGGTCGCTCGTCTCGCCCCCGACCCAGCTGATCGCCGACCGCCCGGCGACGATCCCGTCGAGCCCCGAGCCGCCCGGTTCGGTCTTGGCCACGAGCCGGAGCCAGGAGGACCCTCCCTTAGCGTGTACCCCAGCTCTCGGACCGTGGCGCGGAGCAGACTTATGGGGGCCGTCGGTGGTCGTCGCCCGTGCGCGTCCTGGTGACCGGTGCGGGGGGATTCCTCGGCGAGGCCGCCGTTCGTGCCTGTGCTCGCGCCGGGCACGAGGTGCGCGGCCTGGTCCGCTTGCCGGCCCAGTCCGCCCGCGTCCGGGATGCCGGGGGTATCGCCGTGGTCGGCAGCGTTCTGGAACCGACGACGCTGGGGGCAGCGGTCGACGGATGCGACGCGGTCGTCCACCTCGCGCAAGCACGCGGGGCGGCACCGGAGCTCGCCCGCGCCGTCCGGGTCGACGGCGCCGGGAACCTCCTCGCGGCGATCCGCCGGTCGGGAGCCCGCCGGTTCATCATCGGCTCTGGATACTGGGTCTATCGAGACAACCCCGGGCTCCTCACCGAGGATAGCCCGCTCGAGCCCCTGGGGATCTCCGCGATCAACTTCGAGACGGAGCGCGTCGTGCGCGCGGCCGAGCAGCGCGGCGAGGTGGATGCGATCGTCGTCCGTCCGGGGATGGTCTACGGGGACGGCTCGTGGTTCCGGGAGATGGTCGAGGAGCTCCGGGCCGGAACCTACCGCTACGTGGGCGAGGGCACGAATCGTCTCTCCCCCGTCGCCCTGGATGACACGGGGGAGGCGTTCCGCCGGATCCTCGACGGCGGTCGTCCGCGGACGACCTACCTCGTGGTCGACGACGCCCCGGTCCCTACCCGCGACTTCGCCCGGTTCGTCGCCCGCGAGCTCCAGGTCCCCGAGCCGTCCGGCCTACCGCGGGCCGAGGCGGAGCATCTGTGGGGCGCGGACCTGGCCCGCCTGAACGCCGCGGACCGGGGCGCCTCGAACGCGCGCCTCCGGTCGTTGGGGTGGGTGCCGTGCTACCCGACGTACCGGGACGGCGTTCCCCGGGTCGTCCGCGCGATGCAGGGCGACCCCAAGTAAGGACGAGAGCGGGCCGGAGCTGAACGGCGCGGCCGAACGTTCCGTGGGTTCGGTCGAGGTCCGTAGCCCTTGACTCGCGGTGCCGGGCTGGCACCCCCGTGACTGACGGTCGACGCCGCCTCGCGGCGGTCATGTTCACCGACCTCGGGGGGTTCACGGCGCTCGGGCAACGCGACGAGGAGGCGGCGCTCCGGCTCCGGAAGGAGCATCCGGTGGTCGTTCGTCCTCTTCTCGCGGCCCACGGCGGTCGGGAGGTCAAGACTTCGCGGGTTTCCTCTACCTGGCCCCCGGGGACATCGACGGCTTCGTGGCCTCGATGCGAACGGCGTTCGACCGGCATAGGCTACCCTCCCTCGAGCTGCTCTACTCTCCCCGCTGCGCGTCGGCGCGCAACGACCCGCGGATCCTCGAGCTGCTGAGAGCGCAGGCACAGTTCCGGCACAAAGTGGCAGGACCGGCCCAGGAGGGTCGGCGTTCCCCCGGCCGACCTTGACCCCTACCTGCAGACCGGGACCACCCGGGTCCGTAGGGTTCGGGCGTCGACGGATCGAGGGCCCCCCGCCGTTTAGCCTGGGGGCTCTCCGTGGGTGGCCGGCCCCTACGTCGGGGGCTGCGTGTCGGGGGTCGAGCGTTCGTCCGGCGCGGTCGCTCTCGCCCCCTGCCGCCGAGGAATTCCCCGTGCCGTCCCGCCCCGGGGCGGCCCCGATGTCGCGGAGCCGAGGCAACCCCCCCGGACCACAGGTATAAGAAACCGTACTTGAGTGCGCAGCGGAGGACCACACATGGACGTACCTCGTGAATGGATCGTCGTCTTGACCCTCGCCTTGGTCGTGCTCGCCCCGGCGGCTTCGGCGGTGATGATGGCCCCTTCCGGGGCGCAGACCGCGCGACCGAACCTCGAGGGCCTGATTTCGCTCACCGGGCGCGGGAGCGCCGACCTGGCCCTCGGTAAGGGGGGTGTCCCGCTCGGGGGGGTCCCGACGGCGCTGCCCATCCCCGTGGGGGCCGGTCCGACGGGCGTGGCCTACGACTCCGGTAAGCACGAGGTGTTCGTGGCCAACATCGGCTCCAACAACGTCAGCGTGATCTCGGATGCGACCAACACGGTCGTCGCGACCGTGGCGGTGGGTTCCGGTCCGGTCGGTGCGGCCTACGACTCCGGTAAGCACGAGGTGTTCGTCGCGAACTCCGTCTCCAACACCGTGAGCGTGATCTCGGACTCGACGACGACGGTGGTCGCGACCGTGAACGTCGGGACCGACCCGTACGGACTGACCTACGACTCGGGTAAGCACGAGGTGTTCGTGACGAACCTCGGGTCGGACAACGTGAGCGTGATCTCCGACGTCACGAACAAGGCCGTCGCGACGATCCCCGTGGGTAGCGGCCCGTCGTCCTCGGCGTACGACTCCGCGAAGCACGAGGTGTTCGTCACGAACGACGGCGGGACCAACGTCACCGTCATTTCGGATGTCACGAACAAGGCGGTCGCGTCGGTGACGGTCGGTGCAGGCGACGTCGGGGCGGCCTACGACTCGGCGAAGCACGAGGTCTGGGTCACCGTCTTTTCGTCGAGCAGCGCCGTGGCGATCGCCGACTCCACCACGACGGTGGTGGCGACGGTCCCCTCGGTGAGCTCCCCGGACGGGATCACCTATGATTCGGCCAAGCACGAGGTGTTCGTCACCGACGTCGTCACGAACGGCACGACCGAGATCTCGGACGCGTCGAACGCCGTGGTCGCCACGTTCTCCGTCGGGATCCACCCCTTCTTCGACGGGTACGACTCCGGTAAGCACGAGGTGTTCGTCGCCGCGGCCGGCTCCAACGCCGTGAGCGTCATCTCGACGGTCACCCCCGGGGTCGTGAAGGCCGTACCGGTCGGTTCGGATGCTGTCGGGGTCGCCTACGACTCCGGTAAGCACGAGGTGTTCGTTTCCAATCTCGGGTCGAACAACGTGAGCGTCGTCTCCGATGCGACGGACACGGTCGTCGCGACCGTCCCGGTCGGGAAGCTTCCGTTGGGGGAGACGTACGACTCGGCCAAGCACGAGGTGTTCGTCGCGAACGGAGGCAGCGACACGGTGAGCGTGATCTCGGACTCCACGACGACGGTGGTCGCGACCGTGAACGTCGGGACCGAGCCGTACGGACTGGCCTACGACTCGGGGAAGCACGAGGTGTTCGTGACGAACCTTGGGTCGAACAACGTGAGCGTGATCTCCGACGTCACGAACAAGGTCGTGGCGACGGTCCCCGTCGGTACGAGCCCCTCGTCGGCGGCCTACGACCCCACGAAGCACGAGGTGTTCGTGACCAACAACCTGGGCACGAACGTCACGGTCATCTCGGACGCCACGAACAAGCCGGTGGCGTCGGTCACGGTCGGAGACGAACCCGTGGGGGCAGCCTACGACGCGGCGAAGCACGAGGTGTGGGTCACCGTCTTCTCGACGAACAGCACGGTGGCGATCTCGGACGCCACGACGACGGTGGTGGCGACCGTGACGGGCGTGGCCTACCCGGACGGGATCACGTACGACTCCGGTAAGCACGAGGTGTTCGTCACCGACCTCTTCAGCAATGGGACAACGGCGATCTCCGACGCGACCAACGCGGTCGTCGGGTCCGCCGTGGTGGGCGCCGGAGCGTACTTCTTGGCCTACGACTCGGGCAAGCACGAGGTATTCGTCCCGAGCGAAGCGCTCGACGCCGTGACCGTCCTCTCCGACTCGACGCTCGTGTGAGATCGGCCGGGTCCTACGGGCCCGGAGCGGGAGACTCCGCCGTCCGCCGCGCGTCGGCGGGCGGCCCGGAGGCGCCCCGGGGGCCGCTCCTCCGGGGCTCGCTCCCTGCGTATCGGCGTTTCCGCTCCGTCCGGGGCGAACGGATGACGGGGCCCCGGAGGGGCGGCGCCGCCAACGCGCGAGGCTCTTGCGGGCGCCTTGAGCCCGGGCACTCCCGCAGGATGGAACGCTGATACAGCCTCCGACGCTTCCGCGCATCATGAGGCGCATACCGTACGTGACGGTCGACGTCTTCGCCGAGCGACCGCTGGAGGGGAACCCGCTCGCGGTCGTGCCCGACGCGTCAGCTCTCAGCGACCGAGAGATGCTGGCCGTCGCTCGCGAGTTCAACCTCTCCGAGACCACGTTCGTCCTCCGTCGCGAGAGGTCGGTAGAACGGGCGGAGGGGATCCGGACGAGGATCTTCTCGACCCAAGAGGAGATGCCGTTCGCCGGCCATCCGACGCTCGGTACGGCGGCGGTCCTCCGCCAAAGCGGGGAGGGCCCCGAGGTGATGCTCCAGCTGAATGTCGGCCGGGTGCCCGTGCGGTTCCTGGGCCGGGACGGACGCGAGTTCGGGGAGATGACCCAGGTCGAGCCGACCTTCGGCACGGTCCACGATCGGGAACAGGTGGCGGAGGCGCTTGGCCTCCCTCCGGGGGAGATCGTGGCGGACCTTCCGGTAGAGACCGTCTCCACGGGCGTACCGTTCGCTATCGTGCCGATCGGTCGCCTGTCGACGCTCCAGGCCTGGGTGCCGGAGTGGCCACGGATGGAGCGGTATCTGCGACGGACCGACGCGAGGTTCTTCTACCTCGTCTGCCGGGAGACGCTCGCCCCCGAGGCGAACGTGCACGCCCGGATGGCGTTCTACGGGGGGGACGATCCGGCGACCGGCTCGGCCGCGGGGCCGGCGGCCGCGTGGTTGGTCCGTCACGGGGAGGTCCCCTCCGGCGGTCCGGTAGAGATCGAACAGGGGCTCGAGGCGGGCCGCCCGAGCCGTCTCTCCGCCCGTGCTGTGCAGCACGGGGAGAAGGTCACCGATGTCAGGGTGGGGGGCTACTTCGCCCCGGTCGGTCAAGGCGAGCTGCGGCTAGGGTGACCAGGCCCGGGAGTATGGGCCTAGGGGTCCGGACTCCGCTCCGCCGGCCGGTTCGTTGCCACCCCGGCGACACCGTCTTACCGCCCTGCGCCCTATCGTCGTTCTGGCCAGCCGAGAGGATCGGTATGTCCAACGTTGCCGCCGCTGGGCTGTTCGACCGTCCGTCCTCGGCAATCCTGTGCGGGACCGACCGATCGCTCCTCAACTGGGTGGCGTACGCGCTCTCGAGCGCGCCCGGCGTCCAGTCGATCTGGACCGACGTGAGGTTGGACGACGAGCTACTCGACCCGTCGGACCTTCTCCGCCGGGAGCTGATCCCCAAGGAGCGGTTCCTCACGGTCTCCCCGGATAAGCTCGCGCGGGACGACTACGCGGGGAACCTCGCGCTCGGGGGCCTTGTCCGCTCCGACGAGCCCGAAGAGACGGTCCGCAGGTTCGCGGACTTCCTCCGTCTCCCCGCCCACACCCAGGCCCTGATCTCCCGAATCCCTCGGGACGACCGGCCGGTTGTCCTGGTGCTCTCCAACGCGCACCGCCTGGCGGCCCTGTACCGGGCCCCTGACGTGGAGCCGACGCTCCGGGCGATCGTCGAGTCCGGGGTCTCTCTGCTCATGACCTGGGCCGACGCCCTTTCCGGGGGCCGACTGGCGTTCGACCGGATCCTCCACGTGCGGGGGTCGATGGAGTCCGGGTGGAAGCGCGCGGTCCTCTCCATGGAGCGCGGGTCCCCGGTTGGGCTCCTCCGCCCCGGTGCCGAGGTCGCTCTCGAAGAGTACCCGCCCGTGGCGAAGGTACTCAGCGCTTTCCTTGAGGGGGTCGCCCGACCCGGTCCCTAGAGCGGAGCCGGTCGACCTCCCCGTGGGCGGTCTCCGCCGCCGACCGGAATTCGCGGCTGACCACGGCGCTCCTGGAGAGCCTCCTCCACGGGTCGACCCGCGAAACCCTAAAGCTCGGACGCCGGTCGCGCCGGCGATGGCGGACGGACCTCTGACGGTCATCGAACGACTGGTGGACCAGCGGGTCTCGCTCCGACTCAAGGACGCCCGGGAGATCGACGGCAAGCTCCTCGGCGTGGACGAGCACATGAACGTCGTGCTGGACGACGCGAACGAGACCGCCGCCGAGGCGAGTCGGCACCTGGGCCGGGTCGTCGTCCGCGGCTCGAACGTCGTCGCCCTGTTCGCCCCCTCCGGCGCCCGTCCGCGGGGGCATTGACCGCGGCCGGGCCGATGGGCGCGGACGAACCGGCCCGCCCCCGCGCCCGAGGCGAGGTCCTCGAGCTGCTCCGGCTCCTCGCCCACGCGGGCGCGGACCACACGCCGGTCGTCCTGACCTCGAGGGAGGTCGGCGACCGCCTCGGGGTCAGCCAGCAGGCGGCGGCACGGTACCTCGTCGACCTCGAACGGCGGGAGCTGGTCGTGCTGACGCTCGCGAGCCGCCGCCAGCGCCTGCAGCTGACCCCGAAGGGGATGGAGCTGCTCCGCGCCGAGTACCGTGGATACCGGCGTATCTTCGAGGG
>Ga0187772_10001899_pt1 | contig 10166 bp, 8 predicted proteins | sample 0116_SJ02_MP15_2_FD_133137 | JGI IMG/M metagenome (GOLD analysis project Ga0187772, IMG submission 133137) | Tropical peat soil microbial communities from peatlands in Department of Meta, Colombia - 0116_SJ02_MP15_20_MG | ecosystem: Environmental > Terrestrial > Soil > Wetlands > Peat | place... | reverse complement strand
GCCACCGGCTACGGGACGATCGCGGCGCAGATGGTCGTGCTCGGGACCGGGATGGGGCTAACCAGCGCACCCGCGACCGAGGCCATCATGGGCGTGGTCCCGAAGGCGAAGGCCGGCGTCGGCTCCGCCGTGAACGACGCCACCCGACTCCTCGGCGGCACCCTGGGCGTGGCGGTGCTGGGCAGCGTGTACGCGTCTCTGTACGCCAGCGGGCTCTCCCGCGCGCTGCCGGCGGGACTGTCGGCGAAGCTCACCGCAACCGCCCATGCATCGATCGGCACGGCGCTGACGGCGGCCGGGGAGCTGGCACACGCCGGAGACGCCCGGCTTGCCGCCACGCTCCACAACGCGGCCAGCACGGCCTTCTTCAGCGGCTTCAGCACCGCCAATCTGGTCGCTGGGGGCGTGGTCGCCGGCGGCGCGCTGATGGCGCTGGTGCTGCTGCCGGCGCATCCCGCGACGTACGGCGACGGCGCGCCCCAGTCGCGCGCGGCCACCTCGGCGGCGATCGCAACGACGACCGGCTGAGCCGAAGGTTCGCGATCCATACGGTTGACTCGCACTCGCGCGGCGGCGCCGCGCGAGTGTCGCGCTCATGAGGTGCCGCTCGGCCAAGCGGCGCTCGCGTGAGATGATCCGCGGCATGCCGACCAACCCGCCCCCAGTCACGCTGTTCGACGTCGCCAAGCGAGCCGTGGATGTCGCCGACCCGGACGCCGCCGATGAGCGGCTGTCGGACCTGTTGGCGCAGTTCGAGGACGCGGACGAGCCAGTGACGGCGATCGACAACCTCGAGGAACAGGTCGCGATCGCGGTCGAGCGCGTCGACGTCGATATCGAGGACCCAGCGGTTTCGATGGCGACGGCCACGATCCTCTACCTGGCTCACCGCCGCGACGAGCTGCACGACGACCCCGACAAGATCCTGCAGCTGGCCGCGCGGGCGGAGTGGAAGGGCGATCCGCCGGACAGCGTACGTGACTGGCTGGCCGATCGCGGGGTCGAGGTCTAAATCAAATAAGGCCGCCGGCGCGCCCATGACGGCGGTCATCCTGGACTGCGATCCCGGGCACGACGACGCGATCGCGCTGCTGCTCGCGCTCGCCAGCCCCGAGATCAAGCTGCTCGGGGTGACGACCGTGTCGGGCAATCAGACGCTCGATAAGACCACCGCAAACGCGATCCGCGTGCTCGACCACGTCGGCCGCCAACATGTCTCGGTCGCCGCCGGCGCGCCACGCCCGCTGGTCCGCGAGCGCCAGACGGCCGCCGACGTCCACGGCGAGAGCGGGCTGGACGGACCGAGGCTGCCCCCGCCGTCGCGCAAGCCCGAGCAAGCGCATGCGATCGACTGGATCGCGTCCGCCGTGACGGCGACCGCCGAGCCGGTCACGCTCATCGCCACCGGGCCCCTGACCAACGTGGCCCTGCTGCTGGCCCGCTACCCCGAGCTCGAGTCGCAGCTGGAGCGGATCGTGCTGATGGGCGGCGCGATCGGCGAGGGGAATACGACGCCGGCGGCGGAGTTCAACATCTGGGTCGACCCCGAGGCGGCGAGCCGGGTGTTCCAGAGCGGTCTGCACCTGACCATGGTCGGACTCGACGTCACCCACCGGGCATTGATGACCCCCGCCCACGCCCAGCGGCTGGTCGCCGCCGGCCGGGCCGGGCAGCTGGTCGCCGACCTGTACGCCTTCTATGCCCGCTTCCACCGCCGCGAATACGGCTGGGACGGTGCTCCGGTGCACGACGCGGTCGCGGCGGCGCACGTGATCGACGGGACGCTGCTCACCACCAGGCACTGCGGCGTCGTGGTCGACACCGGGCCTGAGCCTTCGCGCGGTCGCACTCACGTCGACCTCCGGCACACCATGGGGTGGACCCCCAACTGCGACGTTGCGCACGACATCGACAGCGAGCGCTTCCTCGAGTTCTTGATCGAACGGATCAGCGCGCTCGGGTAACGAACGCGGTCGCCGTTATCTTGAACGGCGGTGACCGACTCCACCGTACCCACCGCCTCCGCTACCCCCGTCGCTCCCTTCGAGGGCCGAACCGCGTGGATCCGCAGCCTCGAGGCGCCGGTGCGGGATTTCCTGCGCACCGAGACGGGCGGGGCGGCGGTCCTGGTCGGCGCCACCGTGCTCGCGCTGCTGTGGGCCAACGTCGATCAGACGTCGTACGCAAGCGTGTGGTCGACCAAGCTGACCATCCGGATTGGCGGCTCGGGCATCTCGATGGACCTCCGGCAGTGGGTCAACGAGGGCCTGATGACGTTCTTCTTCCTGATCGTCGGCCTCGAGGCGCGCCGCGAGTTCGACCTCGGCGAGCTGCGCGACCGGCGCCGGCTGGCGTTGCCGGTGGCGGCGGCGGTCGGCGGCATGGTGATCCCGATCTCGATCTACTTGCTGATCAACGCGGGCCACAGCTCGGTCAACGGATGGGGCGCGGCGATGTCGACCGACACCGCGTTCGCGCTCGGCATGCTGGCGCTGGTCGGGCGGCGGTTTCCGGCCACCGTGCGTACGTTCATCCTGACCGTCGCGGTGGCCGATGATCTCGTCGCGTTCGGGGTGATCATCGTCGCCTACACGACGGATCTGAAGGTCACCCCCCTGCTCATCGGACTCTTCGCGCTCGCGCTCGTCATGGCGGCCCGCGCGCGGAGCGTGCGCAACGGCCCTTTGTACTTCGCACTCGGGCTGGTTGCGTGGGTCGCGTTCCTAGAGTCAGGAGTGGATCCGGTCATCGTGGGTGTGGTGATGGGGCTGGTGTCGATCGCCTACCCGGCCAACCGCGCGGACCTGGAGCGGGCCACCGACCTGTTCCGGCTGTTCCGCGAGCAGCCCACGTCCGAGTACGCCTACACCCTGCGCGAGGGGGTGCGAACGGCTATCTCCCCAAACGAGCGGCTCCAGCAGCTCTTCCACCCAGTCTCGAGCTACGTGGTCGTGCCCCTGTTCGGGCTGGCCAACGCGGGCATCGTGATCAGCGGCCACTTTCTCTCGGAGGCCTACAGCTCACCGATCACGCTCGGGATCGCGATCGCATACGTGGTCGGCAAGCCGGTCGGCGTCACCGGCGGGACGTGGCTGATCACGCACCTGACTCGCGGCCGCGTCCGGCCCCCGGTGGGCTGGGCCTCGGTGCTCGGGGGCGGCGCGATCGCCGGCATCGGCTTCACGGTCTCGATCCTGATCGCGACCCTAGCCTTCCACGGGGTCGAGCTAGAGGAGGCCAAGCTCGGCGTGCTCACTGCGGCCGTATGCGCCTGCGCCGTCACCTGGGTGGTCCTGCGCGTCACCAAGCTCCTGCCCGAGCCCGTCAAGCTGCGCGCGATCCTCGGCACCTCGCCGACGCTGGTCGACCTGGCCACTCCCGTCGATCCTGAGCGCGATCACATCCGCGGCCCCGAAGACGCTCTGGTCACGCTCGTGGAGTACGGCGACTTCGAGTGCCCGTACTGCGGCCAGGCCGAGCCGATCGTCCGCGACCTGCTGGCCGACTTCGGCGACCTGCGGTACGTGTGGCGCCACCTACCGCTCAACGACGTCCACCCGCACGCGCAGGTGGCGGCCGAGGCGTCCGAGGCGGCCGCCAAGCACGGCAAGTTCTGGGAGCTGTACGACCTGCTGCTCTCCCACCAGGACGCGCTCACCGTGAGGGACCTGATCGGCTACGGCGGCGAGCTCGGCCTCGATATGGACGCCTTCCGAGAGGCGCTGCGCAAGCAGAAGTACGCGCCCCGGATCGCCGAGGATCTGGAGTCGGCCGACATGAGCGACGTATCCGGGACCCCGACCTTCTTCATCAACGGCCGCCGTCACTACGGCGCGTACGACATCGCCACGCTGTCGGCCGAAGTCAAAGCGGCCCGCGCCCGCGCCGCGGTGCTCTCCTAGCCACGATCGATACCGCGATTCCGTCAGGCATCTGACCAAACGGGGCCGCGGCCCCCCTCCTCGGCGGTTTGATTGCGACGGCGCGACGGTAAGAAACCCCAATAGAGCGGTACCGTACGACCTCGCGCTGTAAATAGATTTGTCGGGCGGCGCCTGACGGCGGCGCCTCAGACGGGTCGGAGCACGTCGGCCCGCATCGGCTGGAGGAAGCAGCGCTCGCCGGGGCGCCCACCTGTCTCGCCGAGCCGCGAGAACGCGTCCGCGAGCTCGGTCTCGCGCGCGTCGAACCACGGCGCGCGTGCCGGATCGACGCTCACGATCCGCGCGCGCAACGCGGCCAGGTCGGCCAGGCACAGCCGCACGTCGTAGTCGAACGTTCTCGCCCGCTCCAACCCGGCGTCCGGCGCGCGCTCCAGCGCAGCCTGCGCGGCCGCGCGCACCGAGACCTCGTCCTCGACGAGTCGCGTGAGCTCGAAGTAGTCCCCCTGCGCGAGCGGCTCGGCGACGTACACGACGCCGTCGGAGCGCACCACGCGGCGTGCCTCGCGCAGCGCGTCGAGCAGCTCGGCCGGCGGCACGTGGTGCAGCGTTCGCATGAACACCACCGCGTCGACCGCCGCGTCGGCGAGCGGCAGTCGCTGCGCGGTGCCGATCACGTATCGCGCACCGCGCCCGTCGTCGCCAGAGACGGCCGGTGCCAGTTGCTCCTCGGAGATCTCGACGCCCGTCATCCGCGCGCCGCGCTCGGCCAGCGCGCGAACGAGCGCCCCGCCGCCGCAGCCGATGTCAACTACGTCCTTGCCGGCAGGCTCCACCAGCCTGTCCAGCACATCCAGATCGCTTAGGACGTCACGGGTCAAGGCGGGCTCATCGTAGACGGAGCCTTGTAGGCTCGAACGGATGCTGTCCAAGTACCGCTCCGTACTCACGCGGCCCGGAGCGCTGCGGATGTTCGCGAGCGCACTGGTGGCGCGCCTTCCACAGGGCATGGCGCCGCTCGCGGTGCTGTTGCTGGTCCGTGTCGCCACTCATTCCTACGCCGTCGCGGGCGTCGCGGTGGGCGCCGCAGCCTTCGCCACCGCTGCCTGCGCGCCGGTGCTCGGACGGCTCGTCGACAAGGTCGGGCGCCGCCGAGTGCTGGCTCCGCTGGCCTGCGCGCAGGCCGTCGTGTACGTCCTGCTCGTCGTGGCCGCCGACGCGGGCTCGGCCGCGGTCGTGCTGATCGTGCTCGCGGCGCTGGCCGGCGCGCTGCTGCCCCCGATTGCGCCGGTGGTCCGGGTCCTCTTGCGCGAGGTGTTCGAGGACCTCGCCGTACGCGAGACCGCCTACGCGCTCGAGGCGGTGCTCCAGGAGCTCATCTGGATGAGCGGCCCGCTGGTGGTCGCGGTGCTGATTGCGTTCGCCTCGCCGGCGGCTGCGGTGGCGCTGCTCGGCGCCGTGTGCGTCACCGGAACGAGCATCTTCCTGCGCTCGCCGCTGTTGCGCTCACCCGACGTCGACCCCGGCGCCGACGCAGTCTCCGACGGCGAGCGCCGCTCGGCCCTGGCCAGCCCCGAGCTGCGGGCGCTGCTCGGACCGGTGGCGCTGACCGGCACCGGGCTGGGAGCGATCGAGGTGGGGCTGCCGTCGCTCGCGCTGCACGCCGGGTCCCGGCCGGCCTCCGGACTGCTGCTCGCGCTGTGGAGCGTCGGCAGCCTGCTCGGCGGCCTCTGGTACGGCTCGCGCGTATGGCGGTCCCCGCTGCGCAGCCGCTACCAGCGTCTGCTCGTGCTGGCCATCCTGTGCAGCGCGCCGCTGATCGCGGCCCGCTCGATCGCCGCCGGCATGGTGTGCAGCGTCCTCGCCGGCCTGACCATCGCCCCGATGTTTTCCTGCCAGTACGCGCTGGTCGGCCGGTCGGTGAGCGCCGGCAGCGAGACCGAAGCCTTCACCTGGGTGACCGCCGCGCTGATCGGTGGCGTCGCGGCCGGATCGGCGATCGGCGGCGCGGTGATCGCGCCGGTTGGAGTCAGCGCGCCGTTCGTGGTCGCGTGCCTGGCCACGACGTTGGCGGCGCTGCTCACAGGATTGTCACGGCTGGCCTCCGCCCCGAACGCGGCCCGTGCTCCAGCCGCGCCGGATGCCGGCCGCTGATCGAGGAGGTCAGAAACACCGCGTCGGCCTCCGCCAGCCGCTCGAGCTCGATCGGCTGTACCCGTACGGCGCGGTCCCCGGCCACCAGCGCGGCGCGCATCGTGCCCGGCAGGATCCGACCGTCGGTCGGCGGCGTGATCAGCTCGTCGCCCTCGACGATCCAGACGTTGGCGTAGGCCGCCTCCAACACGCATCCGTCGGTGTCGACGAGGAGCGGCACGGCCCCACGGGCCGAGGCGGCCAGCGCGTCGAGCAGCCCGCGGTCGCGCCACTTGTGGGCGCCCAAGCCGCCGGGCAGCGTGAACGGCTCCAGCCGCGCGGGGTACTGAAGCGCATACGGCGGTCCCGCGGGCGACACCGTGATCCGGACTCGCCCGTTGGGGTCGGCCAGCACGCGCAGCCGCGAGCGCTCGCGCGTCTGCGCGGCGGCGGCGACGGCGCCGGCCACAAGCGTCGGGGGCGGCGCGGCGCCGTACAGCTCGTGGATCGACGCCGCCAGCCGCTCGAGGTGCGCTTCGAGCGTCATCGGGCGGCCGTCCTGGACCAGCACCGTCTCGAACACGCCGAGCGCTGGATCCGGTCGGGTTCCGTGGAGTAGCGCGCGCCGGGGGAGCCGGCCCGGCCGCCACCGTGTCTCCGGCGGCTCCAGCGCCGCTTCAACACGCACCAGCTCTCCGCCGATGGCCGCGATTGGGCCAGCCGCCTTGTCAAAGGCCTCGGCCAGCTCACGCTCGGCCTCCGAGTCGGCCACGACGGCGCCGCCGGCGCCCATCCAGATCGCCTCCCCGCTCACCTCGAACGTCCGGATCACGACGCTCAGGTCGAGCCCGGCGATCGGGCTGGCGATCCCGATCGCGCCCGTGTAGACCTCCCGCCGGGTGGCCTCGAGCGTGGCGATCACCTTCATCGCCTGCACCTTCGGCGCGCCCGTCACCGACCCGGGCGGGAAGCTCGCGCGCAGCAGTTGGCCGTCGTCGACTCCTTCCCGTAGCTGTCCCGACACGGTCGAGACGAGGTGCCAGACGCCGGCGTGGGGCTCGACGCGCGGCGCCTGAGCCCGCACGCTTCCGTACGAGCACACCCGCCCCAGGTCGTTGCGCATCAGGTCGACGATCATCACGTGCTCGGCCGCGTCCTTCTCCGAGCCGGCGAGCTCGCGGCGCGCCGCGTCGCGGGACGCGGTCAATCCCACCCGCGGGCGCGTCCCCTTGATCGGCTCCGTCCACACATCGCGACCGCGCCGGCGCAGGAAGCGCTCGGGGGACAGGCTCACCGTCCCGTCCACGAACGCGCCGAAGCGGGGCTGCGCCGCCGGCAGCGCTCGCGCGAACAGATCGATCGGATCCCCCGCCAACCGCGCCTCGAGCCGCACGCACAGGTTGGCCTCGTAGAGCTCGCCCGCCGCGATCCGGCGCCGGCAGTCCGCCACCGCCTCCAGTTCCCCGGCGGGGCCGTTGCCGGCCAGCCTGAAAGGCGTCGTCACGGGCGGCGAGAGAGTCGCCTCCGGAGGACGCTGCAGGCGCGAGCGCCACACCTCGAGCCGCTCTCGTAGGAAGGCGTCGCGCTCGTCGCTCCACAACGCCTCGAACCACCACTGCCCCGTACGACACAGCACCACGTGGTCGTAGAACGCGAGCGAGAACGTCGGCCGCGCAATCGGCGCTGGCGGACTCGGCGGCAGCGCCTCGACCTGTGTGCCCAGCCCGTAGCCGAGCCAGCCGACCCAGCCACCGCCGACGAGCGCGTCGTCGTCGCCCGACACCTCGGCCTGCGAGGCGGCGCCCAGCACCGCGAACGGGTCATCGCCGGCCGCCGCCACCCGTGCCGGGCTCGACCCCAAAATCGTGACGTCGCCGAGCAACCATTCGCCGGACAACGCAAACGGCCGGTCCTCGCCGCGCAGCCACCCGAGTGCATCCGCGGGAGCGAGGTCTGAGTCGAGGGCCACCCGATACGCCCGCATGTAAAGACCCCTATGCCTCCGCGAAGCGGTGCTCGAGCTCGCGGATCTCGTCCATGCCGACCAGCTCCAGGAACTCCTCGAACCCGATCAGCGACGGCAGCAGCCCGATCGGGGTGCCGTCGGCCTTGACGCGCGCCAGCGCCGTTCGCATCGCCTTCGTCGCGGACAGCAGCAGGGTCAGGGGGAAGATGACGAGCGAGAAGCCGAGCTCGCGCAGGAAGTCGTACTCGACCGCCGGCGTCTTGCCGCCCTCGGCGTAGTTGAACAGCAGCGGGACGTCCGGGAACTCCTCCGCGATCGCCTCGATCTCGGAAACCGATTGCGGCGCCTCTACGAACAGCGCGTCCGCGCCCGCCTCGCGGTAGCGCCGCCCCCGCTGGAACGCCGCCTCCAGCCCCTCGACGGCGCGCGCGTCGGTTCGCGCGATGATCAGGAAGTCCGGCGAACGCCGCGCGGCGGCCGCCGCCGCGATCTTCGAGGCCATCGCGTGCGGTGGCACGAGCTGTTTGTCCTCCATGTGGCCGCACTTCTTCGGCATGACCTGATCCTCGAGGTGGATCGCCGCCACCCCCGCCGCCTCGTATTCCCGCACGGTCCGGATCACGTTGATCGCATTGCCGTAGCCGGTGTCGGCGTCGGCCACCACCGGGATGTCGACCGCCTCGACGATGCGCCGGGCGTTGTCGACCATCTCGGACATCGACATCAGGCCGATGTCCGGCCGCCCGAGCCGCGACGCGGCGCTGCCGAAGCCCGTCATGTATGCGGCGCCGAAGCCGGCGTGCTCGATCAGCCGCGCGCCGAGCGCGTCATAGCAGCCGGGCGCGAGCACCATCTCGCCCGCCTCGAACATCTCCGCGAGGGTCCGCCGTCCCTCCCGCTGGGCGCCGAGAAGCCCGGCCATGATCCTGGCTCAGTCCCCCGTCGGCGAGACGCCGGCCGCCTCGACCATCAGGATCGCCGTGCGGACGGGCGCGCGCGTCCGGTGCTCGACCCCGCGCGGCACCGTGTACCCCTGATGAGGTTCGAGCACGACAGTCTCGCGATCCTGCAGATCAATGAGCAGCTTCCCCTCGAGCACCAGGAAGAACTCGTCCGTGTCGTCGTGGCGGTGCCAGTGGAAGTCGCCGTCGATCACTCCCAGTCGCACTACGGCCTCGTTGACCGTAGTCAGGGTCTGGTTGAACCACGGCTCGTGCGCGGCGATCTCGGACGGCAGATCGATCAGGTTGAGGCTGCCGAACTTGTCGTCGAGATGGATGTCGTATGCGCTCATCGGTTCAGTAGCTCCTCCAGCTGTTTGAAGTCGTCGTCGCTTGGCCGCCACCGCGCGGTAGCGACGTTCTCGCGCACCTGCTCGGGCTTGGTGGCGCCGGCGATCACGGAAGAGACGACCGGCCGCGCCAGCAACGCGCCGATCGCCACGTCGGTCATCGACACGCCGCGGTCGTCGGCGAAGCGCCCCACCGCCTCGAGCACGTCGAATTGCTCGGCACTCGCCACCTGCTCGCGGGCGGCGAGCCGCGTCCCCGCCGGTGCGGGCTCACCCCGGCGGTACTTGCCGGTGAGCAGCCCCGAGGCCAGCGGGAAGAAGGGAACGAAGCCGAGCCCGAGCCGCTCGCACGTCGGCAGCACGTCGCGCTCGGCCTCGCGGTTGAGCAGGCTGTAGTTGTTCTGGATGGCGGTGAACCGTGCGAGGTCGCGGTCACGCGCGACCGTGTCGGCCTCCTCGATCTGCGCCGCGCTGAAGTTGGAGGCGCCGATGTAGCGGACCTTGCCGGCCTGTACGAGCTCGTTGAGCGTCTCGAGCGTCTCGGCGATCGGGGTGACGCCGTCGGGCTGGTGGTACCAGTAGTAGTCGATCACGTCGGTCCGCAGCCGGCGAAGCGACGCCTCCACGGCCTGCAGGATGTAATCGCGCGACCCACGGGGACCAAGGCCGTCGCCCATGTCCATCCCGAACTTGGTCGCGAGCACCACCCGGTCGCGCCGCCCCTGTAGGACCTCGCCCAGGAACTCCTCGCTACGGCCGTGGGGGTCTCCGTAGGTGTTGGAGGTGTCGAAGAAGGTGATTCCCTCCTCGAGCGCGGCGTCCACGACCGCGCGTGTGCCCTCGAGGTCGACGCGTCGGCCGAAGTTGTTGCAGCCGAGGCCGATAACCGAGACCT
>Ga0187772_10001898_pt1 | contig 10168 bp, 10 predicted proteins | sample 0116_SJ02_MP15_2_FD_133137 | JGI IMG/M metagenome (GOLD analysis project Ga0187772, IMG submission 133137) | Tropical peat soil microbial communities from peatlands in Department of Meta, Colombia - 0116_SJ02_MP15_20_MG | ecosystem: Environmental > Terrestrial > Soil > Wetlands > Peat | place... | reverse complement strand
TTGGCGATTGCTTCGAGTGCTGGTGGATGGGGCACATGCCGCCCTCGCAGCAAGCCATGCTCTGCGATTGCCAGGCTGCGGCCCAAAGGGGGGACCAGAGGAGCAGAGCGGCGACGAGACAAACCCATGCGCCGATTTTCTTTCCCGGAGCGATAGGAAATGAAATCGACGTCGCCATAGTGCGAGGTTCCAGTCTACAACAAGTAGCAACGGGGAGGCCAGAAAGTCGGCGGGGTGATAGTTCTTGACATGAAGTACTTTGCATCATAAAGTATACCGCATGAGACGAATGCCTGACCCCTGGTCCCAATTACCTCGACGGCAATGGTGCCCAAAGGAGATGACCCAGCCGCCAGTACTCGATCCGGATATTCATGTCGGGCCCGTCAAACCGAGATATGCCCTGCTCATCAACCCGTTTTATCCGAAGGATCCAAACGCAAGCTTTGGAAAGCATGTGCTGACGCCGAGCCTGGCTTTGACAAGCTTTGCCGCGACCACCCCGGAGCACTGGGAGATTCGTTACTGGGACGAGAATTTGTTGGATGGCCGGCCGCCCTTTTCACCGATGCCTGAAGTTGTGGGGATTTCCGTGCACCTCACGTTTGCGAAGCGAGCGTTTGAGCTGGCGCAACGGTATCGAAGTTGTGGAAGCAAGGTCGTGCTGGGCGGGCTGCATGTTCTCTCGTGTCCGGAAGAGTGCGTGCCTTTTGCGGATGCGTTGGCTGTGGGCGATGGCGTGCAGCTTTGGCCACGCATTCTGGCGGATGTGGAAGCGGGTTGCCTGCAGGGACGATATGTGTCCACGTACGAGAGCGATTACCGGCTCGATCCGGCGCCGCGGCGGTCAATTCTGCCACGAAGGAGCTTTCTGACGACGACCAGCCTGATTGCGACGCGGGGGTGTCACAATCGATGCGGGTTCTGCTATTTGGCAACGGATGGCTTGCGCATGCCCTATCGCATGCGGGAGCCGAGACAGCTTGCCGAAGAGTTTCTAGCTGACGGACAACCATACGCCGTTTTTATCGACAACAATCTGGGTTCGAACCGGGAATATCTGCGGGAGTTGTGCCGCGTTCTGAGGCCGGTGAACAAAATCTGGTGCGCTGCGGTTTCGATTGACGTGACCGACGATCCGACGTTGATCCGCTGCATGGCACTGGGCGGGTGCACCGGAGTGTTTGTGGGATTCGAATCTCTGACAGACGAGAACCTGACCGAAGCGCGAAAGAAGACGCCTAGGGCTGCCGATTATGCCCGTCGCGTGCGGATGCTGCACGACAACGGAATTCAGGTGAATGGCTCGTTCGTGTTGGGCTTTGATCATGACCGGAAGGACGTTTTCTCGCAGACGGCCGAGTGGATTGAAGAGAACCGCCTGGAGTGCGCGACGTTCCACATTCTCACACCATATCCTGCCACGCCACTGTTCCGGCAAATGGAGGCGGAAGGCCGATTGCTGCACCACGATTGGAGCTTGTACGACACGGGGCACGCCGTGTTTCGTCCGAAGCACATGACGCCGGAAGAATTGGAACATGGCTACGCCTGGATCTATCAGCGGCTCTTCTCGCATAAGTCGATTTGGCGGCGGCGGCCCGAGGATTGGCGGGCGGTGGCACCGTATCTGGCGATGTCGTATCTGTACAAACGGTCGAACCGCTTTTGGCGGCTGCTGATCAAGCATCACCTAGTCCACGCTGCCTGGTGGCCGCTGGTGGAACTTACACGGCTGCGGCATTTGCGGTATCGGCGAGGCCTGGCTAGGGATCAGCGGTCGAAACCGGCAGGCGTTGGCGTCGTGACGGCGGGAGTTTAGGAGTGCGAAGGGAAGAGCCCTCGCAGAGGCTGGGGCCTAGGCCACCTCGTTGGGAACCCGCCAAATTGGCTATTGCGAATGATGACAGCTTTTCAGGGGTGTTCTTGACTTGGCCGCAGGGCAGTCGCAGACTGAATTTATGGCGCACATTTACTTGCTGTTTGCATTTGCGAAGGACGAAGAGAAGGCCCAGCAAGCACGGCACAAGCTGGAAACTTGGAGGCAGGCGTTTCGTCTGGACAAGAAGCTGCTTTACAAGGTCGAGCGGGCGGCGGCTACGGCTGACGGGGACAAAAAGCCGGTGAAGACGGAAGCCAAGGCAGAGAAAGCAAAGGGCAAGGGCAAAAACGCCGGAAAAGCGGAGACACCTGCAGCGGTCGAGGAGACTTCCGCATCGAACGAAGAGATTCGGCTGCTTGTGAGGCTCGGCTTTTCCGGTCATGAAAAGCTGTCTGAACAGCGCTGGCTGGAGAGAATTCCTTCGGAGGAACCTTTCCGGGGGTCGTCGCCGGTGATCGTGAAGCACGGCGAAGCGAAATTCGAAGAAACGGAAAGGCAATTCGAGGAGTTGGACTAATTTCGGCTGATGCAAACGGGGGCTACAGGGCTCAGGTTCACAGTTTGCAGTTCTCAGTTGACAGATTTGGGGAAAAAAAAGCGAGATTAGGTGTTTGAGAATCTTGGGCGAGCAGTTCTGTTCTTAAGCGTGGGGGAGGCTTCTAGTAACGTAGTTTTGCACAAGGGCACGGAGGTTCTGTTGCGTGGCCGGAACCGACCTCCGCTATAATCCAGACTCGCGGCCCGGAACACTTCCATTTCCTCGTCCTGAAAAGCCGGCAACAGGCTGGCGCTACAAAGTGTGAGGTTAGACTGAATGGCAGTGCAGACGCGCGTGAAGGCAACAAAAACCGAACCACAGAAATACCAAGGACTCGACCGCGACACGCTGGTTCGCCTATATCGCACCATGTACCTTTCGCGGCGGCTGGATGATCGGGAAATCCAGCTCAAGCGCCAGAACAAAATCTATTTCCAAATTTCGAGCGCGGGACACGAAGGGGTGACCGCGGCTGCGGGGTTACTTCTTCGTCCTGGCATAGATTGGATTTATCCGTACTATCGTGACCGCGCCTTGTGCCTGATGCTCGGCGTGACGCCGCTGGAAACGTTGCTGCAGGGCGTCGGCGCGAAAGACGACCCGAGTTCCGGTGGACGGCAGATGCCCTCGCACTGGGGCCATCCGAAGTGGAACATTGTCAGCAAATCGTCCTGCACCGGAACGCAGTATGTGCAGGCCGTGGGCGCTGCGGAAGCGACGCTTTATTACCAACACCATCCGAAAGCTCTCGAACAGGCAAAGCAAGCTCCTCTAGGACAGTTTGTAGGTTTCGAACCGGAAGAAATCGTGTACGTGTCTTCTGGGGACGGCGCGACCAGCGAAGGCGAATTCTGGGAATCGCTGAATGCTGCGTGCGCGAAGAAGCTGCCGATTTTCTATCTGGTCGAAGATAACGGCTACGCGATTTCTGTACCGATTGAAGTACAGACAGCGGGATCGAGCATTTCGAGATTGGTGAAGGGTTTCCCAGGATTGCACATTGCGGAGTGCGACGGAACCGATCCGCTGGAGAGTTACGCGGTCTGCAAGGAAGCGATCCGCTACGTGCGGGAGCGACGCGGACCGGCGCTCGTGCATGCGCGCGTGACGCGGCCCTATTCGCATTCGCTTTCCGACGACGAGAAACTGTACAAAACGCCTGAAGAACGGGAAGAAGAAGCGCGGCGTGATCCACTTTCGAAATTCTCGTTGTTCTTGGTCAGGGAAGGATTGATGGACCAGAAAGAGATCGAGTCGCTGGAAGCGAGCGTAGATCGCGAAGTGCGCGAAGCGGCCGATCAGGCGCTCGCCGCGGAGCCACCGGAAGTTTCCTCGATCCACACGATTGTTTACTCGCCGGACATCGATCCGACGTCTCCCATGTTCGCATCGGAACCTGAACCGCATGGTGCGCCAAAGACCATGGTGGAGATGGTAGCCGCGACGCTGTTTGATGAGATGGGTCGCGATGAGCGAATTACTGTTTTCGGTGAGGATGTGGCGGACGCAAGCCGAGAAGAAAACTTGCGTGAGGTGAAGGGGAAAGGCGGCGTTTTTAAGGCCACCGCAGGATTGCAGCGCAAGTACGGCGCGGACCGCGTGTTCAACACGCCGCTGGCCGAGGCGGCCATTGTGGGCCGGGCCATTGGCATGGCCACCCGCGGCCTGAAACCGGTGGCGGAGATCCAGTTCTTCGATTACATCTGGCCGGCGATGATGCAGATTCGCGACGAACTTTGCGTGCTGCGCTGGCGGTCCAATGGCGGGTTCAAAGCACCAGCGGTGGTGCGCGTGGCGATTGGGGGGTATCTGACCGGCGGAGCGGTGTACCACAGCCAAAGCGGAGAATCGATTTTCACGCATTGCCCCGGACTGCGCGTGGTAATGCCATCGACAGCGCTGGACGTGGCGGGACTGCTGCGCACGGCGATCCGCAGCGACGATCCGGTGATGTTCCTTGAGCACAAGCACCTCTACCGACAGCCATACAACCGTTCCGAATATCCGGGCGCGGATTTCACGATCCCGTTTGGCAAGGCGCGTCTGGTGAAAGAAGGCGGCCAGGTCAGCATCATCACCTATGGCGCCGTGGTGCATCGCGCGGAAGTGGCCGCAGCGGCGCTGGAGCGCGAGGGCGTTTCTGTGGAGATTATCGATCTGCGTTCGCTCTCACCGTACGATTGGCAAGCGATCTGCGCGACGGTTCGCAAAACGCACCGCGTGATCGTGGCGTACGAAGATATGCTGAGCTGGGGATATGGGGCGGAGATCGCGGCGCGCATTGCGGAGGAACTGTTCGAAGAGCTAGATGCTCCGGTGAGGCGCGTGGCGGCGCAAGATACATTTTGCGCATACCAACCAAAGCTGGAAGATGCCATTCTGCCGCAGACCGATGATATCGCGACGGCTGTCCGGCGCCTGCTGCAATACTGACCAATGAACTTGTCGCGTTTTTGTAGCGGCCGCCCTTCCGTGGCGGGCATGCCCTCACAATGTAAGGTTTGGAGCGTGGGAGCCAAACTCCCACTTTGCGATCTTCCCCGATTCATAAACCGTAAGAGCGGCGGCAAGCCACCGCACTCCAAAGCTACGAAACTTTTTCGTTCATTTTTTCGTACTTACGATTAGAATCGCAGCAGAATACTGCTCTGTGGGAGTGCTCTCATGATCTGCCCAAAATGTCAGAAAGAAATCGCTGAGGGTTCGAAGTTTTGTTATAACTGCGGCGCGCAACTTTCCGCCGATGCGCCTGCTCCTGCGGCCGCGCCGCCGGCAACGAAGCGTTTGATGCGCTCCAGCAGGGATAAGAAGATCGGCGGTGTTTGCGCGGGTGTCGCGGACTATTTCGACTTGGATCCGACGATTGTGCGTGTCGTATGGTTGCTAGCGGTGCTTTTTGCCGGGACCGGGTTTTTGCTTTATCTCATCCTGTGGATTGTGCTGCCGCTTGCCCCCCAAGGCGTAGGGGTGGTTGTGCCGGGGACGCCGGCGCACGGATGAAAACGAAGAAGAGCATTTCTTCAGGAGCTAAATCCCTTAGGGATAGCAGTTAGTCCTTGCTGCTTTTCGAGACGCGGCGGCTCTTGCCGCTGTCCCCGAAGACCGCGTGATCGGCCGAGAGCAGCCCGGCGCCCACTGTTGCCAGCACGAAGCAGCCCGCGGCTAACGCCAGCGGGAACTCATACTCTTTCACAGCCATAAAGCCGTGCGCACTGTGAACCTTCCAGATGGCCACGCTCATCTCGATTGTGAGCAGAAGCGCTGCCGGGCGTGTAAACAGACCCAGGAACAGCAGCACGGACCCAAAGCATTCCAGAATTCCCGCAACACTCAGGAGATAGCCCGGAAGTCCATGCGAAAGAAAGAAGTCGCGCATGGCTTCGGTGGGGTGAATCAGCTTCGGGTAGCCGTGATAAAGAAAGATCAATCCCAGTACAAAGCGGAGCGCCAGGAGTCCGAGCGGCTCCAGGCTTTTCATAAATTTCATCGTTCTCTCCCTATCCGCCACCTCGATTTTTGCGCCAGCCGCGTTGTGCAATCTTCTTGAGGCATTCTCAAAGATTTTATGACGTTTGCTTCAAACTGTGAAAATAAGGAAGCAAAGCGCAGCTCGGCTTTTGACTTTATACTGGTGAGACAAATTGGATCAGTTGCTGCCGATTTGGTGGCCAAGTAGCAAATCGGGCGCATGGCTTGCCGGGAAGCTGGCAAAATAGGGTCGGTGCCACTGGAAGAAGTTTTTGAGAAGATGAAGTACGTCGGTCCCAACAGCAAAGTCATTTACGCCGCGCGCACCGTCGGAAACACCTTCGGGGACATTGCATGAAGCGAAAATTGCTTGTCGCGGTGCCACTGCTCTGCCTGGTGGCGCTGCTGGCTTGGTTCTTCCGGCCGAAACACGAATCCCTGGGCGAGGCTTACGTCAGCGAGCGAACGGTCACGCTGTTCAGCAGCATTGCGCAGGTTCGCGAACAAGTGGGGGTGCTCTATTACGGCGAGCGCGTGGAAGTGCTGGCGCATCGCAATGACAACGCGAAGGTGCGCACGGCGGCCGGCGTGGAGGGGTGGGTCGATAGCCGCTATCTGATGGACCCTGGGCTGTGGCAGCGCAGCGAAAAGCTCCTGGCCGATTCGAAGGGCATGGCGGTCCAGGCGCGGGGCCGCACGAAGACCACGACGAATCTGCGGATTGCGCCGGGCCGGACCGAGCCGCGTTTGTATCAGTTCGGGCGCGGCACGGAAGTAGAAATCTTCGGGCGAGCTGTGGCGGATTGGGTTCAGGCCACGGATGAAAAGGAAGCCGCGGAAGGCGAAGCTAACAAGAAAGAGGATTGGTATCTGGTGCGGGGAATCGCCACAAGGCCGCCGGGCGAGGGCTCCATCCGCAACTCGGCGATGATGACGACGACACAACCGGGAGATCAGACGATCCCCATTGCAGGTTGGGTGGTCGCGCGATTCATTTCGCTGGATCTGCCCGATCCGGTGAGCACAGGGTTGAGCGCGGCGAATGTGCGTCCCGTAGCATGGTTTGAGTTGAATCGCGTGACAGACGACTCGGGCGACCATCCGCAGTACCTGACGGCGGGAACGCGCAGCGCGGAAGGAGAGCCGTGCGATTTTACGACGATCCGCGTGTACACATGGAATCCCAAGAAATCCCGTTATGAGACGGCGTACATCGAAAATGACCTCTGCGGGGCGTTGCCCATCCAGGTGGGCAAAGGTCCCAAGGGCGAGCCGGAATTCCGTTTCAGGGAAAAAGGCGCAGAGACAGAGCAGCGCGTCTATCACTTGGTGCAGACGGTGGTTCGACGGGTGCGTGAGGAACCCGCGAAGGGTGGCGTCCGAAAAGCGGCTAAGGGCAAACGATGAGACGCAGCGCTCCGGCGTAATCGAATTGTTTGGCGGGATGGGGATCAATGAAGCGCATTGGCTGTGCATTTGTTCTGTGCGTTGTGGCGTTCACCGGGCTGTATGCGGCGAAGCCGCCTGCCTCGACCGAGTTTTTCCCCCTCAGCGTGGGAACGTATTGGCTGTATAGGGGCACGGTGCGCTATGAAGACTCCGAGGAAGGGATGCCCGCGAGCACGGATCTGACGTGGAAAATGTGCGTGGAGCGCGTTATTCGAAAACAGGGAGTCGTGGCGGCTGTGGTGACCGGCTATCCCGCGGATCTGGATTGGACAGCTGGTACCACCGAGGCGAAGCCCTGGCTGATTCTCGAAGACGAGAAGCATCGTGTGTTCCTGGAAAATCTTGGCCCCGACTACGATCTCTCGAAACTGAATGGCGACGAGCATGTGTTTGACAAGTTTCTGGTGGATGACAATCTCTTCTTTCAGTGGCCGATGAAGCAAGGGGCGAAGCTCTGCGACGAGGAATCGAAAAAGAGAGACGACGGAATGTATTGCTGGGTGGTGTCGGGCTTGCAGATGAAGAAGCTGGAAACGATAAAGGGCGCGCCGGCGGCAGAGCAGGCTGTATATGAGCTGCAATATCGCACCATGCCCGATGACACCACGGTCGAGCTTGTGCAAGGAATAGGGGTGCTCCGTTACGAGTATCATCACCATGGAACAACGGCCGACACAGAGCTGCAACTCGTGGAATTTCACCTTGCCGGAGAGAATTCCGAAGTCCAAGGATCCAAACCATGACGCTGCACATCAACGAAGCGGAAGTGGGCGAACTGCTGACCATGCCGATGGCAATTGCGGCGGTCGAAGAAGTGTCGCGCAAGCAGGCGGAAGGCAGCGTGTTGGTGCACCCGCGTCGGCGGTTTGAGTTGCCGGGACACGGATTCTTTCATTACATGGCGGCGCTGGATACTGCGGGGGGTTACGTGGGAATGAAGCAGTACACCTACGTAAAAGGGAAATTGTGCTTTCTGGTGCCGCTGTATGAGGTGGCCACGGGTAACCTGGTCGCGCTAATTGAAGCGGACTATATGGGCCGTCTGCGCACCGGGGCGGCTTCCGGGGTTGCGACGAAATATCTGGCGCGAAAGCTCGCTAAAGTGGCCGGGATTCTGGGGACCGGTGGGCAAGCGCGAACTCAGCTCGAAGCCATGCACAATGTGCGCATGCTGGATTCCGTGTATGTATACGGGCGCGACGCACAGCGCCGAAACAAGTTCAGCGAGGAGATGTCGGAACACCTCGGGATCAACGTTTATCCTGCGGAATCGGCCGAAGCGGCGGTGCACAACGCAGAAATCATCTGCACGGCGACTACTTCCACGCACCCCGTGCTTCACGGGAAAGAGTTGCCGCAGGGCGTGCACATCAACGCGATTGGGGCCAATCACGCGCACAAGCAGGAGCTGGACGAAGCAGCCGTGGCGAAAGCCAATCTGATTTTTGTGGATTCGCTGGCGCAGTCCCAGCAGGAGGCCGGCGACTTAATCATCCCCTTCCGCAAGGACCCACAGAAGTGGAATGCGGTGCACGAGCTGTCCGATCTGGTGGCTGGGAAAGCGCCGGGACGGGCGAACGACGCCCAGATCACCCTGTTTAAATCCAATGGGATAGCTGCGTGGGATATTGCCGTGGCGGCGAAGGTCTATGCCATGGCCAAAGAAAAGGGCCTGGGCAGGGAACTGCCGCTTTACACGAGTGGGGAGCCGGTCTGAAGACAGTAGATTCCCGCAAACAGGCGGCTTGACAGAAGAAAGGCCGAGCCCTAGAGTGTTGAACGAACGTTCGAGAAGCTTATGGCCACTTCTCTTCCCACTCCTCGCGATTCAGAAGCTAAACTCCAGCACATTCTCAGACACTCGGCGCAGATTTTCGCTGAGCAGGGCTTTGCCGGGACGTCTATTCGAGACATCAGCCGTGCCACCGGCGTTTCGCTCTCCGGGCTTTACTACTACTTCGAGAGCAAACAAAAGCTCCTCTATCTTATTCAGAGCGCAACATTTAATTTCATTGTGGAGCGTTTGCAGTCGCGTCTGCACGAGGTGCGGGACCCGGATGCCCGTTTGCGAGTCTTGGTTCTGAATCACGTTGAGTACTTTCTGTCGCACCCCAACGAAATGAAGGTCCTGGCCCATGAGGAAGGCGCCTTGGATTCGCCCTACCGCGAGGAAGTCGCTGCCATCAAGCGGAGATACTATGCGCTGGCCCGGGAGGTCTTCGACGGAGTGGCGGCAAAGGGACTGCCCGAAGGGCTGAATTCTCGTGTGGCGGTGCTCACCCTGTTTGGAATGATGAATTGGGTCTACAAATGGCATAACCCGAAGGTCGATCCCCAGGCGCAGGAACTGGCGGATGCCATCGTCGGGATCTTTCTGCACGGGGTTAAGAAGGCGGCCGCGGAAGACGATGCATTCTCTGCGGCAGGGTCCCAGGTAGCGATCTAAGGGAGAATTCCAATCTAGTACGTGATCGATCAGGAGAAGAGAGTATGGCGACCAGCAGCATTGCGACAAAAGAACTGGTGAAATACCGCGTGGAGGAAGGTGTGGCGGTTTTTGAACTGGATGATCCGCCGGCGAACACCTACACCTACGAGATGATGCAGCAGCTTGACGCGGCCATCCTGAAGGTGCGCATGGACGAATCGGTTCACGTCATCGTGATTCGAGGCGCAGGCGAGAAGTTTTTCTCGGCGGGCGCAAGCATCCCGATGCTGTCGAAGGTCGATCCGCAGTTCAAATATTACTTTGCCTTCATGCGAACGAAACCCTTTGTCGGTTGGAGCAAACACCGAAGCTGGTGATTGCGGCATTGAACGGACACACAGTA
>Ga0187772_10001896_pt1 | contig 10173 bp, 9 predicted proteins | sample 0116_SJ02_MP15_2_FD_133137 | JGI IMG/M metagenome (GOLD analysis project Ga0187772, IMG submission 133137) | Tropical peat soil microbial communities from peatlands in Department of Meta, Colombia - 0116_SJ02_MP15_20_MG | ecosystem: Environmental > Terrestrial > Soil > Wetlands > Peat | place... | reverse complement strand
CGGCCCAGCGTAGTTGTTCCAGTCGTGGATGAGTTCCTTATCCATCCTGCCTAGGGACATCGTACCTGAAAGAGCAAATAGGAGCGCTGCGCTGAGTGAACTTTGTAGGGGCGCTGCTTGCTGCGCCCATGCCTCATTCCGAGTTCAATCTTCACGCTACGTTGCAGAGCGCCTTCGAGGCGCATGTGCCGCGAGAGAATCCGTCGGATCAGGGTGCTCGAGCGAGACGAGATACAAGCCCTCTGGAGGAACCGTCGGGCCGGAGCGCGAGCGGTCGCGCGCCTCAAAAAGCTCGGGAATTTCGTCGGGCGCAAGCCTCCCCTTCCCGACTTCCAACAATGTCCCGACGATCTTGCGAACCATGTACCGCAGAAACGACTGCCCGCGGATCACGTACGCGATCTCTTCGCGGTTCGGCTCGCGCACGATCTCCGACGAATGAATCACGCGAATCATTTCGCGGTCGCGATCGTCCTCTTCCGAACCAGCCGACGCAGCAAAAGACGTGAAATCGTGCTCGCCTTCAAATAGCCTCGCCGCTGCAGCCATCGCCTCCTCATCGAGCGGCCACGGATAATGCAGCGCGCGGCGATATTCGAACGGTGGCAGCACCCGCCCGCGATAGATGCGGTAGCGGTACGTCTTGCCGAGCGCCTGCCACCGCGCGTGAAATTCGTGACCGACTTCCTCGGCGGATACAATCCGGATCGCAGGCGGCAGCAGCGCATTCAACGCGCGCTGAAATTCCACAGCCGAAAGCGACGATTGCGTCTTGAAATGCGCCACTTGGCCGAGCGCGTGAACTCCCGCATCCGTCCGGCTCGCCCCGTGGACGGTAATCTTCTCCTGCGTGATCTTCCGCAGCGCGTCGTTCAGCGCGCCCTGGATCGTCGCCACGCCCGGCTGAAACTGCCAGCCGTGAAACTCCGACCCGTCGTAGGCAATCGTGAGCTTGATGTTCCGCATGGAATTCAACAATTATCGCATGCGGCAAGCCTCAGAGCGATTTCCAGTCGACTGTGGGGGCGCTGCTTGTCGAAGACCCTGAGCTAGCCGAATGGGCTGCGCCCTGCGAGGCGCTCGACTCGCAAGACCTTAAGAAAACAAAGCAAGGGATCTTCAGCAGAAGAAAAGAGGGGCCCCCGCTTGGGATCGAGAGCCCCCAAAGGTCGCGTTCCTTGATCCGGCCTAGGCGTGACCGGACCATGGGGTCATCCATCCTAGCTTCCCTCTCAGAGGCAGGTGGGAACGACCCATACCACCCTGTGAATGGGCCCCTTCCTCCCCACTCACACGACAGTGCGGATCGTGTGGAACGCGACCCACGCAGCCTCACTTGCAAGCGCATTACCTTACCGGCTTAAGCTCGTCTAACGTATGTACGCTGATTTTTCAGTGGCTTGCGGAATGAAACCGACTGTTTACCACTCTCGAAAAAATCAATTCGGGAACCCCCATTCCGCATTGGTACGCGCACGCCATTGCTACTCGTTGCACCAGCCCTCATTGTGCCCTGCTCTTACCTGCCGCATAATGGGCGCAGGTGGGCTGTACGCATGAAAAAGCCTCTTATCTTCGCACGAATCGCTGTCGCGGCCTTATCCGTCCTCGGGATGGTCTGCGCGGCCATCTACGCTGGCCGTGTGGTTGCCGCGGGCGGCAAAAGCGCCCCCCAGGATCCGATCGAAAACCCCGCGAGCGTGATTCGGTTTGCGAGTAACCCTACGCCTTTGCCGCCCTTTCTCGTCAACGATCTCGATGGGAACGCTGTCTCAACCGCGGCCCTGGGTGGCAAGGTGGTTATTCTGAACTTCTGGGCCACATGGTGCCCTCCCTGTCGCGAAGAAATCCCTGAAATGATCGAGCTGGCCTCCCGCTTCAAGGACCGCTTGCAAATCATCGGCGTCTCGGAGGATGACGATCCGCCGGGCCGCGTCCGCGATTTCGCCCGCCACATGGGCATCAACTATTCGATCATCATGGGCAGCTCCGAACTTGAGGACGAATACGGCGGCGTGCCCGCGCTCCCGACTTCGTTCGTCATCGACACCCACGGCCGCATCGTCCAAAAGCACGTGGGGCTTTACCCCATGGATGTATATGACGACGAAATTCGCGCGCTGCTCAACATGCCCGTGGACAAGAAGATTGAAACTTTCGAGGACACCGGCCAGATCTTCTTAAAAAATGCCGAGCGCGCCACGGACCTCCCCGGCGTCGATTTTGGAAGGCTCACGCCGGATCAGAAGAAGATCGCGCTGAAGAGGATGAATTCGGAGAGCTGCACGTGCGGCTGCAAGCTCACGGTCGCCCAGTGCCGCATCAACGACGAGGATTGCTCCACCAGCCGGCGTCTCGCCGCGCAGATCGTCCGCGCGGTCGCAACATCACACGCCGTTACACACAGCGCGGCGCCCGCGCACCAGTAGTTTCCCGGAAAATTGATTCCGTTTTCTCGTGATGGTGCTCGAAAAAGGGAGGGCGACCGCGATGCTTCGCCCAGCCTGCGACGCCGCTGCGAGGTGACGGTCGCCGCAGGCTGGGCCGAGACGGTTCCCGCTACTTGTCGTATTGCAAGCAGATCTGCAACTGGCGGATGGCTTCATCGGTCGCGTGAATTGCATCTACGCGGTGGCCGCCGAAATCATGAGCGGCGTGCTCCATGTGGTCCCTCGCGCGCCGAAGTGAGGCGATGGCGTCGCGAATCTCAGGGTGTGGCTCGGCTGCAGCCGCAGCTGCAGGATGCGCCGGCGGTGCGGGCGGAGCTGCCGGGGCTACCGCAGGGAAGCTAAGAACGAAAATGAGCGTGACGATCGCAACTGCACCAATGATCCATTTCTTCATGCGAAGTTCCTCCTGAGTCGAGATTTGGTTCAAAGACCCGGCCTGCTGTCCCGTCGAAAGGATGCTCGCAGGCGTCATCAAAGATGGCTCGGGTACGCCGGGCTGGGCGGCGGCGCACCGAAGCACCCAAATCGTACTGCCGCACGAAACATCTCGCCCAAGTGTCTCGCGCCGGTGTCATCAAAGAATCAAGCGTGGGAGTACGCATCGTCGCCGCCCCCGAAATCCGCCAAGCCTCTTAAGGCCCGCGGTGGGCCGCACAAACTAGCTCTCGAAGGCCTCTTCCGGCTCCGGTAGCCTGTCACCATCCCGGGCGATCCAAACATACAAAGTCGGCAGGATGAACACGCTCATCACCAGGTTGACCATCAGGCCCCCTACGATAACGATTGCAAACGGACGCTGCGAGTCGGATCCGATCGCATGTGACATCGCGGCCGGCAGCAGGCCCAGGGTCGCCACCAGCATCGTCATCATGATCGGGCGGAGCCTCAAAACAGCCCCCTCGATCGCGGAATCCTCAATCGTGCGCCCCCGCGCGCGGAGCTGGTTGATGTACTCAAGCATGATCACGCCTGTCTGCACAGAAACTCCGAACAGGGCCAGAAAGCCGACGCCGGAGGAAACACTGAAGTGGTTCCCGGTCACCAGCAAAGCCAGCAATCCCCCGAAACTGGCCATCGTCACCGTCGCGAGGATCAGGGCAGCCCATTTCGCCGAACGAAACATCGTGTACAGAAGCAGGAAAATTACCAAGATAGTGAGCGGAACAATGAGCAACAGCCGCGCCTCAGCCCGTCTCTCGCTCTCGTATTCCCCTTCCCAATCAATGTGATATCCACGCGGCAGCAGGACTTGCGAATTGACCTTTTGCATCGCTTCCTCCACCGCCCCGCCCAGATCGCGCCCCCGCACACTGTACTTGATCGCAACGTATCGCTGATTCCCCTCCCGGTAGATTTCTGAACCGCCATCTCGCTGCTCGATTTTGCAGAGCTGCGCGAGGGACACGCGCTCCCCCGAAGGAGAGAGCAGTCGAATGTTTTCAATAGCCTCCTGCGTCGTGCGGTATTCCGGAAGGTAACGCAGAACGAGGTCGTATCGGGCCTCGCCCTGCAAGACTTGCGTGAGGGCGTTGCCTCCGACCGCAGTTTGAATCGCGTCTTGCACATCTGCGACGTTGATTTGATAGCGTGCCGCCTTTTCGCGGTCCACCTGAAAGTTAATGTTGGGCTGGCCCAGAACCTGGAACACCCCCAAGTCTTCGATTCCCTTGACCTGCCGCATGACGTCGGCGATCTGGTTCGCCTTGTCTTCGAGAACTTTTAAGTCATCGCCGTAGACCTTGGTGGCCAGCTCACCCTTGACGCCACTCACGGCCTCTTCCATGTTGTCTTCGATTGGCTGAGAAAAACCCCAAACGACGCCGGGAATCGTGTTGAGTTCGCGGTTCATGGCGGCGATCAGCTGGTCTCTGTCTTGATGAAATACCGGCCGCCACTGTTCCTTTGGTTTCAGGTCAACGAAATACTCCGTGTTGAAGAAGCTCGTGGTGTCGGTGCCGTCGTCCGGACGGCCTGTCTGACTGGTGCATTGAGGGACCTCTGGGAAGGAGCACAGGATAAGACGCGCTTGGTTCGATACACGGATCCCTTCACTGGGTCCGGTGCTGGGAGCGAGAGTGCCGCGCACCCACAGCGCCCCTTCGTCCAGGTGGGGGAGAAACTCCGAACCGATTACTCCCCCGAATGTAAGAAAAACCGCGAAGGCCAGGCCCAGAACGCCGGTACCGACCGTTACCCTTCTATGCTCGATGGCCCAGCGCACGGCGCTTCGATACCTAACGATCAGAAATTCCATTACAACGTTCCGCCATTCGCGGGTCGCCTTCGGCAGCAGGATGTTGGCGAGCACCGGGGCGATCAACATCGAAAACAGCAAGGCTCCTAGGAGAGCGAAGGCGACAGTCCAAGCCATGGGTTTGAACAAGCGCCCTTCTACCCGTTGCAGTGTGAAGATGGGCAGGTAAGCGGTAATGATGATCGCGATTGCGTAGAAGACGGGGCGCTGCACTTCGTGGGCCGCAGTCCGGATCACTTCCAGCGTCGGCTTCGGCTCCTCTCCATTCTGGACCCGCCGCTGGCGGTTATGCAGATGGCGCACGATATTCTCGATCATCACGACCGCCCCATCCACCACCATTCCGAAATCTAAGGCCCCGAGCGAGAGTAGGTTCGCCGGAATGCCTTTGAGGTTCAGACACGTCGCCGCGAATAGCAGGGAAAACGGGATCGTGAGGGCGACAATGATCGCTCCACGGACGTTTCCCAAAAATAGGAAGAGGATGATCGAGACGAGGATCATGCCTTCCGTGAGATTGCGGAGCACCGTGTGCGTCGTGAAGTGGATTAGATCGGTGCGATCGATGAATGGAACTACTTTTACTCCGGCGGGAAGGATATGGTCGTTCAGTTCCTGCACCTTCGCTTCAATTCCGCGAAGCGCCTCGTCCGCGTTCGCCCCTTTGCGCAGCAGCACGATGCCGGAGACGACATCGTCGTTGTCAATGATCCTGCCGTCCTCGCGGTGATAAGCGCGCGCGAATTGCCCGAGACGGATTTTGGGACCTTGCGTAACAACGCCAATATCCCGTACATGAAGCGGCGTGCCGTTTTTCGTGCAGAGAACTGTGTCCTCGATATCGCGAACGCTTGAGACCAGGCCGACTTCCCGTATGTTCACCTGCTGAAAGCCGGATTCGATGAAGCTTCCGCCGGCATTCACGTTGTTATTGCTAAGCTGCTGCTCCACCTGCCCGAGGCTGAGTCCGTAGGAAATCAGCTTGCTGGGGTCTAGGCGAACCTGATATTCGCGCGTGGGGCCTCCAAAGCTGGCTACGTCCACGACGTTAGGCACAGCCTTGAAGTTTTTTTCTACAACCCAGTCCTCTATCGACTTCAGCTCCATCACGTCGTACTCGGGATTCGTGCTTTCCAGCGTGAAAAAATAGATTTGGCCGACGGGACTCCAGTCCGTCCCCATGCCCGGAGTAACGCCCGCTGGCAGAGTGACCTGTGAAAGTCGCTCCAGGACCCGTTCTCGATCCCAGGCGTTAGCTTCTTCGTCGTCGAAAATAAGCTTCAAATCGGAGAGTCCGAACAAAGAGAACGACCGCAAGTGAACGACGTGCGGAATGCCGTTCATCACGATTTCAAGCGGAATCGTGACCTGCTGCTCGATCTGCTCGGCTGAGATTCCAGGCCACTGGGTGATGATCTCGACGTAGTTGTCGGCTACGTCGGGATACGCCTCGACGGGAAGCTGATGGAAGGAAACCGCTCCCCAGCCAAACAGGACGAGTGCGGCTGCGAGAACTAGAAAACGGTTCTCCAGCGCAAAGTCGACGACCTTGCGGATCATCTATGGTTCCCCGGATGGAATCGCGTCGCCATGAGTTCACTCATTGTCGATCGCGTTCTGAAGCGAAAGCGCGTCGGTGACGACCTGCTGCCCCGGCTGCAAGCCCGATAGGATTTCTTGCATCTGATTCGGCAGTTGATTTCCGCTCCTGACCTCCAAACGCTGAAACTTCTGGTTCGGCGCCGGCACAAAGACCCATTCGCGGTCGCGAAGGTGCAAGATTGCAGTAGCCGGAACCGCTGCGTGCGTTTCTTTCTTCAGGCCGTAGAACGTTGCCGTTGCGAACATCCCGACTCGCATGAACCCCGGATTCTTCACCTCGATACGCACCTTCGCGGTGCGGATGGTGGGGTCCAGAATTTCTCCGATATTGCTGATCGTCCCTTTCAAGACCTGGTCGGGGTAGGCGTTCAAGCGGACATCAACCGTTTGGCCGAGACGCACGTTGGGCAGGTCGTTCTCGTACACGTCGCAAACGATCCAGACAGAGGACAGATCGGATATCGTGAATGGGTTCCCGGAGTAGCTCTGGATGCTGCTTCCGTTCACCACTTCCTGGTCGGTGATGACGCCGCTGACGGGGGCGGTGATGTCCACGATCCCTGAAGGATGGTCGGGATCGTTTCCGAGCAGCTTCAGGTGCTCGGTGGTTGTTTCGAGCGTAACCTTCGCGTCATCCTCCGTGTCCTGCGCCGCCTCCAGAGCTGTCTTCGGGATCGCGCCATGGGCATATAGGTCCTTGGCTCGATCGAGTTGCAGCCGCGCAAAAAGCTCATCGGCCACGGCCTTGCGGTAGTCGGAGTAGCCCCCGGAAATATCATCGCTTCGAATGCGCAACAGCACTTGGCCCTTCTGTACTGTGTCGCCGAGACGCGCGCGTATGTCAACAACGCGACCCGAGGCCAGCGTAATCACAGGAACGGTCCGCGCAATGTCGGGGTTCACCACGCCTGTCACCGCCAATTGCGAAACGGCTTCATGTTGGATCGCGGTTGAAAGCGGATACTGCTCAGGTTGGTCCACGTGAAACAGCGATAGATCCCCCACCTCCACTACCTGTGCCGGGGGAGGAGCCCCGGCTTTCGTGTTTTCCTTCCCTGCGCCGCAGCCAACTAGAAAGAAAAGCAGCGGGAGAAGAGGAGCCAGCTTGGCTTTCTTGGCATTTCTCATCAAACTACCTCGCACGCGTAATCGCGTAAGCATCGATCCTCGACAGTATGTCCGCTCCATGATCAAGATACTGAAATTAAGATCGAAGGAACGGGCTCCGACGCTGACGACACGAGCGTCAGAGGAGCTCTGCAGCTAGAGCTATGAGGTTAGGCTACTGAAGGCGGGGCGCGGCTGGAAACCGGATCGTCGCACGAACGAGATACGATCTGCGGCGTGAAAGGCTCCACGATTCGAACGGTGTGTAGCGGGGCACCCAACAATGTGAGCGGCGGTGTTACGACGGCGAAGTCGGTATGGAGTGCGGACCCAGTGAAATCTTGCCCTGTCCCGGCGACGATCAAAACCGAATTGCGCCGGCTGGACGAGCACTCCTCGAACACAATCAGGTCCGAATGCAGATCATCCGTCATTGAAACGGCGAAAAACAGCAAAACGAGCACGACACAAATGGATGTCCATTCCCAGATGGAACGAAGTACAGTGCGCTTGCGCTGGTGAACCCAGTTGATCCGCCAGGTTCCCAGCACCGCGGCTGCGACGACTACCCAGACGATATTAAGAAAAAGCTCCACTGACATCCTCGCGACCCGCTGCCAATTACAACTTATCACTCGCCGTGACTACCGGCAATGGGTGTGCCGTCCGCGGAACAGGCTGGTGCTAAACAAAGCAAGGGCATTGAAAGCGGCCCTGCGCGGCTTGCTTGTGGGCTATGACTCGCGCACCGCTGTTTGCCGAGGAATGAGAAGCGATGGATCAAGGGCGGGAATCAGCGAGACGAAATCCCGCATCAGGAGGCTTTTCAGGGCTGCAAGGTCTCCGCCGTGCATGCTGGGAATCTCGTTGCTCTTAGTTGCATGGGGATCCGCAATAGCCAAACATCGCAAGAAACTGGCGATATAGAAGGCCTCGGGGCTCCAGGTTTTCCCTGTACCCGCTAGCCCATATTCGGCGCGAACCTCCCCAGGAAGCCCATTGAGCAGCGACCACATATGGACGAGGACGCGCAACCGGTCCGTTCCGAGCACAACCGCGGCCTCCTCGAGCTTGGGAATCGCCCCTTCCTCGGAAAGAACCAGCGACGCCGCTAGCCGAAGCACGAGCGCCTCCAGCCCCGGCTCGCCGCGAATCTCTTCACTGACGCGTCCGAGGTCCACCGGATCGGCATCTAGCAGATGGGTTAAGCAATCTACGGATGCCGGATCGTCCCGCGCCGCTTGGGCGGGCCCACCTTCACGCCCCATGGAGCCCCCCAGCGGGTTTTCTGGGTGGCCTGTTCGAGCTAACTCCCGAATCTCGTTCTTGGACACCTTGGCCGTACGGTCCCCCGGGCCGGCATATTGTCACGAGAGGAGTATCGGCAACGCGACGAACGTCATTAGCTAGGAGGTGTTCCCTTTTGCAATCGCGAATGGGTTTTGCAGATAAATTCGCGGAATCTCTTCTAAGCAGGCATTTATGCGTAGGCTGCGGCTCTTCCTTTTTGCGCGGGTGCCTTCCAACGAGACTGCTTCTTTGCAACTAAATTGCGCATTCGCTCGCGCAGCCGTAGCAGAGCTGCCGAGTGAATCTGCGAGACGCGCGACTCGCCGACGCCCAGCATCATTCCCACCTCCTTCATCGTCAGCTCCTCGAAATGATAGAGAAAGAGCACCTCACGCTCCCGCCCCGGCAATTCGCCGATAGCCTTTTCAAGAAGATCCGTCATTTCCCACCGCAGCGTTTGATGATAGGGATCTTCGGCGTTTGAAACCACGCGGGCCTCGATTGCATCCTCGCCGTTGGAATCGCTCCCTTCCTGCTGCAAAGTTCCCACATCCAGCCCGCGCAATTCCCCGACAAGGCGTTGCAGATCCTCCAGACTCATCTGCAACTCCGCCGCGATTTCCGGCTCTGTTGGATTGCGTCCAAGCCGCGCTTTGCAGGCTATGACCGCCTGTTCCATGCGTCGCGCCTGCCGGCGCAGCGTGCGCGGGCTCCAATCCACCTGCCGCAGGCTATCAAGAATGGCCCCGCGAATCCGGAACTCCGCATAGTGTTTGAGCTGCACGTTCTTGCTCGGGTCGTACTTGCGCACTGCATCCATCAGCCCGAGGATTCCCGAATGTACGAGGTCCTCAAGCAGCACCTGCCGCGGCAGCCGCTCATGAATGCGCCGCGCAATGCACTGAACCTGCGGAAGGTGATCGAGTACGATTCTTTCGCGCTCCGGATCCCCGGCTTCGAAAGGCGGCATGGCGCGTAGAGATATGCACGGTGCCTGCCACGCGCGCCGTGGAAATCTTAGATTTCTGTAAGATCAGCCGGCATCCGCCCAAGTCTCCAGGTCCGCGGCATTGATTTCGTGATTCCCATCGGCCAGGACGAACGCTCTCTCGACCATATGCTGAAGTTCGCGGACGTTTCCGGGCCAGGAATGCTTGCGCAGCAGTTCCGCAGCGTCGAGACTGAACGACTTGCGCGGAATCTCCGTCTGCATGCAAAGTACTCCGAGGAAGTGTTCCGCGAGCGGAAGAATGTCCTCTCCGCGGTCCCGCAACAGAGGCAGCTCCAGCGGAAACACGGCGAGCCGGTAATACAAGTCTTCACGGAATTGCTTTTCGCGTACGCGCTCTCGCAAATCAACGTTGGTCGCGGCAATCAACCGCGCGTCCACGCGGAACACATCCGCGCTTCCCAGCCGCTGCACCTCGCGCTCCTGTACGAACCGCAGGATTTTCGCCTGCATGCTCAGCG
>Ga0187772_10001895_pt1 | contig 10173 bp, 9 predicted proteins | sample 0116_SJ02_MP15_2_FD_133137 | JGI IMG/M metagenome (GOLD analysis project Ga0187772, IMG submission 133137) | Tropical peat soil microbial communities from peatlands in Department of Meta, Colombia - 0116_SJ02_MP15_20_MG | ecosystem: Environmental > Terrestrial > Soil > Wetlands > Peat | place... | reverse complement strand
TTGGAAAGAATGACGAGATTGAGCGATGTCGTGGCTTTTCGCGTTTTCGCGCTGCTCATCCTGTTGGGACTCGCTTCGGTGATATGCCTCTGGACCCTTAATCCGGTCCAATCTCAGGCCGAGACGGTCTTCGCCCTCCTCCTTTCGGTAGACCTAGTAGTCTTCGCCTTGGTCTCCTACATTTACAGGATGTCCAAGTGGAAGGAGGGAGTAAGCCGACTCCCACTTCTCGGCGGCTGCGTAATGCTTCTGATCTTGTTATTCGTCGGCTTGACGCTTTAGCCAAACCCCATCGTTCACAAATCCGGTTTCGCGGCACATTTTGTCTCCCTGGCTCTAAGATGCAATCAATCGTTGTGCCCCCATCAGGTCGAAATCGAAGATTGACCCTTGGGAGGGACTCGCCTAGGCATGACGAGATTCCTGATGGCTCCGAAAATTCCTCCTCCAACCCCGCACACTGACACGCCGTAAGGTCCGAAAAGTAAGCCGACGATTGCGCCAGTCACCGTTCCGTAGACGTAACCTTGCATTATGTCGTTCGACCTGTGCTGAGCGACCACTAACGCTGTCAGCGCGTAATTTGTCAGATAAAGGGAGGCGTAGACAAGAGTGAAAGCCTTGACGACGATAAGGTCAAGGTACCAGAAGTAGGTGGTTGTGATGTTTCCCACGGTGAGCAGAATCAGAAGTTCCTTCCTTAGGCCAGTCCTCCCCAGTCTCGTCGACCATGCTCCGACGACAAAGATTAGCGGATACCATACTACGCCGAAGGTCCAATATGGAATTCCGTAGAAGGATGCGTATTGCGCGTACTTCACTAGGAAAATGTTGGTCGTAAAGGCGTGTTCAAGGGAAGCGTGGTAGAATGCTAGAGCGATTCCCAGGATTGTGAGGATTATGAATGCCCGAGAAAAGTAGGATGCTACTGCACTACCACCGATCCGGTCATCCACCCTGGCGTTGCCATCGCTCCTCCCAAGCCTTCGGCCCCACTGCCGCATTCAGTCATGCAGAACCAGGTGTAAGTCCCGGCGGTGTCGATAGTGAAGTAAGCGACTTCAGTTGAAAGTGTTGCGACCGGGATGTTGATTCCGAGTGATGGTATAGTGAAAGTGTGCGCTATTTCACTCGCCGGAAGACTTGTGACATTTTCCGCTCCACGGATTTGAATCCCAGAAGTCCCCATAGTCGAATTGATCAGGGTGTTGTTGACCAGAAGTACTTGATTGTCGACGACGCCCGTGACATTGGTATACTTCGAGTTTGTCAGAGTCGCATTGCCATTGTCGTAGTTGATTATCACGAGTTTGATCAGCCTGTTTGCCGGTAGACTGATTTGCGCGGATGATTGCAAACCGTTTGGCCCCACGACATAATACGCAGGCTGGTCGCCGATGGAGGAATTGAACTCATTTCCGGTGGTAATGACAAGAGTGACTACGTAGGGCGTTTGCCCGCTCGATGTTGTCGTCGTGGAGGTCGCCTTGGCTGTCGATGGGATAGTAGTTCCAATACCATATCCGACGGCTATCCCTGAAACTGCGACTACCACTATTATGATAAGTATGACAACACCGCGGAGATTGATCCTTCTTCCGCTCACTTCAAGTATCTGACAGGGTCCGTGGGATTTAATAGGTTTCCCTAAGCTGTTGGGGCAGCGCAATTTCCTTGACTGTCTCATCTCATCCATATCGAGTAAGCTCGACCAAATCTGGGGACTGGTATCTCATCCTACGATGGGAGTGTTCTCTAAGTAGACAGAGGTAATGCACTAATGGCAGGATCAGCAATGCATGTCTGTCAATGGGCAACATGACGACGGAGGAGGTCTGAGAACATATTCGCTCGCAGAAAGGCTGTTGCGGTAATTCTCCTCTTGGCAGTCCTAATCGGAGGCGGCGTCTATGCTTACGTAACCCTTGTTTATACTGGGGCGGGAGCCAGCGTCTGCTCTCCTCTAGGGGGAAAAGCAGAGCTGAAGGACACGCTTAGTCACCAGAACATCACAGCGATCACCGAATGGCAACTCTCCGGTTTCGACAGGTACCCCAACGCTGTGGTGGCGGCCCCTGACGGCTCGGTCTGGTTTGGTGAGCAGTCGGTCCCTGGCATCGCTCACTTCTTTCCGGAAAACGACTCACTGGTGGAGTACGCGTGGCCGTCATCCGTCCCGACGATTCAAGGATCATGTCCTTTCAAGGCGTCAATCTGGGGGATAGCCCTGTGGAAGGGAATGGTCTGGGCGACGGACGGGAATGGCAACGTAATTGTAGGCCTAAACCCTGAAAATAGGTCCTTTGTGGTCCTCACCCTTCCTCACCCGGATTCTTCGCCATACACTCTCACGACTGGGCCCGATGGCGCTCTTTGGTTCACCGCCCTCACTCAGACTCCGTTCATCGGCCGGGTGTCGCCCTCGCTCACCGTCTCGATGTACCCGATCCTTAACGACACGGATGAAATTCCCACCGACATCGAGTTCGTCAATTCCAGCTACGCATATTTCACCGCGCTTAATCCCCTAGAGCCCACACCGAGTGGAGTTTACTCGTTCAATCCTGAGGCAGTCGCGGGCGGAATCACCCCCACAGAGGTGGGTGAGAACGCCAATCTGACTGACGCGACGAGTGTTGCCGTTTCATCATCGGGCACGGTCTGGGTGGTACAGCACAGAACGTCCAACCTGTGGGGCTATGACCCCAACACAGGCGTGTGGACGGTATATCCGACATCTACTGAGAACTATACTTCGACTACCTTGCCCTACTTCGTCGGGACCAGCGGCGGCACTATATGGTTCAACGAACACTACGCGAACAGGATAGCCGAGCTCAACCCTGCTGCAGGCACTCTGACCGAATACAGCGAATCGAATCCTCCCGCAACAAACTATACGCAGATACAGAACGATTTGACAATAGCAGTTGTTCCCGACGGGCTCTGGTTCACCTCGATGACAGGTAACTACATAGGCTTCGTCAACGTGGCCTATGATCCAAGCTTCTCGGTCCTCGTAAAAGGGTCAGAATCCCTGACCCTTTCCGGAGGGGAGAATGCAACTGTCGAGCTTGAAGTTCATGGTTCATGGGACAAGGGTCTCCGGGTCAGTTTCTCGGACTCTGAGGCCTATACCTCGACACCGACCCTCATCGGAATCGGGTCGAACATGACATCACTGCAACCGGAAACCGGGACAGACCAACTGACAGTGAGGCTATCCCCCGCTAGAATCCTTCAGCCAGGGAGGTACACTGTAGCTGTGACAGTTTCCGACGGTCTCGTCTCGATTACGGCCTACATTTTCTTAACAATCGAATGACGAAAATAATGAGAGGCCTGTTGTGATATCTTCTGGTCTTGTTAAGACTTCGTGTTGACCATTAGCTGGGTAGATTGTGGGATTTGCATCTAAGGTTAAGTGCGGCCGCCGGGACTATAGCCCTTCACGTTCAAGTCTGTGACAAGTGCGGCCAAGGGTTCGATCTGGAAGGTATGCACTTAGAAAGACAGCCGTCGCCCCATCGAATTGCCACCATGGAGTCGGGATTCACTCAATTTTCTAATCGAATCCGATTGTTTAGGTCCACCTAGCATACGCTTCATGCGTGATGACCCAATTAGCGGTAATCGAACCCCGCTTGTCGAAAAGAGCTTGTTATGAGCTAGTTGGACGTGGGCCGGAAGGTATGCAATTAAGAAATTAAGCGAATCCCATCCTGGTCGCGGTCGGCAGTTTCAGCGGTTAGACGCTTTGGTCGTGGTGCCAGCGTAGGTTGCCACGAACCCCTGCCGCCAGCTCGGGTATCGCAATGTTAGGCCGAGTTCGCGCTTGGCTTTTGCATTAGACGCCGCTCTCAGCTCGGTACCCATTATGACCGCCAATTCCCCCCCAAACAGGCGCGCCAACCAGGCGGGAAGTGACGGGGTGGCCTGGCGCCAAGAGTCTTGGCGAGATATGGCAGCCGTCTGATTCGGGAGCCGACCCTATGACCTGAATCAATAGCGCGCGCGCTCTTCCTTTTTCGTGTTGACTAAAGCGCCCACAGACGAGCGTCTGAGCTCCTTTAGCCTCGGTACCTTCAATCAGCTGTAATAATAGCTAAGACATTGGACCCCGAGTCCGCCTTCCTTCCCCTCGCCCGGGTTGCCTCCATCTGCTGTGATCCAATCTGGAAGACCGGTGACCTCGATCTTGCCTGCGCCAATTGCCTCCTTCCGACCGGTGACCAGTGAATCTGTGCAGCCCATCTTCTGTTCTCATTGGGGCAATAGGTGCCCTCGCAAGTCGTAGTATCCGTGCGAAATCTCCGGACTCCTCGCGAGAGACGAGAGAGTATGCTGCCCCCAGCCTCCCTGCCCTAGCGGTTCTGCCCACCCTGTGAAAGTAGAGGTTTGGATCCATCGGTATGTCGTGGTTTACCACACAAGCGACTTGAGAGACGTCGATGCCTCTGCTGGCGACGTCTGTCGCTACGAGAACGTTCGCATGTCCTTCCCTGAACGCGTTCATGTGGTTATCCCTCTGGTGTTGGCTAAGGTCACCATGGAGTGGAACCGCATCGAACCCCTTCTTTCGGAGGCTAATTGCCAGTCTGTGAGCTCCGCGTTTCGTCCTGCAGAATACTATCGCGCTTTCGGGCCGTTCCTCCTGAAGGAGAGCGACAAGAAACTCGAATTTCTCGTCGTGGTTAACAACGGCGTAGTGTTGATTGAGGGTGTCAACGGTAGGCTCATTCAAGTCGACCAGAATTCTCTGAGGTTCTACCATGTACCTCTTAGCGAGTTCAGTTACTCTGTGTGGCATCGTTGCAGAAAAGAGACACATCTGTTTCTTGTTTGGAATGTGGCCGAGAATGAACTCGACGTCTTCGATGAACCCCATATCGAGCATCGTATCTGCTTCGTCCAAGACGACGAACTTCACCGAGCTCAGGTCCATCCATCCGCGTCTGAGATGATCGATGATTCGGCCTGGTGTGCCTACAGCGGCGTGCACGCCATGCTGAAGCGCCTCGCGCTGGACGTTTATCGACTGCCCACCGTAGATCGTTACGACCTTGATCCCTGTGAAAGCTCCGAGCCTTCTCATCTCCCCGGTTATCTGGATCGCCAACTCGCGCGTGGGGGCAAGGACTAGTGCCTGGACCCTGCGTTGGCTTACGTCTATCGACTGCAGCATGGGTAGAGAGAAGGCGGCAGTCTTGCCGGATCCTGTCTTGGCCTGGCCTATCACATCCTGACCGTTGAGTAGCGGGCCTATCGCTCTCTCCTGAATGGGGAAGGGCTTGTCGTAGCCCATCTTTTCAACTCCTTTCAGTATCAAGGAGTTCAGCTTCAGCTCTTGAAAGTCGCTCAATTCTTGTTGTTGCTTCTACAGCAATATCCTTGTCAGAGAATCAGAATCGCAGAACGTTCCGAGTCGTGAACACAGACTTGCTTGTAGAAGTAACTCCTCGCGCTCGTGTATATAATCGTCGTGGTCTCGAAATCTGCCCGACTTGGCCAGTGGACGTCATTGGAAGACAGACAGAACCAACTGGGGATTCAGGGCCTCCAAGCACGAGGACGCTTAGATGAACCGAAGTCCTATAGGGATGAGATTCGAAGAGTCGCTCGGGGAGTGCGGATTTACGGCCATTTTAGAGGCGAACGGCAGGTGAAGTGCCACTGCCACAATAACGTTAACCTCCGGGGCGAGAAAGGTGCCGTCTGCTCTTTATGTGGGTGTGAGTTTGTTGGGTCACCGGAAGACGAGAAAACGGCAGTGCTCATAAAGAAAGGGGGCGGATGCTGGGTCACACTTCCTGAACCGACTCGAAAGTAAAGGCGACACAAGCTGATCCCGACATGAACGAGTCACGCCCCCCATAGTCTCATCCCAAGGTTATGGCCCTTCATGCTGTTCTCCAAGTCTCTGCCAGATGGCGAATGACCTCTGGGTTTCGTCGGCGTATCAGCGGGAGGGCTGGATAACAGGCCTGAGAACGCCCAAACGCGGATGGATCTTGCCCCGTGGGTAGGTCTTGTGCATCGCTGTGCTGAGGCCTTACAGAGGAACGGGGATTGGAACCAGGCTGATCCTGCACGGCATGGACTTCCTGAAGGCCAAGGGCGTGGCCGAGGTTATGCTAACGGTTGACGACTCCAACGTAACGAAGGCCAAGCAGCTGTACGAGAAGGTCGGGTTAACAGAGGCCTGGAAGTGGACATTTTACGAGAAGAGGATAGCGTGATTCCTGTTCGCTAGGGCCCGACGCTAATCTCGGCCTACGTATGCCAGAACGAACGTCATGCCCTTGCTTCTCAGAGCCATGACGCGATGATAGCCGTCGTCAAGGTCGCTGATGCCCTTCACGTACTCCATTACGATTGGTTCGATGGCCACGCCTCGCTAACCACTAGTTTGCCTTGGCTCTTGGTGGAGTTCCCTCCTCAGAATCATGAGTGGTATCCGCCTCTTCCCGACCTTCTCGGTAGCCCTCTTCACCTCCACGAACCCACTCTTCCTGTAGAATCCGATTGCCCTTGCGTTGAAGGTTTCAGTCTTCACCGTCAACGTGCTGAAGCCCATGCTTAGAGCCGCGCTACACGCCTTGCGCACGAGTCTCGTCCCGAGTCCATGACCAGTCTCGCCTTCAAGCACTACGACCCCTGAAAGCTCGGCCTCTCGCTGGCCGACTTTCTTGATGCTTGCAAAGCCAAGGACCCTCCTCTGCCTCTCGGCGACTAAGATCTTCGTATTCGGGCTGCTAAGCGTGCTGGTCAGGAACGCTTCAGAGGCTATCTCCTTGATCGCTTCATCGTCGGCGCCGGTGAACCCCAAGGCGTCTGGTCCCGCCTCACTCCAAGAACGCAAGAAGAACGCCCCAAGAGCCACTGCGTCCCTCTCCCTCGCAATCCTTACCACCGTCTGAGGCTTCAATGCAATGCGTTCCCATCCTGGATCTCCTCATTTATCTTCGCAGGCGAGGGCGTCTATCCGCACTTCGCTCAAGTGACCTGAACGGCTCTATGTTCAACGTAGGCCCTTGGATCAGGCAAACCTTTACTTGAGATGGGGGCGCACCTTCAGCACGAAGGCGGATGGACAGGGCGGACATCTCGCTGTGCCTTTCACTCATGGCCAATTCTAGGACTCCATACCACGTGCTTGCGGCCAAGCTCGGACTGTCCATCAATGCTGTCCACAAGAGAGTTGGAGCCCTAGTGGAATCAGGAATAATCCGAGCATTTACAGCGCACCCGAGTCTGATTTCTCTGGGTGCAGTCGCTGTTTGGATTTACGGGAGGTCCGAGGCAGCTCACCCCGGCGAAGCCCATGTGCGACTGAGCGCCGACGACCGCACCTACTGGGTGGCTAACTCCGGAGGTGGCTATATCTACGTTGGAGGATACTTGAAGAGCCTCTCCGAACTCGACTCATTCGTGGCTTTCGTGAAGAGCCAGGGGGAACTGGGAAATCCAATCGTGGGAATCATGCCGCAGATGTCAAGTCGTCACCCAGAAGAGAGCCTCCGACCACTAGATTACCAGATACTTGGAGTTCTGCAAAAGGACTCGCGCAAACCTGCAAGCGAGGTCGCTTTGGAAGTCAGAGCGTCGGCAAAGACGGTTCACCGTCGACTGGAAAGGATGTTAGAAAGGGGCCTGGTAGACTTCTCGATTGATTGGTACCCAGACGCCTCGAACGACATCGTCTCCCTCTGCCACGTGGAGGCGGCTGAGCACTTCGACCGGCAGAAGGTCCTGGAGAAACTTAGGGAGAAGTTCTCCCAGAACATCCTAGTCGAGATCCTATTCAGCAACATGCCGAATGAGTTAGCCTTGTTCATGTGGACCAACTCCATGAAGCAGATGGAAGATCTCCGGGAAGGAATTGGGAAGGCGGTCGAGGTCAAATCAGTCATCTTGAACGTCCTTCAGATCGGGTACATGTTCGATACATGGCGGGACAAGCTCGTGGAAGAGAAGGCGCTCCCTGCAGCTAGGACTAACCGGTAGGAGTCCTGTCCTAATTTTCAACCATCCAGGTGAAGAATCGCCCATCCTAGGCCTCGCGGTGTCCGATTCGCGTCTTCGATGGTTGACGTGAACCTAACAACTCCAAAGTGGTGGGAACTGCCATGCAGCGGGAGATTGGTCAGGCAACGACCGCAATCGACATCGAGGGGCTCACCAAGGACTACGGCGACGTCAGGGCAGTGGACGGCCTCACTCTATCAATCCCATATGCTGAGGTGTTCGGGCTTCTGGGGCCTAACGGCTCGGGAAAAACGACGACCATCAACTGCCTCACAGGAATCCTGAATCCGACCTGCGGAACGATAAGGGTAGGAGGATTCGACGTCCGAACCCAGGGGGAGGAGGCCAGACGAATAATGGGGGTTTCACCCCAGGAGACGGCCGTCTACCAGTACCTCACCGGGAAGGAGAACGTCAAATTGTTCGGAGAGTTGTACTCGGTCAGCAAAGGCACACTCGGACCAAGGGTCGACTATGTGCTTGAGAAGGTCGGCCTGCTGGAGGAATCAGGGCGCAGGGTGGGCAAGTACAGCGGGGGCATGAAGCGTATAGTAAGCATCGCAATGGCACTCGTCACGGACCCGAAGATTGTCCTGCTTGACGAGCCGACCGTCGGGATGGACCCACAAGCAAGGAGATCGGTCTGGGACTTCGTATCTGAGCTCAGGGACAAAGGCAAGACCATTGTCCTCACGACCCACTATATGGAGGAGGCGGCCGAGCTCTGCGACGAGGTCGGGGTCATCGACCACGGCAGGCTCATCGCGCTTGGTTCCCCGACCGATTTGAAAGAGAAGTATCATGCACATGACCTCGAAGACGTCTTCATCCAGCTGACCGGACGGAGAATCAGGGAGGAGACCTGAACATGCAACTCGGACGTGCCTTCGCCCTGGCAAAGAAGGACTGGAAGAGGATATTCAGGGAGCCAGCTTTCCTCTTCATGATCATCCTATTCCCAGTGATGCTCACAGTCGCCTTTGGGACATCCTTCGGCGCAGTCGGCGGGTCTCGGGCCACCTCTTTCAACTTGGGGATGGTTGCGCTGGGAGGGAACTCCACCTCGGAGACCGAGTTCTACCATGACATGCAGGCGACCGGGGCACTGAAGGTAACAAGCTACCCTGACAATGGGACTGCCCAGTCCGCGCTGAGCCAGGGGGAACTGCAGGCCGTCATACTGCTGCCGGCCGGCTTCGACAAGACTGTCGAGTCCTTCAAGGCGAACCCCACCGAGCCAAGCAAGTGGGCGAACTCCACCCTGTCGATGTACTTGGAAAGAGGATCAGCTCTCACGGCTCAAGTGATACCTGCCATAGCATCCCAAGTGCTCGACCAGGAGATACTCGGAGCGAAGCCAACGGTTCAAGCTTTTCCTGTCTCTATCTCGGCCCCGTTTCAGGTAGCTGCGAAGGAGAGCTCTGTCTTTCAGTCCTTCGCGCCAGGGCTCTTCGCATTTGCTTCGATCTACATGATCATGACAGTGGCCCAGTCCTTCACGGGCGACAGGGAGAACGGGCTGCTCCGGCGAATCCTGGTGACTCCGACCACCAGCACTGACATAGTCATGGGTTCCGTCATAACATACCTCGTCATCGGGCTTTTCCAGGCACTGCTGGTCTTCGCATGCGTCTATGCTCTGGGGTACGCCCCCATCGGTGGTCCTGCGGCCCTGCTTGTCGGATTCGTCATTATCACGGTGTTCGCCTTGTGCAACATAGGGTTCGGTCTCATCACAGCCGCCATCGCGAAGTCTGCGGGAGCAGCCACAGGCATTTCATTCGTTTTCCTAATGCCCCAGTTATTCCTTGGCACCTTCGTTGGATCGGCACTTTCATCGACGGCGCAAGCTGCGGGGCGGTTCCTGCCTGCTTATTACGTCACGGACGCCTTGACTTCGCTATGGACCAGGGGGGCAGCGGTCACGAGCACGTCAGTGCTGACTGACGTTGCGGCAGTCTCTGTGAGCAGCGTCGTCATCCTGCTGGTTGGCATCCAGGTTTTCAAGAGGTTCGGGAAGAGTTAGGGGCCGTTACACACTGCAGAGGCACTTTCATCCTTCGTCTGAGCCAGTCTTGGATGAGAGATTAGCGCGCACATGGGGGCGGGACAGCCGTGTGTGGTGGCCTGTCATTAGCCTCTGTC
>Ga0187772_10001894_pt1 | contig 10174 bp, 7 predicted proteins | sample 0116_SJ02_MP15_2_FD_133137 | JGI IMG/M metagenome (GOLD analysis project Ga0187772, IMG submission 133137) | Tropical peat soil microbial communities from peatlands in Department of Meta, Colombia - 0116_SJ02_MP15_20_MG | ecosystem: Environmental > Terrestrial > Soil > Wetlands > Peat | place... | reverse complement strand
TGGTAAACCACTAGAGCTGCTTACAGATCATGGTAGTCAGTTCTATGCAAATTTTGGCGAAATGAAGTCAGCTGGAACTAGCAAATTCCAACAATATCTTATCCATAGAAAGATTAATCATATACTTGGAAGAGTACACCATCCTCAAACTAATGGCAAGATAGAAAGATTCTACGAGACATTCCAATCAAAAATACAACATTTTAATTCTATGGAGGAATTTGTAACATGGTATAATACAAAGAGACCGCATATGTCATTGAATTGGGATCAGCTAGAAACACCAATCCAAGCATTCTACAAAAAGATAGACAGAAGGAGGAAGCAACTACCAGTTGCTATTAATAAATTAAGGTGATTGAATGGAAAATAGAAACATGAGACGAAGCGTTAATAATTTCGGGATACTGCAATCAAAATAGCGTCCCAAGATCCATCAAGTTTCAGCATGTGAAAGCAAAACACATCTTTGCATAAGACAACATTTGGAAGGAGCTGCAAAATACTACGTTACTATTGGATACGCGAAGTCATACAATTGGGGCTGCTTGTCCTCCAAAGTCAAGCAATTTTCGAAATTCTGAAATATCACTTCATCGTAATAATTTAGATGAACTAGGGATATAGAGCTACAAGGAAATTAATTCCTTATTTTGCATATACTCAATCCGTTTATTTGAAATATTCACGGTGTCTATCACAGTGTGGGTATAATACCTGCAACCCAGCAGACCCAAACCAAAAGTAAAATATAAAAAAATTTAGAATAGGAGGGTGAATTTATATGTGAATCCCTTTTTTCAATATTCTAATGGAAAAGGTTGTCCTTGATAGAGACATCAGATATTTTGATACTAATGGAACCTTATTACGAAGCAGAACTGAGTCCTCCATATCAAAACTGTTGTCGTTTCTAGGAATATCTTATGAGTATGATGCTGAGCTATACTTTAGAGATGGTGCAACCACAAAGATCGATTTTAAAATAGGTAACAGTTATATCGAAATAATTGATTCAAATGCTGACTTGGATAAATTCATGCTGATAAAACAGGAATTGCCTGATGTCAATCTCATTGCCCTTGGACACTCAAAGTACGGAGCGAAGGTGGGTGAATTAAACTCGTTATTTTTCTTTGATTCTAACAATAGTCAGCACACTGGATCTATATTTATAGAAGATCCTTCACTTGCATTCGACTATGCACATATTCTCCCTACAGTTGAGAAATGTTCTGTCCTACATGGGCATACTGCCACCATTATGGTGGAGATTATTGGCAAGATGACAAATAACCTTGTGATAGACTTTAGTGAGGCGAAGACCATAATTAAAGAAACACTAAAGGTCATCGACCACAAATTCTTCATTAATAAAAAATACTTACAAAATGAAGATGATGTTTATTATTTTATTTCTTTTGATGGGCCACATGGATATTTCAATCTACAATTGCCAAAACTCACAACATTTCTATTGTCAGGTGAAGCAACTGTAGAAACTCTTTCATTGGAGATAATAAAGTTGCTAGCCCCAAAAATGCCTCCGAATATCGAAGCATTGGGTGTATATATCTATGAAGGAGTCAATAAGGGTGCCCACATGATTGCTGAAATGAAAAACGATTAGAATGCGAGAATCGAAGGCACTGGTGATGCTCTCAGGTGGTCTAGATTCTGCTACCTGCCTGTATTGGGCAAAAGAAAAATTTACAGATGTTTCAGCCATTACTTTTAATTGTTATGGCAGAATTCAAAAAGAAAAAAAAGCTGCAGCTCTATTGGCGAAGAGGGCATGTATTTCAAGCTTATTGAAGATCGATATTCCCTTTATTAGAGAATGTTCAGATTTTCAGAGGGCAGTTAAGACATTCAATTGTCCCCAATCCGATAGCAGATGGTCATCATATGTTCCTGCGAGAAATCTGATCTTTTATTCCATCGCTGCACACTATGCCGAATTTCTGAATATAAAATGGATTATCGGAGGTCACAACAGCCATGATGGTTCTTTTTTTAAAGACGCCACGCAGAATTACATTGAAAAAATAAATTTGCTGTTCAAGCAGGGCCGTTCGTTTTACAATCAAGATCCCTGTGTGATAGTGACTCCGTTAAACAAGATGGATAGAAAAGATATAATCAATCTAGCAATCGATCTGAAAGTACCGCTGGAATTGACGTGGAGTTGTCATACTAAAGCCAGAAGGCATTGTGGACAATGTTATGCATGCGTAGAACGACTTGAAGCTTTCAGATCAATGGGAATAAAAGACCCTGTCTTCAATATGTACTCTTAGGTGAGATGCGATTATAAAAATTCCGTTGCCACAAGGAATGGAAAGTACCTTAGATGACCGTAGAATCCGTGTCATAATTTCATTTCCTCAACGGCGTTATTCTGACGTGTAATCTATCATATAGCCCGCCGGCAACTTTATTTAGAAATAATACTGTCAGAATTGAAGGTGGCACAAGTGCAAGCACCATCAAATTTCCTGCTAGTTCTGCAGATATTTTTGAAGTAAAAATGACCATTGTAAAGAAAATAGAACAAGAAAGCGTGAATAGGAAAAAAATTATTATTATTGTGATTAGAAATACATGCAACAGCAATAATCTATCGACCATTGCTACCAAATATTCAAACTATACATTAATAACCGTATGGAAAGACCAACCGTGTAACTATTAGATGGATATGTTAAATGGTACCCAGAATTGAATCCAAGTTATGGAATCCTGCATTGGAGAGGAGCATTCTACAAAAATGGGACGCTAATGGGATCTACAAGTTTTCTATGGACGAATCGAGAAAAGCCTTTGTGATCGATACTCCTCCTCCCTATCCATCAGGAAGACCTTGGCATGTCGGAGCTGCTGCTCACTATTCGCAAATAGATATGATCGCAAGAACATCCAGAATGATGGGGCATAATGTGTTATTCCCAATAGGGATAGATAGAAACGGTTTGCCAGTTGAGATTTACACAGAAAAAAAATATAAAATCGTGATGCGGAAGACGGATCGAGAAAAGTTTCTTGAACTGTGTGCTCATGCCCTCGACGATCTAGAAGATGAAATGATTCAAATCATGAAAACTCTGGGCATAAGCGGCAACTTTGAGGAGTATTATCGTACTGATTCAGAGAAATTTCGAGCATTAACACAGAGTACCTTCATTTATCTATGGAAACAGAATCTTGTATATCGTGCAAATAGACCTAACAATTATTGCCCTCAGTGTGCAACAACCATTGCAGACTCAGAAATCGTCTACGATACCATTCCAACAAAGCTGATTTACGTAAAATTTAGCGTAAAGGAAACTGGCAATAATATTATTATTGCTTCAACTAGACCGGAATTGCTTTTTGCATGTCAATTAATTATTGTAAATCCAAAAGACGAACGATACTCAAATCTAGTAGAAAAGCATGCTATAATACCCATTTTCAATAGAGAGGTCAAGATAATAGCACACCCATCAGCCAAACAGGAATTCGGGTCAGGTGCAGTCATGGTTTGCAGCTACGGCGACGTAAACGATGTCCGAATCTTTCGCGAGCTAGGATTAAAAGAAATTGTATCATTAGATGAATACGGAAAGACTAGTCCTGCAGCGGGATCGTATTCGAACCTGTCTGTCAATGAAGCGAGAATAAAAATCGTTGAAGAATTAAAAAACATAGGCATTATTGAAAAGGTAGAAAATATTATGCACAGGACACCAATATGTGAGCGCAGCAAGACTCCAATCGAAATCATATCACTTGAAGATTACTATGTAAAGCAAATCGACTATATACCTGCATTAAGAGAACTTGCAAACAAAATCACATTTCATCCTGATATGCACAGGCAAATTTTGCTTAATTGGCTTAATTCCATTGCCATTGACTGGCCGGTCACAAGAAGACGATTTTATGGTACAGAAGTCCCAATATGGTATTGTATTAACTGCAGGTGTCCTAATTTGCCAGATGCGGGAAAATATTACAGGCCATGGAAAGAAAGACCTCCATTTGAAAAATGTAGCAATTGTGGCGGCACAGATTTTATCGGAGAAGATAGAACATTTGATACATGGATGGACTCTAGTATTAGTCCGCTGTTTATCACAAAATATAAAAACAATTCGCAATTCTATGATTATACTTATCCCACTACCCTGAGACCCCAGGGAAAAGATATCATAAGAACATGGCTTTATTACACGATGTTACGATGCTTCCAACTCACTAGTAGACTACCATGGTCTGATGCATGGATAATGGGATATGGTCTAGATGAAAAAGGCGAAAAAATGAGCAAGAGTAAAGGTAATGTGGTCGATCCTCTTCCTCTTATACGTAGACACGGAGCGGATGTTTTCAGGTTATGGGCAGCAGCAGAAAGTAATTTAGGTTACGATTTCCGTTACTCCGAACGAAGAATCATATCCGCAAAGAATTTCTTATCAAAACTATGGAATATTGGCAGATTTCTATCCTCGTTTGATGTTATTTCAGAGGCCCCTGCTATACTCTCAGCATCTGATCGATGGATTATCGGTGAATTATCCAAGCTGATCGATCAATGCAGAGAAGGATATGATTATTTCAATTTCTACATCCCGTCAAATGAAATAAGAGAATTTACATGGAATATATTCGCAGCACACTATATAGAAATGATTAAAGGACGCATTTACGATAGTTGTAACCGATCGGGGCAAAGATCAGCCATATTTACTTCGCACAAATGCTTCTCGACAATATTAGTTCTGTTGGCCCCAATATGTCCATTTATTACCGAGGAATTATGGACAAAAATTTATTCTGTCGAGAGTATTCATCTACAACGGTTGCCTCAATCGCTGGGTTATCATGATGAACTCAAATACACTAAATCGATTATGGATTTTAATTCGACTGTATGGAATAAGAAAAAAGAAACCATTTCGGAAGAAACGGGAAAACCGTTATCTCTAAAGGATTCTATCGGGGGAATTGCTATTCCTCATGATTTAGATATATTCAAGGAAGATTTAAAGATGATGCATAATTTGAAAGGATGAGGCGCCATTTGGCTCCACGTTTTTCAGATATATTCAAGGAAGATTATAGTATAGTAGTCACCACACGGACAACCGTCACGTTATCCTCATAAGCTGTATGTTGATTCAAATTTCATTTTTGGGTCGTTGTACGCAACAATTCCAACGTATCCTCTGCGATATCAATAGCAGTATGAGAATCTATGTTAGGTTCCAGCGTTACGATTAGAATGTTTTTGTTTAGATAGAATGTCAAGATCGAAATTTTTTCGCGCTCTACATATGCAAACCTTGCTTTTCCCATATTTTCATCAAACCGCTCTCTCATAGATTTACGAAGAGCTGTTTGTGCTAGATATAATTCCTCGTTGGTTTGGTCTACAATCGAATCGATGCCTCTGCGCATGCCACCAGCAATTTGTAGCCCTGCATCGTCCACAACAGCAGCATAGCGTATATCGTCGTGTAAAGCAAATATCGATTCACAAAGCTCTGTATATTCCACGCCGCCCAGAAGGCTGGTCTATTTATTGAATGTTAGGGTTCGTCTGGTTACAATGTACACAAATACCTCGGCGTTGTGCTTCCAAACATAGTTGACAAAACAATGTACCAACATGGCTGACACTACTTTATCCTGTTCTTGTGGATAATTGGTATCTGCTTGTTTTTTATTTCATTAAAGTTAAGAAAATCTTTGAATTTGGTAGACGTAAATTCTGTACTACCATCATGCATTACTTTCATCGGTTTACCATGGAGTTTAACTCACTCTTTGAGAACCGAGAGTGCTTCAGTAGTTCTTCTGTTACACCATTTGCTAACTACTTTTCTCGAGCAGTCATCTATAGCATGAATGAAAAAGTGTTTGATGCGTGAGGCTTTTAGATAAAAAGGTCCTTTCGTGTCCATCTGAACCAGTTCGTTTGGATGTTTCATTTCAAAGCGTCTGTATTTTCTTTTTAGTTTGATAGACGGTACATTGATCTTGTGAATCTTGAGAAGATTGTAAATAGTTTTTGTACCTAAGATAACTCCGTACTTTCTCTTTAATCTGAACCTAATTCTCATTGGACCAAACCTATTATTTAGTCTCAGTTCAAGAACAAGCTTTTCCAGTTCTTCAGGTCACATTTTTAATATTATGTGGCCTTGAATGATTTTTTAATCCATCTGCGCCATATGCATCATATCGTCTCTTCCCTTTATACGATGTTTCTCTCGAGACTCAACACGATGCAAACATCCGATATAGTCCTACCCGAACGTCCAGGTTCGATTATCATTTTGTACCTATTTTCTATTATATCCACTTGTTATTACACTCCAAGACTGGAGTGTCAACTATGTTAGGAAGCTAAAATGTCAACCATGTGTGTGCAGCACACTTAATCTTTTATTGAGCTTTATATGGTTATTGTATCTAAGCAAATTATCTATTACGAAGCACAACTCAAGAGAGTTATTTTGTCTTATGACAGCTATTTAGCGTACTATACTATTTCTGAACTTATTATCAGATATATCATGATATTTATTCAGTGAGAACAACTATTTTTCTACAGGGTTATCAATCATATTGCCCCATTCTGTCCATGATCCATCATAGTTCTTAACATCGGGGTAACCAAGCAGGTACTTGAGAACAAACCATGTATGTGATGATCTTTCACCTATTCTGCAATACGCAATTACTTCTTTGTTAGGAGTTATTCCATTTGATTCATAAAGCCGCTTTAATTCGTCTCTTGATTTGAAGGTCCCGTTATTATCATTGACAGCGTAACTCCAGGGTATGTTCTTTGCTCCAGGGATGTGTCCGCCTCTCTGAGCATGTTCTGTTGGATATTCTGGCGGAGCTAGAATATCGCCTCTATATTCTTTTGGACTTCGAACATCGACCATTGCTACTCTCTCATCCCTCCCTAACGATTCCTTGACATAATTCAGAAATACCCTTATACTATTATCAGCATCTGATGCCTTGAAATTTCCTGTTGAGTATTGCGGAATCTCTTTGCTCACGGCTCTGTCTTCCACCAACCACTTTTTTCTGCCTCCATTCATTAGTCTAACGTCTTTGTAACCATAATACTTAAAGACCCAGAATGCAAATGCTGCGAACCAATTATTAAAATCTCCATACAGGATTAATTTCGTATCATTGCTAAGGCCAGCTCTCTGTTGTAATAAATCTTCGCAGGCCTGTTTAGTCAAAACATTGCGACTTAAGGGATGGTTTATATCCTGTTTCCAGTCAAACAAAACAGCTCCTGGTATATGACCCAGTGAATAATTGGATCTTGGGTCGTAGTCTACTTCAGCTATACGAACATCTAAATCTTTCAAATGGTCAGCGACCCATTGAGTATCGACGAGAACTTCAGGATGTGCATACGCCATATTTTATTGATATTCTAGTCGAGTATTTAATCCAATAACTATTGGTTCCCTATAAAAATTGTAGTATCTCAGGTAACACTTTTTCTCCCATCATTATTGGAGTGTCCATTCATATGATTCGATGGGAAATGCATCCTTTGAAAATTTATTTATTTATCTCCACCCCAGTTCAGGTCAGACACTTCCATCTCAACAGCATATGGTAGTTTACATGAAGGAGAACCTGCTGAATCTCGGGATATTTTCTTATCTTTTGTATGGTTTTGCTACGACGTTTTGTTCGAATGTTGGCAGTGTCTTGGAAATGCTGTCGAAATACATTTGCACATGTGGTTCAGCAACCCACATTTTTTCATTTTCGAATAGATATCCATATCTTTGTGAGCTTCCTATTTTTTCACGTGATCTGAGGATATCAAAATACCGTTTAGGGATAGTAGATTCATCAAACCCATGTTTTCTAGCAATGGCATCGACTACGTTATGCATGCCCGAACCATGTTGCGCAGCTTCCTTTATACGGTATGCGATGTTTCTAGGAATTCCCAACTTCTGAGCTAACTTTCGGTGTATATGTTTTCCAACGGTATCTTCTGCGCTCTTCACATTCAATTTCAGATCCATCTGCGTTGAGAGTCTGATTACATTCATGTCAAGAAACGGCTCTCGCATCTCTATACTATGTGCCATCGTAATTTTATCCTCTCTTTCTAAAGTTTCTCTGTAAAGCAAAAGCAAATCTTCGGTCATGTGCTCGCGTAATTTTCGGTATCCTTCTTTTTCAAGCACTTTTGAATACCATGGATAGCCGCCAAAAAGTTCGTCTGCTCCTTGCCCTGTGAGCATTACATTGATTCCATCTTCGTGTGCAAGCTTTACGGCAGCATAGACTGGGATTGCGACCTCTATCTGTCCGGCGTTTGTATCTTCAATAGTGTCAATAATCTCGGCTATCAATTGTTCTACTTCGTCGTTTGTAAGTTCATTAACTCTCAATTTAAGATCTAGTTTCTTGGCTATTTGTCGTGAAAATACAATATCGCTTGAGCCATGAACTCCGCCTGTGTAACAAACAACCTCCCGGACCATTTTTTTGGCTAACCATGCGATCATTACGCTGTCGATTCCGCCTGAAAAGATTATCCCAATTCTATCAAAATCTTGAGTGCGCTTCTTCATCGATGCGAGCAATGCTCTTTTGTATGCATCTACTGCTGAAGAAATAGTCTTATAGACTATCCTTGGTGGCAATACAGGAGGACGGGATACTTGGATCTCTCTTAACTGTCCGTTCGGTTCAATAACCACCACGCAACCTGGCAAGACTCGGTTTGTTGGTTCCCTCATTCCTATTGTCCACAAGGCCTTGCGTTCAGATGCGAAGGCGACCAAACGATCATTTTCACCATAATAGATCTGTCTAACACCCATTCTATCTCTGACCAAGGCCATAGTACCTGTTTGTTCGTCTTTGATAACAAGAGCGTAAACGCCATCTAGTTCGGCAACAGTCTTCTTGATCGCATACATGAGATCTCCTTTAAAATGATCTTCTAACAAATGAACGATAACTTCACTGTCTGTCTGAGTGGTGAATATATGGTGTTTTAGTAATTTCTTTCGAATTCTTTTATAATTGTATATCTCTCCATTATGCTCTATGGTCAGTCGTCCATTACAGCTAGTGAACGGCTGCTGCCCGCAAGTACCACCTACGATCGCAAGTCTCACGTGGCCTAAAGCGCTCTCTCCAGAAATTTTGTGATATTTTAAATCTGAAAAAGAGTCTGACTGTACTACACGCCGATTAGCAGCTATTCCAGCTCCGTCGGGACCTCGATTTATCATACAAGAGAGCATAGATCCGACAAGCGGCACAACGTTTTCACCCTTTTTACTCAAGATGCCTACTATTCCACACATGTTGTTGCCATCTCAAATTTAGTGAATCGAGAACCGTTGTCTACCAATAGGCAATTGACTCGTCTCCACTCACAATAGAGTGCCTATAACTACTTAAAAGCCTTTTTACAGAACACTTATCTATCTGTTTAGTTAATGCTAGCTTTTATTTGGTGGGAATAGACGGTGCAGAATTATCTAACACACCTCAGTTCATCTTCCAATACCATCGAGGACACGTTCGGGAAGCACAGCAAGCCAATGCAACCAAATGAGTGGAGCGGCATGGTTGTAAAGAAGTTGAATCTATCCAAGTTCACTCTTTATCTATAAATTCATCTGGGGTCGGTGGCTCTGGATTTAGACCTTTCCTCTTTCTTGTTTCTCCTACCAATGTTCTGGAAATAGATTGTGGCACTGCCTGCCATGTCTTAAAATAGGTACTCCACAAAGCCTTACCAGCGGTTCCACCACGCATCACTTCCGATAGATCAAATGTCTCTGACGCTGGTATTTCGCCTAGTATGATAGAAATTAGACCTTTCTGCTCTACGTTTAATAGCTTCCCTCGTTTTCCTGATAAAATACCTGCCACTGTGCCGATCTGTTCCTGAGGACACTTAATCTCTATACCTAGAATAGGCTCGAGAAGGACAGGATCTGCAATAAGCATTGAACCCAACATAGATCTGCGAGTAGCAGGCATTAATTGGGCTAAACCCCTGTGTGCAGGGTCTTCGTGAGGAACAAAGTGATGTAATATGAACTTGACACCCCTTACCGTTTCGTGAGCTATCGGGCCAGAATAAAGTACATCCTCAAAACCCGAT
>Ga0187772_10001893_pt1 | contig 10176 bp, 6 predicted proteins | sample 0116_SJ02_MP15_2_FD_133137 | JGI IMG/M metagenome (GOLD analysis project Ga0187772, IMG submission 133137) | Tropical peat soil microbial communities from peatlands in Department of Meta, Colombia - 0116_SJ02_MP15_20_MG | ecosystem: Environmental > Terrestrial > Soil > Wetlands > Peat | place... | reverse complement strand
TTCTCGCGAGGCGCTGGGGTGGGGTGGTTCCCGCTGGCTCCGGGAGAAGTGTTTATTCCCGGCTACCGCGTGAGCCACGCTTATGTGAACCGGGTGAACCTCACCAATACGGCGGTGAATGTCACAAAAGTCGCCAACATCTACAATAGCGTCGTCATGGACCGCAACGTGAATGACCGCAACGTGAACAACGTTACCTATGCGAACCGCAGTGTCAGCGGGGGCGTGACCGTGGTTTCGCGCGACACTTTCGTAAATGCGCTGCCCGTGGCGCGAAATGCGCTACCGGTCCCGCCGGGAGAAGTCGCGGGCGCGCCGGTTTCGCAGATGATTGCGCTTGAACCCCTCAGGAGCAGCGTGTTGGGTGCGGCCGGACAGGTGGCGAACCGGCCGCCTGCAGCCGTGACGAACCGTGCTGTAGTAGCCTTGAGGACGCCGGCTACCATCGCGCGCTCGTTCCAGCAGAGGCAGGCGCAGGCGGGCGGAAGCTTGAATCAGCAATCGTCCAGCCAGCCGTCGTCAATCCAGCAATCACTGGTGCGGCAACAACCGCCGGGCAGGCCTGTTCCGGCTGCTCAAGGGACGCCGCAGGCGCACGGCGGATTCCGTCCATTTACGCCCTCGAACGGAGGAAACGCTCAGGCAAAGCCGCAGGTGTGGGAGGAGCAAGGCACTCCAGAGCCGGAGCAGAACACGCAGCCTCAACCCGAGAGCGGGAGTGCGCAGGCATCGCGGAACTCGCCCCCGGCGCGGCCAGGGCAGCAGCAGTGGTCGCATCCGCCGGCCAAGCCCGTAGCCCCGGTGCAACGTAGAAGCGACGAGCAGCCGCGGGAGCAAGAGCAGAAGTTTAGCAACGGGCAGCAGCCGAAGCCAACTTCACCGCCGCCGGCCCAACGGCAGCAGAATTCGCATCCCCCAGCGCAGAGTCAGGGCAGTGCGACCAAGACGGGACATTGACGCGAAACAGTTGCCTGCGGTTTGATAGGGTTCGCATGAACTCTGACTTGCGGACCGATGTGACAGCTAGCAAAAGACTCCAGCGCCGGGAAGCCGGGGAAGAGCCCGCTCCCGGCGCAGTTATTTTCATTGCTCTTAATTTCGGAACGAACTGCCGATGAGCGAACAGAAACGTCCGGCGATTAACTGGATGGATATTCTCTGGCTGGTGTTGCTCGCCTTGCTGGCCGTCCTGCCGCCCGTGCGGGAGTACCACAAGCAATTAATCTTGCTTGGTTTTGGCGTTCTGCAACTCAACGAAAGCCGGCTGATTGCCCGCCTCCCACGGCGGGGGCCGGTCTATATGGTCATACTGAAGATTGCCCTGGCCACGCTGTTGTTGGATCACACCGGCGAAATCCCCATCAACAGCTATTACTATCCCATCTACTACCTGCCCGCAGTCACTGCAGCAGAATATTTCGGCCCATGGGCCACGCTGTTCTGGACTTCGCTGGCCTCCGCCGCCTATTGCTCATATCTCTACCCCGCGTTGCAGGAGTACGAGATCAACGCAGAGGATTACGGACGGCTTGCCATCCGCATCGTTTTTTTCTTTCTCGCCGCCATGGTGGTCAACCGCTTTGTAGTCGAGAGCCGGCGCCAGACTCAGCGCTACCAGGAATTGGCCAAGACTCTCGCGGAAACCAACCGCCGGCTGGAGCAGGCACAGGCCGAGGCCCGGCGTTCAGAGCGGCTGGCGGCGCTGGGGCAGATGTCGGCCGGGCTGGCGCATGAGATTCGCAATCCACTGGGAGTGATCAAGGGATCGGCAGAGATGCTGCAGCAGAAGCTCGGAGAATCGAATCCACTGGCCAGCGAATTGGCGGGTTACATTTCGAGCGAAACCAATCGTTTGAGTGCGCTGGTGACTCGTTTTCTCGATTTTGCCCGCCCTCTGCATGCCGAGTTGGCTCCGGCTGAAATTACCGCAGTGCTGGATCGCGCCCTGCACTCCGTAGCTCTGGCGCGGAAAGATAGCTTGGTGCGCGTGCAGCGGCAGTACGAGCCGAACCTGCCTCTGGTTCCGTTGGATCAGAGTCTTTGCGAGCAGGCGTTCGTGAATCTGATTCAAAATGCTTATGATGCGATGGGCAGCAAGGGTGGAGTGTTGCGGCTGACGGCGACCAGGGCAAATAGCGCAAACCGGGATGGGGTGGAAGTGCGGTTCGAAGACTCAGGACCAGGAATTCCGGCGGAGCTGCGAGAGCAGATCTTCAATCCGTTTGTAACCACCAAGGAAACCGGGGTCGGGCTGGGTTTGTCGATTGTCTCCAAGATTGTTGATGGCCATCACGGAACCATTCGCGTGGAAAGTGGCGGAGATATTCAGCACGGAGCCTGTTTTGTTGTCTTTCTCCCTGCAAGCGACGAGGTTGCCGAACAAGCATCTTAGTTAGTAGCGTTTCTAATACGTAACGTTCGAGCAGTGTGGAAGATCGAGAAAGCAGCGAGCTGACTGCCCATTAACATGCCAACAGTTTTGATTGTCGAAGACGAAGCCAAGATGCGCCGCCTGCTCGAATTGAATCTCGGCGAAGACGGCTTCAGCACGCTTTCCGCCGGTGATGCCGAGAGCGGTCTGAAGCTTCTGCGCGAGAACAACGTTGACCTTGTCGTGACTGATCTGAAGCTGCCGGGGATGAACGGCCTCGAATTTCTGCACGCCGTCAAACGTCAGAATGCGGCCTTGCCGGTGGTGGTGATGACGGCTTTCGGAACTGTGGATACGGCGGTTGAAGCCATGAAGGCCGGGGCCAGCGACTATGTGCTGAAGCCTTTCTCGCTGGGCGAAATGCGCATGGTGATCCGCAAGGAACTGGACGTCCGCAACTTGCGCGAGGAGAATCGCTCGCTGCGCGAGGCGCTGGGCAAACGCTATGCCCATCCCAACGTGGTGGCGCGCAGCCTGAAGATGCAGGAGGCGCTGGCGACGGTGGAGCGCGTGGCGCCCACGAATTCGACGGTGCTGCTGGGCGGAGAGAGTGGCGTCGGCAAGGACTTGATTGCGCGCGCCATTCATGAAAAGTCACGGCGAGCTTCGGGGCCGTTCGTCAAGATCAATAGCACGGCGATTCCTGAGAATCTGTTGGAGAGCGAACTGTTTGGCTATGAGAAAGGTGCGTTCACCGGCGCAACCGGCAGCAAGCCGGGGAAATTCGAGTTGGCCGACAAGGGTACGCTGTTTCTTGATGAGATCGGCGATGTGCCGCCGGCAACCCAGGTCAAGCTGCTGCGTGTGCTGCAAGAACGCGAGTTTGAGCGGCTGGGCGGCACACGCACCGTGAAAGTGGATGTGCGGCTGATCGCAGCCACCAACCGCGATCTGCGCGAAGCGCTCGAGCAAGGAACGTTTCGCGAGGATCTCTACTATCGTTTGAACGTGGTCCCCATCGACATTGCTCCGCTGCGCCAGCGCAAGGAAGATATCCCGGATTTGGTGAATCTTTTTATATCGCGCTTTGCCGCAGATTCCGGTAAGCCGGTGAAAAGCATTACGCCCGAGGCGATGCAGATTCTGCTGAATTACCACTGGCCGGGCAACGTGCGCGAGTTGCAGAACATCATCGAGCGAGCCTGCGCGCTGGCGAAGGGCCCGGTGCTTGCGGCGGCAGATATTCATCTGGATGTGCGTCCGGCCAAGGCAGCCAACGGTGCGAGCGGATTTCTCCCTGAGGGTATGACGCTCGAGCATTGGGAGGACGAGATGATTCGCGAGGCGCTGCGGCGCGCCAATGGGAATAAGAGCCAGGCGGCGAGGTTGCTGGGGCTGTCGCGGAATGCGCTGCGCTATCGCTTATCGAAGATTGGAATTGCTGATGAGGGAGAGAAAGAGGCGTAGACGGCGTCCCACAACAGGATAGTCCGAGTTGGAAAACCCAAAATACCTCCACGAACAACCTGAAACGTCTCTAGAATCATTTTGACAGACCGCCGTCTGGAGAGTATTGCCAGTGGGTACTGGACGACGTCTGCGAAATGTCGAGTGGCTTAGTCAGCCACTAGGGTTCGAGTCCCTTACCCTCCGCGGGTCACTCGATGAAATGAAACTTGCTTGACAAAGCCGCCATCGGAGTTATTCTTAAGACGGCAGACGTCGTCCAGTACTTCTGAGTTAGGCCCCGACTGACTATCGGGGCTTTCGTGTTTTTTGGGCGTCGCTTATTCGCCGGGGAAGGGTCATCGGCACGGGGCATTAGTTTTTACGTCTGGCTGAAAACCACCATCTTGGCTCACAGCGGCCACCGGTCGCAATATTCCGCTCAGACCCAGCAGCACACTCTTTTCTTTCCTTCTGAAAACAAACGAGTTACGGAACTTGCTTCGGCCCGGTTTTGGCATGGAGGTTGCTCTGTACCGTGGTGGCGTCAATCCTTCACATTCAGGTTCAACCGAGCCTGAACGGGTCTGGGATGAGGTGAATTATGAAAGACAAGTTCGTGACAGGTTTCGCAGTCTTAGTTCTGGCTGGTGCGCTCTCGCTCAGCATGCAGGCGCAAACTACGCAGGAAGGCACCGGGCCCTCCGAGCAGCCCAGCGCGCCGATGGAAATAGGGCAGGTTAAGCCCGCTCAACCGGCGCAGGCCGCTGAACCCGCTCAACCCGCCGCAACGCCACAGGCCGCAGAAACGCCCAAAGCAGCCGAGGAAGCTAAACCCGCTGTGCCCTCGGGCGAAGCTCCGGCCAAAACTGACAAGGGCGTGGGCCGCGTCAGCATGATTCATGGCGATGTATCGACGCAACGGGGCGATTCGGGTTCGTGGTCGGCGGCTGTGTTGAATCAGCCTGTAGTGACCGGCGACAAAGTTTCTACTGGACCGGGCGCGCGCGTCGAGGTGCAGCTCGACTTCGCCAACATTCTTCGCCTGGGACCGAACGCGCAAGCCAGCCTCGCGAGGTTTACTGACAAGTACATTCAGGTTCAGGTGGGACAGGGTTTGGTCACTTACTCCGTGTTCGGCGAGAGCGAGGCTGAGCCGGAGATCGATACGCCGAACGTCGCCGTTCATCCCGCGCACAAAGATGGCATGTACCGGATTGAAGTTCGTCCCGATGGCGACTCGATCGTCATCGTGCGCAAGGGCGAGGCACAGATCTCGACTCCCAAGGGCATTGCCGACGTGAAGCAGGGCGAGATGGCGACGGTGCGCGGTTCGAGCGAGGATGCGAAATACAAAATCGGCCCCGCTCCCGATAAGGATGACTGGGATATCTGGAACGTCGAACGGGACCGTATGATCCACGATGCCGATGCGTGGAAGCATACGAACAAGTATTACGTTGGCTCGGAAGACCTGGACGCCAACGGAACCTGGGAGGACGTGCCGGACTACGGACAGGTCTGGGTGCCGAACGAGCCGGAAGGTTGGGCTCCGTACAGCGATGGAGACTGGGTTTGGGAACCTTATTACGGTTGGACTTGGGTTGGCTTTGAGCCTTGGGCATGGGCGCCTTATCACTATGGGCGATGGATGCGGTGGGGCGGAGCATGGGGGTGGTGGCCGGGACCGGTTTGGGGCGGATTCTATCGTCCGTTTTGGGCGCCGGCTTATGTGTCGTTCTTCGGATTCGGAGGTGGTTGGGGACTTGGTTTCGGCCTTGGCTGGGGCGGTTGGGGAGGCTTTGGCTGGTTGCCCTTGGGGCCTGGTGACCGCTTCTTTCCCTGGTGGGGCGGATATGGCGGACGGTTCGGCGTAGTGGGCGTAAACAGGTTTGGCACCCTGAACCGCTTCGGCGGGATCGCGCCACTGCATGCCGGCATGCAGTTCTCGAATGTGGCGCATATCAACGATTCGCACATCGGAGGTGCGCTCTCGACTGTGGCTGCGGGGAAGTTCGGGACGGGACGAACCGCCGTTACAGCGGCTACTCACGCGCAGTTGAGTAACGCTCGCATGATGACCGGCAACATGCCCGTCGTTCCCACGCGCGCCAGCTTGTCGGCCAGCGGACGCGCGGCTGCGCCTTCAACGATTCATAATGGCGCATCGCAGCATTTCTTCGGTACGCAGAGCACCTCGCGTCCGGAGTCGTTCCAGCAGCAGACGGCGCATCTGCAGCAGTCCATGCAGCAAGCCCACTTCTCGCCGGTTGCGGCCGGGGCACGTGAGACCGGTCCGGGAGCTGCGGCGTCGCGGAGCACTACGACTGCCGGAGCAGGCGCAGGGACAGGGAAGCCCGGTGCTACAACTTCGCCGGGCAAAGAGACGAATAGTGCTGCCACGAAAAGTGCGGGGACTCCGGCGGTTACGGCGGAGAATGAAAATCGTGGTGGCGCGACGAATCGTGTATCTGCAACCAAAGGAGCGGAGACGGCGTCTTCTGGTGGCGAATCGAACAACGAGTGGAAGTCGTTTACGCCAGCTTCGCGCGGAGGTGAGTCTGCCGCTCGCGGTGAGGGTGGCGCCGAGACTGCCAGCCGGGGCGAGAGCTACTGGAACCGGACAGCGCCGAGTTCGAGCGGGTCGCGCGCATACGGTTCGACCGGCTACGGGCGCGGCGGCTATTCGCGTCCGCAGCTGAACATGAGGCAACCCATCGCGCAGCCGCGGTCTTCCGAAGGGTACGGCGGTAGCCACGGCGGTTATGGCGGCGGTTCCCACGGCGCGCCCGGCGGTGGTCATTCCGGTGGTGGCGGTGGACATTCGGGCGGCGGCGGCGGTGGACATTCGGGCGGTGGTGGCGGAGGCCATCGCTGAGTCAGAGGATGTTGGTCATCGAAGTCAATCTCGGAGGTGACGAAGGGCGCGCTTAACGGCGCGCCCTTTTTGTGCGTCTCTATATTTTGAGGCCGCGATGCCAGGGAAATTGCCAGACGTTTCACTTGAACGGATTCACGATTTGCAGGCCGTCGATTTCGCGGGTGTGCTGCATGTCTTCCGAGAAAAGCACGGTGCAACCGGATTGTTTGGCAGAGCGGATCACTAAGGCGTCCCAGAAGGAGAGGTTGTGGAGTCGGTGCAGGTCGATGGCGGCCAGAATGTCCGCCGCCTCGGGAGCGGCTACGTCGAACTCGGCCAGCAATTCGACCGTGCGCCGAGCGATGGCCGCGTCCACGCGTAGTTTCCGCGTGATGGTGACGAAATACTCCTGGAGAACCGGCAAGGAAACCACTCCCGTCCGCGCGCGCCGGTGCTCGGCTACGAGATCTAGCGCACGCAGTTGCTTTGCCGGAGCCGCCTTATCGTCTGCGTAGACGAGAACGTTAGTGTCGAAGAAGCTACGGGCGGGCATTATCTTTAGTCTTTGCGGGCATGAATCTCGTCTCGATTGAAGCGCCAACCGTGGGAATGGCCTTTGCCTGAAAGCCGCTTGAATTCCTCGATGCTGCGCTCGGGATCGTCTCCGCCAGCGAGGGTTTGCAGGTAGTCGCGGACTAGCTGATTAAGGCTTTTGCCCAGAGCTTCCGCCTTCTTGCGGGCGCGAGCTACAAGCTGATCATCGATAGAAAGTGTAAGGTTCATGTGCACAGTATATGTGGGCACTGATTATGTGTTAATGGCAGCCGCCGAAAGTTCATTTCAGCGTGGAATCCACATTCGGACGCAAGAAAGGGCGGGGCAGCCTGTCGGCGCCAAGCCCCTGGTACTTATTCGCGAGTCAGCCCGCCTGCTTACTTCACGGTCTCGGTGAAGACAGCCGGCGCCAGCGTACCGTAGGTTGCATCGATCGTTACTGTGCCGGCTTGCGATCCCGTGGTGTAGGTCACCGTGACCCGCCCGGTGGTGCTGGTCACTGGCGCCGAATTGTTGAAGCTGCCACCGGCCCCATTGTCGGTGAAGTTGACGGTGAGGCCTGAAATCCCATTTCCGTATTGATCAGTCACCGACACGATCAGAGTCTTGGGCAACTTGTTATCGGGATTTGCCGACTGGTTGTTGCCCTGAATGATGTTCAGCATGGCCGGGGCGGCCGGAGTTGAGTTCTCGGTCACGTTCAGGCTGACGGTTCCATTCGTGGCTGTGACCGTGAGAGCTTTCGCCACCGTGGGCAGCGTATACATCGTGCTGGTTTCTCCGTTCGTGCCGGTGGTTCCAGGGTTCGGATTGAACGTGCCGCCCACGCCGTCACTGAACGAAATGGAAGCGCCCGACACCAGATTTCCAGCCGCGTCCTTGGCCTTTACCACGATGGGATTCGGCAAAGTCGTTCCCACAACTCCAGTCTGTTTGCTGCCTGAGACCAGCGTCAGCGACGCGACCGGCCCAACCACGCTGGTCTCCGTGAACGTGGCAGAGGCATAGCCTGTGCTCGAACCGGTGATGGTCACGGTCTGCGGAGTCTTCGGGAGAGTATAAGTGGTCGTAGCGACGCCATTGCTGCCCGTCGTTGCGGTCGGATTACTGAACACGCCGCCCTTGCCGCCATCGCTGAAAGTTACGGTCACACCAGGAATCACTGCGCCAGTGTAAGGATTGTTCGCCGTAACCGTGAGCGCGATGGGTAACGTGGTGCCAGCAGCGCCCGTCTGGCCGTTGCCCGCGGTGACAGCGATATCTGGAAACAATCCATAAACCACGAGCTGACCCTGGGTGCCGGCATAGACTTTCCCGTTTGCAATCGTCGGCGTGGCAAAATGCGCCACCGTTCCCAACGTGTCGCGCCCGCCCGAGGCCATGCCCGAGTCATAAAGCAGGTACAAGGAGATGGCATCATAAGCCGAGAGCTTCGGCACCTCGCTGACGTTGCGCACCAGCCACACGATGCCGCCAGTGTTTCCGTTGGCTGAGATCGAGGGCAGTCCGAACGTAGTCAGCTTGCCGCTCGATTCTGCCACGGGAGACGTGGACAGCTGGGTTACGCCCGTGCTGGTGTTCGTGGTCAGGGAATAGGACCTCAGATAATCCTGGTGAGCCAGAAAATAGACATAGTTGTTCCATTGCAGCGGTGCACCGAAGAACTGGCCCAGCAGCGCGCCCGGAATGTACTGGACGATCTGATCGTTGCTGGTCGTGTTGTATCCACCCATGCTGTTTTGGTTGATCAGGTAGATGTCTTCGTCTTTGCCCGAGGTGACGATTAAGTTCGGCGTGGAGCTGCCGCTCTGAGCCGGCAGAAGAACCGGCGCGCCGGAGCCCAGGTCGACATCGTTTTCACCCATATAGGCCTGGTCGTAGGGTGTGAAGTAGTCTTCGACGGCCAAGCCGCTCGAACCGAGCTGCAACTGCAACACGCTATCGCCAAGGTCGCCCGCACTGTAGTTGAAAGTGCCGTTCGCCGTCGAAAGGTAAACATTGCCGGCGGCATCGGCCGCGGGACCTACTCCGCTCTGCCAAAGGGAACTGCCGTAGCTGTTGTCCGGCTGCATGATCATGGATGACAATTGCTGCAAGTTGGAAGCGCTATAAGCAAAGAGGAAGCCGCGGGCGTTGTAGTCGCAGCCGTTAGATCCGAAACCGAGGTAGATGTTCCCGTTCGATTCCAGCACGGCTGGGCGCTGCAGCTGATTCAAAGGGATGAAAGGGTCGGTTTCGGTGCCGCCGGTAATCGTCACCGGGCCGCCGAATTGTTCCGCACCAGTGGTGACATCCAGAGCGTGTAGAGAAAAATAAGCGGTGTTCGACACGTAAGTCTTGGAGGTCAGATACATGATGTTGGTCGTGGGATCGATGACTGGCGTCGAAAGAATTCCCACTTCGTCGAACCCGGTGACATTGCAACCTTCCACGGATTCCGGCACCGAGGCGCCCAGGTTCGTCGTCCAAAGTTGCACACCGGTATCGGCGTCGATGGCATAGACGCTGTTGTGCATGGTGGTGACGAAGACCGTGTTATGCGTGGCCCCATTAATGGTGAGCCCGTACATATACAAGGGCTGCCCCAACACATAGCCATCCACGTTGAAGGTAAACAGCTTGCCAAATTGGTTCGAGTTCACGTTCGCGGATGAGAGCAGAACTTCACTGGAGTTCAGTCCATCGCGCGAGATGTCATTCTTGTTCGTGAGCACGCTGACTTGCGCGGATGCTTTGGGGAAGCACACGGCAGATGAAAACACGGCCAGAATCGCGATTGCGAAAGCGCCGAGCGTCTTCGAGAAACGATGAGAATTCAAGTTACGCCTCCTCCAACAAACCTGCTGCTTCATTCGAACCTGCCCGGCATACCTGCGCTAGATACTCCGTCGCGGTTCGAAGGAGCCCGCTGCCATTCGGGGGAGAACTTCAAAAACCTGACCAC
>Ga0187772_10001892_pt1 | contig 10176 bp, 8 predicted proteins | sample 0116_SJ02_MP15_2_FD_133137 | JGI IMG/M metagenome (GOLD analysis project Ga0187772, IMG submission 133137) | Tropical peat soil microbial communities from peatlands in Department of Meta, Colombia - 0116_SJ02_MP15_20_MG | ecosystem: Environmental > Terrestrial > Soil > Wetlands > Peat | place... | reverse complement strand
GAAGCCCCAGGGACAACCGAAGAGAGGAACCCGTTCACCATTCCGGAGTTGACGTCGTGAAATATCTCAGTGTCAGGCGGCTTGCCAGAGACAAACTCACGGAGGTTCCTTACTACTGCGGGGAGAGGTCTATCCCTCTTGCTCCAAGGGACGCTATCCTTACCGAGGAAATTGAATTCTACTTCGCCGCCTTGGAAGGTGACATGCTCTACCCTGAGGGTGCTTGCGCCAACAGTGTCGGCCTCGTCCTCGTCTTTCTCGTCCCCCACTCTCATCCCGAGGGTGTCGATGAGATAGCATACCGTGGCCACCTGCCGGGTCCGCGCGTCCTTAGAATCGAGTCCATTAATGATCTTGGCCCGGATCCTTCCCATCCCCCTTCCGACTCTGAGCGCCTTGTCGTACTTGGCCTTGTTGCGTGACTGCTGGAGTGGAGAGCCCTCGTGCAGCCAGACGTACTTCTCCTTTCCCGTCAATTTGTCGATCCACTTCGCCATCCACATCGAATTATGGTCACTTACTATGGCACCCCACTTGCCTGGCGGAGGCGGAGTCGTAGTGGGATCCCCAAGGTTCAGAGTGACATCCTCTTGGCTAATCCTGGGTTTCCATCTCCCACGGAAAGGATGCTGCCCCCTTCCCATGAAGAGACCTGGCGGTTCGACCATCCAATTAGCGATGTCGACCTCTTTCCCGTCAAGCCGAGCCCTGCCGAAGCTGGCCTTCAGGGCGTCCCGGCGTTCCTTCCGGGAGGTCGCCAGCTTCTTCTTCCGGTCTTTGGTCATGGCGTCCTTTTGTGCCTTCTCTTCATCTACAACGCGGAAGAGCTCGGTGAAGTCCACGTCAGTGAAAGTCGCCCCCTTCGCCCACTCGGGGAGCTGGGCAGTGAAGTCTAACATGAAGTTCGCTGCGAAAACGGGGTCATTGATGTAGGGCGTGTCCTTCTTCTTCGCCAAGTGATATGCCATCTCCTCGGCCAAAGGTGCCAGGTCAACGGATCTCCCCCATATCTTCACCGATAGGCCCCTAGGAACATAGGCTTCAGGGAGGTTTACCCCGTTGTGAGACAGCGTCGTCCAGTACGCGGTCATGAATTGGGTGAAACGCGCCACCTTGGCGCGTATATAAGAAAATGGCTGTAGCCGGCAAGAAAATTTGCCCGCTTCTGACAAGGAATTAATACGCGTGACGGCGGTAGACGCCGCATTCCCATGTGGCTTGTCTTCGACAAGGGAAAGACGCCGCTCCTGAAGGACCCGGCGATCATCGTCGCACTCTCCACGTCCATGCCACAATACAGGGCGATGTACTCGCAGGCGAGGGAGCTTGGGGAGCGCATGCTCCAACGCATGAAGTTCGAGAGAGTCGCGACCATCTACTGCTCAGCCTTCCCTCCCGAGGTCATCGTTAGGGAAGGGGGCATCTCGACGCTCCCTCAATGCCATATCGACCTCAGCCGAGACGGGAGAGATATTCTTCTGCTGACAGGGGACACGAGCCCTATGGACGACCAATACGAGTTTGCTGAGGTCGTGCTAGACTACGCGTCTGAGCAAGGCGTAAGCGAGCTGTATTCGGTTGGCGCGAGGTGGGCTGAGAATCCTCTTTCTCCTGACGCAGAACCCGAACCCAACGGGTTCTCAACCGACCCTGCCGGAGTTGCAAAACTAAAGCGGAACGGTGTGAAGGTGTTGCTGGAAGAGCCCGCCCCGTTTTTCGCTTCGACCGTGGTCGGAATGGCAGCGAAGCATGGGATCAGGGGCTTCAAGTTGTCGGTCGATCACGGAGAACCAAGTCCTCACACCAAGTCTGTGGCGCGCCTGCTAGGCACGCTCTCCTCCATGGCAAGTTTTGATTATCTAGCAGAGGTGGGGAAGCAGGAACAAAAACCCACGGCATCGCAAAGACAGAACAATAACGGGTCGATTTACCGGTAGAACTCTAGGAAACGCACAGCCTCTGGCCATGTATGCGTAGGCCGCGCTTATGCCTCGGCGAGCAGCCTACACTGGGAACGATGATCCAGGGGTTCTCCGGAGGCTACGCCCTTTGAGAAGGAACGCGCCTACCGAAGACATACGCCAATGCAATGACGCATACGACCACCGCAACGAGAGCCAGCTGACCTGTCGGGAACTCCGGAATCGAAGTGGTTGTCGATGTGCTAGTCGATGTGCTAGTCGAAGTGGATACTGAGGTGGAGGTGCTATGACTTGTGGAGGACGTGGAAGAGGTGGTAACACCTGCGTACGGGTTGACAATGCCGTAGAACTGATACCAAGTGCGCTTTTCACCCAAGAACACGTAGTTGCCCTTGATCGTAATTTCGTAGATGCGTGCGGTCATGCCTGCAACTGCATGTGGACTAACGGACACGATGATCTGGCCGTCTCCGTCGCATGTTACAGTGAACCCTGGGGTTTCGGAGACGCTGCTTGTCGTGATTGGCGAGCCTAATCTTGTCCCTGAGAAGATGTTGCTTGTCGGGACTGACCCCGAGTAACCCTCCGCCGTGGCAGAGCAGTTCATTGCAGAGAGCGACGCTTTGCCTCCGTTGCTTGCCTGGAGGTTGGTCGACGTCATGTTGACCCAACCGAACGCTCCGGCCGCGATGCTCATATTCGTCGCGGATCCTGAATTGTAGATGTACTCCGATGGATAAGAGTTGAGCGTAAGAGTGGCCGTACTCGAGGGGAGTTCATTGCCGGTAAGGTTGTCATACCAGGCTGACCTGAAGTAGTTGACATTCCTGTAGAGGATACCTGATCCTGTAGCTTCGTCAAGCGTGTAGAGCCAGAAAGGCCCTGAGGCGAGGTTAATGGTATTGAGGTCAGTGACAGAGGCAGGTGCGACTCCCTGCGCAGAGCCGGCAACGGCCGAGGTTGCAGCCCCGTACGTCTTCGAGAAGTCTATCTGTGCCTCGACGGCGTCGGCGACATTGATGTTGAGATACTTGAAGATGTGCATGGGGAGCACGTAGTTGCTGAGGTCAAGTATGTTCCAGACAGAGGTGTCGTTCATGTACATGGTGATAGAATATCCCCCATTGCTGACGGTCGTGGCCCAAAGACCTAGTGGTCCGGAAACACCTCCTATCGCAGGTGAGAAGGCCGTGGGAAGACTCGGCGACGATGCCACATTGAGAGCGTACAGAGTGTAGTTGTAGTCGTAGGCGGTCAAAGGCACGTTGTCCGAGAATGTGATATTCTTCGCGAAAGTGAATGTTATCGCCTGCCCATTCACGATATTGGCTCGGCTGCTTGTCGAGGCGTTCTGGAAGTTGAACGCGCCTACGGGCGTAAGTCCGGTGAATGGCGCGACCTGGAGGCCAGGATCGACTTGCACACTTCCTGTCGGAGCTGTCGGATCAGTTCCGTTCAACATGTACGATATGTATGCGTTGGCTATGTTGAACTGGGTCGGCGGGGTGGCAAGCGGCGTATCGTATATCTCGGAATAGAGGTCGGCCTGCCATACCCAGTTGGGGTAGGCGATTGGGTTGAGTGCGCCGACATCAGGAATTCCATGGATGCCGAAGTTGATCGTCCCTCCAATTCCCGTCGTCTTATGGACGTTGAGGAATGTGTAGTATGTGCCACCTCCTGTGTTGGGACCTGTAGTGGGCACGCCTGCGAATCCCGTCCAGCCGTTAATGTAATCGGCGTAGAGGTAGTTCTGATAGAACGAGACTATGCTGGGAAGCTGCTGAGCAAAGATTAGGCCCACCGTCTTCGCAGCCGATTCCGCTTGAGTAATCGTGGGCGCATACAGCACTTGGTTACCGTAGTAGTCCATGGAACTGTTGACGAAGGCATTGAAGTTGTCGTTGTTCACTTCAGAGGATATCCATTCATACGCGCCTTGGAAGGTAAACGCTGAACTTGTGACCCACCCAAACGTGTACATGTTCCAATTGTCTGCTGCCAAGGCTGACGATGTCGTATTCAGCGCGGCAGGTGGACACTCGTCATAGCCAGCATGGGGGCCGCTCACGCAGTATCCTGCGTTGGTGATGATTTCCCCCTCTGAAGCGCCATATATTGTCCCTCCAGCTTCTTCATCAGAAATTCCTACTGAGTCTATCACTAGCCCAATTGACTTTGCAGAAGTCACGAGTAGGGTAGCAACACTTGACCTTAGCGGATCGTCATTCCTATAGTAGAAGAGCGGGTTGAATGACTTCGTCAAGGCGGAGTCTGTCCACCAAGTAATCCCACCGAGCTGACTTAAACTCAACTTTGAAATCTGGGCAGTCGATATGGCACTGCCGTTATATTCGGCATAGAGTCCGGACATCGAGAGTTGCACTGCGGCTTGGGTTAAGCTGTATGGTTCAGTTGGGACGCTTGTGTTGCAGACTGTCGGATATACTGCGCACGGCATCAGATACGGCGAGGCTGATCCCTCAGTCCCCATTAGGCTCACACTCTGGATCTGACCGTAGTTTGTGAGATACTGGATAGCCTCCCTGTAGTGTACGTTGCCGATTATTGGCTGCGCGTTGTTGAATGCGATGCCGTCGAAGGTGTAACCTAGTGTCGAGTTCTCCTGCACGTTCGGGTTGCTCTGGAGAGATGCGTACGAACCCGCGAGAAACGACCACTCGGCGACTTGAATTCCACCGGTCCCGAGCGTGGAGGACAGGGCACTGTCTGCAGCCAGCACGCTGAAGTCTATAGCATTGATACGTGGACCATGGGTGTCGACCTGCGACGGAGACAGGATAGTCCCGAGGGAGGCGTTGACGATTGACGCACTTGATGAAAGGGCAAGCAGAACCGTAACAGTCATGATAACGTACTTACTTCGCAGGTTCATACGGAGAGAATTTTGGAGAGTTGACTTATAAGCCTCAGACTGCCACTTTCCTTCTCAATTGCCACAAATTAGTTTACCTCTCAGTTGAGGTCGATGGGTATAGGCGTACGTATCGCAGAACCGACCTGGGACTTCCTTTGGAACGGAACTAATGTCCGGAGAACATTGTCTGCGATGAAAATAGGTCCCAAAAGCGCGGTAGCCGACCCACGTGCCCAAGGCAGACATGTTTATCCGTATGCGCAGAAGTGTGCCCGACACGCTTTGAAGGCTGTACGGGAAGACCGTTCTCTCGAAAGTACACTCGAGTGGGCTAAGGAAAGAATGAAAAACAAGGGGTTCGAAGTAAAGTCGCAGGTAGCTCTGTCGATCGATCCGAAGCTAGCCATCATGGGTTATGCCAGAAAGGAGGAGAAGTCACACAGGATAGTCATCTCAGAGTGGGCTCTGGACTCCGATATGTTGGGGGGGCTGATACTTCATGAGCTGGCGCACATCTACTTTACAGAGAGAGGGGCCCATTCTCATGACGGAGAACTCATAGAGGAAGTCCTCGGGAAACTCAGAGAGCGTGACGGTCTAAGGGCTAAAGAGACCGACTATCTTGTCGATGCCTACAACCACCTGCAAAACATATTGGTGGACGATATCGTCTTCGCGGTGATGGACGACAACGAGTTAGAGACTGCAAAGCGCTTTTTCGCCGAGTGGGTTTCTGAAAGACCTTCAGGCGATCCTGTGCTCGACGCTGCTTTGCTCACCAGGAACGCGTTCGCTGTGGCTTCACTCAAGAGGCGAAGGATCTATGATAGTAGCAGCGAAATGTATTACAGAAACAAGGGGTTCGTCTCTTCAATGGGCAAGTCGGCGGAGGGAGACTTCGATTGGTTGGAGGAGTTCTTGGAGTCGTCAAGATCTGAATGGGACAGAAGCCAACTCCTGACAGCGATCGACGCTTACTTCGAGAAGATACTCGAGATGATGCGATCGTCTGCTCGGCTAGACGACCTGAGGTAGCCTCCTTGAAAGTCAAAGTCTTCTCGAGGCTCTCCAAAGGGAAGGTCTTGGTCCTCGCTGCCTTTGCCGGCGCTCTAGCTTTCGGCGGATATCTTGGCTACCTTGCTTGGGTAAACGACAGTTTCCCTTCGCAACAAAAGCCTTTCGGCGACTACGCACAAGTGTCTTCAGTTCAGTTCAATGGAACAGAATACGCTGTGACAGTGACCTGGCTCTCCGGCGATTATCTGCCCCTGTACGTACAGATAACATCGAGCGTATCCGACGCGGCGAATTCCCCAGTCTGTAGTTTAAGCATGAACTCCGTAACTGCGGGGCAATCCATCTTCATGCCGTTCGGGTTCGACGGCCCTTCCGCTGCACCAACAAGCGTCACAATTTCAATTGCCGTGCAGCCGAACAGCGGGAGCGACTTTACCATACAGCAGCAAATACGGAACTTCACTTCCTTCACTGGAGATATAACGCCAACCCAATTTGCGTGTACCGAGCCGTCCTCCGTGATGTAGCTGGCCCCCTTCGTGGAACTACTGTGACCCTGCCTGGTCCCTACCAAAGTAAAGCAGGGGCATCGCCAGACTACGGGGTCCTACTTCCTGCTAGGCATGGGATGCCAATTCTCCGGGAGTAATCAGGTTCCAGTTATTGGTTGAATAGGTAGTGGTTTTCCGCCTTCTCCAGCGGAACACCCGCAGCCTTGAACGTGACCCCCTCTCCTAAGGGTTCCTCTGTACAGGCCATCTTCCAGCTTCCTGTGGTTCTTGGCTTCCCACTCCTCGATGGGCATCCCGTACTTTTGTTGGATCCTATCTCTGTACCATTCTGGAATCACGTTGAAACTGCAGAATGGAATAATCCTCAGATCGGGCGTCAAATAGTGAATGTCGCATCTCTGGAGCCTCTCTTCGTCCTGGTTGTACTTGTCCTGGAAGTGCATCATTCCGATGAACAAGCTCTTAAGGTGGAACTGACCAATTGACGAATAGTCGTGCTTGACAAGCGCGTCTGTGAGGAGCTTGGCGAAGCTCAGGCTCTTGGGCTGCTTCTCCTTATTGACGAATGACGAAACCCTGGTAAGCACTTTCGCAGCAACAATGTACCTGTTTGCGCCCGAGTAGATCTCCTCGGATTTTTCCTCGAGGTATTCGATGAGCCCGGGGATGTCCACGAACTCTGGGAGGGGAACGAGTCTCTTCTTATCTGGATCGTTGAAGACGTATGTCCCTGCGCCGCAGGCGAAGTGTATGGACAACTCGTACTGCTCCTTCTTCGTGAAAGCCTCGATGAAGCCTGTCACCGGAGAGCACGAGGGGACCGGGAACCATCCATCCTTGGAGATTTCACCGTTCGTCTGTTCCTCTATCCTCTCTATGCAGTCTGGGATTGTAATGCGATACTTCGCCCTCTCCGTCTTGGTGAGCCTCCCTGTCAGCGAGACAGGCTGGAAGTTTACGGCGTGGACGGTATCGATGTTGCGCTGACCGAAGCGGATGATGCCCCCGAGCTCGTGGTCGTTGATTGACTTGATGACCGTCGGGACGAGCACCACGCCAACTCCCTGCCTTCTACAGGCTTCGATTGCGTAGGGAGCTTCCCAGTGATTCTTCGGGTTAGTCTTTGGCGTGACACCGTCAAAGCTCATGTAGAGATTGGAAACGCCCGCGTCTTTCAGTCTCTTTGCCATGCTTGGGTCGAGGGCAAGGTTGATTCCGTTCGTGTTGAGCTGAATGTGGTCAACTCCCTCTTCTTTGAGTATCTTGATTATGGTGGGAAGGTCCTCTCTAAGCGTCGGTTCGCCTCCTGTAATTTGGACCGAGTTTCCGGCGACGGGTCTTTCTGACTTCAGCGAGCGGCCCATTTCTCTGATCTGATCTAGCGTTGGCTCGTAAACGTAAGCTCCCTCGAGCCCCTTCTTGACGTAGAAGAAGCAATACCAGCATGTCAGGTCACATCTGTTGGTAATGATGATGTTTGAGAGGCCCGTGTGCGAAAGATGGTTGGAACAGAGCCCGCAGTTAGCAGGACAGGAACAGACGTCGAGTGGAACATTCGCAGCATGGGTCCCCTTCCCATCCTTCCAATATCGCGAGAACTTGCTGTACATTTCATACGAACCGAAGTAAAGTTCCTCCGTTTCTCCGTGTTCTGGGCAGGTCTTTGTCATCCAGACCTTGCTCTCCCGCTCGAAAACTATTGCTGGAAGGATGCGGTTGCAGTCAGGACAAATTGACTGCGTTTGCCGGATAAAGTTCCCCTTCGAATTCTCCTTCTTTAGCTCCAGACTGACGTCTGCAACTTGGGTCAACCTAAAAAGACTCCTTGGAGGGCGCTTCTCCTGGTCAGGATATAAGCGTTTTAACTTCTCAGAGGGTGAGAAGTTAAAGTACCAGAGGGAACGGGGTTGTTTCGAATTGGTTTGCGAGCTTGATTCAGAGCCGGGTGCACCGCTTCCCGTTGCACTAACCCCGGAAGACACGTGTCCTGGGATTGTGATGTTCCGTTGAGCATCAGCGAGAGGGCCGGCGAAGCCCTCGTCGAGCTTGGCCTGACAGGGAGCGAAGTCAAGGCATACGTGGCACTGTTGAAGGGCGGATCGATGACTGCGAGCGACGTGAGCAGGGAAGCAAGAATCCCATACTCGAAAGTGTATGATGCTCTCGAGTCTTTGCATCGGCAGGGGTGGGCTGAAGCCCAGAAAAGCAGACCTATAGTGTACACCGCAAAGCCCCCGGACACGGCCTTGGAGGAGCTGAGGTCGCGGCAAGAGACAGAAAGAAGAGAGAGGGAGCAAGTCGCACTCGAGGAATTGATGAACATCTACGTCAGCCGAGGAGAACAGGAGAAGCCGGACATCTGGATAATGCGAGGGACGAACGAAATCCTGTCGAGGGTCAAGAACCTTCTCCTAAACTGCAGAAGCGAGCTCCTGATAGGGCTACCGTCGCAGCTTCTCCCTCTTTCGTCCAGTGTTGAACCGCTACTTGCGGCTCTCAAGGAGAAGGGCGTGAAGAGCCATTTGCTCACCTCGCCGGATCTCGCAGGAGAAGACGCACAAAGGATCTCTAGGTTAGCGGAGGTAAGGACGCGAAAAACGATGTACGGCGGAGGCCTTATTTCAGACTCAAGGGAAGTCGTCCTGCTCTTGGGTGGGGCAGACCAGGGGAGTCTGCCGCTTGCCATTTGGGCGTCTCATCATGGGCTCGCAAGCTTTGCCAAAGACTACTTTGAGTTCCTATGGGACTCACCAGGGACGACGAAGCTTTGAAGAGGGACGAAGGAGGTGAAACCCGAATAGGCCCTAGAGACGGAAAAGACGTGGCCGAGAGACTCAAAGAAGAGACCGGGCTGTCGACTGAAGAGGTGACTTATTATCTCAGGCTAATCAAAGAAGGCTCTGCAAAAGCGTCAAGCGACACAAGGGCCTATGAGGGACTTAATCTCAGGGGCATGGTGATTTTGTCCGGCGATGGGAAACGAGTCATTCCCACTCATCCGAGGCTCGGCCTTGCCAACCAGTATCGGACGTGGAGAGAGAACATGATCAGGGAGATGAACGAGAGGCGGATGAGAATTGACAAGCTTATTCTAGAGCTAATCCCTATGTGGGAGGCCGCAACGGAGAAAAGGGTGCACGAAACGGGCGACAAGGAACCTTGAGCGAGTGCCCTCACGAGATCGTATTCGTGGGAATGGTCAACATCAACAGGGACAACTATCTGCAGGGAGTGGTGGATGTCTGGAGATGTAGGAAGTGCAAGAGACTCTTTTGCGACGATAAGAGGTACGGCGAACCCCTGAAGCCTGAGGTCGGATTCGTGTCAATCCCGGACGACGAGAAGTGGGGGATCCTGACGTGCACTACAGCGAAGCAAGTCTCAATGAATAGTTTGGGTGTCAAGCCTGGAAAGAAAATCCAGCATGCTTGCAAGGGCGGTGTGGATTATGAATTTGCAGTGGGTGCAGACTACTCGCTTTCCCCGGACGTGGGACAACCCATTCACAGGTTGTACTTAGTTGAAGACCACATCAACAGCAACATTGAAGCGGGTTACTACAAACTCACCTTGCGGTAATCATGTCGGCGCTCAATGTTACTGCTGCCGGAGTTGGGGTGTTAGCTGGTCTGCTGGGACTGGGCATCGGATCATTCGGATTTTCGCCTGCCCATGGATCATGGGTCTGGGTGGTAGCGGTTGTGTCGGTCGTCTTGGTAGTCGAATCTTCGGTGGCGCTTGTAGGACCGAGACTGGCGTTCTATATTCAAGCCGTTCTGGCAGCCCTGCTTGTTGCGACGGAGTGGGGAGCATCGGACGGCGTGTCTCCAGCCCTGCTACTTGTTGT
>Ga0187772_10001890_pt1 | contig 10181 bp, 7 predicted proteins | sample 0116_SJ02_MP15_2_FD_133137 | JGI IMG/M metagenome (GOLD analysis project Ga0187772, IMG submission 133137) | Tropical peat soil microbial communities from peatlands in Department of Meta, Colombia - 0116_SJ02_MP15_20_MG | ecosystem: Environmental > Terrestrial > Soil > Wetlands > Peat | place... | reverse complement strand
TCGCGTTCCTGATCGCTCTTAGTTAGGAACTGCTCGGCAGCCGTCAGAACGGACTCTCGATCCGACTTCACTTTGATTTGCGCCACCGCCTCCACCGTCACCGCCACGCCTTGTTTGGTGTAGAGATCCTGTTGCGGCGCTACGTCGAACGACATCAACTCCAGCGACAGATCCTTGCAAATCTGCACCATGGGAAGCACCAGCGTGCCGTGCCCTTGCACCACGCGCGTCCCGCCCAGGCCATACACGATGAGTGCCTCGTGCGGCCCCGCTTTGCGATATAGCCTGGCCATTCCGCTCATCAGGAACAGAAGGACCATCACTCCCAGCCCGGCGAAAATCCAAATCTCTACCATCCGTGACATCTCTGGCATAACGCCTCCTCCTACAAATGCGGTTCACTTCGTTTTCGGGTGGCGCAGCGGTTCACCGCTGCGATAGCCCGCTTGTTTTTCGGTGCTGGCTTTAGCCACTGAGGGCTGCCACAGCATTCCCGGAGGCCCTCTTATTCCTCCCCCGACATCTCACTCCACAACCTCACGTAAGCAATTCCCTTGTCGTAGTGCGTGACCACTACTTCTGTCCCTTTGCCAATAGCAGCACCATCGTCGCTGCGCGCGCCACACACCCGCCGCGTTCCCATTTGCGTGTAAACAATCTCGCCCGTCCCGCCTGCGCGGATGGAACTCGAAACCCGCCCCAGCACGCCCACCATTTCGTAGTCCGCCGGATCCATGTTCTCGTCCTCTGAAATCAGCACTCGGCTCAAGAACACGAACACGATCACCGCGGCCACCAGCCCGCTCACGACAGAAGCCAGCAATCCAAACCCAACCCACAGACCGGAGTAGCGCGTCAGCAAATATCCCGTGCCGCCAAACCAGGCCAGGAACGCCGTAAGCGTGACGAAGTTGAACGGCGAAACCCCTCCATCCGGCTGGGAGTGTGCGCCCGTTGTCGCCGTACGCGCGCCTCCTGCGACCGGCCCATGCGCCGAGGGACCTCCGGCCGATGGCAGATGTGCTCCGCCAACCTGCCCATGAAAATGCGGCAGATGCAGCCGGCCCGTGCGCGCCCCGCCAAACAGGAAGGAAAGGAAACTGAAGCAGAAGCCGACGGCGAAACAGACCAAGTAAAAGTCTGCCCAGGTCACGGAGTAATTCATCGGATTCTCCTCTCTTCTGCACTCGAGCCACGGCCGTGATTGCGGCGAGAAACACTCTCGCGGCCATGCGTCTCGCGCAGACGATTTTCCCGAAGACGGCTGCCGCTCGCCACCAAATCCGGCCGCAACGCTTCCAGCAGCCGCTCGGCCAACCCCGGCGTGTCCAAAATCGCGCCTAACAACAGCAGGCAGCGCCTCGTATCTTTTTCGCGCGCAGCCTTGATCAACACCTCGCTCGCTTCCGGATCGCCGACGAACCGTTCCGAACCTTGCAGCAGCCACATATCAAGCTGCCCTTCCGTCGTCCGCAGATCCGAGGTCAGCTCGGTGTGATAACCCTCCGGGTCATCCACCAGAAAGCCGGGATGCACCTTGAAGAACTTCGCCAGCAGCGCGCGCGACGACTGCGTCATGTGCGGGCGGCTTCCGTTTTCGATCTGCGACAAATACGACTGGCTGATGCTCTGGCGCAACTCGTGGCGGATGGCCTTCACCAGCTCCTGCTGGGTCATGGGACGCCCCAGGCCGCGCAACGAGCCTTCCACCTCGCGCAGGTAGCGGATTTTCTCTCCCAGTTTCATATTTCAGATCGAGATATTTATATTGCAATATGCGATGCTTGTCAAGACGTAAATGCGGCGTGTTTTGAAGGGCTTGCAGCGATCGCATGCGAGCACAATATCAGGTTCGATTCCAGGCGACGTGAAGTAGAAACCTTAGAGTCTCTCTGGCGCGACTAGATGCCAGCTTCGATGCGCGAACGCGGATCGAGATAGTCGCGCAGCGCGTCGCCGATGAAATTGAACGACAGCACCGCCAGCATCACGGCGAGTGCAGGGAAGAGCACCAGATGCGGCGCATCGAATAGGTGCGCACGTCCATCGTTGAGCATAGTGCCCCAACTGGCCGTCGGCGGCGGCACGCCGAGTCCTAAGAAACTCATCGTAGCTTCGGCGAGAATGGCGCCTGCCATGCCGATTGCCGCCTGCACGATCACCGGCTGAATAATGTTGGGCAGAATGTGGCGGACGATGATGCGCAAATCACTCGCGCCAAGGGCGCGCGCGGCTTCGACGAATTCGCGCTCGCGCGCGGCGAGCACCTGTCCACGGACGAGACGCGCGTAGCCCACCCAGCCTCCAAGCGAGAGCGCGAGAACAAGATTGAAGATGCCAGGTCCGCGGAAGGCGACGAAGGCAATGGCCAAAAGAATTCCTGGAAACGACATGAATGCGTTCATCAGGATGACGTTGACAAAGCGGTCGATGCCTCCTCCGTAATAGCCGGCAATGGAGCCGATGATGAGGCCGAGCGCGAGCGACGTGGCGACCACGCAGCTTCCTACCAGCATCGAGATGCGCGCGCCGTAGATGATGCGCGAGAGAATGTCGCGCCCGAGTTCGTCGGTACCGAACCAGTGGGCGTGAGAGGGAGTGTCGAGGCGCGCGGGCAGATTGATCGCGGCAGGATCTTGCGGCGCGATCCAGGGAGCGAAGAGCGCGAAGATGATGAAGACGATGACCAGCACCACACCTGTGGCCGCCAGCGGGTTATGGCGGGCGGTACGGCGGAACGAGATGGCGGCGGAGGACATGGCCAATTGGTATGGCCAATCTTAGATGCAGCGCCATAGTCGGTGCAAAGTCGTGCTGACATGCCCTTGCAAATCGCGGGCTTGGGATCAGTCCGCGGCGATGGTGTGGTTCGCGGCGTCGTCTTGCTGGGGACGGCGGGGAGCGCGGTTCGAGGGCAGGCCGGCGTCGCGGATTTTGTAGAGCAGCGCGCGGTAACTGATGTTTAGAGCGCGGGCTGCGGTCTTGCGGTTCCAGTGATGATGCTGCAGAACTTTGAGGATGATTTTGCGCTCCAGCTCGCGAATGGCGTGGCGAGTGATTTTTTTCAGCGAGATCGGCCCTTCCACGGAAATGTCGGCGCTGAAGAGATCCGGTTCATGCGGGTGCAGATCGCCGGCGACGGATTCTTCGGTTCCGAGAATCACGTAGCGCTTCATCAGATTTTCCAACTCGCGGACGTTTCCCGGCCAATGGTATTTCTTCAGCGAGTTCATCAGCTCAGCTGAGGGCGGAACCGCGCGCGCGTTGAATTTCCGGTTGTAGTACTCCAGGAAGTAGCCGATCAGTTGCGGAATGTCGGAAGCGCGCTCGCGCAGCGGCGGCATGTACAGGTTGACCACATTGATGCGGTAAAACAGGTCGGCGCGGAAGCTGCCGGCGGCGATTTCCTCTTCCAGTTTTCGATTGGTGGCGCAGACCACACGAACTTCCACTTTCTTGTCTTCCTGGGCGCCGATGCGGCAGAACTGGCCGTCCTGCAGAAGCTGCAAGAGCTTTGACTGCAGGGCCATGTCGAGTTCGGAGATTTCATCGAGAAACAGCGTGCCGCGGTGCGCCATCTCGACGCGTCCGGGCTTGGTGCCGTAGGCGCCGGTGAAGGCTCCTTTTTCGTAGCCGAAGAGTTCGCTTTCGAGCAGCGTGCCGGGAATCGCCGGGCAATTCACCTTTACCCATGGTCCGCTCTTCCAGGGCGATGCCGCATGGATCATGCGCGCGATAATGTCTTTGCCCGTGCCACTCTCTCCGTGGATGAGAACGGGAACATTGGCCCCGGCTATTTTGGCCAGCCGTTCGGCCAGAGTCCGCATGGCGTCCGTCCCGCCAAAGACGACTGATTCGGGAGGCATCTCGCCGAGAGGCTGGATCAACGCGCTGACTGGATTTGATGTACTCATAAGTGTTCCTGGCTAAGCAGCACAGGCTTATGGTCTGTTGTGCATCTGGAGAACCAAAACACGGGGGGAACGAAACCTATACTAGCAGGTTAGTCTATCTGATTGATGAAAAGCAACTTACTAAAGATTCGGTGGGATGATGGCGGGTAATCGATGGGGTTGGGAAGGGATCGCGGAGCAAACTGCGGCATGGGAAAAGATTTTCACACGGAAGAAGTGAGTTTCCGTCGAGGTCTGGCAGGAGTATGGTTGACCAGCGGCTTGGAGAACTTCAAACCGACCAGGTTATACCCCTCGCCCCGCTGCATGCGCAGCACCTTGGCGCGCAGATTCCGGATAACGCTGGGTAACTCAGCCATCGCAGCCAACGGGGCGCTGGGGATCTCCAGCCCAACCTGCGCTACGGAAGGGATTGAGCGGCGCACCGCGACCAGCATGCCGCCGGCGGAGACGTTGAGGGCGGTGGCAAACTCCAGGAATTCCTGCTCAGCCTCAGTCTGGCTCCTGACAAAGACCGGGATGGCCAAAGGCAACCGCGGCCACCGCCGACGTTCAACCTTTGGAGCCGCTTCGTTCACACACACCCCTTCCCAGTACTTTAACCGAACATTTCAAGCATCTTAGGGGCCAAAGCCTAAATCAACGGGCAAAACCGGGAGGAACGGGGAAAGAACCCAAACATACAATGTCAACTCCCGGTGTCGGGCGGGTTTAAAGCCGTCAGAGCGCGGACTTTTCATCGCTTTAAGCTCGGCCGGGGCTCCGCCGGGCGCGCCGGGCGAAGGCAACCTTAACCCCCCGGAAAAGTGCAAGGTTTTGCTACACTTGGGTAATCAGCTTGCATTTTTCGTTGACACGGAAAAGCGCCCTGGCTTACGATTTTCTTACAGCATTCTTCTCTGAACCAGTCGAGTGCGTCCCCCCTCTGTGCTAGACCGTCGCGCCCCTTATGGCCACCGTGCAAAAGAATGTGTGTGTTTCCGAGCCTGGTGAAGGAAAGACGGGTACACAAGCGTCTCCCGTTTCGGGAGAAGCCTTGCCCGATCCGGCGGATTTGCAGCAGGCGTACTCCGAGCTTCAGCAGCGGTTCCAGCGCACCACCAACGCGCTTGGTTCCGCGGCGCACGATTTGAAAACACCGCTGGCCATTCTGAACGGCTACGTGGAATTGCTGCAGAGCGAGAAACTGGGACCGTTGAATCCGCGCCAGCGCGAAGTGTTGAGCGACATGCGCTCCAGCGGCAAGCGCTTGCAGCAGTTTATTCAGGACTTCCTCACCTACAGCGCGCTGGAAACCGGCAGCCTGAAAATCCAGTTCGAGGCGGGCAACATCAACCACTGCCTGTCGGATGTGTGCCGCTTGTGGTCGACGCGCTTTCAGGAAAAGGGATTGGCGCTTTACTTCCTGCCCAACGAAAAGCTGCCGGTGTTTCCCTTCGATTCTCCCAAGCTGGAGCGTGTGATCTCGAATCTGCTGGAGAACTCTTTCAAATTCATTCCGCAAGGCGGAACGGTTTGGTTGCACGCCGAGCCCTACATGTGGGAGCGGCGCGCCGCGGCGCAGCCGGCTTCGGCGGGGGAGAGGCGCCGGCAGGATACCGCCCAGCCCAATTCCGTGAAGGTCAGCGTGTCGGATACCGGTCCAGGCATCCCCGCGGAGTTTCATCAGGAAGTGTTCGATGACTTCTTCCGCCTGCCGGGCACCGAAAATCAGGAAGGCATGGGGTTAGGCCTGGCCATTGTGCGCCGGCTGGTGCAAGGCATGGGCGGAAAAGTTTGGCTGGAAAGCGATCCTGGCGCAGGCTGCAAATTCTCATTTCTCATTCCCTTCAAACCCGCATCGAATCCCGCTGGCAAAGGAAAGAATCGATGAAGGAAACCGCCAAGATTCTTCTGGTGGATGACGAACCGGCCATGCTCCGCTATATCCGCACGCTGCTCGAAGTCGACGACTACAAGGTGGAAACGGCGTCGACCGGGGAAGAAGCTCTGCAACGCGTGGACAAAGGGATGGAGCCGGACCTGGTTCTGCTCGATGTGCTCATGCCGGGAATCGACGGGCTGGAGACGCTGGAGCAACTTCGCCAGAAGCGGCCCGGGGTCAAGGTCGTAATGCTTTCCTGCGTGAACGATACCAAAAAAGTCGTGCAGGCGATGCGCCTGGGCGCTCACGACTACCTGACCAAACCATTTCAGAAAGCGGAACTCGATACGGTGATCGACCAGTGCTTGGGTGATGGCAAAGTGCTGGCCGGCGGGGAAGCAGAAGACGTTGGCGATGACGTATTCTTTATTGCGGCCAGCCCTTCGATGCGGAAGATCCGTTCGCAAGCCGCGCTAGTTGCCAGGGTGGATATTCCCGTACTGCTGCTGGGTGAGAGCGGCACCGGCAAGGAAGTGCTGGCGCGCTTGATTCACAAGCTCTCCACCCGCGCGCACCGCACGTTCCTGAAGGTAAATTGCGCGGCCGTCCCGGCCGATCTGCTGGAGAGCGAACTATTCGGTTACGAACCGGGTGCCTTTACCGGAGCAACGCACGCCAAGCCGGGCAAGTTCGAACTGTGCAACAAAGGTACGATCCTGCTCGACGAAATCGGCGAGATGCCGCCGCAATTGCAGGCCAAGCTGCTGCATGTGTTGCAGGACCAGAGTTTTTCGCGGCTGGGCAGCCGCAGTGTCATCAAGGTGGACGTGCGTATTCTGGCGGCCACCAACATTGACATTCCGCAGGCTCTGGCTGCCAAGCGCCTGCGCGAAGATCTTTACTACCGTCTCAATGCATTCACGCTGCAATTACCGCCTCTGCGCGAACGCAAGGAAGAAATTCCCGTTCTGCTGAAGCATTTTATGACGCGCATGGCCGAGCGCTATGCGCGCCCGCCCCTTCCGCTTTCTCCTCAACTGCTCGAGGCCTGCCAGGCACATTCCTGGCCGGGCAACTTGCGGGAGCTGAACAATTTTCTGAAGCGCTACTTGATTCTGGGTGACGAGAATCTGGCGGCGGCCGAGTTGCAGCCCCGCCACGACGGCAACGGGGGCGCCGCCCGCGGAGACGCCGGTGCGAAGAGCGGAGAAGCCGGCGGAGGATTGAAATCGCTGGCCCGCAGCGCCAAGGACGAAGCCGAAGGTGAAGCCATCCGGCAAGCGCTGGAGCAGACCAACTGGAATCGCAAACGCGCGGCGGAACTTCTGCAAATCAGCTATAAAGCTCTGCTCTACAAGATCCGGCAATACGGCATCGCCGAAGCTAAAAGCCACCACAAGCTTTCCGCCGGCGCCTAGAGGTGAGGCGGCCTCCGGCTTCCGGCCTCTCGCAAACCAACAGCCAGCCATTAGCAATTCGCCAACGAACTAGCTTCGCGGGGCCAAACGGCCGGTGCTAGTTGCGAATTGCGAACTGCTGGTTTGCCAGAGCCGGAAGCCCGAAGCCTGTTCTTACGGCGTCACCGTCAACACGAACGGCACACCCTTCCTGATCGCGCCCGAAGTTGCCGTAACCGTGAGTGGGTAAACGCCCGAGGGCGTTCCGCTCACCGGTATCGGCGTTGTGCCCGTCCCGCACGAGGGCTGGAGCAGAACTAGCGCGAAGAACACCGAAAGCATCAGCAGACCCAGCAATCGTCCCTTCTTCTTCCAGCCGCGGCGGCGGTTGCCGCCCGAAATCAACCCCAATAGAGACATCCCAGGAACCATCAGCCAGAGCGCGTAAACCGGGCGCCGCCATCCCGAGGAAGCGACTGTCGAGACGGACTGCGCGGTCGTGCTCACGTTCAGCGTGGTCGACTGCGGGCCGGTCGCCAAATTGACTGTGCTGTTGGTAAAGTTGCACGCCGCGCCTGAGGGAAGAGCGCTGCAACTGAGCGAGACATTAGCCCCAAAAACTCCATTCGTGGGATCCACCTGCACGCCAAATTGAGCGATCTGGCCGGCGACCACGGGCTGAGCGGAGGGGTTAATGAAAACGGTATAACTGCCAGCCGTGAACGTAGCAGTTTGCGTGTTGTTGGTGTTCGTATTGTTATTGGCCGAGACCGTCGCATACACCGAATAACTGCCAAAGCTGTTCGGCGTCACGATGAAGTCGACGATCGACGAAGCGCCAGATTGCAGGGTTTGGATCTGGCAACTCACTATGTTCTGAACCGGCGGACTGCAGGTCCCTGCCGTCGCGGTCCCGCTGATGAAGGTCGCTCCGTTGGTGACCGTGCCGGTTACCGTGACATAGGTTGCCGGGTCGGGCCCCTCGTTGGCAACGGTGAAGGTTGTCGTAACCTGGTTGCCGGCGCTCACCGTTCCGAGCGGGGAGATGATCGGGGGTACGCAGGTGATGCACAAGTCCGTCGCCGTGCCCAACTTGGCGACGAACGCATTGCGGGATCCATTCAGCGTGCTCTGCAAGGGATTGAAGGTGCGCAGGTTCGCGCTCGAGGTAGTGTCGCCGACAAGATAGCTGTTCAAGCTGGGATCGGTCGCGATACCCGTGCCGCGATCTACGCCGTTGCCGCCAAAATAAGTTACGTAAGAGCCCACGCCGGTCTGGCCCGTCGTAGTCGTGGTATCGATTTGGGCAAAGAAAGCGTTTTGCGTGCCGTTCAGCGTGCCCTGGATGGGGACTGCGGGCGGGGGAGGCGCGATCGGGAAGTTGGTTGAACTGGTCGCTCCGGTAACGACTGCATCGCCGAGCGTGGTGTTTGACGCATCCAACACCGCGATCGCCAGCCCGCTATCGTTGCCCGCTCCGCCCAGGTACGAGAAATAAGTGAGAGGCACGAAATTTGGAGTTCCCGATGTGCTCACCGTGGGATTGCCCATCCGCGCGATAAAGGCGTCGGTATTCGATGACGTAGCGGGGCAATTGGCCGTCGACGTCACCACCACCCCCGGATTATTCAGGCAATCCTGAAAGGCTGCGGAACCGATCGGCAAAACGAAATCGGGGGAGTTTGTCGAGCCCGTCAGGTAAATATTGGCCGCGCCGAAATCAATCGCAATCGCGGTAGCAGAATCAGCAGCGGAACCCCCGAGGTAAGTCGAGAATAGCAACTGCTGGGCGCCCGTCAGAGCCGCATTGGGATTCAGCTTGGCCATGAAGGCGTCGGTCGGGTAGGGCGTAGTAGACGGGGGCGTACACGTGTAGGGATTGCTGATAACGATTGGCGGAGGCGTATCCAGGCACGGCTGGTAGGCATTGAGTATGGGGAAGTCGGACGACGAGCCGTTGCCGTACGAACCTGAGCCGCTATTGTAGAAATTCGTTGTGCCGTCGAAATAAACATTGCCGGTTGGGTCGACTGCAATGCCGCCACCCACGGCAACGGCATTGGCCGGCGAACTCCCGCCAAAGTAGGTCGAGTACGCGATGCCGGCCGGACCCGGAATATTCGTATCCACCTTGGTGACGAAGAACGAGATCGTCGAGGGCGGCGTGATTGTGCCCTGGAACGGCACTAGAGGCGGCTGAGTTGCGGGAAAGGCGTCCGTCGTCGGCTCGTTGTTGGAAGTTGTGGTGCCGGTGATGTAGATATCCTGGTTGAGGTCGATCGCTACCGCGCTGGCCTGGTCGTTGCCGTTGCCGGAGAAATAGGAAGAATAAGTCAGGCCGGAACCCAGCGAATTAAGCACGCTGGCGAATATCGATGTGCAGGTGATGGAAGCGCATTGCGCGCCCTTCGCCTCGGGCGCGGATTGATAGAAATTGCCCACGGTAGGGAAGTCCGTGGAAGTGGTGTTGCCGACGAGGTATGCATTGCCGCCGCTATCCAGGGCGAGCCCGGCGCTGGTGTCGGCCCCGGTGCCGCCGATGAAAGTTTCATATAGCACTGTAGGCGGCTGCGAAGGATTAATCTCGGCCACGAAGATGTGGCTTGGGCTAGAGGTCGTGAGCGACAAAGGACCGATTAAGGTCTGCGGCGGACTGCCCACGGACGGACCATTAGGAAACGAGCTTGCCGGCGAACCCTGCGTCGTACCGGCGATGTAGATGTTGCCATTGCCGTTGACCGCGACCGAAGGTGAAGTCTCGGTACCGCTGCCGCCGAAGTAACTGGAAAAATCGAGCACCGGGTCGATAATCAATTCGTGGCCGCGGTCGTATGAGCCGATTTCGAAACCGACGCGGTTGGCGGCGCGCAGAACAAAGCGTCCTGCCACCGGCTGCTGCCGGTCTCCCTCGCGCTGGTAAATGTGCGGCGCTTGCAGGCGCAAGCCGCCTTCATCTTTGCCGGTGAGAATCAGGTCGCCGCCGCTCAGTTCCAGTTTAGTTGCGCC
>Ga0187772_10001889_pt1 | contig 10182 bp, 10 predicted proteins | sample 0116_SJ02_MP15_2_FD_133137 | JGI IMG/M metagenome (GOLD analysis project Ga0187772, IMG submission 133137) | Tropical peat soil microbial communities from peatlands in Department of Meta, Colombia - 0116_SJ02_MP15_20_MG | ecosystem: Environmental > Terrestrial > Soil > Wetlands > Peat | place... | reverse complement strand
GCTGGATGGCGACGGCGAGCCCGCGCCTGAAGGCGTGCTCGATGCCGCGATCACGAGCCTGATCGCGCTGCACGACATCAAGGGCAAGAGCGCGTTGCGCAACAGCCGCGCCGGTTCGATCTATATCGTCAAGCCGAAGATGCACGGACCGGACGAGGTCAAATTCGCCGACGATCTGTTCGCGACAATCGAAGACTTGCTCGGCCTCGCCCGCAACACCATCAAGCTCGGGCTGATGGACGAGGAGCGGCGGACGACGGTCAACCTCAAGGAATGCGTCCGCACAGTGAAATCGCGGGTGTTCTTCATCAACACCGGCTTTCTCGATCGCACCGGCGACGAAATTCACACCGCCATGGAAGCGGGCCCGATGGTGCGCAAGGCCGACATGCGCGCGCAGCCGTGGCTCAAGGCCTACGAGGACTGGAACGTCGATATCGGGCTTGCCTGCGGGCTGCCCGGTCATGCCCAGATCGGCAAAGGCATGTGGACCATGGCCGACCTGATGGCGCCGATGCTGGAGCAGAAAATCGCCCAGCCGCAGGCCGGTGCCAACACCGCCTGGGTGCCGTCGCCGACCGCGGCGACGTTGCATGCCACGCACTATCATAAGGTCAACGTGTTCAAGCGGCAGCGCGAGCTTGCCTTGCGCCCGCGCGCGAGCCTCGACGCCATCCTCACCAGTCCGGTGGCGCGCGGCGTCAACTGGTCGCCGGACGAGGTGCAGCAAGAGCTCGACAACAACGCGCAGGGCATTCTCGGCTACGTCGTGCGCTGGGTCGAGCAAGGCATCGGCTGCTCCAAGGTTCCCGACATCAACAACGTGGCGCTGATGGAAGATCGCGCAACGTTACGTATTTCGAGTCAGCATATCGCTAACTGGCTGCGCCACGGCATCACAACCGAACGCCAGGTAATGGAGACGCTCAAGCGCATGGCGGCGGTGGTCGACAAGCAGAACGCCGGCGACCCGCATTATGCGCCGATGGCGCCGGACTTCGACAAGTCGGTCGCTTTCGCCGCGGCTTGCGATCTCGTGTTCAAAGGCACCGTGCAGCCGAACGGCTATACCGAGCCGATCCTGCATGCGCGCCGGGTGGAGTTTAAGCGCAGGAAAGGCCTGCAATAGCGCTGGAAACGGCCGCCAAGTCGGGCGCTTGCCGCCGCCATGGGCGGCTTGTATAAGCGCCGCCTTATGTCGGAGTGTAGCGCAGTCTGGTAGCGCACCTCGTTCGGGACGAGGGGGTCGCAGGTTCAAATCCTGCCACTCCGACCATTTACAAGCCGCGCGCTAGGGGCGTGTGTGTCCGTTTCTCCCCCGCAAGCAGCCGCTCTCATTGCCTCTTCGCGAATATGGCGTCGAGCGAGAAGCGCCCGGCGCCGACCACAAGCAGGAACAGCGATCCGCTCATGATCGCCAGATTTTTGGTGAATCGGATAAATTGCGCCCCTTTGTGCGTCTCCCAGGTAGGTCCGGTATCGATGGGCGAACGCGGTGGCGACAAACACGAAAATAAATATGACGACCGCGACGTAGCGCGTCGCAAATCCGACAATCAACGCAACACCGACGGTGACTTCGAGCGCGCCGACCAAGTAGGGTATGACGCCCGGTATGGGAACGCCTAACAAATGAAAATAGGCCGTCGTGCCGACGACATTGATGAGCTTGCCCCAGCCGGCGGACCGAAACAGATAACTCATGAGGATCCGTCCGGCGAGCTGCAGCACGTCGGCCGAACTGGTGGCGAAGGTGTCGAGACCGGACAGCGCCGAGTAAGATGAGCGTGATGCCATAAATTTATTTCCCCATTGTTATTCTTTGGGCCGGCGGCAGCCGTCCTCTCACGATACAGGCACCGACCGCCGGCTGAAAGTCGCGGCCGAGGGCAACGGGCTCGATTTTTCGATGGCTGCGGTTATTAACAACGGCCTATGCAAAAGGAGGCACATCGTTGCAATATTGATCTAACAGGCAACTCCGGCGGCTCTCAAGGAGAGGCAATGGTCATCACCTTTTTTCGCCACGGCTCCAACATCTGGCTTGCGCTCGGGCTGGCGGCGCTGGTCGCCGGATTCATCGCAGGCGCCTGGCCGTTTTCGCTGTTCTGGGTCGTGATCGGGGCGCTCACCTTCTACGTCAGCGAATATGGATTCCACCGCTTCGGGTTCCACGCAGAGCCGTCGCGCTTTGCCTTCGTCCGCAAGTTACAGCACCGGCTGCATTACGATCACCACGCCGAGCCGAACCGGCTCGACCTGTTGTTCCTGCCGGTCTGGTTTCTGGTACCCAATCTGGCGATCACCGCGCTCGGCTTTGCGCTTATCTTCGGCTGGGCGACGGTCGCGTCGGCGATGTTCGGCGTGACTCTGGCGATTTTCCATTACGAGTGGGTGCATTACGTCGCTCACATTCCGTACCAGCCGCGCACGCGCATCGGGCGCTGGATAAAGCAGTATCACCTGCGCCACCACTTCATCAGCGAGAAATTCTGGTTCGGCGTGTCGAACCCGTCGATGGACTTCGTCGGGCGCACCTTCCGCGGCGCTCGCGACGTGGAGCGCAGCGGCACGACCCGCAAGCTATACGGCTAGTGCCGCGCGCGCCGGCGAACTAATCTCGTTGCGAGATGGCAGAGGACCGCGTGGCCGAAACCACGAGCGTCGTCATTGTCGGTGCCGGTCCCGCCGGGCTGGCGGCGGGAGCGTGCCTGCGCAAAGCCGGCGTCGATTTCATCATCCTGGAGCGGGCCGACCAGATCGCGCCGGCCTGGCGGCGGCATTATGAACGGCTGCACCTGCACACCGTCAAGCGCTTCTCTTCGCTACCCTTCCTGCCGTTTCCGAAAGACTATCCGCGCTATGTGCCGCGCCGGCAGATGGTGGATTATCTTGACTCCTATGCGCGAACATTCAACCTGCAGCCGCGCTTCGGTGAAACCGTGCGCTCCATCCGCAAGGACGGCAGTGACTGGCTCGTCGAGAACACGTCGTCATTGATCCGCGCCCTGTTCGTGGTCGTCGCTTCCGGTTACAACGCCGAGCCGGTGCAGCCGGTTTTTCCCGGCGCCGAGCGGTTCAAGGGCCACGTCATGCACGCGAAGGATTATGCCAACGGCAAGCCGTTCGCCGGTCAATCCGTGCTGGTGATCGGTATGGGCAACACCGGCGCGGAGATTGCCCTCGATCTGGTCGAACAGGGCGCGCATCCGACCATCTCGCTGCGCAACGGCGTACATATCGTTCCACGCGAACTGTTCGGCATTCCGATTCAGATGTTCTCCATCCTCTCCGGAATTCTGCCGCTCCGCGGCAATTCCCCGCTGCTGCTGCGCATTGTCGATCGCGCGCTGGGTGATCTCGCGCCCTATGGGATCCGGCGGCCACCCGGGCCGATCATGCAAAAGACCAGCGGGCGGGCGCGGATTCCGGTCATCGACGTCGGCGCGGTCAAGAAAATTCAGCAGCGCGCCATCAGGATCGCGCCCGGCATCAGCGAGATCACCGCCGACGGCGCCGTATTCGCCGATGACAGCAAAGCTCGGTTCGATGCGATCATCTTTGCGACCGGATACCGGGCGAATTATTCGAGCTTCCTTCCCGGATACGAAAGAGACGGCGCAATCGGCGATGTAGTGGTGAACGACTCAAGCCGTGAGTCGGGAGTCTATTTCGTCGGGCTGCGGAATTCCGCCACCGGGCTGTTGCGCGACATCGCCCGCGAGGCGGCGATGGTCGCCGACGATATTGCACAGCGCCGGCCACATGCGGCGCATCACTGATCGATCGGACGGCGCGAGGCGAACGGTTAGAGATACCGCGCCTGGATGTCCACGGTCGATTCCCGGCCGACGCGATCGAAGTTGGCCGCGATCCATGCATCGGCGCGTTCCCGGCCGATGTCGAACAGATACGTGAGGAACTTCCAGTCGGCGTTCATCTTGCTCGAGCCGGACAATTCCCTGATCACGTCTTCGGCTTCAATCAAGTGCATGAACATGCGCTTGCCGCCGCTCATCTTGCCTTCGTCGATCAACTGGGTGACGAACGCGATGGCACGCATCTCGCGCATGAGGGAAGAATTAAAGCTGATCTCCTGCATCCGGTTGAGGATCGAGCGCGAGTCGGTCGGAAATTCATCACGCACGGTCGGTGTCAGGTGAACCATGAGCACGTCGCACGATTTGCAGCCGTAGATCACCGGGAAGATCGCCGGGTTGCCCATGAAGCCGCCGTCCCAATAAATCTCGCCGTCGATTTCGGGGGCGCGCATTACGAACGGCAGGCAGGCCGATGCGAGCACGTGGTTGGCGGTGATTTCCTTTTTGTTGAAGATCTTCACTTTGCCGGTACGCACGGTGGTCGCGCACAGAAACACGTCGACCAGATCCTGCTTCTGCAGCCGCTCGAAGTCGACCACTTCGTTGAGCAGATCCCGCATCGGATTCATGTCAAACGGATTGAGCTGGTAAGGCGACAGAAACCGGCTGATCATGTCGGTCATCACGTAGCCGGGCGAATGTTCGAGGCCGAATTTCGGGTTCATTTTGTCGAAGAACGACGGTGCAATAATGCTTTGCGACGTCATTTCCGACATCTTCTTCCAGAAGATCCTAAGCAAATCGCGCGCGCCTTGACGGCCGCCGGCGGCCAGCCCATCGGCGATCAGCACGGCATTGACGCCGCCCGCGCTGGTGGCGGTGATGCCTTCGAACGAGATCCGCTCGTCTTCCAGCAGTCGGTCGACCACGCCCCAGGTAAAGGCGCCGTGGCTGCCGCCGCCCTGGAGCGCCAGATTGACGACCTTTTGACCTGCCACCGGTTCGTTGGCCGCGATTTCCGCCGACCTAGGTTGCGCCGTCATACTAACCCCCCTGCGAGCGGTTCGAACCGCCCCCTAAAAAGCCCGCGATCCTACCACCGGCAAAAGTGGCTTGCTATCACCGCGGCCACCTCTTTTCGGAGCCGGTTCGGCCGAGAAATCGAGGTTTTAGCGCAACTTCTGCATCGCCTCCACCGGCGCCGTCACCGCGGCTTTGTGGCTCGACGGCACCCTGGACCCGATCCACATCATCTGGGTAGTCGCTACGACCCTGGTCGTGATGCAACCGGACGCGCGCGCCAGCTACCGCCGCGACGTCGAACGCATCGCCGGAACGTTTGCCGGCGTACTGGTCGCTTGGGTGATCACCGTGGTGTTTCACGCGCCCGTGGTCATTCGCGTCTGTATTTGCTGGTGGCTCCGCTCATTCCCCATCACCTTGCCAATCGTTATTGGCTGCACACGGCGCTGATCGCGCTCATGGTGCTCTTAGCCTACGATCTCGCCGAGCTGCGTGCGCAGGGCATTTCAAAGCTGCTGACATGCGGATCGGCTGCACCATGGCGCTGGTCGGTACGGCAGCGGCGTTCCCGCGAATGCCGGCGGCCGAGCTCGACAGTTTTGATCGAGGAATCGCCCAGCCGTCGCGCACCCGCGCCGTCCCGTTCCGCTGCCAGCCGCGACGACGGGTCCGAGTGATCGCCTGCTGTGCATCGCCGCCGGCACGGCATTGCCCGGCGGGCCGTTCGGTGATTATTGGGCGGACCGATGACCACCCGCACCACCATCCGCCGCCCCGACGACTGGCATCTGCATGTCCGCGACGGGGAAATGCTCAAAGCCGTGCTGCCGCATACCGCCAAGGATTTCGGCCGCGCCATTCTCATGCCGAATCTCGTGCCGCCGGTGCGCACAACAAAAGATGCGGCGGCCTATCGCGACCGGGTCATGGCGGCGCTGCCCGCCGGTTCGCGCTTTACGCCGCTGATGACCTGTTATCTGACCGACGACACCGATCCCGACGACGTCGAGCGCGGCTTCCGCGACGGCGTGCTCACCGGCGTCAAGCTCTATCCGGCCAACGCCACAACCAACTCGGCGACGGGCGTCACCGATTACCGCAAGATCACGCGCGTGCTCGAACGGTTGGAAAAGATCGGCATGCCGTTTTTGATGCATGGCGAGGAGGTCGGCCCCGACATCGATATTTTCGATCGCGAAAGGGCCTTCATCGAGCGGCGGCTGTCGAAATGGGTGAAGGAATTTCCCGGGTTGCGCATGATCCTCGAACATCTTTCCTCGAAAGACGGCGCCGATTTCGTCGGGAGCGCCGCTCCGCAGGTGGCCGGCACGATCACGCCGTATCACCTCAATCTCACCCGCACCGACTGGCTGGGCGCCGGACTAAAGCCGATGATGTATGCGATGCCGGTGATCAAGACCGCGCAGGATCGCGCCGCGTTGCGCAAGGCCGCCACATCGGGCGAAGCCTGCTATTTTCTCGGCACAGATTCGGCGCCGCATCCGTTCGCGCGCAAAGTCGCGATCTCGGGCGTGCCCGGCATCTTCAATGCGCCGGTTGCGCTGGCGACTTATGCTGAGGTGTTCGAAGAGGAGGGAGCGCTCGATAAATTTGAGGCGTTTGCGTCGCTCAATGGACCCAGGCATTACCGCCTACCGCCGAACGAGGATAACATCACGCTGGAAAAATCGCCGTGGACGGCGCCGGTCGAAATCAAGGTGGCGGGTCCCGACGAGCGCACGCTCTTGTACCGTGGCGGCGAGACCATCGAGTGGAAGGTCGTGAAGTGACATTATAATATGATCCTGAAATGGACTGAGAAATGACTGGTTTCCCCGAAAAAGACGTGATCGCCTCGCTGACCGCCAAGATGCTCATCGAGGTGGAGGCGGTCCGCTTCATGAACGACAAGCCGTTTATCTTCACCTCCGGCTGGGCAAGCCCGGTTTACACCGATTGCCGCCGGCTGATTTCGTTTCCGCGTGTGCGCCGCACGCTGATCGACTTCGCGGTGGCGACGGTCGAGCGGGAGATCGGGTTCGAGCAATTCGACTCCGTCGCCGGCGGCGAGACCGCTGGTATTCCGTTCGCCGCCTGGATGGCCGACCGGCTGATGCTGCCGATGCAATATGTGCGCAAGAAGCCGAAAGGCTTTGGCCGCAACGCGCAGATCGAGGGGCAAATCGAACCGGGCGATCGTGTGCTGTTGGTCGAGGACATGACCACCGACGGCCGCAGCAAAGTGAATTTTTGCCAGGCGTTGCGTGGCGCTGGCGCTACTGTTGAGCACTGCTTCGTGTTCTTTTTCTACGACATTTTCCCCGAAGGCAAAAAAATCCTGCGCGATCTGAACATCACGCTGCATGCGCTCGCCACCTGGTGGGACGTGCTTGAAGTGGCGAAGAAGAGCGGCAAGTTCGACAAGGCCAAGCTTAAGGAAGCGGAAAAGTTCATGAAGGATCCGGCCGGCTGGTCGAAGGCGCATGGCGGCGCGGCCAAGGCGGCGGAGTAAATTGTGCCCGATCGCGCCGCGGACGTGATCGTCGTCGGCGCCGGCAATGCGGCATTCTGCGCGGCGCTGGCGGCCGCGGAGCGCGGCGCGCGCGTGCTGATGCTCGAAGCGGCGCCGGAAGAAGAATCCGGCGGCAACAGCCGCTTCACCGCCGGCGCGATGCGCGTGGTCTATAACGGCGTCGAAGACGTCAAGACGCTGGTGCCGGACCTCACGCCGGCGGAAATCGAGACCAGCGATTTCGGTACTTACACGGCCGCGCGGTTTTTCGACGACATGGCGCGCGTCACTCAAGCGCGCGCCGACCCCGATCTGGTCGAGCTGCTGGTGACCCGCAGCTTCCCGACGCTCGACTGGATGCGCGGCAACGGCGTGCGCTTCATTCCGATTTACGGCCGTCAGGCGTTCAAGATCGACGGCAAATTCAAGTTCTGGGGCGGGCTGACGGTTGAGGCGGTCGGCGGCGGTCCGGGCCTCGTCGCCATGCTGACCGAAGCGGCGCGCAAGCGTGGAATCGAAATTCGCTACCGAACGCGCGCGCAGTCCCTTCTTTACGATGGACGCCGGATCGAAGGCATCCGGTTGCGCGAAGACGGCGCGCTGCGCGAATTGCGATGCAGCGCCGTGGTGCTGGCCTGCGGCGGCTTCGAGGCCAATCCGGAATGGCGCACGCGCTATCTCGGGCCGGGCTGGGATCTCGCCAAGGTGCGCGGATCGCGGTTCAACACCGGCGACGGCATTCGCATGGCGCTCGACATCGGCGCGAGTGCATGCGGAAACTGGTCTGGCTGTCATGCCGTGCAATGGGAGATGAACGCGCCCGAATTCGGCGACCTCGCGATCGGCGACCAATTCCAGAAGCACTCGTATCCGTTCGGCATCCTGATCAACGCGGCCGGCAAGCGCTTCATCGACGAGGGCGCGGATTTCCGCAACTACACTTACGCCAAATACGGCCGCGTGGTGCTCGAACAGCCGGGTCAATTCGCCTGGCAGGTATTCGACCGCAAGGTGAAGCATCTGCTGCGTGACGAATATAAAATTCGTCAGGTCACCAAAGTCGCGGCGGACACTATCGAGCAATTCGCGCAAAAGCTCGACGGAGTGAATGCCGCCGAATTTCTCAACACCGTCAGGAATTGGAACGCGGCCGTGCGCACCGACATTGCGTTCGATCCGAACGTCAAGGATGGACGCCGCACGCAAGGGCTCGCAATCGACAAAAGCAATTGGGCGAATACGCTCGACGCTCCGCCGTTTGAAGGCTATGCGGTCACATGCGGCGTCACCTTCACGTTCGGCGGCTTGCGCATCAATTCCGAGGCGGCCGTGCTCAACACCGACTACCGGCCGATCGCCGGATTGTATGCGGCGGGCGAACTGGTCGGCGGCTTGTTTTATTTCAATTATCCGGGCGGCACCGGGCTGACCTCCGGGGCGGTATTCGGACGTATTGCCGGCACGTCCGCGGCGTCCGGGACAATGAGCGCCGGATGAGCAGTGCGTGGCCCACCGAATTGCGCTTGCGCAAGGATCGCAAGACGCTCGGCGTCACCTTCGACGACGGCGCGCATTTCGAATTGCCGGCGGAATACCTGCGCGTGCGCAGCCCGAGCGCCGAAGTGCAGGGGCACTCGCCGGCCGAACGCCGCACCGTGAACGGCAAGCGCGACGTGCAGATTCTCGAAGTCCTTCCGGTCGGCAATTACGCGGTGCGGTTGGTTTTCGACGATACCCATTCGACCGGAATTTTCAGCTGGGATTATCTGTCCGAGCTTGGGCACAACCGCGATAAATACTGGGGCGACTATCTTGCCGAACTGAAGGAAAAAAATCTTTCGCGCGATCCTCCGGCCTGCTGACGCCTGTAATCCGCGGCACGCGGTCAGCGTCCGTTCATGGCGCCGGCAGCGTTCGATCGCGTCGCCGGACCGTTATCGGCGTTCACCGCCGGCGGCATCATGTGCGCCAGCTGATTATCGCGGCCCCAGCCGCCGGCCATGGCTGCCAAAGCCCCAGCTGATGATGATCATAAGGATGACAGCCGCCAGAATGCCGAAGCTCCAGCCAATGCCGCTTTCGACTTGCCGCGATGGTATGTTGTCGGTCATCGCTTCCCGCCCCCTGTGCCAGACGCGAGTATCGGAGCTAACGCGCAGCATCGGCAAAACGTTCCGCCCCCACCTTCGTGGAAGCGAGATTGATCGGCTGGCCCGGCAGCGTTCGGCTGGTCCGGCAGCGTAACGATCGGTCAATTTGGTGGCGCTATCCTTGCCGGCAGTGTCGGGGAGGGGCGTACGATGGGGCGCCTGCCGACATCAGGACGGCCTTAGTCTCCGCTCCCTCGGGACCGAGGCCGTCCGCTTTAGGGCGAATTTGCCGGTGGGAATGGCCGGCTTCCCCCCGCAGACCATCGCGTAAGTTGCAAACAAGAAATAGCCGCAAGGGCAATGTTTGCTCACGGCCCCGATTCAGATAAGGCCGGGCCAACATTATTGGGCCGCTGAGGGTAGCCATATGAAACGTCGTGATTTCATTATGCTTTTTGGCGGTTTGGCGGCTGGCTGGCCGCTGTCGTTGCTCAGGCCTTCAACCGTGCGTGCGCAAACTCTGCCGGGCGCCGGTCAGCAAGCCGCCGGGCAGGCGGTTTCGGGCCAGGTCGGCCAGGTCGCAACCGTCGAGGGCAGCGCCACCGTCATGCGCGGGAGCGGCGCGCCGATCCCGCTGCAAGTCAGCGATCCGGTCTTCAAGAACGACACGCTGGCGACCGCCGCCAATTCCACGCTCGGCGTTACTTTCGACGACGAGACCACATTCAGCCTTTCG
>Ga0187772_10001887_pt1 | contig 10187 bp, 11 predicted proteins | sample 0116_SJ02_MP15_2_FD_133137 | JGI IMG/M metagenome (GOLD analysis project Ga0187772, IMG submission 133137) | Tropical peat soil microbial communities from peatlands in Department of Meta, Colombia - 0116_SJ02_MP15_20_MG | ecosystem: Environmental > Terrestrial > Soil > Wetlands > Peat | place... | reverse complement strand
TTGCTTTCCCACCAGGTATCAACACCTGCACGATATCAGACATTTATTCTTGTTCCTCCTTACTTAAAACTCTCGCGTGATCCCCTCTCACAGTTATTGGTATTGGGACCATCGCTTCAAATAACTCCACTGTAATCTCCTCACGCCGATCGTCAATGCGCTTTACCCTCGCTTTTTCACCTTTAAATGGCCCTGCCACCAACTCAACAATATTACCCTCTTCAATCCCAGCAATTGCCGGTTTAGGTGTCAGGAGGTGTTCGATTTCAGCGAAATCAGTCTTGCCTTTTACCACTCCTCGCGCATGCGGTATTCCTTGAATTGCCTGCTCTAGGAGGGCTTGTGAAGTGGTCTCCACCAGGACGTAGCCCTTCAATTCATCCGGTACTAGAATCGCCCTTATATCGTAATTCTCCTTTTTAGCAGCTAGAGCGAGTAAATTAGCCACAGCACGTTCTTGATTTGCCGTTGTTTTTATCGCATAAATTGACGATTCAGTCTCTTCTTTTTTTTCTTCAGACACTCCAATGCCCCTTATTCACGGTGTTAAATTTGTGGAATTAGACAGATTAACCGTCGATATCCCCGCCATACTTGTAACGTTGCTCTGTGTAGCTGTAACAGTGGCATTCGCGGCAACTTGCATCGTCGCATTTTCGGCAGGCACGGTTGTATTTTGTATTGTTGACGTTACATTTTTTATGCCAAGATTTTGCGGTGCAATCACCATACCAAGATAGATCGCAAATCCTGCAAGACCAATAGCGATTATACCAATCGCGGCGACTTTTGCAATTGTTGTGAACTCCTCCCTGGACGGCCTTCTAGTAAGGGTTAATATTCTTTGATATTCACGAAGTTTACGTTCGACTTTACGCCAGATAGACCGCTCCTCAGATTTATTTTGTTTATTTGACTTTGACGTAACGCTCTTCTCATTTTTAGCCATCCTCAATTCACCAAATTAATTATAATCTAATAAAAACGCGCATGATATAATAATAAACCAAATAAGATATTATTAGATACCCACTTTGCCATTCTTAATATAAAATGTTTTGTGGGCATCCCGTTGAAACGAACGCTTGTTACTTCACAAAGTCTATACCGTACCTTTGCGTTCCCTTGCTTCTCGCCATGTCCGTCTTTCCATAGATCTGAGGAGATTTAACGCCTGTGACAACTAGCAGCGTTCTTACAGTGTGATCGAGTTCTGGGTCAATCTGAGCACCCCATATAATACGTGCATCGGGATCAATACGCTCATATACTTCCTGTACAACTCCTTCAGCTTCTGCTACCGTCATATCATTGCCACCTATGACATTTACCAATGCCGCGGTAGCTCCTGATATATCGACGTCAAGCAGTGGACTTCTCAACGCCTTTTTAACGGAATCGACTGCTTTATCTTCAGAGTCGGATTCACCTAATCCTATCATCGCAACGCCGCCTTTTTGCATCACAGTTCTGACATCAGCAAAGTCAAGATTTATAAGTCCAGGCTTTGTGATGAGTTCAGTTATCCCTTTTACTGCGCGCATCAAGACTTCGTCAGAGACTTTAAAAGCAGCTTGCAATGGCAATCTCGGAACAACTTCAAGAAGCCTATCATTCGGAACGACAATTACCGTGTCAGTAACATCACGAAGTCGCTCGAGGCCAGCTTCGGCATTAGCACGCCTTACCATCCCCTCGACACCAAATGGCAAAGTAACAACGGCTATCGTAAGCGCCCCAGCATCTCGCGATGCTTCTGCCACTACCGGGGCAGCTCCAGTTCCCGTTCCGCCACCAAGACCAGCAGTTATAAACACCATATCAGCACCTGATACACTTGCGCGTATCTCGTCTTGACTTTCAACTGCAGCTTCTTCGCCAATCTGCGGGAGCGACCCTGCTCCAAGTCCTCGAGTTCGTTGGCGTCCTATAAGGATCTTTTTGTGCGCCTTGGTGCCTATAAGATGCTGAGCGTCAGTATTGAGAGCAAGCAAATCCGCTCCCTGAATTCCTTCCTCTTCCATCCGTGTTACGGTATTAGAACCAGCCCCACCACATCCCACAACAATAACGTTGGTTTGGAGTTCCTTGAGAACCTCTTCCAGTTCCTTATCTTCTGTGTAGTTGTGTTGTGGAGTTTCGCTTATATCGCTTTTTTCTCTCGCAAGCGCGCTTTCTATAATAGATTTCATTTTACGACCTCCAGCTTGAAATCACATGGCATAAATCTCACTTCATCGTATAGGCTTTTTGATTTTAGTTGATTTTTAAAGCTTTTTTAACCATTGAGCGTACTTCATTCGGCTTAATCAACTTCCCGTCAATACAGACGGATTTTCCGCTTGCAAGCTCTGCAAATAGCGGCCCCTGATCGACGCCAAGCGTTTTCGCAAGTTGTGGGTTAAACTTATTTTCTAATATATATATGTTTGAGTTATCGTTTGAATATTCAATATCATAATGTTCTTTTAGTATTTCAATACATCCATCTTGTAATCTCTCGATGAGTTTCGCTATATCTACTCCTTGATCGGCTAATATCTCCTCTAAAAATGCGTCGTTTCGTTCCAGATATACGACCTCTTCAGCATCAAGCAGTCGGCGTACACCATTTTTATCAACCTTTTGCGCTTCGTGAACAACGTCAAGTTCCATTTTAATAAGATTCAGCTGAAATCCACTCTTAGTGTGGGTGATACTATCTCGAAAAGTAGTGCTTATTTGTAAATTCTTACTTGTGTCGAATACTTCATGTTTTTTTACCTCTTGCCTTAGAGCGAGGTACTGCTTCCACGGTAAACCGCCATGTTCTCTTATATCGCGAGACCTTAGCACTTCGTAGCCGAGCTCCTTAACCAATGATTCGATTTTTCCTTTAAATTTTCCCATTTGCTTCCTATCAAAGTAGGCGAAATTGCCCTCTGAGTTCTCAAATGCACTTTTTATGAGTTTTTTATCAAGATATTCCAATTGATACAGTGGAAAAATGTGCCCGAAACAAATATCAGAGCTGTAAAGCAGTTCCGTATGTCGAGCTGCATAGTGATTGCCACCAAACCCCACAGCTGTCGGACACTCTGACGATAAAAGGCAAAAGTCGAGCGATAATATTGCCTCGGCGATAGATTTTGCCATCTGTTGGTTGCGCCACTCAGCCTCAGAACTCCCGAGTTCTATAAAAACACAAGGTTTGACTATATCTGAAGGGCCGTGATGTGTTGCTTCGAGGGTAACTGCAACGTCCGAAAATTTTCTCAAATTGTACATAAGTGATCTAAGCGCTCGGGGAGCTGCACGTGCAAATTGATGAGGTTTGCCGCCAAGCTTCGCTTCAGCGACATTACCAGGAAAGTGAACAGTTAACAATGGGAGGGTAGATACATCGCTTTTGTGTCGAGATGCAAAGATGATGAGGTCAGTGTCAAGCTTTCGATCGATACAATTTTGAAAAATTAGCTTGTCTATTACCTCAACCATTTCGAAATTTGAATAGATATAGCGCGCATAATCATCATCTTTCTCTTCCCACAAAGCCATCTCCAAAAGACGTTGTTTTATATTTTGTGAAGCAGGATCTTCGGAAGAACATACGACAGTCACTTTCATTCTAAATCACGCTGACTTTCAAAGAACGCTATACTTTTTCTCTTTGCTGTTACTTATAGAAGATTCGCAAAATTAATTCAAAATACGATATAATTCACGCATCCAAACATCTAACAATTTATATTGCTTTGACGCTTTTTAAAAATATTGTAGATCGTATAGATAGATATTATAGCCAAAAAATCAGCTGGACTTTCCTTTCACAAAACACGGTTGAGCAAAATTGGACCTGTTTCCGACAAACATAATTTCAACGACGCGAGTTTCATGAAAGAAGAGTAACTACATTTCACGTTAAGACATGAATACAAAGCTTCTCCGCTCATTTTCTGTGCTGCCAAAATTAACGAAAAAATAAAATTGTTGATATACATAATATCTCGAGAAAAATAGAGCAACAAATGAGCGATCCTCTATAAATTATGTGACTTAATTTGCGAGTAAATCAAAGGGATCTCAATGACGAGATCGAAGAGAAGTGATATTAGTGGTGATACCTCGACCAAGCGATACTATAAAGAGAGACCGACAAGGAGGCCATCAAGGTTAACTAATAACATAAGCTTTCTTAACTAATTATTGAAACTAATCATTGAAAATAGTCTGTTTTCGACTAGTAAAAAATAAACGGTCTTTAAAAACTCAAATAATCGTAAATTACAAGTTAAACAAGCATTGTATTAACTTGATTTCTTACATTATTTGACTTTCGCAAGCGCAAGTTAAATCATTCACCATACCCGTGAGATCGCAACAATTTTGTGCTCCTTTATTCGATAAACTCAAGGATCTGTGCTTCAGCGGTTCCCTCGTTGATAATAGCTAACTTCAGTTTCTCAATTCCTCGTTGGATTACCTCTGTTCCTTTGAGATCATCTGGGAAATCTAGATATAATACATATCCGTGAAATGTATCTTTTCGCGTTGGATACAATCGAGGGAAGTCTCCTGCCTCATCGTATCGTTTGTGAGTATCATATTTTATGCCTATCATGGTTTGATTGACAACAGTAAGCTCAACGTCCGCAACCCCTGTGAGTTCATTTTCCAAATTCCGCCTTGAACGGTCAGCCACCTCTTCGTTTTCAAAGCATATAGGAATCTCGTACATAGAAGTAGATGGATCAAACGCCCCCCTTTTTACTGCAATAATAATTCTTTTTTTAACCAATAGTAACCACTTCTGCATTCTTGAACTATAACAAAATTGAATGTCGTATCAACATGTTTAATTGCTATATCATGCTTTATTATAGCTTTGGAACATATAGTGAGAATGTTAATACATTCTTCAAGTTTCTGATAGGCTAGAAATAAAGATATATTTCAAATAATAAATGCTAAAGTTTACGATTCAGCCGTATTAACGTGATTGTGTAAATTTTACGCAACCAGTTCCCAGCTACATTTAACTTCTTTTTGCCCAAAAGCCTCAAATAGCATTGAAATAGTCTTTTTCACGGTCAGATTTATAAACGATCAATACAATAATGGAATGAAATTAGCGGGGTGGGGTAGTCAGGAGATCCCGACGGGCTCATAACCCGTAGATCAGTGGTTCAAATCCACTCCCCGCTATCATTTAGTATATAACAATAGATTTTTCTGTATTAGATGAAACTTTTTTCAAAAAAGATTGAAAAAGGCTTTGTAACTCTTTAAATGAGAAGGTATAAAGGAGTAATGCTGTAAAGCTTAAGACACAAATGAATAAATAATAAAACGTTCCAGATGTTGGACAGCCCGTCATGCACTTAATGGGTTCATTAGCTATTGCGTATTGAAATTATGTCGAGACGCGCGAACTTTAACAGCTGGACATTGCATATCATTTCACTTACAAGACTCTATAACTTTTGTTAAATCTGCTTCTAATACTTCCGGCCGAGTTACACCCACATAATGCTCTACTATTTTTCCATTACACTCTAAAATTAGCGTCGGAACTACTCGTATTCCATATTTACTCGCAAGCTGTAGATTATCATCGACGTCTATTTTTTTAAAATCTATTTGGTCTCTAAATTTTTCCTCTAGCTTTTCAAGTATAGGATCTTGTATCTTACAAGGCCCACACCAATCCGCGTAAAAATCCATTAGTACAGGTTTCGCCATGTTTCTTACCTCTTCTTCCCTTGTCGACACTAGAATATATTATTTTTGCCACATTCTATTGACTACTTTGCGATGCCCTAAACCTATCGATCTCATTAAAAATCACCGTTATAGCTTTGTCTACAGCTTTTTCAACTTTGGTCGACAGTTCCGTGCAGATGCCTTCTACCTTTTCGACCTCAATACCTATTATCGTTATCCTTTTTGGCATTAGTTCGGGCTGTATCTCGCGGCCAAGCCGCAAGGTATCCACTAAACTTAAATCGTGTAATGACATCATAAAAAGGTTTGGCGGTGGAAGCTCCTTATCCGTAAACTTATAAATCGACCCAGGCTCTGCCCCTCCACCTCTAACAGCATCAACTATTATGACACTTTCGGCACCCTCGATAAAGTCAAGAATGGCAAGGCCTCCTACGCCAGCGTTTATCAGTTCTACACCTGCTGGTTTGAGTTTCTCTAGTTTTTCGAGAATATGAATCCCAACACCGTCGTCTGCCATGAGATAATTTCCTGCACATAAAATTTTAATGGCTAGATCTTCTGTTTCCATGTTCTTTAAATATCCTTAATTTAGTAAACATAGTATATGCGTGATTATAGATAATGTGTGATTATAGATAAGAAGTTCTAACTAAAGAATTGAAACTTTAAAGTTTATGGTGGTAATTATACAAAGAAAAGCAAGCTTTGACTCATGTATTAGTTTCTAACGCTACGGAACAAAAGACAAATTTACGAGAAATAAATGGCTGCTACTTCCGAAAAACCGAAGAGTCCTAAAAAGAGGATCTCGAAAGATGAGTACTATATGACTTTAGCCAAGACCGTCTCCGCCAGATCCACATGCATAAGAAGGCAATACGGAGCAATAATCGTGTCAAAGAGCGATCATATACTCTCCACCGGATATAATGGCGCCGCCAGAGGTGAGCTTCATTGCCTGAGTTTAGGTTGTGAAAGGGAGCGATTAAAAGTGCCCAAAGGAGAGCGATATGAACTCTGTGTGAGTGTACACGCTGAAGCCAATGCGATAATTCAAGCAGCACGAGGGGGGGTCTCTATCGATGGTGCGAAGCTATACGTGAACGGTGTTCCTTGTAAAATGTGTTGGAGATTGATTAAAAATGCCGGAATCGCAGAAGTTATATATATCGACGACGATCCTGAATCAGAAAGCTACGGAATAACGCTTAAAACAAATCCACAATCTGTAATATTAACCAACATAAAAGAGTCGACTAGAGAAAATTGTTAATAGTCAAAGTAAGAACAGCCTTTTAATTAATCGTTTTGTATTCAATTGTAAATTAAATATAGCCGACAATTTGTTAAAAGTTAGTCAGAATCCATAGAGTAGCACTTTGGCAATTTAATCTATATGTGTAATAAATGACTATAAACTGAATATAAAACTTCAATATCTCCTGAGAACGAGGTTATTCTGGCGTAGCGGTTTTAATGTGTCTGTTGTACCCAAACATCGCTTTATCTGATTCCACCTATCATAACGTTTGTCGGGAAAATCCGCAATGCACTGTACTACTACGTGCAAAATCAGCAAATGAACAGTCGATGTTGAAGTTGCCGGTTGCGTTGCTAGTTTCAGAGCCCGATCGTCTGCTATATGTAAATGTAGAACTGAACATCGGAACGACCCGGCTCGTAAATCTCGAACTTTTAGAAGATATGTTACAATGATAAAGAAACTAGCCGATCCTTCAACACTACTAGAGCTAAAATTTTAAGAAGCATTCTTTTGTCTATCTTTGTGCTCGATCTTCCCTATTTTGCGACTAACGACATTGGTATCTTATGAAAAGGTATTAGTTATCGTGAGCGTTAGACGCATCACTAAAAATGGGGAGATTTTGTAAAAGACCTAATGTCTCATTTTAATTCTATCACATATCCGGGGGCATAAAGCTTAGCCATCTGCTATAACAGCTTAGGTAACGGCCCGCAAAAGTGAACAAAATAAACTCAAAGATCAAAAATTGACTTTGTCGCCTCGCAGTCGTGCTCCAAATGCAGAAGAATTTTGTAGAAACTAGAGCACAATTCAATCTTAAATATATCTATACATTTGCTGTGCCCTCCTTTAATCAAAAAAATCTTGCCCGCATCCGAAATGCTCTTTGTTGTACCTTCAAGGAAGCCATTCTATGATCAATCAGTCATACTAGATTATTTTAGAAAGTCAATTCGTAACTACTCAGACAGATTACTTTTTTTAACAATTATGCAATTTTCATTGTGATGGTTCTGATGTATGCCTTCCTCCACACTACTAGAAAGCAATGAGATTACAACATGAAAAAAACTAATTATTTGACGCGTCAAACACTTTTATTACGTTATTTGTCCTGTTATCGCACCATTTAATGCATTCAACGCAACACTTAAGTGTCACTGTAGAAAAGGTATACTTAACGAAATATGATAGGAGATAGAGATGCGATGTCCTTTTTGTAATGTGGAAAATCCAGACGACGTGAAAGCTTGCTGCAGCTGTGGTGCTAAACTAATCAAGACTCCGTTGGATTTAATAGAAGAAGCTTTGCTGTTTAATCAGCAAGGTAAAAAGGTTGATGCGCTAAACAAACTCGATGATGCTCTTAAACTCGATCCAAAAAACACCGATGCGCTTTTTAACAAGGGATTTATTCTAGAGGAGCTGAATCAAGTCGATGACGCACTGAAGTACTACGATCTTGCTTCGCAAAACGACCCTAACAACGTTATAGCCCTAATAGCGAAGGGAAATATACTTAGTGATAAGGGCTCTCTTGAAGAAGCATTGACACTGTTTAATCTTGCAATTAAATCTGAGCCTAACTTTGCATTGGCTTATAATGCAAAGGGGGTTCTTTATCAGAAAAAAGGGATGTATGAAAAAGCAATAAAGTGCTACAATAAAGTGCAAGAGTTAAGCCCGGAATTTGATCTACCGTGGATTAATATGGGTATATGTTACACCATGATAGGGGACTACGAAACAGCGGATGGTATGTTTGACCGAGCGCTTTATTTGGATCCGAACAATGCAAGCGCTTGGTTTTACAAAGCAAATGCTTTGTCAAATATGGAAAAACACGAAGAGGCGTTAAAGTGTTTTGATAAGGGAATTATTATCGATGATGCACAAGCTTCAGCGTGGGATGGAAGAGGACTTGCACTCGCAAATTTATTTAAGTGGTTTGATGCATTGGAGAGCTTCGATAAAGCGCTGCAACTTGATCCGACGTATTACGTATCTTACAACAACAAGGGCTTTGTTTATTACAATTTGACTAAATTTGAACAAGCATTACAAAATTTTGACAAAGCACTTGAAATTAATGATAGATATGTGCTAGCGTGGATTAACAAAGGCCTTGCACTTGACAGCTTAGAAAGGTTTGACGAGGCCATAATATGCCTTGATACCGCATTCAAACTTGATCCTGAAAATATTTGGGTTTTGAACAGAAAAGGATTCATACTGTTTAGTATGGAGCGGTTTAACGAGGCAATAGAAGTATTTGACATCGTCCTCGAACTAAACCCGGGCGATACGTACGCTCTTTCATTCAAAGGAAGTTCATTTGATGGGCTTAAGATATATGACGAAGCAATTGAGTGTTTCAATGAAGTTTTAAATATAGATCAAGGTGACGCTTTTGCATGGCTTTCGAAAGGAAGCGCGCTATATAGCCTTAAACAGTATGAAGAGGCACTTAACTGTTTTGAACGTGCACTCGAGATAGATCCACAAAATTTAGAAGCGAAACAGTTCAAAGAGCTATGTCTCGAAAAAATGCAACACGAAGACATTTAAAAAAAACACAACATTAAGTTCGACAGATTTGTGCAAATCATAAAGATATTTGGAAAATTTTAGCCACCAAACTGCGAACGACTGCCTGAAGTTACATTACAAAAACTTCACTTTAAATGTTTAAGAGTTTTAAGGGTGCAAGCTAACGCTATTAAGAAATTCTGTGTTATCGATGTGATATAAATCTAACACAAAAGAGGTTACACCGATGTTGAAAACTTCTATTTACAAAAAACTAATACCTTAACTACTGCCCGTTTTGTACCTTGACGGCTACCTATTGACTTTTTTTACTGTGCCATATCGTATAGTCATAAAAATACCATTGCAAAAAAGATGGCAATTTTATCACTTGCCATATCTATAGTGAAAGATACAAGCACTTCTTCCAAATTTGAGTAGATATTGCATAATATTGAGAATTCGGTATAATAAAATTTTAATGCAGATAACTAACATTTTTACATCATAAGATACTGAAGTAAAATAAAGCCGCTTACCGTTATAATTGTGAATCAAAACAAACCTGATGATATTATCAAGCAGCTGAGATGAATGATGCTAAGGCAAATTTTGAACATAACTAGAACAACTGCAGTCCTCAAACTATCAGTATGTAACGGAATTTGCGAAATACAAAAAAGTT
>Ga0187772_10001886_pt1 | contig 10188 bp, 9 predicted proteins | sample 0116_SJ02_MP15_2_FD_133137 | JGI IMG/M metagenome (GOLD analysis project Ga0187772, IMG submission 133137) | Tropical peat soil microbial communities from peatlands in Department of Meta, Colombia - 0116_SJ02_MP15_20_MG | ecosystem: Environmental > Terrestrial > Soil > Wetlands > Peat | place... | reverse complement strand
GAAGAGGCCCCCGACCGCAAGGTTCGACACCGCCCCGGTCCGTACGTTCTTCAGGCGAAGGCCCTCGACCGTGGTCTGGCCCAGGACCTCCTCGACGACCGAATCGAGGAGGAACGAAATCTTCGGATGGGTGCGCGCCCGCTCGAGCATGATCGGGCTTGCGCGGAACCGGTCCCTCCGGTGGACGACCGTCACGTGCGTCGCGAAGTTCGTAAGGAAGAGCGCTTCCTCCATCGCGGAGTCGCCGCCCCCGACCACCGCGAGCTCCTTTCCTTTGAAGAAGAACCCGTCGCACGTGGCGCATGCGGAGACGCCGTGGCCCTTGAACCGCTCCTCGGAGGGGATCTCGAGCCATCGCGCGTTCGCCCCGGTCGCGACGATCACGGCGTCGGCGAGCACGGTCCCGTTCGAGCCGGTGTCGAGGACGAACGGCCGACGGGAGAAGTCGACCCGAACGAGGTTGTCGTCGACGAACTCGGCCCCGAACCGGGCGGCCTGGCGGCGCATCCGGTCGACGAGCTCCGGCCCCTGAATGCCGTCCGGGAACCCCGGGAAGTTTTCGACCTCCGTGGTGATGAGCAGCTGGCCGCCGGGGGGAACGCCGGAGATCACGAGCGGTTTCAGCTCCGCCCGGGCCGCGTAGAGCGCGGCGGTGAGCCCGGCGGGTCCGCTCCCCAACACCGCCACCCGGACCGCACGGCGCGCTTCGGCCATCGTTCGACGACTCCCGACTGAGGTTAAAGGCGCGACGCCTAGTGTTTCGCGCGGGTTCCCAGGTGAAGCCGGTCTCCCTCCTCGGACTCGGCGTAGGCGGAGCGGAAGAAGAGGAGGGGAGGAGCGTCCCGTCCCGGGTCTTCGTGGACGACCTCCCCGACAAACAGGATGTGGTCGTAGGCCGGCTGCACGGAGGCCACGCGGCACTCGATGGCGCCCAGAGTTCCGTCGAGGAGCGCCAGGCCCGTGGGGCCCCGGTGCACGGGAATTCCTGCGAACTTCTCCGCCGGCGGGATTGGCTGCGCGAAGCGCTCGCTCAGCGGTCGTTGGTCGGCGGCCAGGACGTTGACCGCGAAGACGCCGGTCCGCTCGATCACCGGCGTCGTGTCGGCGTCCTCCGTGAGGCTGATCAGGACCGACGGCGGATGGAGCGAGACCGAGAGGAAGGCGTTCACGGTGAGGCCGGCGTCGAGAGGCCCGTCGCGCGCCGTGACGACCGAGACGCCGGTCGCCCACCGAGCCATCAGCTCCCGGAACCCGGACGAATCGGCCTCGTCCTTCGCCGTCATCGGAAGGGGCGGACGGCCGAGGAGTTAAGAAGGCTGTCACCCGCCCACGGCGAGGGGCCCCTTCCCCGAGAAACCGAGCCGCCCGCCGCCCGGAGCTCCGGCGCGGTGGCTTACGACGGCCGGCCGTTGCGTGGGCGGTAACCTCGACATTGACCGAAACGATTTATCCCATCCCGGTCCCCGAGATTGTCGCATCGGACCGAACCCATGTCCCGTTCCCTCGCGGACGCGCTCCGCGCGTCCCCGCTCTTCTTCGAGCCGGTGCCGTCCCCGGCTCGCACGCCCGCCCACCGGGTCGAGGAGCGCACGGCCGCGGTCGTCCGGCTGGTCGAGGAGGTGCCTCGCGTGGACGCCCTCGACGTCCCCGAACTCGTCGACGAGAACCACGAAGGGCAGCCGCACTACCGGTCGGGGGACGTCCGTGCGTTCGCACGGGTCCTCGCCGAGCGCACCGGCCGCGAGGTGGTCGCGAACAAGGTCGTGGCGCATCTGCCCGATATCCCGACGGTGGAGCGGTGGGCCCACGAGACGGTCGAGCGCGGCATCCGGCACGTCGTGCTCGTCGGCGGGAGCAGCCGGTACATCCCGTACCCGGGCCCTCCGGTCACCGAGGCGGTCCGCCTCTGCCGGCCCGTCTTCGCCGCGGTGGGCGGCTCGATCGGCACCATCGCGATCCTGCAGCGCGCCGGCGAAGCGCACCGGATGCTCTCGAAAACGAGGGCCGGAGCGACGTTCTTCACCACCCAGCTCCTCTTCAACGCCGAGGCGGCGTGCGAGGTGCTCCTCCGCTACGACCTCCTCTGCCGCCAGGCGTCGTTCCCTCCGGCCGCGGTCCTCCTGAGCGTGGCTCCGGTCGCCGATGACGAGGACGCGGAGTTCGTCCGCTGGCTCGGCGCCGACCTTCCCGATTCGGCGGAACGCGCCATCTTGGACGGGGAGGAGACCGGAGCCGCCCGGCGAAGCTGCGAGCTCGCGGTCTCGGTCTGGGAAGAGGTAACGCGCATGGCCCGTCGGGAGAACCTCTCCGTTCCGATCGGCGTGAACGTCGAGCAGATCTCCCCGCGCCATCTCGAAGTGGCGGGAGAGCTGCTCCGGGAGTTCGCGCGACGGCTCGACACCCCCTCCCCATCGTCCTCGTAGAGCGCGCGACTGCGACGGTCGTCCGTCGGGAAGGGTCAGGGAGCGGCCGCCGGCGACCCCTCGGTGAGGAACGGCTCCCCGTCGAGCTCCACGCTGGCGCCCGCGAGGGTGGTGAGGTAGGCGAAGCGGGCCGGGTTCCGACCGCCGAGGACGCGGTTCCCGCCGAGCAGAAGGCCGACCGTCCCCGCGGCGACCTCGGCCATCTCGGGGGCATGCAGGATCGCCGGATTCACGCCGAAGGTGAGCGCGCCGGGAATCTCCCGACCCCGTCCTCCCCGCCCGTAGGCCCGCGCGAACGCCGCTCCCCCTTGGTCGAACGAGTACTCCGCGAGCCGGCCGCGGCGGAAGGCAAACCGGGCCCCCCGGGCCACCGGCGGGTCGGAGAACCGGTCGTACGCCTCGCGGTTCGATTCCCAGACCCCCTCAGCGATGCCGGGGGCGAGCGGGACGGCCACGACCCCCGTGGGGATCTGCGTCCACAGCCGGCCGGCCCGTCGGTCCGCCCGGTCCACCCGTCCGTCCTCGACCACCGGGACCGCTCGGTGGAGCTCGACCGTGAGGTCGGTGCCGTTGGGATGGCGGAGCCGGACCTGGCGGGCCCGATGGAGTCGACGGGCGAGCCGACCGGCCGTTCGCGAAAGCCGGTCGGGAGAGACGAGGCTTCCTTCAAGGACCTCGCGTTCCCAGGCGTCCCGGTCGACGCCGAACCGGTCGGCGGCGGTCGGGGTCACGCCGGCGATCGCGATCCGCGCCGCCCGGAGCCCCGAGCGACGGGCGGCCCGCCACCAGCTCGGGCCGTGGCGGCCGACCACGGCGTCCAGCTCTTCGGCCGAGAGGCCGAGGAGCCGCGGGAACTCCTCCGGGCCCGGGAAGTAGACGTACGCGTCGCTCGCCTCCGCGAGGGCGGCCGGAGCGCTCGGTACCGAGCGGGCGCCGGATTGCCCGAGCGAGCGGAAGAACGCCTCCTCATCCTCGACCACGAGGGTCGGTTCGCATCCCCGACGGCGCGCTTCGAGGACAAAGGCGCGGGCCCAGGGGAGCGTGTGGTTCCAGGTCTCGACCGTGACGGTCTCGCCTCGACGCACGCTCAAGCACTGGTCGAGGACCGTTCGGGCGAGCCGGTCCTCGGGGCGGGAGCGCGCGCTCCGCGTCACGGCCGGCCTACGTCCGGCGCCTCTTAAGGACCGTGTCGGGGGCTCAAGCTCCCGTTCCGTTGGGCCGAAGCGCCCTCGAGGAACGGGCTCATTCCTCGACGATCGGCCGTCGGTGCTTGACGAAATCTCCGCCCTGGATCTCGCGCATCGCCTGGAGCAGTTCGTCCCGGGTGTTCATGACGATCGGACCGTACCAGGCGACGGGCTCGTGGAGCGGTCGGCCCGAGACCAGAAGGAACCGCGCATCGGCATCGAGGGCGTGCGCCCGGACCGGCCCACCGGGGCCGAAGAGGGCAGTCTCGCCCGCCGCGACCGGGGTCGGGTCCGCGCCGTCGAATCGGACGTTCCCCGAGATCGCATGCGCGAACGCGGTGTACCCGGGGGGAGGGGTCTGCTCGAAGGAGCTTCCGGCCGGGACCGTCACGTCGAGGTACGTTGGGTCCACGGCGATCCCCTTCACGGGGCCCTCCACACCCGCCAGGGTGCCCGCCACGACCTTGACGCGGGTCCCCGAATCGGTCGTCACCTCGGGGAACTCGGCCCGGGTGAGGCCACGGTACGCCGGCACGCTCATCTTCTGCGTCGCGGGGAGGTTGACCCAGAGCTGGAAGCCGGACATCGCGCGCTCGGAGCGCCGCGGCATCTCCTGGTGGATGATCCCGCTGCCCGAGTTCATCCACTGGACGTCGCCGGCGCCGATCACCCCGGAGTTGCCCAGGGTGTCCCCGTGCTCTACCTCGCCATCGAGGACGTACGTCACGGTCTCGATGCCCCGGTGGGGGTGCCAGGGGAAGCCGGCCAGGTAGTCGTCCGGGTTCGCGGAACCGAACCGGTCGAGCAGGAGGAACGGGTCGAACAGCGGGACCTCGCGGTTCGAGAACGAACGGCGGAGGCGCACGCCCGCCCCCTCGAGGGTCGGGACGCCGGGGAAGCGATGGGTCACGGAACGGACCGGGTCGGCCATTTTTGTTACCTTGGTCAATTCAATTACCTTTCGTTACTTAAAGAGGAAGGGACGGCCGGGTAACCTCGCGGGCCCGCCGGGTTCCGGTCACAGGAGGCCCAGGTGCAAGCCGGCCCATACGAGGCCAAAGCCGAGGGCCAGCCCCGAGAGGGGGCCGACCGCCCAGCCGAGGAGGACGCTGCGGATCGGCTTCCAGAGAACGGCCGACCGCCGTCGCGCAACCCCGGCCCCGATCATCGCGCCGACGAGCGCCTGGTTCATCGACGTGAAGAGCCCGAACGCGACGGATACGAGGATCACGGTCGACTGGGCCAGCTGCGAAAGGGTCGCCGTTCGCGGGTCGAGCTCGACGAGGTCGAACGCCACCCGCTGCAGGAGCGGCCGGCCCCAGGTGAGGACCCCGACCGCGAGCCCGACACCTCCGATGAGCCCGGCCAGGAAGAGCCCGAAGAGGCCGGTCATCACGAACGCCCCCGACGCGTTCGAGACATCGTTCGCCCCCATGGCGAACGACGCGGCGGCGCCCACGCCGACCAGGCCCAGGACGGCGCCCCGGACGAGGGAGCTCGAGGCCGGTCGCGGCGGGCGGTAGCGGTCGGCTGCTCTCACGAACAGGAAGCCGAGGGCGAACGCGGCGAACGGGGCCGTGGCCCACAGGGCGACCAGCGCGCCGATCGTCCCCCATTGGACGGCGAGACCGGCCGCGAGGCCGGCGCCGACCGCGGAGAAGACGAGGATCTGGATGGTCGAGGTCGGGATGGTGACGAAGTTGTAGGCACTCGTCAGGACCAGGGCCGACACGATGATGGCGAGCGCCACGCCGAGGGCGACCGTGCCTCCGCCGAGGATCCCGTGACCGACCGTCGCCTCGACATGCTCGCTCGCGAACGCCGCCCCGAGGAGCGCGAGCGGGGCCATGAGCAGAAGAGCGTTCCACGGCCGGATCGCCCCTGCCGCGTACGGCATCCCCATGCACGCGCCGGTGTAGTGCGCGCCGATGCTGACGGCGAACGCGAACGCCGCCGCGATGAGGAGGTCGGCCGTGAGCGTCACGGGGCCTCGGCCCGTGGACGAAGGTCACGAGGCGCACCGGCCGTTTCGTCCGGCGAAATGGAGCCGGGGCGGGAAGGCGACAACGGCCACCCGCCGTGCTGCTGCCGGTAGATAACCTCTCGCCGCGCCCCGAACCGGGTCGCCGACCGTTTCACCCTCGGTCGATGGAGGGTCACTCCGGGGGCGGAGACTGGCGCTTCTTTCGGAGGGATGCCTCGATCTCCTCGATCTGGTGAAGCACGGCGTCCGACGAAGCGGAGGGCACGCCGCCGCCGTCGAGCGAGTCCAACTCCGTTTCCCAGGTGCGACGGCGGAGGGGCACCCGGGGCTCGGGCTCGATCAGCGACTCGTCCCACGCGGGGACGGCGGGGCGGCGCGCTGGAGCCGCGGCGGACACGGCCCGAGGCGGTTCCGCCTCGTCTTCGAGGAACAAGGAGACGACCCCGGCGGCGACACCCGTGACCCCGAGGGCGGCGAACAGGATCCAGGGTCGAAGAAGGACCGAGCTGTTCCCCCCGAAGCTGGTCACGGCGCCCGTGGTGTAGAACTCCACGGCCACGGCGAGGCAGGCGACACCCACGACGAACAGGGGAAGCGCCCCTACGGCCCGCTCCTCCCACGTCTCGGGTTCCGGCTCCGCTGGAGGCGAGCGGGTGGCCGGGGCGGGGTGGAAGCCGGGTCGCGAGGACCGGAAACCGGGGGACGTCGCGGTGGAGGTCATCCCGCCACCTCCGAGAGGCGCGTCGGCCGGGTCATGGACACGCCCCTGCCGAGCTGCACAGGTTCACCACCGCTTCGACCGCCGAAACGGTCGGGACGGCCGTCCCGAGGTCCACGTAGAGACGGAGCGAGATCGTCGAGGTCGCGGCACCCGTCGCGACCCCCGTGGAGAAGTAGCCGGCGCCGAACACCCAACCGGTGGTCAGATGGACCCCGACCTCCACATCGAACCCGACGGCGGTCTTGGTGTCCGCCGGTTGCGTGACCGTGAAGATGACCCGTTCGGCGTAATGCCCGGCGGCGATCGCGACCGAAGACGCCGGACGATACCGGTCCGTGCACGCTCCGGCGCACGCGGGGAGGACGACGGTGGTCCCCTGGAGCCCCGGCGTGTTCCCCTGGACCCCCGCCGCCGCGTAGCCGGGCGCCGCCCCGAAGTACCGGGTCGCCGAAGCCCCGATGGTCACCGGCGGGGCGGCGGCGAGGACGACCTTCACCGTGGCGTAGTGGGACGCGAAGACCCGGACGGAGGTGGCCCCCGAAACGGTGGACGGGACCACGATGAGAAGGAGGGCGACCCCGAGGGCCAGGAGCTGCCAGAAGCCGAGGGCCCGTCTCATCGTTGCGTCGCCTCCCTAGCGCGGTGGACCGGCCGCGCGGGTCCACCGCCACGGCCCGGTGTCAGGGCCCGGACGGGACGGGGGTGCCGTCCCGACCGGGAGGGGAAGGGGTTGCGCGTCGGCTCGTCCGTCGGCGTTGCGGAGCGTTGTCCCCGCGTCTAGGGGCAGGTAGTGGCGGTCGAGCACACGTTGAAGACGATCGAGATGGCGCTGACCGACGGAGCCGTGGTGGTCAAGAGGTCCATGAAGAGATAGACGGGGACCGTCACGATCGCCGCGCCCGTCGAGGCGCCGGTCGAGAGGTATCCCTGGGCCACGACCGGATTGCCCGCGCCCACGATGGTGATGGAGATCGAGAAGTCGAACGCGCTCGGCGCGGTGCCGCTCGCCGGCTGGGTGACGCTGATGACGATCTGCTCTCCGTAGTCGCCGGTCGTCTCGGCCGAGGGGTTTCCCGTACGGAACGGCTGGGCCGCGCACGGAGCCGCCGCACACGCGGCGAGGGCGGTCGGCGTCCCGGCGATGAGGGTCGTGCTGACCCCCGAACCCGCGGCCGGAACGGTTCCGGCGGTCATCGCGGCCGTCAGAATGACCAGCTGGGTCGAGGAGATCGTCGCGGTCGTGAACCCGCCCGGGGCCGAGCTCGTCACATTGGACGTCTGCGTCGGGCCCGGGGTCAAGCTCGTCGCGGCCAGCGCGTAGCCGCCGATCATGGCGACCATCAGCGCGGCCGTTACAATGTAGATCGTGCGCAACCGTCGTTTACCTACCGCCATGGGAATCCACCTTCGGGTAGCTAGAAGTGTGTATGAATGCGTATTTAAACATACTCTACTCCGTCCTGAGAGAGGACGGGTCGCCCGTGGTCCGTTCCAACGGGGCGGGCTCGAGGGCCCACCGCCGACCGGTGGGGACCGAACATCGCCGGCTCGGCCGTGAAGCCGGTTTCACCCATAGTTTCTTATAGCGAGAGGAAAACCGCGGCCGATAGCGGTAGGTCGCATGTCGATTCCGATTGTCAACTTCGACCGGTTCCTGTTCGCGTTCACGATCGGCTCCCACATCCTGCTGGTCTCGTTGAGCATCGGGCTCTCCATCCTGTTGTGCGTGGTCGAGTTCCTCTTCGCCCGTACGAAGGACCCGTACTACGGCGCGCTCGCGCGCCGGATGGTCCGCCCGTTCGTGGTCTCGTTCGGGATCGGCACCGCGAGCGGCATCGTCATGGCGGTCGAGCTCGTCAACCTCTTCCCGACGTTCATGACCCTCGTTTCGGAGACGGGGGTCATCGCGATCTTCTACGTCGAGATCTTCGCCTTCTTCCTCGAGACGATGTTCCTGGTCGTCTACGTCTACTACGGGAACACGTTCCGGGGCCGCTACACCCGCTGGCTGCTCACGGTCCCCATCGTGGTGGGGACGCTCCTCTCCGCCGTCCTCATCGTCATGGTCAACGCCTGGATGAACACCCCGAACGGCTTCGACATCGGCACGTACATCGCGACCGGGGCCGTGACCGGGGTGAACCCGTGGGCCCCGTTCCTCACGACGTCCACGGGGTACGAGGTGTTCCACGTCGTTTCGACCGTGCCGCTCACGGGGATCATGATGATCGGCGGGTTCTTCGCCTACCGGTACGTCCGCAGCACGACCCCCGAGGAGAAGCGGCTCTTCCTCACAGGGCTGCGCGTCGCCGTCGCGGCGAGCCTGGTGTTCGTCGTCCTCGCCGTCCTCTCGGGCATCCTCGAGATCGAGGGCCTCTACCAGTACCAGCCCCTCAAGTACGCCGCGATCGAGCTCAACGTGAACCCGGGGACGAACCTGGACGAGAACCTCTTCGGCTGGCTCAACGGGACCACGGTGGTCGGAGCGATCACGATCCCCGGCCTCCAGGGGTTCCTGACCCACGGGACGTACCTCCCCGGGCTCTCGCAGTACCCCCAGTCCGACTGGCCGCCGCTCTTGATCCACGACACGTTCGACACCATGGTGGCGCTCGGACTGCTCCTCGGCCTCTTCCTGTTCGGGTACGCCGGTCTCTGGGTCCTGAAGCGCCGGCCGTTCGACAAGCCGATCCTCGCCTACCTGTTCGTCGCGTTCACGTTCATCACGACCGTGATCATGGAGCTCGGGTGGGTGACGGACGAGCTCGGTCGCCAGCCGTGGATCGTCTACAACGTCCTCCTCGTGAGCCAGGCGGCGAACTACAACACGGACCTCTATTATCCGGGCTGGGTCATCATCGCGTTCTACATCTTCCTCGTGCCGTTCACGTTCTGGTTCATGGCCCGGGTCTTCGCGAGCAAGCCGCTCCAGGCCGACCTCGCGGGGCCGGCGGGAGGGAGCGATGTCAACTATTAACTGGCTGTTCGAGTTCAATTTCGCGATCTTCTCGGTCTTCGTCGCCCTGTTCCTCACGGAGCTGATGGGCGGGGTCCTCCTCGTCCTCGCCTACGACGCGACGAAGGCGAAGGTCCTCCCGTACATCGTGCCAATCTGGGAGGTGACCGGGACGTTCGCCGCCTTCTGGGTGGTGACGAGCGACTTCGCCTACCCGAGCATGCTGATCCCGGTCGCGAGCCTGTTCGCGGGCCTGATCGTCGTGTTCCTGATCTTCTTCGTCGCACGGAACGCCTCCATCTCGTTCGCCGAGCTGATCACGAAGCGCGGCTGGGTCGACGAGCGCAAGCTCTACCAGGCGTACGGGCTCGCGACCGTCCTCATCGGCGTGGTCGTCCTGATCGTCCTCTCGGCGATCGTGAGCGGCGCCGGGGTCACCCTCTCGACCCTCTCCTTCTCGCTCGGGGGATGGGTCACGAGCGCCGGCAGCCTTCCGTACGTGGTCGGGGTGGTCCTGATCGGGGTCGGGCTCGCGCCGGTCTTCTACGACGTCGCGCCGCTACGCCGCCTCTCCCTGCCCCTGACCGTCGTCGGAGTGGCCGTCGAGGCGGCGGCGCTCTACCTGTACTCGAGCAGCTTCCTCTCCGTCTACTTCCTGTTGCCCGCGCTGCTCACCGTCCTCGCCTCGCTGCTCTACCAGTTCCGGGCCACGGCGCCGATCGTCTCGCACAAGGTGGTCTTCGCCCTGGTCGCGACGATTATCGTCTTCTCGCTGAGCTACCTCGTCTACCCGACGGCGTTCCACGGCGCCATCTCGGTCGACCAGGTCACGACCTCCGGCCCGATGGTCGGTGCGTTCTACGTGCTGACCGGGGTCGGCGTGGTGGTGGTCGGGCTCCTGATGGCGCTCTACATGT
>Ga0187772_10001885_pt1 | contig 10188 bp, 11 predicted proteins | sample 0116_SJ02_MP15_2_FD_133137 | JGI IMG/M metagenome (GOLD analysis project Ga0187772, IMG submission 133137) | Tropical peat soil microbial communities from peatlands in Department of Meta, Colombia - 0116_SJ02_MP15_20_MG | ecosystem: Environmental > Terrestrial > Soil > Wetlands > Peat | place... | reverse complement strand
TGTTTGGCAAGCTGCCCGCCAACGATACGCGAAATGATGTCAGTGCCGCCGCCGGGAGTGGAGGCGACGATGTCGGTAATGGGCCGCGTCGGATAGTCCTGTGCGAAAGCCGGCGGCGCAAGAAACCCCAGTGCCAACGCGACGACGGCATAACGAACTCGATCGGTCACAGTTTCCCTCCCGCTTTGCCGGTCGCGCCGTTCGGCTTCGTCGGTCTTATGACTGCGGGAGCGTTTCTAGCACGGTGCGAAGAAATGGCCGCTTCGAAGTGCATGCGGAAGCGGCGCGCGATGTCGCAGCGGTGGAAGGACGTACTTCAAGATTATGTTTCGTAACACAATTCGGGCGGCGGTCTGTGCCGCCGCCCTATGGATCGGGCGCTTCTCGCGTCGAACTCAATCCCCGAGCTGATTACCGCTCTCGGTTTTTTGCTGGGGCATGATCTTTTCGGGAAACCGGTTTTCACCCCGGATCAAGTCTTGGGCAGATTTATCCGGATCATGCTTTTACCGCGAAAGTAGTGGGGCATCCTCCACTTGCGCCGTCTGACGCTCTTTGGCGCGGGTACGATCGTGCGTTGGCGGCAACTGCAGCACTGACGCCGTCTGACCGGGAACGAGCCGCGTCACGAGCACGATCTGGCCGCCGGGGAATTCTAGCGCGTCGTGATGGACATGAGGGTCGTCCATGTTGATCTGGCGGAAACGGGCCACGCGATGGGGGATCCGCGCCCTGCCGAACATGCTGAAGGCGCGATCGAACTGCACGTCGTTATCGAAGGCCAGCTCCGTGCCGGGAAGCAGGCAGACCGCCACGTCGGGCTGACCGACTTCGGTAAAGCCGCGCGTGATCGATTTTACGAAATCGGTGGAAACAAGCCTGTCCGCGACCTTGGCCGGCCGCGAAGCGATGAGATGCAGACTGTAGTCGCACATAGCAATGCACTCCTCTCAAGGGCCGCCCTTACGGCTCTTCTTCCTGAACCCTCCTCTTGACCAAATGTTCCGGTGCTGTCCTCCTTGTGCGCCCGCAGCCCTTTTGCCAGCCGAAAGGGGCGTCGAATGCGCGTCCCCGGCTTGTCCGAAAGACATATGTCGGGGGGCCGACATATGGCATGATGGCGGCTGCGGAGCTGCCAGCGCGGTCTGGGAATGGACGATGTTACGGCCGAGAAGCGCGGAGACAGCCCAGCGCCCGTCGCCGGATTCGGTCACAAGCGCGGCAAGGGAAGGACCGACGACGTACCGCGCGGCATTCTTTGCATGCTGGCGGCCACGATCTTATTTTCCGGCGCCTCGGCCGCCAGCAAATGGCTGGTTGGAATTTATCCGGTCGGCGAGGTGCTATCTCTGCGTTCGCTGGCATCCCTCATTGCCGGCGCTGCGGTAATACTGCCGGTCAGCGGTCTGTCGGTTTTTGCAACACGCCGCCCGCGCGATCATCTGGCGCGCGGCCTTTCGCAATCAATCTCGCAGCTGTGCTTGCTCTTGGCGTTCAGTCTGATGCCGCTCGCCGGTGCGGTTGCGATCAACTTCTCGGCGCCGCTGTTCGCGGCGCTCGTTTCTATTATCTGGCTCAAGGAGCCGGCCGGCTATATTCGCGGCGGAGCGCTTTTGATCGGTTTCCTCGGTGTGGTGATCGTGACCAATCCGGGCACGAATTCGCTGACGCTCGGCGCATTGTTCGCGCTGACCAATGCCGTCATGTACGGCACAGTGACCGTTGCGGTGCGTGGCATGACCAGGACGGAGTCGGCCAACACGCTCGTGATGTGGCAGCTTACGGTGCTGGCGTTCTTTCACAGTTTCCTTTTGTTCTTCGGTTGGCGATGGCCGACACCGATGGACACGGCGATGCTGTTCGGCACTGGCTTCACCAACGCGATCGGTCAATGGTTCTGGACCAGGGCTTTGCACCTGGCGCCGGCGCCTGCAGTGACGCCGTTCTACTACCTGATGCTGGTTTGGGCGGTGATGTTCGGCTTCGTCATTTGGGGTGAAGTCCCGTCGGCCAGCCTCCTCGTCGGGTCGGCTATCGTCGTCTCGACCGGCCTGTTTTTGTTCTTGCGGGAGGCCCGGCTACAGCGTCAATTGGCGGCGCGCTGATCTGACCGATATCGCGCTGGGGGCGAAATGCTAACCTGCGCTGATGGGGCAGTGGGGGCAGTGGAGTACGGCAGGAGAGGTGGATTGTGGAACGTCGGGATTTCTTAAAACTAGGGGCGGGCGCGGCTGCGTTCCCGCTTGTCGCTCGGAAGGCATTCGCGCTCGACTATCCGACGCACGCCGTGCAAGTGATTGTCGGGCAGGCTGCCGCGAGCTCGTCCGACATTACGGCGCGGCTCGTATCGCAATATCTGTCGCAGCATCTTGGCCGGCAATTCGTTGTCGAGGTTCGACCCGGTGCCACCGGCAATATTGCCACCGAGCAGGTCGTGCACGCTGCGGCCGATGGATACACGCTTTTATTGGTCAACTCGCAAAATACGATCAATGCCGCGCTGTTTCCCAAGTTGCCATTCGATTTCGTTCATGACATCGCTCCGATAGCCGGAGTGTTCCGCGTTCCGCTCATCATGGAAGTGCGGCCGGATTTTCCCGCCAAGACGGTGCCTGAATTCGTCGCCTACGCCAAAGCCAATCCAGGCAAGATCAATATGGCATCCGCCGGCGTCGGCGGCCCGCAACATGTCGCGGGCGAATTGTTCAAATTCATGGCCGGCGTGGATCTGGTGCATGTGCCGTATCACGGCTCCACGCCGGCGGTCACCGACCTCTTAGGGGGCCAGGTGCAAGTGATGTTCGACGTGACGCCGACCGCTTTACCGCAGGTCAGGTCGGGAAAGCTTCGTGCGCTCGCGGTGACCACGCCCGAGCGGATCGATATGTTGCCCGGCGTGCCGGCCGTGGCGGAGTTTTTGCCGGGCTTCGAAGCTTTCGGCTGGATCGGATTCGGCGCACCCAGGGATACGCCGGCGCCGATCATCGATATTCTCAATAAAGCGATCAACGAGGCGGTCGCCGACCCGTCCGTGAAGCCGCGCCTGTTGGATCTCGGCGGTCTCATCATGCCGCCGAATTCGCCAGCCGAATTCGCCAAATTCATCGCCACCGATACCGAAAGATGGATCAAGGTGGTGCAGTTCGCCAGTCTAAAACCGGAATAAGCGGATATGCCATCGGGAGAGGCACTATGAAACTCGCGCGCAGGGAATTCCTATATTTGATGACGGGCGCGGCCGCGGCGGGCAGCCATTCCGGGTCGGCATTCGCGCTCGACTATCCGACGCGACCAATCACGATTGTGGTGCCCTTCGCCGCCGGTGGAGCGACGGATATCTTGGCGCGGCTTCTCGCCGATTCAATGGGCAAATCACTCGGTCAAACGGTCATCGTCGAGGACGTGACCGGCGCCGCCGGCAGTATCGGCGTCGCCCGGGTCGTTCGCTCGGCGGCCGACGGCTATATACTGAGCGTCGGCACGCTGACGACACATGTACTAATCGGCGGTCTTTATAAATTGGATTTCGACCTATTGAGCGATTTAACTCCAATCGCCGAACTGGCTTATGAGCCGTTGCTCATCTGCATCAGAAACAGCCTGCCGGCGCAAAATCTGCAGGAGCTTATTGCGTGGCTTAAGGCAAATCCCGGAAAAGCAAGCGTTGGCATCCCTGGAGCCGGATCGACCGGCAATCTCGCGGGCATCTCCTTCCAGAAGGCGACGGGCACCACCTTCCAGTTCGTCCCCTATCGGGGCGACGGTCCGGCGGTTCAAGACATGATGGCCGGCCAGATCGACATGATGATCGAGCCATCGTCCAACTTCACGGCTCAGGTCCAGGCCGGCACCATCAGGGCCATCGCCGTCCCGGCCAGAACTCGGCTTTCCAGCCTGCCCGGCGTTCCGACGACCGACGAGGCCGGCTTGCCGGGGTTCTATGCCTCGATCTGGTTCGGTATGTGGGCGCCGAAGGACACGGCGAAAGACATCATCGCGAAATTGAACACCGCGGTGGTCGCTGCCTTGTCGGACGAGAACGTGAAAGAAAGACTCAACAAGATCGGACAGCAAGTTGCCCCGCGTGACCTCCAGGCACCGGAAGCGTTCGGCGCCTTTCAAAAGACGGAAGCCGAAAAATGGTGGCCGATCATCAGGGCCGCGAACATCAAGCTCGATTGAACGCCAGCGCGCAAGCCGATCGTTCAATCGAGACAGTCAGCCGTTTTCAATTCGGCGCAATCAGCCGACGAAGTCGACTCGTTGCAGGTTCGCGGCTTCTTCGGCCGTCTTCGGGTGAGCCGGTAATTGCAGCACGGTGGCCTGCTGTCCCTCGCACAACATTGTGAGAAGCACGAGCCGGCCGTCGGGGAACTCCAAGGTATCGTGGTGTGCGGCTGCCTTGTCTTTATTGATCTGACGAAAGATCGCTGCGTTGTGGTTGATTGGGCGTTCACGCCATGGAAACAATCCGGTCGCCAGGCACGTGATCTCGCGGGCGAATGACAACTCTGTTCCGGGAAGCAGACAGACCGCGGTGCTCGGATCCTCGGGCGCGCAAAAGCCGCGTGTTCCAGTGCCGAAATCGCGCACAGTCAGTTTGTCGCCAATCCGCGCCGGGCGGGATCGGACATTGGTTAGGCTATAGTCGCACATGGGGCGCTCTCCTTTTTAGACAGTCCCAAATTCAAAACGAGCGCCGACCCTTTTGGTTTCGCAGAAATTGCAGAATTCGCGGTTGAAGCCGGGAAGGCCGCCCGGACGCGCCGCGCCTGTCGTCGGAAGGGCCAGGCACGCACGAACGCTAGTTCTTATCAGGCGGTATGACGATCTGGGTTTGGATCACCAGCGCGCAAAGCCTGCCGTCATTGCGTGTGATGCGCGTCTGCCACACCATCGTCGTGCGGCCGCGATGGAGGGCCGTACACTCGGCCCGAGCGATGTCGCCCACGGGAATGCTCGCAAAAAAATTTGTTTTGCTCTCGATGGTCGCCGTACGGCCGCCCTTCGGTAAATTGGCGATGGTGGCAGTGCCGCCGAGGTTATCGGCAAGCGCCATGACGGCGCCGCCATGCAGTGCACCGAACCGGTTGTTAAGCTCCTCGCGCACGGGGAGTTCGGCTACGATTTTGTCCTTCGAAACGTGCGTGATCTTCACGCCGATCAAGGTGGCAAACGGCGGCTGTCGTGCGGCTTCGGGATTCATGTCGGAAACCATTGTCGCGCTCTCGTTCATGCGCGCCCATCGCGGGCAGCCGCGGCCTGATAGCAGAGCGCGCTGAAGACTTGTATGGCCTGAAAATATTCGAGCGGGGCAATGCCGCTCTTTAAACGCATTGCCCCGCCGCGGTGAGGAAGGAAGCTTAGTTACCGAGGTTGCGGAACGACGCGTATATAGGGCTTCGGCGTCTTCCAGCCATTGGGATAAAGTTTCTTTGCTTCGTCGTCGGTAACGGCGCCGGTAAGGATAACATCCTCGCCTTGTTTCCAGTTCGCGGGCGTTGCGACGCGGTGCTTGGCGGTGAGCTGAAGTGAATCGATCACGCGCAACACCTCATCGAAATTGCGGCCCGTGGTCATCGGGTAAACGAGGACGAGTTTGATCTTTTTGTCGGGGCCGATAACGAAAACATTACGCACGGTCTGATTATCCGCGGGCGTTCGACCATCCGACGTTCCGGACGTGCTCGCAGGCAGCATTCCATAGAGCTTGGAAATCTTCAGGTCCGTGTCGCCGACCAATGGATAATTGGGCGCAAAGCCAACCACGTCTTTGATGTCGGCGGACCATTTTTTGTGATTGTCTACCGGGTCGACAGATAGGCCGAGGATTTTCACGCCGCGTTTGTCGAATTCCGGCTTCAGCCGCGCCATCGTGCCGAGTTCAGTCGTGCAGACAGGCGTAAAATCTTTCGGATGTGAAAACAGAACGGCCCAATTGTTACCGATCCAGTCGTGGAAACGAATTTTACCTACCGTGGTTTCGGCCTCGAAATCCGGGGCGGTATCGCCAATCTGAAGAGCCATAGAAAACCTCCCTGTGGGACGGACCTAGTCCGCCCCTAAATGTACGGCGCACACTTCACGAATGCCAGCCGGCTGGTTGTAGCGTCGGCGTAAAATATTATCCGACTAGATCGTCGGCCAACGTGGAAAAAAATGAACTGAGCGTCCGCTCGATTTGGCAGAAAATTTTTGAAACCCTCCGAGGGGGGTTGCGCCGACAGCCGAGAAAGACCCCGCAAGCGATCATCCGAACCGCCGACCCGTGCAAGCCCTCGAGTGCCGTGAGATTGCCCAACTGGCGCCCTTGGCGGGCCACCCTGACATTGGAAATTGAAACGACTCGAGATAGCGCCAAAGGCACGTACTGTTGCTGGAACCGAACGCGGATCACGCGATTGGTTGCAGGACCGAAGAGTGATGCCCAGGATGGATAGCAAAAATGACAATAAACGACGCACCTGCGGATCTTGCCATGATTGCGAGCGCGATCGAGCGCTCGCAAATCGTACTTCCACGTGTTTTGGCGTGGCCGGCCGCCCGTTTGGGCCGCCGTTTTGAGCTCCCCGCCGGCTTCGAGGACGTCGATCTCGCAATCCTCGACTGGATCGCCGCCGAATGGCGGCGATCCAGCTGCGACTATCTGCCGCTATAAGGCATGATGATCCGCAAACGCGGAAAAAAGTTTTCCGAAAATCATGCCGAAAGGGTCGCGCGTTGGCAACAGCGCCTACTGTGTTGCGCCTGGCAAGCTGGTCGACGACAAACCCACGCTACGCCCTGGAAAGCCCGCCGCATCGAAGTAACGCGTCGTTCCGACTTGCTGCATGTCGAGAACCGTGACGAGGCCGTTCGGCGCGGCATCGGACGTGATGACGCGGCTCGTCACCTCGGGGACCGCGCCGCCGGGAAACGTTTCGGTGAGCACGCGGCCGACAAGCCTGCCTTTGTCCTGCACTTCGAGATGCATCAATTCCGCAATGGTGCGGCCGAGATCGGCGTTGCTGGCTGGCGCCGGATCGACAAATTGCGATTTGAAGTCGGGTCCCTGCATCGCCACGAAATTCCACGTGTCGGCGCGGCTGAAGGAGCCATGCATGCCTTGGCCCTGCTGCAGGACCGTATCGGCGATCTCGACGGTACAGCGGACCGGCTCGCCACATATCGTGTCGAACGAGCGGAAATTGACCGCAATCGCCGGGTGCGGCGTAATGGCCGAACCTTCAAGCGCGATGTCGTCGAGCGACAGCGTGCCGGGAAATTTCCCGAGTTTTGAATCGACGAACAGGCCGCTCACATAATCCTGCGACAGGAGCGCATCGACGATCTGCTTGGTGATCGCCTTGTCGCCATCGGGAATGTAGATCAGGTCCGATCCGCCATTGGCCGCGACAACGACTTTCGGCTTGTTGCGATCTCGGCCGATAAGCCCATTGCCGTTCTTGGTGTGCTGGCCTTCGCCGATGGTCTTGTAACCGTCATCGGGGTCCATCAGCGGCATGCTCAGCGCATGAGCCAAATCGAGTGCGACAAAACCAAGCGGTAGATGACCAGGCAAGGTATCCGTGAATTTGGTCTTCACCGTCGAGCTCGTATTGCTCTCTTTTGAGATGGTCGAAAAACCGTGGTCCGATGTTGCAATAATGTCGGTCGAGCTCAGCAAGCCGAGTTCATCAAGAGCCGAGCGGATGCGAGCGAGATCGTCATCGGCGTTGCGGATCGCTGCCAGCGAGGTCGGTCCGTTGATGCCTGGCGTGAGCGTGTTCAAGCTGTCGCCCTGATTGTGTTGCGTACCGTCAGGATCGCGCGACCAGAACACCAAGACGAACGGCTTGTTACGCTGCTTGAACATTGGCAGCACGACCCACGTCGCCACCGAGGCGAAATAGTCCTGTTGCAAGACGTTGGCGCTTAATGTGCCGGGCTTGTTGACATTGCCCGGATTGCCGTTGGCGCCGCGCGTTGGAGCGCCGAGTGGCAGGTTGGCCGCTTTCATCAGCTCGGTGAATTCCGGCGCAAGCGGAATGCCTGTGGGCGTGCCGGTCGCATCGTCGACGATCACGGTCTGCTCTCCCGATCGTTCGGTCGGGTCGAAAATCAGAACCGGCCCAACTTTTCCAATCGACGCCGTGCTATAGCCCTTGTCTCGTGCGAGCTTGAGGATCGTCGCCTCGTCGAGATAGTTACCGGCGAAATGCGCGTCGATGTCGCCAAGCACCGCGTCGTTTTCCAGGAACGGCGTCGTGCTGCCGGCGGCACCGGGAACCTCGAAGCCGGCATCAATCGTGTTGGAGAAGTCTCCGGTATCGCCGAGCATGTGGCCGGTCGCCATGCCGGATGCATTCGCCGTCGTGAAAGTGGGGAACAGCGCGTGGCTGTTGCGCACGCTCACGCCTCCTCGCGCGATCGACGCCATGGTGGGGGCGGTGCTGGTGTCGACCATGCGAAAGCGCAGGCCATCGGAGATGAAGAGCACCACATTATGCGGCCGAGAGGCGGGCGCTTGCGCAAAGGCGGTTGAGTGAAAAATACCTTGTCCAAGAAAGAGTTGCAGAAGTGCGGCACCGAGGAGGAGCGGCAAGCGCATGGCGGAGCTCCGACGCAATGGGAAATGCGATCTTTTGGCGAAGCCGAATGACAGTCGTGTGACACCGCGGCACCGAGGTAGGTGAAAGGAAAAAAGGCGGCCCCGGATGGGGCCGCCAGCATGCCGCGCCGAAAAAAACCTGGGTGGCTTCAGTGGCGGGCGGCCAATGGCCGCCCGCGAGCGAAGGAAACGATTACTCGCCTTCGGTTCCGATCGCGTAGGCGGTCTCGCCGTGCACTGCGTCGTCGCCGACTTTAAGGGTCGCGTCGTCCATACGCAGCGGAACGATGAAACCGATCACCTTCAGGATAATGTAGGTGGCGATCGCATTAAACACGATGATGAAGGCCGCACCTTCTGCCTGCAGCAGGAGCTGCGACGGGTTGCCGTAGAGCCAACCGGTGATGCTCACGCCGGGTGCATCCTTGTCAGTGCCGATATATTGCAGCATTGCCGGATTCGCCAGAATGCCAGTCAAGAGGCCGCCGGTGAGGCCGGCAACGCCGTGGGTCGAGAATACGCTGAGCGTGTCGTCGACCTTCATCATCAGCCGGGACTTCTGCAGCTTGTTCATGCTGAGCCACGGGATGATGCCCGCAACGATACCGATAATGATCGCACCCCAGCCGTCGACATAGCCGGCGGCGGGCGTGATGGCGACGAGGCCAGCGATCATGCCGTTGACGGCGCCCAGGACCGACGGCTTGCCGTAGGCCATTTTGTCCATCAGCGTCCAGACCAGAAGGCCGGTGGCCGTTGCGGTATTGGTGTTGAGCACCGCTGCGCCGGCATCGGCGTTGGCGAAATACGGGTCGCCGCCGTTGAAGCCGTTCCAACCGAGCCACAAAATTCCCGCGCCGACCAGCGTGATCAGCAGGCTATTCGGCGGGAAATTGTCGCGGTCCGCTTGAAGACGCGGACCGACGACGGCCGCGGCGACGAAGCCCGAGGTTCCGGCGGCGAGATGGATCACGTAGCCGCCCGAGAAGTCCGCGACGCCCATGCCAGCGAGCCAGCCGCCGCCCCAGAGACTGAACGCTCCTACGGTATAGACGAGCGTCATCCAGATAGGACAGAAGATCATCCAGGCCGTGAAATTCATGCGCCCGAGCACGGAACCGGCGAGGATGATGACGGTGATGGCGGCGAACACGAACTGGAAGAACATCAGCGTCGCCATCGGGAAGGCGAGGGGAGGCATGCCCGACGCCGCAGCGGGTATTGTTGCTTGCCCGAGTGTGAATGCGGCCGACGTGCCAAGGCTTGGTGTGCCTAGGAATGGAAACCATTGCGGCCCAAATGCCATGTTGTAGTCGAATAAGACCCAGACGATCAGGACCGATGCGAAGGCATACATCGACATGAAGGCGGAGTTGATCGCCCACTTTTTCTTGACGATGCCGCCATAAAGGACGGTCAGGCCGGGAATGCTTTGCAGGCCGACGAAGGTTGCCGCCGCCAACTGCCACGCATTGTCTCCGGTATCTAGCCATTGCGGTGAAGGTATGAGTGCCATGTGCCTTTCCCCAAAAATTTGCCCTCAGTGCGCCGATGGCACACGGGCCGACGTTTGAGTGATCGCAAAAAATATGCCAGTT
>Ga0187772_10001884_pt1 | contig 10191 bp, 9 predicted proteins | sample 0116_SJ02_MP15_2_FD_133137 | JGI IMG/M metagenome (GOLD analysis project Ga0187772, IMG submission 133137) | Tropical peat soil microbial communities from peatlands in Department of Meta, Colombia - 0116_SJ02_MP15_20_MG | ecosystem: Environmental > Terrestrial > Soil > Wetlands > Peat | place... | reverse complement strand
CGACTACTTCGCCGAGCCCGAGAAGACCGTCCCGGGCTACACGAGCCTCGCCGTGCTGATCCTGGTCCTGGCCGGCTTCATCATCGTCAGCGTCGGCGTGGTCGGGCTGTACGTGGGCCGGATCTTCGAGCAGGTCAAGAACCGGCCGTTGTTTCTGATCGATCAGCAGGCGGAGGGGGCGCAGGCGCACGGCGCGCAGGCCGCTGCGCCGCCAGTACGTACACCATCTCCCGTCCGCCCGGAATCGGAAACGAGCGCAGGATCTGCTCGCGGTAGCGCGCCATCAGGGCCGCGAGCGACTCCTCAGTGAACCGATCGGCGTGCCCGCCGACGCCGGGATCGGCGGCGCGGCGGCCGAGCCGCGCGATCAGCGGGTTCTCGCTCGACGCCAGGTTGCGTACGGGCTCGGACACGATGACCTCCTCGCGGGCGACGGCCAGCATGCGGTCGAGGATTCGCTCGGGCTGGGGGAGGAAGTGGTAGAGGCTGGCCTGGAGGATCACCACATCGGCTTCGGGGAGCGATTCCAGATCGGCGGCCAGGTCGAGCCGGCGCGCGTCGACACCACGCCGGCGCAGACGCTCCACGAACCCGGCGTTGACGTCGATTCCGATGTAGCCGCCGACGCGCGCGCGCAGGTGGCGCAGGTACAGCGTCCCCGGTCCGCAGCAGAGCTCGAGCACCGAGGCGCCGGCGGGCACCTGCTCGGCCACGGCGCGCATCCGGGCCGCGTAATGGCGGCCGTACAAGACGCGCATCAGCAGCTCGTAGCCGGCGGCGCTGCGGTAGATCAGGCTCGTACTCAAGCGTGCTGCTGGGCCGGCGCCTGCGAGGCGGCGGCCTTGCCGCCAAGGTCGGCCAGCGTGAGCTGATGGGCGGGCGGGCGGTCGAGCGCGACCCTGCCCGTGAGCTTCAGGTCGGGGTCGACGTGGACGAGCTCGCCGGGCTCGAGCAGCCGCCACCCGGCGTCCTCGTCCATCCGCTCTGAGGCCACGACGACGGCCGGTCGCGTGGCCAGGTCGCCGGAGCGAACGCGCACCGACCCGCGGGCGCTGGCGTGCTCGAGGTGGCGCGTGCCGGTGGGACCGCCGGCGGCCCGTTCGAGCACGTACAGCTCGTGCACGTCGGGGTAGCGGAGGGCCCACAGGTCGGACGGCGTGATCAGCACGACGTTGAGCGCGAACACGGGGAGGTTCTCCGCGATCCAGCGCGTGGCGCGGACGATGGCGGCGCCGACGTCGCCGTCGCGCTCGATCTCCCGGGTGACCAACGCGAAGTAGCGCTCGGAGTCGGTCTCGCCCTTCACCAGCGAAGCGGCGTCGCCCAGCTCGGGCTCGATCCGCTCGGGCTCGCCGATTACGCCGTTGTGGGCGAACAGGCGGCCGCGCTGCTCGAACGGGTGCGTGTTCTCGGGGCTGACTGCCCCGGTCGAGGCGTAGCGGACGTGGGCGACGAACGTGCGCGAGGTGATCTCGCGCGCCTCCTGGGCGAACGCATGGTCCTCGTAGGCGGCGATCGGCTGCTTGAAGACCTCTGGGCGCCCGTCCGTGTCGAACGCGCCGAGGCCGGTCCCGTCGGGCTCGCGGCGGCTCTGCTGGGCGAGCGAGTCGGGCGCCTCTAGCAGCCAGAAGGTGGCGCGGACCGGCTCGCGCCCACCGCTCATTCCGAACAGTCGGCACATAGGTGCCGACGTTAGCCTAAGGCGCCGCCGTCAGGCGCCGGCGACAGACTTTGTGAGTCGCCGCCTGCGCGCACAGTTCGCTCGATGGCGACCCGGCCGGGCAGGCGCGCACTGTCAAAGTAATTTCAAGATCGTGCCCTATCGTGGTCGCAGGACACGAGAAAGGGATGTCGTCATGAAGTTTCTGCGCACGGTCTCAACCCAGCGTCTGCTGGCGATCATCGCCGGCGTCGTCATCGCCGTCGCCGGCGGCACCGCCATCGCCGTGGCCGCGTCCAACGGGGGTCCGAAGCCGCCGCGCGAGTCGCTCGCGACGGCGCTCCATCAGGCGGCCAGCGCCCCCGCGGTCACCGGGATCACCGCACGGATCAAGTTCACCAACAACCTGATCAATACCTCCGACATCCAGGGCACGGATCCGATCCTGAACGGCGCCACCGGGCGCCTGTGGATGTCCAACGACGGCCGCCTGCGGCTCGAGCTCCAGGGCGACAACGGCGACGCCCAGGTCGTCGTCAACAACGGCTCGTTCTCGATCTACGACCCGATGACCAACACCGTCTACAAGGGAACCCTGCCTCAGCAGAGCGGGAGCTCCTCCTCGAAGAGCTCGCAGGGCGAGGCGATCCCCACGGTGGCGCAGATTCAAAGCGACATCAACCAACTCGCCCAGCACTGGAACCTTGTCGGCCCGACGCCGCGCAACGTGGCCGGTCAGCCCGCCTACAAGATCCAGATCTCCCCGAAGCACGACGGCGGACTGCTGGGCCAGGTCCAGCTCGCCTGGGACGCCGCGCGCGGCATCCCGCTCGGGATCGCGATCTACTCGACCTCGAGCTCGAGCCCGGTGCTCGAGCTGAAGGCCACGAGCATCTCCTATGGGTCGGTCCCGGTCAGTGACTTCAAGGTCTCGCCGCCGGCCGGCGCGAAGGTGGTGCGGATCGCCTCGACCGCGACCTCCGGCACCGCCGCCGCCGCTGCCGGTATGCACGCTCACAAGGCTGGCAAGGCCCACAAGGCCCACACCGACATCACCGGTGCGGCCGCGGTCCAGGCCCATCTGCCGTTCACGCTCGCCGCGCCGGGCACGCTCGACGGCGTCCAGCAGCAGTCGGTGCAGCTGCTTGACTGGGGCGGCAGCCCGGCCGCGCTGGTCACCTACGGACAGGGCCTCGGCGGGATCGCGGTGATCGAGCAGAGCGCTTCCGGCCAGTCGACCTCGTCCTCCTCCTCCTCCTCCTCCTCCTCGTCTCAAGGCGGCAACGGTCAGGGGCTCAGCCTCCCGACCGTGTCGATCAACGGCGCCTCCGGGACGGAACTGGACACAGCGCTCGGCACGGTGATCACCTTCTCGTCCGGCGGTGTGCACTACACCGTGCTCGGGTCGGTGCCGCCGACGGCCGCGGAGGCGGCAGCTAAGGCGCTGGCGCCCTGAACATGACCGGATCGGTTCCGCCCCCGGTCGAGGTCCGGGGGCTCGTCAAGCTCTACGGGGAACTGACTGCCGTCGCCGGCGTGGATCTCACGGTCCACGCCGGCGACGTGTACGGCTACCTGGGCCCGAACGGGGCCGGCAAGACGACCTGCCTGCGGATGATGCTGGGACTAATCCGGCCCACCGAAGGGACCGTCCGGCTGTTCGGCCGCGATCCGCTCGAGACGGTCCAGGCGCTCGACGACGTGGCCGGGTTCGTGGAGGCCCCCACCTTCTATCCGTATATGAGCGGCCGGCGCAACCTCGAGCTGCTGGCCGCGTTCGACGGTGACGACGCGAGCGACCGGATCGACCACGCGCTCGAGACCGTCGAGCTCTCCGACCGCGCCAAGGACCGGGTCGGCGGCTACTCCCACGGCATGCGCCAGCGGCTCGGGATCGCCGCGGCCCTGCTGCGCGACCCCAAGCTGCTGCTGCTCGACGAGCCCGCGACCGGGCTCGACCCCGCCGGGATGCGCGACATGCGTCTCTTGATCCGGCGCCTGGCCGACCAGGGGATGACCGTGCTGCTCTCGAGCCACCTGCTGGCCGAGGTCGAGGAGCTCTGCAACCGGGTGGCGATCGTGCGGCGGGGCGAGATCGTCTACGAGGGCGCGATCGCCGACCTCAAGCGCAGCGCCGGCGCGACCTACCGGCTCTCGACCACCAACGACGAGCGGGCACTTCAGGTGTGCCGCGCCCAGCCCGGGGTCGGCGACGTGCGGGTGGTGCATGGGCGGATCTCGTTCACCGCTGATGACCCGGCGGTCGCCGAGCTCTCGCAGGCGCTGATCGAGGCGGGGGCACTGATCACCATGCTGGCGCCGCAGACGGTGACGCTCGAGGACCTGTTCTTCTCGCTCACGGAGGGCGACGGCGTCGGCAACGGCCTTGCTTCGGCGCAAGCCGGCACCGGAGACCACGCGCCGGCGAAGGCGGAGGCGTCGTCATGAGCTCGATCAGCGGCACCGCCGAGGGGTTGCGCCCTGGCGCGGGCGTCGCCGGACGCGCGCGGCGGCGCCCTGGGGTGGGGACCGTGTATCGCTGGGAGCTCCGCAAGCTCCGCTACCAGAAACGCACCTACCTTGGGCTCGGCGCCGCCGCGATTGTGCCGATCCTGTTCGTCGTCGCGGTGCAGTTCCGCCACCACCGGGCCGGCGGCGGCGACTTCGCGTTCGCCTCGTACCTGACCAAGAGCGGCCTCGTCTTCCCGCTCGTAATCCTGCTGTTCGGCGCGATCTGGCTGTTCCCGCTGATCACCGCGCTCGTGGCGGGCGACATCTTCGCCTCCGAGGACCACAACGGGACGCTCAAGACGGTGCTGACGCGGTCGCTCGAGCGCTGGCAGATCTTCGCTGGCAAGGCGCTCACGGCGCTGACCTACGCGATCGTGGCGATCGCGATCGACGGCACGGTGGCGGTGATCGCCGGCTCGATCGAGTCGGGCTTCAACTCGGTGCAGACGCTGTCGGGCTCGATCGTGTCGGCGCCCAAGGGGCTCGAGCTCGTCTACCTGAGCCTGCTCGTCTACCTGATCCCGATCGCCACCGTGGTGTGCATCGGCCTGCTCCTGTCGACGATCACGCGCAACAGCGCGGCGGCGGTGGTGGGGACGCTGATGATCTCGCTCCTGTTCCAGCTGATCGGCGTGCTGCCCGGGCTGAGCGCCACGACGCCCTACCTGCTGAGCACGCAGTTCAACGCGTGGCAGGGCCTGCTCCGTCAGCCCATCGACTGGTCGCCGATCGTGCGGGCGGCCTGGGTGTGCGCGCTCTACGGCCTGCCGGCGCTGGGAACGGCGTTCCTGGTGTTCCTGCGCCGTGACGTCGCCGGTGGGTGATCGCGTCCTGGTCGTCGACGACGACCCGCCGCTGCGGCGGATGCTCGAGCGGACGCTGGCGGCCGAGGGGTACGAGGTGACCGTGGCCGCGGACGGCGGCGCGGCGCTCGCCGAGGCCGAACGGACGGCCCCCGACGTGATCGTGCTCGACGTGGCCATGCCGGCGGTCGACGGCCTCGCGGTGGCGCGACGGCTGCGCGACAAGGGCGATCCCACGCCCATCCTGATGTTGACCGCGCGCGACGCCATCCCCGATCGCGTCGCCGGGCTCGAGGCCGGCGCGGACGATTACCTCGTCAAGCCGTTCGCGGTCGAAGAGCTGGTGGCGCGGCTACGCGCCTTGACGCGGCGAAGCGAGGTGGCGGCGGGCGGGGCGCTCCGCTCCTACGCCGATCTGACGCTCGACGTCGCCGGACGCCGGGCCACTCGGGCCGGGCGTCCGATCGAGCTCACCGGTCGCGAGGTCGACCTGCTCGAGCTGCTGCTGCGCGAACCCGGTCGCGTCGTCACCCGCGAGCGGGCCCTCGAGGAGATCTGGGATGCGGGCGCCGAGGCGAACGTGGTCGACCGTTACGTGACGCGCCTGCGGCGCAAGCTCGGGTCGCCGCCGCTGATCAGGACGGTCCGTGGACGCGGGTTCACGCTACGGGCGTGAGCCCGGCGACCAGCGCGGCCTCGAGCTGCTCCTCGCTCACCGGTCGGCCGATGGCGTAGCCCTGGGCCGCGTCGCAGCCCAGGTCGCGCAACTGCTCAAGCTGGGAGTAGCGCTCGACGCCCTCCGCGACCACGGCCAGCCCGAGCGCATGCCCGAGATCGACCAGGGCGCCCACGAGCAACGTGTCCTCGGGCGAGGAGCCGAGCGGGGCGATGAAGCTTTCGTGCAGCTTGAGCGCGTCGACCGGGAGCTCGCGCAGCCGCGACAACGACGATGCTCCCGAGCCAAAGTCGTCGAGCGCGATCCTCACTCCGGTGGCCTTGAGCCGCTCGAGCGCGTCGATCGCGGCGTCGGGATCTTCGGCCACCGTGCTTTCGGAGACCTCCAGGCAGACGGCGGCCGGGTCGAGCTCGCCGGCGCGGAGTGCGTCGCTCACGACGTCGGGCAGGTCGGGATCGCGCAGCTGGCGGGAGGAGATGTTCAGCGAGAGCGCCATCTCCGGCTTTCGGGCGCGCCAATGGGCCAGCTGGGCGAGCGCGTGCTCGAGCACGAACCGTCCGATCGGGATGGCCAGGCCGATGTCGTCGGCCACCGGCAGGAACTCCCGCGCCGCGATCAGCCCCCGGGTGGGATGCTGCCAGCGCACGAGCGCCTCGACTTCAGCCACCTCGCCGAGCTCGTGCAGGACCAGGTTCGGCTGGTAGTGGACGCGCAGCTCCCCTCGCTCGACCGCTTGGCGGATGGCCGCCTCGAGCTCGATCCGTTCGATCGCCCGCTGCCGGGACTCTTCGTCGAACAGCTCGAAACGCGACCGGCCCCGCTCCTTGGCGCGGTACATGGCGGCATCGGCCTCGCGGATCACCGTGTCCGGCGCCACCGAGGGATCGGCCACCATCGCGATGCCGACGCTGACCGTGACCGACAGCTCCACGCCGTCTATGTGGATGGGGTGGCGCGCGGCCTGGCAGATGCGGTCGGCAATCAGGACCACCTCGCGCTCGGAGGTGAGGTCCTCGAACAGGAAGGTGAACTCGTCCCCGCCGAACCGGGCCACGGTGTCCATCGGGCGCAGCAGGCCGCTGAAGCGCTCCCCGAGGATGGCCAGCAACCGGTCGCCCGCCCCGTGGCCGCGAGAGTCGTTGATCTGCTTGAAGTTGTCGAAGTCCAGGAACAGCACCGCGAGCTGCGCCCCCGACCGGCGGGCGCGCTCGAGCGCGACGCCGAGGCGATCGAGGAACAGCGAGCGGTTGGGCAGGGCGGTCAGCTGGTCGTGCAGCGCCTGGTGAGCCAGCCGCGTCTCGGCGCGCTTGCGCTCGATCGCGTAGGTGAGGGCGTGCCGGAGCAAGGCCGCGTCGAGCGCGGGGGTGACGAGGCAGTCCTGCGCGCCCTCCCGGACTGCCAAGATCGCGAGTTGCTCGTCGTCGTCGGGCGCCAGCAGCACGACCGGGACCTCCGGCGCCGACATCCGGACGTACGGCAGGAGCATCATCGTGTCCTCCGACGTGACGTCGAGCAGCACGCAGCAACCCGGATGGTCGATGACCGCCTGGGCCGCCACCGCATTCCACGTGGGATAGGTCACGAGGTGTGCGCGCTGCCAGGCGGTGCGCAGCAGCTCGCCGACCTTACTCGCCGTGCGGTAATCCGAGGAGACCAGCAGGACCCGAATCGGCCCTGCGTGGACCGGCTCGTCCAGCAATGAACCCCCTTCACCGAGCAAAAGCGCCACATCCTTGTTCAAACCTGCCCACGACAATTAAGGCAGCTTTACCCAAGAAACTTGTGGATCAGGCAAAAATTTTCCTGACCAGCCGGATGTTCGGATGGTCGTTCCCAGGGGAGCGGTAGCGTGCGGCGTCCACAGAGCCTCCGGGTCAGGCTGGTGCTCGCCGCCGCCGGATCGATCGTGGCCGCACTCGCCCTGTTCGGCGTGGCGACCGTCGTCGTCGTCCGCCACGAGCTGCGCTCCTCGCTGGATAGCGCCCTGCGCCAGCGCGCCGTGCAGGTAGCCGAGCTCGCCGTCTCGGCTCCGGCGCTACTGAACAGCCCGGGCGCGCTCGAGAGCCCGGTGTCGGGCCACCAGATCGTGGTCGAGGTGCTCGACGCGCGGGGGCGGATCCTGGCCCGGTCGCTGACCTTGGGAGCCAGCATCCTGCCGGAGGACCGGCTGGCCCGTGCGGCGCTGGTCTCAGGCGCCACCGGCTTCGAGGACATCAACCTCGATAATCATGTGTTCCGGCTGTTCGCCGCGCCGATCGCGCTCACCGGGCCGGCCGGCGGAGGCGCGGTCTTGGTCGCCTCCGACACGACCGACATCACGCAGACCAGCAACCACCTGGCGGTTCTGGTGGTGCTGATCGGGGCGGGCGTGGCTTTGCTGGCGGCGCTCGCTTCGGCTGTCCTGACCCGCCGTGGGCTGCTTCCCCTGAGGCGCTTGGCGCTGGCCGCGGGCGAGATCGAGCGGACCGCCGACCCGGCGCGGCGACTGCCCGAGACCGGCGCCGCGGACGAGATCGGGCAACTGACCGGCGTGCTGAACCGCATGCTGGCCTCGCTGGAGGCCGCGCGCGCCGGCGAGCGCCGGTTCCTCGCCGACGCTTCGCACGAGCTGCGCACGCCGATCACCACGCTGCTCGGCAATGCCGAGTACGCCGCCCGCCACGGAGCCGATCCCGAGGTAATCGATGAGCTTGTGCGCGACGCCCGGCGCCTCGCCAGGCTGGTCGACGATCTGCTCGTCCTGGAGCGGGCCGGGGCGGCGGTGGAGGAGGGCGCCCGGGTGGACCTCGCCGAGATTGTCCGTGAGGTGGGCCGGGCTCATGCGGGACTCAACGGCCGGGTGGTGTTTGCGCGCGTCGAGCCGGTGTGCGTGCGCGGGGATCGCGTCGAGTTGGGCCGCGCGGTCGAGAATCTGGTCGAGAACGCGCTCGTGCACGGTCCGGCGGACGGTCGGGTGACGGTTTCGCTGACCTCCGCGAATGGGCGGGCGCTCCTGACCGTGCGCGACGAGGGGCCGGGCCCGGACCCCGCGGACTACGAACGGCTGTTCGAACGGTTCTGGCGGGGCGCCGGCGCCTCCGGCCGACCAGGATCAGGGCTGGGACTGTCGATCGTCTCGGCAATCATGGCCCGGCACGGTGGCGCGGTGCGCGTCGACGGGTCGGCGTTCACGCTCGACTTGCCGGCGCTCAATGGCGAGGAGACCACGGCGTCGGAGTAGGCTCGGAAAGTACAGAAATTCTCATATTCGTCTTACTGACCGCTGACAGTCTCCTCCGATAGTGAAGCCACGATGGGAAATCGCATGAGCTTCGGTTCGGAACGAGCGCGCGCCCCGATGGTCCGCGATGCCGCTCTCGAGCGCGTCCGCCGCACGCGGCGCTGGGTGATCATCGCCACGGCGGCGCTCAGCGCGGGCTTCGCAGCGCTCGTGTCGGCGGTGGCGCCGGGCCGCTCGCTGGCTTCGAAGTCCTCTTCCGCGCAGGCCGAGGTGGCGACCACGGCGTCATCGACGGGCAGCACGGGCTCGGCGGTGCCCAGCATGCCGGCGCCGGCGAGCGCGAGCGAGCTCGGGTTGCAAGGCCCTGACCAGGCCCCCTCCTCCGCGCCGTCGTCGCCCTCACCCTCACAGCAATCGCAGCCCTCACAGCCGTCCCAGCAATCGCAGCCGTCCGCGCCTTCGCAGGGCAGCTCCGGTCAGGCGCCTGCGCCGGCGGCGCCGGCCGTTGTCTCCGGCGGGTCGTAGTCGACCTCTCGCGGGCATGCCGTCCGACAACGTCGACCTGATGCGCCTAGAGGCGTTCGGCGGCGTCGCCGTGGTCGGCGTCGCGTCTGCCGCCGGCGGTGTGGCGCTTGCCTGCGCGGTCGAGGCCGTGGACCAAACGGTGGCGGAGTTCGATCAGGCGTGCTCGCGCTTTCGTCCGGACTCGGAGCTGTCGGCGTTGAATGCGTCTTCTGGCCGCGCGGTCTCGGTTGGCCCGGTGCTCCTCGAGGCGGTGAGCGCCTCGCTGCGCGCGGCGCGCCTGACCGCCGGAGATGTCGATCCAACGATCGGGGACGCGCTGATCACGCTCGGATACGACCGCGACTTCGCGGCGCTCGAGCCAGTTGATGCCACGGCCGAGCCAACCCGCTTCCCGCCTCGGCCGATCGCCGCGATCCCGGGCTGGCGGACGGTGGTCGTCGATGTCGATGCCAGCACGGTGCGCCTGGCGCCCGGCGTGACGCTCGACCTCGGTGCCACCGCGAAGGCGCTGGCCGCCGATCGCGCGGCGGCGCGGGCATTTGACGCCGCCGGCTGCGGCGTACTCGTGTCGTTCAGCGGCGACCTCGCGATCGCCGGGCCCCCGCCGGCGGACGGATGGCGGGTGCGGGTGACCGACGACCACCGGGCCGGCGTGGACGCGCCTGGTCAATGGATCTCGCTGCACTCCGGCGGACTCGCCACGTCGAGCACCGCCGTGCGGCGGTGGCGGACGAGCTCCGGAGTCGCGCATCATCTGATCGACCCGGCGACCGGGCAGCCTGCCAACAGCGTGTGG
>Ga0187772_10001882_pt1 | contig 10192 bp, 11 predicted proteins | sample 0116_SJ02_MP15_2_FD_133137 | JGI IMG/M metagenome (GOLD analysis project Ga0187772, IMG submission 133137) | Tropical peat soil microbial communities from peatlands in Department of Meta, Colombia - 0116_SJ02_MP15_20_MG | ecosystem: Environmental > Terrestrial > Soil > Wetlands > Peat | place... | reverse complement strand
GGGACGAGCGTGCCGCCGTCGCCCGACACCTCCCGGCCCTTGGCCCGAAGCCGGACCTCCTTGGCGAGGCGTCGCTCGGGGCCGATCCAGGCGAACCGTCCGTCCGCGACCGCGATCGCGGGCCGCTCCAGCCGCCCGAGCTCGCTCGCCGCGGCGCCCGTACGCGGCACGGCGCCGTTCGCGAGCGTCGCCGCCTCGGCGAGGTCCCGGACGACGAGATCGGCGCGGATCATGGCTGGTGGATCAGGTGGTCCAGGAGGTCGCGGGCGGCGGTCGAGCCGGGGTAGATCACCCGCGCCTCGTTCTCGAGCGGCTCGAGCTCCTTGTAGCGCGAGGAGAAATGCGTGAGGAAGAGCGCCGAGACCTCCGCCGCGTGGGCGAGCTCCGCCGCCTGACGGGCCGAGGAGTGGCCCCACTCGTTCGCCTCCCGCTCGAGGTCGGCCGCGACCGTCGCCTCGTGGATCAGGACGGTCGCCCGGTGCGAGAGCCGACGGACCTCCTCGGACGGGGCCGAGTCGCCCGAATAGACGACCGAGCGGCCCGGCCGCGGGGGCCCCATCACGTCGGCCGGGTGGACGATCCGGTCGCCGACGTGGACCGGGTGGCCCTCCTCGAGGCGCGCGAAGTCCCGACCGTGGATCCCGAGCGAGCGGGCGAGCTCCCCGTTGAACCGTCCCCGCTTCGCCGCCTCCTCGATGCGGTAGGCGAGGGACGGCACCGGGTGGAGGGCGCTCGACGTCCGGACCGTGTAGCCGTCGAGCTCGATCGAGGTCCCGGCCTGGAGCGCGTGCACCGCGACCGGGAAGCGCAGGGTGAAGTAACCCATCCGGAGCGCCCGCCCGACCATCTCCTCGGCGTCGGGAGGGCCGTAGATGTCGAGCGGCTCGGTGCGGTTGTTGAGGCACATGCTCTGGATGAGGCCCGGGATCCCGAGGAAGTGATCGCCGTGGAAGTGGGTCAGGAAGATCCTCCGGACCCGCATGAACGAGGTCGAGGACTGGAAGAACTGCCGCTGCGTGCCCTCCCCGCAGTCGAGGAGGATGACCTCGCGCTCGAGGTCGAGCGCGATCGCGCTCGCCGACCGCTCCTTGGTCGGCCAGGAGCCCGCCGTCCCGAGGAAGGTGAGCCGCATCGGCCCGCCGCACCGTTCCCCGGGTAAAAGGGCCACGGTCCCCTCCGCGGTGGGGGCCATGGAGCGCGCCCCCTGCGGGGTCCTGCGCACCGGGAGAAAAGAGGAATAAGGGCGGCCGGCTCGCCGCTCCCGTGGTGGATTGGGACCGGGTCGAAGAGCTGAGGTCCAAGGGGTGGGACTGGGACCGGATCGCCGCCGACCCGAAGGTCGGATTCCACCCGGACGCCTCCGTCCACGACGCCGGCCGCGCCCTCCGCGGCCTCTATCACCGCCACCGATCGCGAGAGGACCGTCGTTCGGAGCAACCCGCGGCCCCGAGCCCGAAGAAGCTCAAGGAAGAGAAGGAGTCGAAATGGTCCCTCGCGCGGGTCGGGTTCCTCCTCACCCCGATCTTCGGGCTCTGGATGCTCTTCGCGTTCATCGCCCCGTCCCCGGTCGGGCTCGTCCTCCCCTGGCTTCCGTGGCTCGCGCTGTTCACGACCGGCGCGGCGTTCCTCCTCATCTTCGGGCTCTGGCGCACGAGCGGGGCGCGGTGGTCGAAGCCGCTCCGCACGACGCTGATCTACGGGGTCGTCCTCGGGCTCGTGGTGTCGGGCGTGATCGCCCTCGCCGGCACGATCGTCTTCGGCTGCCCGTATCTGCCGCCCCAGTCGTCGCTCTCCTCCCAATCGGCGAGCGGGACCGGTTCCGGTTCTTCGACGATCGAGCCTTGGCTCTCGGGGAACATGCGCGCCTGGCAGGACGGGGGCCGACCGGTCGTCTTCTTCTACGGGGCGAGCTGGTGCCCGTTCTGCTCGGCGGGCAGTTGGGCGATCTACAAAGCGCTCATCTCATACGGGAACGCCACGGGAGCGAGCTCGTCCCTGTACTATTCCAACCCGAACGACGTCTATCCCCAGACCCCGGAGATCCTGCTCTCCTTCGTCGCCGCGAACTATTCGAGCGCCTGGATCTCCTTCCAGGCCGCGGAGTACGTGGGTAGCCCCGCCGGCGACCCGTTCCCGGGCACCTCGAACTGCTACCAGTCGGCCTACTTCAGCGCCTACGGGGGCGGATCGATCCCGTTCCTCGTGGTGAACGGCCAGTACGTCCACGGAGGCTCGCAGCTCGTCTATCCCCAGGACCTCTCGACCTGGGCGGCCACCTCGAACGGCGGTGCGGCGACCGTGCTCACCTCGGTCCAGAACGAGGGGCCGGTGGGATCCAACGGGAATCCGTGGGGCGTGCTCTCCTTCCAGTCGTACTGGATCATGGCGTTCATCGCGAAGTCGATCTCGAACTCGGGCGGCCCGGGGGTGAGCCAGCTGGCCGCCGATCTCAAGTGGTCGGCCGCCACGAAAACCGGCGTCACGTCCGACTACAACGCCATCAGTTGAGGTCGCGATGGAGACCCGGACCCTCCGCTCGGTCGTCTACCTCGGTGCCGGTCTCGGGATCATCGCGTCGATCTTCAGCGGCCTCGAGACGTACTACGCCTCCCTGAGGGCCGTCTGCTCGATCAACTCGTTCCTCTCCTGCGGCAAGGTCGACTCGAGCGGGCTCACCTCGACGCTCGGGATCCCGGATTACCTCTGGGGGATCGGCGGGTTCATCCTGATCTTCGTGATCGCGGCGATCGCGGAAGCCCGCCCGCGCGATCGGCGCCCGGAGTACCTTCTCCTCCTCGTCACCTCCGCCGGGATCGCCCTGGCCGCCTACTTCCTCTACGTCGAGCTCGCCCTCATCGGGGCGTTCTGCATCGTCTGCGGGACGTCGTACGTGATGGGCCTCGTCGCTTGGGGCGGAGCGATCGGGCTCGTCCGTCGCCCTCCCGAAGAGCGGCCGCGCCCCCCGAAGCGCGCCCGGGATTCGAAAGGCGGGAGCGGTCGGTCGGACGAGTAGCGGCCCCCGGAACTCGACCCGACGTCGCCCTCGGCCCCGGAGTCGATTCTCTATCGGCAAATCGGGGGTGGCGCGGAGGTCCGGGTTATATACCCGACCTTGCTCGGCCCGCCCGGGTCGGGCCCCATGGTGGACACCTACGCGACACTCGCCGCCGGCATCGCCATCGCCGGCGGACTGATCGGAACGGGGATGGCGCAGTCCGGGATCGGCGCGGCCGGGATGGGCATCATCGCCGAGAAGCCGGAGAAGTTCGGACAGGTCCTCTTCTTCTTCGTCATTCCCGAGACGCTCTGGATCATCGGGTTCGTGCTGGGGATCATCCTCCTGCTCGGGATCCTGTAGGCGACGCGGAACCCCCGGGTCATGAGCCTCGAGGACCTCGTCGAGGAGATCCGCCGTCGTGGCGAGGCCGAGCTCCGCTCGATCCAACAGGCGCAGACCGAGGAGGCCGCGCGCATCGCCGCGGAGCGGGACCGTCGCATCGGCGAGATCCGGGCGGAGTCCCAGCGGGCGACCGAAGCCGAGGTGGCGCGGGAGCGGGCGCAACGCCTCGCCGCGGCGAAGCTCCAGGCCCGTAAGCAGCTCTACGAGGCGCGCGAGAAGCGGCTCAGCTCGGCGATCGAGGGGACCCGCCGGCTCCTCCTCGGCTACACCGCGACGAGCGCCTACGCGCCGACCCTGAAGCGCATGTTCCAGGCGGCGACCGACCAGCTCGGGAAGTCCGTCCGCGTGATGGGCCGCTCCGAGGACGCGTCGCTCCTCACGAAGGTCGCCGGGAAGTCGTTCGACCCGACCCCGGCCCCGATCCTGGGCGGCCTCATCGCCGAGACGACCGACGGGAGCCGCCGGCTGAACCTCTCCTTCGACGAGCTCCTTCGCCTCAAAGAGGACCGGGTCCGCGAGCTGCTCGCGTAGGCCCCCGACCCGATGTCCGGCTCCGCGTACGCGAGCGCGCTCGGCCGCCTCAAGCCGAGCTTCACCTCCTTCCTCCCGAAGGACACGTACCGCGTGCTCGCCGGCGCGAAGGACGCGGGCGAGATCGCGAAGCTCCTCGCCGGGACGCCGTACGCGGCCGACATCGACCGGGTCCGCGCCGAGTACCAGGGCGTGACGCTCCTCGAGGTCGCGGTGAACCGCGTCTTCGTCCGTCGGAACCGCCAGGCGCTCGAGGCGACGCCGTTCGCGGGCCGGCTCGTCGTCGGGGCGTACCTCACCCGCTGGGACATCCAGAACATCGAGCTGATCCTCTCCGCGAAGGCGCAGGGGCACACGGTCACCGGCACCGAGGAGCACATCGTCTCGAGCCGCGAGATCCCGGCGGGGCTCTACGCCGGGGTGATGACGCTCGACGACGTGCGGATCCTCCTCGCGCAGCCGACCGTCGAGGCGACCGTCTCGGCCCTCGTGAAGTACGGCTACGGGACGACGATCCTTCCGCTCCTCGAGTCGTTCGAGCGCTCGCACAACATCTTCCCGATCCTCGCCGCCCTCGACCGCGCCTACTACCGCAACGTCCTCGCGACCGCCCGCTTCTTCCAGGGCGACGAGTGGGTCGTCCGGGCCCTCCTCCAGAGCGAGATCGACGCGCGGAACGCGCTCCTCCTCCTCAAGGGAAAGCACTTGGGGCTCCCGGTCGACGAGCTCACGGGCCGGTGGCTCGACGGCGGGACGCTCCCCTACGCGGTCGCGCCCGACCTCTACACCGCCCGCGGCGTTCCCGAGCTCGCGGACCGCCTCCAGGACCGCTTCCCGTCGATCGGCGAGGGGGCGCAGGAGTACTCCGAGGCCCAGAGCCTCGCCGGCTACGAGAGCGCGCTCGAGCGCGACCGCGCGGTGCTCGAGCTGAAGCGCCTGCGCACCTACCCGCTCAGCCTCGGCGTGATCTTCACCTACCTCCTCCTCGCCGAGCTCGAGCGACGGGACCTCCGCCGGATCATCTTCGGCCGCGTCTACGGCCTCGCCGCGGAACGGCTCCTGCCGCTGCTCGTTTCGCCGCGCCTGTAGGCGACGGCGCGCCGCGGCTCGGGCGCTCCTCCGATATACTGTCCCGGGGTGCGGGCCCCGTGGCCGAGCTCCGCGCGGTCGAGGCGTTCGAAGAGATCTCGCCGGTCTACGACGCGACCCGCTCGCCGATCGCCGAGGCCACGATGGACCGGATCGCGGCGGACCTCCGCGCGCAGGGGATCGCCTCGCTCCTCGAGGTCGGGGTCGGGACCGGGCGCGTCGCGGCCCCGCTCGTCGCGCGCGGCTTCGAGGTGGTCGGGCTCGACGGCGCGCGCGGGATGCTCGAGCGGGCGCGCGCGAAGGGGGTCGAGCGGCTCGTGCGCGGCGACGCCTACGCGCTCCCGTTCCGGGACGGGGCGGTCGACACCGCCCTCTTCGTGCACGTCCTCCAGCTCCTCGACGACCCGATCGCCGCGATCCGCGAGGCGTGCCGGGTCGGCCGCCGCGGCGCGACCGCGCTCGTTCGCCCGCCGGTCGATGGGTTACCGGCGCCTCCCGAGGGCCGGAAGGACGACCCCCGCCGCCGCGTCGCGGAGCTCCTCGCGCGGGAGGGGTACGACGTTCCGCGAGGGAGCTACGGCCCCCGGACCGCCGAGGCCCGGGTCCTGCGCGCGGTCCCGCCCGACCGGCTCGAGATCCTCCGGGACGAGATGGTCACGGAACCGCTCGTGGAGCGCCTCACGCTCCTCGAGCGGCGCGCGAGCCGGCACTTCCTCCACGTCCCGTCCGAGGCGCTCGCGCGCGCGGTCGCGCAGGTCCGTGCGGAGCTCGGGGATCGGACGCACACGTACCGGTCGATTGAGGCCCTCGCGACGTGGCGTACGCCGCCCGGGCCGGCCGCCGTCGTGCCTCCGCCGACGGACCCCGTCGGCTAGCCTAGGTCTCGTTCGGCGGCCCGCGGACGAGCGGGAACGTCGGCGTGCCGGCCGGACCGACCGAGCTCACCGTGTGGAGGCGCTCGACGCCGAACGGGTGGAACGGCTTGCCGTTCCCCGAGTAGAACTTCGAGAAGTGCTCGACGAAGATCAATCGCGCCCCCTGGATGCCGGGTTCGAAGACGCCGAGGATGACGTTGAACGCCTGGCCGCCCACGACCACGATCACCGCGAGGAGGACGCCGATCGCGGAGGCGACGACGGGGCCGAGCAGCGCGCTGTGGAGGTGGAGCGCGATCTGCGCGATGTCGTTGATCACGATCGCGAGGACGACCGACGCGAGGAGGATCCCGACCAGCCGGGTGTAGGAGAGGATGTGGCTGACGATGTCGATCAGGCTCAGGAAGCCGAACGGCCCCTCGCCGACGACGATCAGGACGACCCCGAGGCCGAGCCCGCCGTAGGAAGCGAGCGCGATCGGGGTGTGGGGGCCGAGCGTGTGAAGGTGGAGGACCTGGAGGCCGTACCCCGCGATCCCCCAGGCGAACGCGATCCCGCCGGCCTTGCCCACCGCCCCGCGGACGTGGTGGTGGAAGTACTCCTTGAGGGCCCCGAGCGCGAAGCCGAGCGTCACCATGCCGAGGCCGAGGAAGCCGGCGATGAGGAGGAGCGAGGGGACGCTCCGCAGCGGATCGGCGATCGGCGAGATCCCGAAGAGGAGCTGGGCGACGTGGACCCCGAAGAACTCGTCGAAGATGAACCCGAGCCCGATCGCGACCGCGCAGCCGGGCAGGAGCGCCCAGGCGAGCTGCTGCATCCCTTTAGGCCCCATGATGAGCTTGACGAAGTTGCGGCCCATCCGGGGAAGGTACCGGGCGCCGGGGAAGCCGCGGATCATCCACAGGCAGATCAGGAGGATCGTGAGGCCGTAGCCCCAGTCGCCGAGCATGATCCCGAAGAAGATCGGGAAGACGATCGCGAAGACGAGCGTGGGATCCCACTCGGAGGCCTGCGGCAGCGAGTAGAAGCGGATGAAGAACTCGAACCGGCGGACGCCCGCCGGGTTCGACATCTTCGTCGGCGGCTCCTCGCGCGTCGCGACGGTCGTGAAGTGGATCCGGCCCTGGGTCGCCGCCTCGACGATCGCCTCCAAGCGCGGGACGTCCTTCGCGGGGACCCAGGCCTCGAGGGCGAACACCTCGCGACCGGCGCCGAGCCGCGAGAAGATCTCGAGCTTCCGGTTCTCGATCGTGAGCGCCTCGTCGATCGCGGCGACGCTCGAGTACCAGTCCTTCGCGATCGCCCGGAGGCGCTCCCCGATCGCGGCGCGCCGGCCGACGTCCGCCTCCCGGCGGGCCCGGAGGGTCGAGGACTCCTCGGCGACGGTGCCGGCCCGCGACGGGATCGCGGCCAGGTGGATGTTGTGGCTCTGGGCGGCCCGCGCGAGGGCGTCCACCCCCGTGCGGCGCAGGACGACGAGGAATCCGACGGAGCTCTTGTCCTCGCGTCCGACGACGAACTGCGCGTCCGCGGCGGCCGTGAGCGCCGCGCGCAGCTCCCCGAACGCCTCGGGGGTCGCCTCGGCGAAGAAGGAGAGGAAGCTCGGGCTCTCGAGGTAATCGAGCCGGTCGGGGTAGAAGCCGATCTTCCCGAGGAGCTCGAGCTCGTCGTCGATCGCTTTGAGCTCCGTCTGGAGCTGGTCGTCCTCGCGCTTCAGGGCGCCCACCTCGGCGTCGATCGTGACCCCGGCCGCCGCGCGGAGGACGTCGTCGAGCGTCTCGAACCGCATCGCCGCGGCGCGGTCGACCGGCGGGAGCGCGTTCACGAGCCCGCGGAAGCGCAGCGCCTCGTCGGCGATGGTGCGCTGCATCTCGGTGCCGCGCTCGGGGGCGAGCTCTGCCATCGCCTCGGGGGAGAGCGACTCGATCTGGGCGACGCGCAGATCGTGGAGGAGCGTGAGGATGCGCGTCTCGTCGTCCCGAAGGCCGAGGAGCGCGACCCGGCTCATCTTCTCCGGTCGCAGCACGCCCATCGGAGCCGTCCCCCCTCGCCCGTCCTCTAGTCGGACCCGAACGTTCCGAGGACCACCTGGAGGACCTCGTCCTTCCGCTCCTCGGGCTTCTTCCCCTCGACGCGCAGCGCCTGGTCGGCGGCCTTCGCGCCCTGGGCGACGATCGTCGCGGCGAGGCCGCCGGCCTCGGTCCGGGCGGACTGGAGGGCGGCGGCGCGTTCCTTCTCCGCCTCGGCGCTCGCGGCCTTGATCGCGGCCGCGCTCTCGTCCCGGAGGCGCGCGAGCATCGCCTCCGACTCCGCGCGGGCGCCGGCGACCGTCGCGGCCCACTCGGTCTCGGTCGACTTCACGCGTTTCAGGGCGGCGAGCGACGGGGTCTCGGGCGCTTCCGGGGCGGTGGTGGTGGCGGTCATTACGGGATCCCTCCGAGGAGCTTCACGACGACGAGGAGGAGCACCGCGACCGCCGCGATCTTGACCGCGAGGCTCGCCGACGCGACGACGGCGAAGCGCCGGACGGCGGCGTTAGGCGGGGACCGCATCGGCGCCCTCCCCTTCGCGCTCCATCTTGCGCTTGACCGCCTTCAGCATGCTGAACGAGTCGCGCTCCATCTCGTCGAACCGGAACTTGATGTACCGCACGACGCCCTGGAGCCGCGGGATCAGGACGTTCTCGATCGCGCTCGCGCGCCGCTTCGTCTTCTCGATCTCCTTCAAGAGGCGGCGGAGCGCGTTCTCCTTCTCCGCGATGTCGAGGACGACCCGGTAGATCCCCTGGAAGTGGCGGATCGACTCCTGGACGCTCGTCGGGAGGTCGAGGAGGTCCGCGGCGGGCATCGGAGAGTAGCCTCCGGTGTCGACCCGCGGCGTCCGCACGCCCATGACGTTCTTCGTGGAGATCGTGACCGGCGAGACGTCGAGGAGGAGCTGCGAGATGTTCTCGAGCCGCGTCGGGCCCTCCATCATCTCGGCCATGCGGATCGACTCGTAGCCGCGCGCGATCCGCGCCTGGAGGTCCCCGCGGAGCCTCATCGCCTCGCGCGAGATCGAGAAGAACTCGACGATCAGCGCCGTCCGCTTGAGCTTCAGGAGCTTGAGGCCCTTCTGCGCGACGACGATCCGGCGGCGGGTCCGCAGGAGCTCGAGGCGGGTCGGGCGCACGTTCTCCTGGGCCATCGCGCCGCTCCGTGCCTCCGCCCTACGACGACGCGCCCGACGCGGGCTTGCGGTACTTCTGGACGTACTCGGGCCGGATCCGCTTCAGCTCGGAGTCGGGGAAGTCGGAGAGGATGTTCCAGGCGATCGCGAGGCTCTCGTCGATCGTGCGGTCCTCGTCGGGCCGCTGGTTCGTGAACTCGGTCTCGAAGCGGTCCGCGCCCTTGAGGTAGAGTCGGTCCGTCGCGCTGAGCGACTCCTCGCCGACGATCGCGGAGAGCGCGCGCTGGTCCTTCCCGGTCGCGTACGTCGCGTAGAGCTGGTCGGCGACGCCCCGGTGGTCCTCCCGCGTGCGGCCCTTCCCGATCCCCTGGTTCATGAGGCGGGAGAGGGACGGGAGGACGTCGATCGGCGGGTAGACGCCGCGGCGCTGGAGGTCGCGGCTCACGTAGATCTGGCCCTCGGTGATGTACCCGGTGAGGTCCGGGATCGGGTGCGTCACGTCGTCCGCCGGCATCGTCAGGATCGGGAGCTGCGTGATCGAGCCCTTGCGGCCGTGGATCTTCCCGGCCCGCTCGTAGATCGTCGCGAGGTCCGTGTAGAGGTATCCGGGGTACCCCCGGCGGCCCGGCACCTCCTCCCGCGCGGCCGAGATCTCGCGGAGCGCCTCGCAGTAGTTCGTCATGTCGGTGAGCACGACGAGGACGTGGAGGTCCTTCTCGTAGGCGAGGAACTCCGCCGTCGTGAGCGCCATCCGGGGCGTGACGACCCGCTCCATCGACGGGTCGCTCGAGAGGTTCAGGAAGACGACCGCGCGCTCGAGCGCGCCGGTCGACTCGAACTCGCGGAGGAAGTAGTTCGCCTCCTCGCTCGTGATCCCCATCGCGGCGAAGACGACCGCGAACCCTTCGGTCGAGTCACGGAGCTTCGCCTGGCGCACGATCTGCGCGGCGAGCTGGTTGTGCGGGAGCCCGGCGCCCGAGAAGATCGGGAGCTTCTGACCGCGCACGAGGGTGTTCATGAGGTCGATCGTCGAGATCCCCGTCTGGATGAACTCGCTCGGCTCCTCGCGCGAGTACGGGTTCATCGCGTTCCCGACGATCTCGAGCTCCTTGTCGCTCACGATCTTCGG
>Ga0187772_10001881_pt1 | contig 10193 bp, 7 predicted proteins | sample 0116_SJ02_MP15_2_FD_133137 | JGI IMG/M metagenome (GOLD analysis project Ga0187772, IMG submission 133137) | Tropical peat soil microbial communities from peatlands in Department of Meta, Colombia - 0116_SJ02_MP15_20_MG | ecosystem: Environmental > Terrestrial > Soil > Wetlands > Peat | place... | reverse complement strand
CGCGCTCGCCGGGGCGGAGATCCATGCGGCGCAGGGTCTTCTCGGTGATGTCGAGATGATGGTTCTCCATTTTCGGGCCTTCGCCTTGCTCGGCCCAGCGGTTGAATTCCTGCTGCAGGCGCTCGTCGGGGGATGGCATAGGGCAGGCCTCAGGTCTCAGGTCTCAGGTCTCAGGTCTCAGGTCTCAGGTCTCAGAGAAGCATCGTCTGGATCTGGGCAAATTGCAACCACTACCCCTTCAGAGTAAACCCGCGTACACAACTTTTATTCCATCCGCGCGGCAAATTTTTTCTTGGAACAGAACCTGGGAATAAAACTGGAGGCCACTGGTTCTGGATCGTGAAAGCCGAATCGACCCCCGGAGGAAACCATGGCACACAACGTCGCGCTACCGAACGCAATATCGCGGCAAGAGAACGATGAAATGCTGCATGACCACAATCGCGATGGAGTTGACCGGCGCGGGTTCTTGAAATGCATGGCTTGGGCGGGCACGGGGGCGCTGTGCGTGGCGGAGGGCGGCGTGCTGCGCTCATTCGCGCTCAACGATCCTACGGCGGCGCAGCGGGTCGCGAAGGGCGATCTGAGCTTTGTACAAATCAGCGACAGCCACATGGGGTTCAACAAACCGGCGAATCCGGATGTGGCGGCGACTTTGCAGGTTGCGGTCGACAAGATCAATGCGCTGCCGGTTACGCCGGAGTTCATGCTGCATACGGGCGACATTTCGCATCTTTCGCGCCCCGAGCAGTTTGACACGGTTGATCAGATTTTGAAGTCGGCGCGCGCAAAGGATGTGTTCTTTGTGCCGGGCGAGCACGATGTGCTGGACGACGACGGCAAGTCATATCGCGAGCGCTACGCGAAGAATTCGCAGGGAACGGGGTGGTACAGCTTCGACAAAAAGGGAGTGCATTTTATTGCCCTGGTCAATGTGATGAACCTCAAAGCCGGAGGATTGGGATCGCTTGGCGGGGAGCAATTGGAGTGGCTGGAGCAGGATGTCAAGCATCTTTCGAAAAGCACGCCGGTGATTGTGTTCGCGCATATTCCGCTGTGGGCGGTGTATCCGCAGTGGGGCTGGGGAACAGACGACAGCGCGCAGGCGCTCAGCTACCTGAAGCGCTTCGGTTCGGTCACCGTGCTGAATGGGCATATTCACCAGACGATGCAGAAGGTGGAGGGAAACATTACATTTCACACGGCGACGTCAACGGCATTTCCGCAACCGAAGCCGGGAGCGGCGGATTCTCCGGGGCCGATGAAGGTTCCGGCGGAGGAGCTGCGGAGTTTGCTCGGCATCACGGACGTGAACTTTGTGCGCAAACGGCACGCGCTGGCGGTGACGGATTCCACGTTGGGGTAGTGGTCGGCTCTTCCCAGCGCTGAAAGCGGCCCGGACAGCCGAGGGCGGCTGTCCCTGTCCCTACGCGATTTGCTCGCCCCTTCGGGGCAGATCCAAAGGAGAAAACGTGAAAAGGAATTCGTGTGTCCACATTCTCGCAGTTGCCATGTTGCTGGCAGCCGCCGCACTTGTCACGCCGGAAGCCACATTCGCGGCTTCATCGGACAACGCCGCTTCCGGCGTGCAGATTACCATCGACAACTTCAGCTTCACGCCGGCAACGGTCACGGTGAAGGCCGGAACAGCCGTCACGTGGCAAAACCGCGACGATATTCCCCACACCGTGGTCAGCACCGACAACCTGTTCAAGTCGAAACCACTCGACACCGACGACAGGTTTTCATTCACGCCGACCAAACCGGGCACCTACACGTATTTTTGTTCGATTCATCCCAAGATGACGGCGACTCTGGTGGTGCAATGACGATTCGCCCAATCGTCTTTGACATCAGGGCGGCATTGCTGGCCAAGCACGCACAGCATGTCGTCCTGATCCATTTTCCGATCGCGCTGTTTTTGACCGGCATCGCCTTCGATTTCGCGGCGCATTGGGCAAAGCGGGCGAAGCTGGAGAACAAGACTCCGGCGTCGGCAACCCTGGCGTCCGTAGCTCAGGCGAACTTGCTCGCTTCGGCGCTGTTTGTGTTGCCGGCGGTGGTGACGGGCATTCTGGCCTGGCAATGGCAACTCGAGGGGGAGCGGCTGAAGGGAGTGTTGCTGCTGCATCTTGTGATGGGAAGCATCTCGGCGGTGCTGATTGCCGTAGTGGGATGGGTTCATTTACGGTCGCGGCGATTCCCTGACGCTTCGCTTCCGATTTATCGGCTGCCGCTCGAGTTTATGGCCGCGCTGGTGGTCATTTTCACCGGCCATCTTGGCGGATTCTTGAGCGGCGTGAATGGGCCGGGATAGAATCTCAGGACATTCTCCAGCCTCAGGCGCGGCCAGGCGAGTGGCTCACTCCAGCATTTCGCCCTTAATGAGCTTCTGGCCGCCGAGCGCGGTATAGAAGCTCCAAACCGCTAAAGCCAGAATCAGAATGGGCGCGGCGAGTGCGTTGGCGGCATACCAACGGGAGAAATGAAAAGTGACGGGCGCGTTCGCCATTGTGTTCCCGACAAAGATGGCGACCGCCAAGGTAATGAACCCGTAGCGCACGAGAGCAACCGCGGCTATGCCTTCAATAAAAAGCCCGGTGACGGCTTCCAGCGCCGGATGCTGGCTGCCCAAAGATCGAAGCAGGACGAAAAGAGCGACAAAGCCAACGCCGGCGGCCCACGGTTTTCGCAGCAGATAACGCAACGCAACCAGAACGATGAAAAACATCAGCGTGCTCTCGATCCCGTCGGGCAGACGTGCGCACAGATTGCCGAGCGTGTGGCGCACGCCCAGGAGATAGTCGGTCGAGAACATCTGCGGGGCGATGCCAAGGCGCGCAACAGCAAAGCTGACACGAGTTTCGTAGATGACGACCCAAGCCAGCCCCAGGATCACGCCATAAAGCACGTCGCGGCCCACCAGCGGATCGCGGACCCGGCCGCTGACCAGGCGAGTCCAGGAAATGATGGTCTGCGGCCACAGCTTGCGCACATAAGGTTCCAGGGCCATGTAGAGAACCCATGACAAGCCGGACATACCCAGCGCCATGCCGATGGCAATGGAAAACTGATCGCCCATGGCCATGCTCGGCACAAAGTGTCCGAACAACAACCACAGCAGCATCTGCATCCCAAACACAAACGTAGCCAGCCTGCCGGCCCCTTGCCGGTCACCCCGGCCACGCTGGCTTTGGCGACGCGCCAGCAGAAACGCTCCGGCAAGAACCAGCAAGAACATGCCGAGCCGGATTGCGTCGCGAAGCGTCGTGCCACGAGTTACATCCTCCGGGCGCATGCGCTCGGGGCGAGTCCACGGTCCAGTCAACTGGAAGAAAACCGGCTTGCCGTGCCAGGCGCCGGCTTCCACTCGCAGGGGGCGGCCGCTTGCCGGCCACTGACCCGTCCACGCCGCCCGCATGTCGGAGTTGGCCAGGGAAGTCCACTGCGGTGTCGCCGGTTGCAGTTGCGCGGGATCGAGGCCGGCTGCGGCAAAGAGCGGAGCCCAATCTACCGGCTTCGGCGATGCCAGCGATTCGTCGACTTGTGGCGGCAATGCCTGCAACTCGATGAGGCGGCCGCTGAGATCAAGGCGCAAATTTATCATTCCGGATTGCGTCGTTGCCGGATCTGTGAATGTAACGATGCCCGGCGTGAGCCGGTACCCCAGCTCCCATGGAATCATGTAGTGTGGGCTTTGCCGATAGAAGAACTTCAACAGGGGCGGCGGCTGGCGGAGAATCTTCGCCCAATCCGGGTGAGGCTGGTCGTTCTTCTCTACCCATTTGGCAAGATCGTCGTCGTTATCGTAGTCCACCGCATAATCTAGTGGCGCGGCGTCATAGCCGAGTTGCGCGATGATCTCGCGCGCTCGGTGAGTCAGCACCTCCGGCGGCTGGTCGAGCGTCATATACTCCAAGGCGTCGGTGCGGTTGATGAGGATGACGCAGGCGACTACGCCGAGCACGCACGCCGCAAAGCAGAGCAGAGCTAGCTTCGGCCTCATGCCCTCGGTCAGGCCGGCAGCGGCAACCATTTGCGGCGAGGGCGTCTCTCCGGCGGCGAGCGCGGCTGCGAGCGGATCTCCGCCGGGCAATGCGGCAGCAACGGAGAGGGCATTGGCGGGACGATTTGCCGGCTCGACTTCGAGGCAGCGCAGGATGACGCGCTCGACCAGTGGGTCGAGATCCTTGACGAATGACGACGGGCGGCTGATGGCTCCCGCGGCACGCGACTGCACCAGCTCCGACAGATTCTCGGCGCTGAAGGCGCGCTTGCCGGTGAACAGTTCGTAGAGCACGAGGCCGAGGGCGTACAGATCGCTTTTCTCCGTCACTTCCCTGCCCGCGAGTTGCTCGGGCGCCATGTAGGCGGGCGTGCCGCTGCGGACCTCGGCACCGGGCACCTGATCGGTGAGCGCGGCGAGGCCAAAGTCAGTAATGACGGCCTGGCCGCGGCCATCGAGCATGATGTTGGCGGGCTTCAGGTCGCGATGGAGAACACCCTTGGCATGGGCTGCTGCAAGGCCCGCGCAAAGCTGGCGTGCGATGTCGAGCGCCTTGTCGTGCGGCAGGCGGCCGATGCGGCGAAGAAGCGAGGCGAGATCCTCGCCGTCGACGTACTCCATCGTGAAGTAGGTGAGGCCGTCGACTTCACCGACGTCATAAACGCGGCAGACGTTGGGATGGGAAACTTTGCGTGCGATGCGCACTTCGCCGCGAAAGCGCTCGAGCAGGCCGGGATCTTTCGCGGCTTCGTCGGGAAGAAATTTCAAGGCGACCTGCTGTCCGAGCGTGAGATCGTCGGCGCGGTAGACCTCGCCCATGCCGCCGCGGCCCAGCAGGGCAACGACGCGATAGCGCTCGGCGAGCAACGAGCCGGGAAGGAACCGTCCATGGTTGAGCAGCGCGCTCGATGACGAGCCGGGATGGGACGATTTCGAAGCGGGCCGCGGCGAGCGTGGCGCCGACGGAGGCAGCTCCGATGAAACGAGCGTTGGAATTTCGTCAGGGCTGAGGGCGGTGGTGGCGTCGGAGGGCGATTTGGGCATATTGCCGCCGACCGTTGCGCCGCACGAGGAGCAGAATCGCGCCAGAGGCTGGACTTCCGAACCGCAGGATTTGCAACGAGCCATAGCGCGAAATGCCTCAACCGGGGTGTTGTAGCAGTCTACGTGAAGGCGTGGGAAATGTGAAAGGTGCGGCGAACCTCGGCGCGAGGCTATGGCTGCCGCTGGCTCAGTGCTAAATTTCGGCCAATGCGCGGTGAACGAGGTGAACTGCGATTGCACCCTCGCCAACCGCCGACGCGACTCGCTTTACATTGCCGGAGCGCACATCGCCGACGGCGAAGACTCCGGGAAGGCTGGTTTCGAGCATGAGGGGCGCGCGGCTGTGCAGAGACCACGTTGGCGAGGACGGCCCAACGTTGCCGTCTTCGAGGTCGCGGCCCGTGAGAATGAAGCCTTTGTTGTCAAGGGCAACGCATCCGTGCAACCACTCGGTGCGCGGTGAGGCACCGGTCATCATGAAGACATGGCAGATGTCGTGCGTGGATTTTTGACCTGTGGGCCTGTGGACCCACGTAACGCTTCGCAACTGGCCGTCACCGTCGCCTTCGAGGGCGGTAATTTCGGTGTTGCAATGCAACTCAATGGCTGGATTTTCTGAGATGCGCTGAATCAGGTAGCGCGACATCGTGTCGCAAAGCCCATTGCGCCGCACGAGCAAGTGCACCTTGCGTGCGGTTTGCGAGAGGAAAACGGCGGCCTGGCCGGCGGAGTTCGCTCCGCCGACGACGACGACATCCGCGTCTTCGCAGAGCTGCGACTCGATAAACGTGGCGCCGTAGTAAACGCCGCGGCCCTCGAATTGTTTGAGATTTTCGATCTGCGGCTTGTTGTATTGCGCGCCCGTGGAAATGATGATGGAGCGCGCCGAAAGCTTCTCGCGGTTGTCGAGCACGATCTGATACGGCCGGCGGCTGCATTCGAGACTCACTACGCCGTGGCCGATCATCATTTTCGCGCCGAACTTCTGCGCCTGCGCCAGCGCGCGATTGGATAATTCCTGGCCGGAGACTCCCATGGGGAAGCCGAGGTAGTTTTCGATCTTCGAACTCGAACCAGCCTGGCCGCCAGGCGATTCGGTTTCGACGACGAGAGCGTCGAGGCCCTCCGACGCGGCGTAAACGGCCGCCGCCAGACCCGACGGACCGGCGCCGACGATGATGACGTCGCGCACCTGGGTGTTGTCGATATTGGCGCTGAAACCGAGGCAATCGGCGAGCTGCTGGGTGGTGGGGTTTCGCAGCACGTTGCGCGCGTTACACACCACCACCGGCACGTCGGTCAATTTCACGTTGAAGCGGTCGAGAAACGCCTGCGCTGCGCTGTCGGTATCGAGATCGATGTAGGTGTAGGGATGCGCGTTACGGGTAAGGAACTCGCGCACGCGCAGTGTGTTCGCGGAGTGGCGCGAGCCTAGCAGAACGACGTTCCCCATGTTGTGCGTGATGAGCAGCATGCGGCGGAGGATGAAAGCGCGCATGAAAATATCGCTCAGCTCGGCGTCGCGCGCAACGAGAGCGCGAAAGTCGTGGCTCTTCACTTCGAGAAATTCGCCGGCTTCGGTGACGCGGCCGCGCACCAAGCAGCGCTGGCCCGAGATCATGGTGATCTCTCCGGTAAAGGCGCCGGGCCCGTGGGTGGTAATTTGGCGCTCCTGGCCAGACCAATCCGGCTGGACGATCTCCATGCCGCCGGAGAGGAGGACGAAGAAAGAAATATTGGTATCGTCGGGAGCAAACAGAATTTCGCCGGGCACGACTTTGCGCACCTTACCGACGGAGTGGATGCGGCCCATTTGGTCGGCGGTCAACTCCGGGAAGGCTTGCGTTTTGGCGTCGAGAGCGCTGGGGGTGGGCCAGGAATAAGCAGTTTTTTCCATAAGCATGACTGCGAGCGATCGAATCTAGTAGATGATACGCAACCTCATTTGGGTTCAACCGTCGCGGGTTCAACAATCATTGGTTCAACAATCACCGGCAAGCCACGGTTTTCGAAGTCTGGAAAAGGTCTAATCGTGGGCCACCGCGCGCAGATCGTCGAAAAAAGTTGGATAGGAGACGCCGGCGGCGTCGGCATCGTAGATGTCGGTTTCGCCTTCGGCGCGGAGGGCCGCGATGGCGAAGGCCATGGCGATGCGGTGATCACCGAAGGAATCGAGTTCAGCACCATGTAGCTTTTGCTGGCCAGGGATGCGCAGTCCGTCAGGAAGCTCTTCAACTCGGGCTCCCATTCTGCGCAGGTTGGTGGCGACGGCGGCGATGCGGTCGGACTCTTTGACGCGCAGTTCTTTGGCGTCGCGCACTTCGAGTCCATTTTCGCTGTAGGGAGCGACGGCGGCGAGCACGGGAATTTCGTCGATGAGCGCGGCCGTGTCGGCGCCTGAGATTGTTCCGCCGAGCCACTGGTCGCCGCGAGCTTCGATCGCGCCGACCAATTCGCCATGATGCTGCTCGACTTGGGCGACGAAGATTTTGAGCCCCATCAGTATAAGAATGTCGAGCAGGCGGGCGCGGGTGGGATTCATGAGAATTCCCGGCAACGAGAGTTGCGAAGCGGGAAAAAGCGCGGCCGCGCATAAAAAGAATGCAGCGCTGGAGAGATCGCCGGGAACGTGCGCTTCGATGGCGGTGAGCGGCTGGCCTCCGCGAATGCGCGCCGTGTTGCCTTCGCATTTGACCTCAGCGCCGAAGGCCTGCAGAGCGCGTTCTCCGTGATCGCGGGTGCGGATGGGCTCTTCGACGATAGTTTCGCCGTCGGCGAAAAGGCCCGCGAACAGCACGCACGATTTCACCTGCGCGCTGGCGACTTCGGGCTTGTAATGGATGGCGCGCAGCGGCCCGCCGTGAATCTTGAGCGGAGGACGCTCGCCTTCGGCTGCGCTGATCGTCGCGCCCATTTCTGTAAGCGGCTTGATGACGCGGGCCATAGGGCGGCGGGAGAGCGATTCGTCGCCAAGTAGTTCGCTGGTGAAGGGCTGACCGGCGAGGATGCCGGACAACATGCGCATGGTCGAGCCGGAGTTGCCGCAGTCGAGCGCCGCAGCAGGAGCGCTGAGCTTTGGGCCAATGCCGGTAACTTCGATGGCAGTGTCGCCTTTATGGGCCGGATCGGTATGGGCCGGATTGGTCTGGCTAGGACCGGTGCGGCGCCATGATGCGCCGAGTACGGTCATGCATCCGAGAGTGCTGGCGCAATCGCGCGCGGCGGAAAAGTTATGAAAGCGGCTGGTGCCGCGCGCAATTGCGGAGAGCAGGGCATAGCGGTGAGAGATGGATTTGTCTCCAGGAATGCGAACCAGGCCTTGGACGGCCCGCGCCGGACGGACGATGACCGTGGACGGGGAGGACATGGGCAGCTACATAGTAATGCATCCGCTGCTCAAGCTCGATTCACAGTTTAGTCCCAGACAGGGACTACACGACCGTGCCGTCTGCGGCACTCATGCCTAGTCTGGCGTCCAACCCAAGTATTCCTCGTGACCTTCGAAAATGTCGTGCAGCACGCCTTTGACGCGAGCGCCGCTCTCCCGCTCGCGCTCAGGTGCTGGCCGCGCATGGTCTTTCCGCGGGTCGACCTTGGTCGAGCCCGTTTTGGGAGCAACACGAGGGACATCCTCAACAACGGTCGGATGTTCCAGGAGATCTGTTGGCATGGGATTCACCTCGCGGACTTCATTTTTCCGCCAAGGTCGAATGCCCGCAGTGATCAAAGTCGCACAACGATGTGACTTGCTGCCCGGAAGGCCGACATGCCGTTCGACGACGCCGCGTGTGAGCTAGATGGGCTCAATGCTCGGCAAAAACTTTGGCGCCTGGCGCGCTTTCGTGGCCTGCTCGAACGCGTAGGCAATCTTGATCAAGGTGGGCTCGCTCCAGGCGCGGCCGAAGAATGAAATGCCGACCGGCAATCCGGAGATGAATCCCGCAGTCACGTTGATGTTGGGATAACCCGCGACGGCGGCGGCGCTGGAGCTGCCTCCGGCGGCGTGGTCGCCATCGACCAGATCGGTGAGCCACGCCGGACCGGCCGTCGGCGCGACGATGGCGTCGAGCTTGTGCTTATCCACGAGCGCGTCGATGCCTTCGGTGCGCGCCAACTGATGATTCTTCGCCAGCGCATCGACATACTCTTTGTCAGTAAGTGGCCCCTTGGCTTCGGCTTTCACGAATAAGTCCTGACCAAAGTATGGCATTTCCTTTTGACGGTTGCGCTCGTTGAATTCGATTACGTCTTTTAACGTTGAGACCTGCGAGCCGCTGAGGCGCGCGAGATAGGTATTCAGGTCGGCCTTCAACTCATAGAGTAGGACGACCAACTCGGTGTCGTCGAACTTGCCAAAGGTTTCGATGTCGGCGGGATCGACGAGCGTCGCACCTTGTTTTTTCAGCACGTCGAGCCTCTGCTCCATGAGCGCGTCGACCGCATCGTTGAAACCGAAATACTTTCGGCCTACGCCGATGCGCGCGCCTTTTAACCCGTTGGGATCGCAGTATTGCCAGTAGTCGGGCTGCGATTTGCCCGCGCTGACGGCTGTGGCCCGATCGTCAGCGTCAACGCCGGTGAGCGCGCTGAGCAGAATGGCCGCGTCGCGCACGGTGCGGCACATGGGGCCGGTGGTGTCTTGCGAATGCGCAATGGGAATGACGCCGGCGCGGCTGACCAGGCCGACGGTCGGCTTGATGCCCACGAGGCCGTTGGAGGAAGACGGGCAGACGATGGAGCCGTCAGTTTCGCTGCCGATGCCAACCGCAGCTAGGTTCGCGGAGATGCCAGCACCCGTGCCGGAGCTTGACCCGCAGGCGTTGCGATCGAGCGCGTACGGATTTTTTGTCAGCCCGCCGCGGCCGCTCCAACCGCTGGTGGAGTGGCTGGAACGGATGTTCGCCCACTCGCTGAGGTTGGTCTTGCCGAGAATCACCGCGCCCGCCGCGCGCAGCTTTTGCGCCACGAAAGAATCTTTGGGCACCTTCGCGCCGACCAGAGCTAGCGAACCGGCTGTGGTCATCATGCGATCGCCGGTTGCGATGTTGTCTTTGATGAGCACGGGAATGCCGTGCAGCGGTCCGCGCGGCCCCTTGGCTTTGCGCTCCCGGTCGAGTTCCTCAGCTATTGCCCGCGCGTCCGG
>Ga0187772_10001880_pt1 | contig 10193 bp, 6 predicted proteins | sample 0116_SJ02_MP15_2_FD_133137 | JGI IMG/M metagenome (GOLD analysis project Ga0187772, IMG submission 133137) | Tropical peat soil microbial communities from peatlands in Department of Meta, Colombia - 0116_SJ02_MP15_20_MG | ecosystem: Environmental > Terrestrial > Soil > Wetlands > Peat | place... | reverse complement strand
GCTGGTTCCGGTCGGCCAGCCGCGTCAACTTGAGCGCGCTCGCGGCGCCGAACGAGGTCTTCACGTCGTGGAACGGGACCGGCACCGGGGCGTACTCCGGTTCGGACAACCCCGCGCCCGTGATCGTCGGGGGGCCGATCACCGAGGTCGCCGAGTTCCGCCCCACGATCACCTACGCGATCACGTACACCGAGACCGGCCTACCGCCCGGGGCGAGCTGGTCGGTCACCACGAACGGGGTGGTCGCGGTCGGCACCTCCGGCTCGCTCACCTTCAACGAACCGAACGGGACCTACTCCTTCTCCGTCTCGACCGGGTTCGCCGAGGCCAACGGGACGAGGTTCGTCCCCGCGCCCGAGACCGGCGCGTTCGACGTGGCGGGGAGCCCGATGGCCGAGAGCGTGCGGTTCGGGGCCATCGGTCCGGGGGGGCTCGTGCCCTCTCCGGGCTCGACCTCCTCGGGCGCGAGCGGCATCCCTCTCTGGATCCTCGGCGTGGTGCTGGTGGCGCTCCTGATCATCGCGGTGGCGCTGATGATCTCGCTGCGCCGAGAGCAGCCGTTGCCCGCCCCGGCACCCCCGCCGCCCCCGGCGTGGGACGAAAGCGGTTCCGGGTGAGCTCGACCGGCGCAAAGCGGCCGCCTCGCGGGCCCGCGGATCACCCGACCTTCCGCGTTCCCGCGGACGAGACGGATCGGGGCCGCAGAAGCCGGGCGGCGATCGAGGGCGAGAGAGAGAACAGAGCACCTTCGCCGCAGAGCCCTTTCCGACCCACTCCATGGAGGGTTTGGGTTCGGCCGAGGAGCTCGAGCAGCGCGGACCCGACGGCCCTGCGTCGCGGGACCGGCGCGGACGTCGCCACGTAGAGGGCATGGGCCGCGAGCTCCCCGTCGAGGATCGGGTGTAGCTCGCGGCGCCCGAGGTCGTCGACCATCCCGCGAGTCTCTTCCGCCATGCGCCGACTCCCCTCGACAAGCTCCCCGTACCAGGCCGGATCGAACGAGAGCGATCGAGAGGAGTTCCCGGGATGCCGCCGGTACAGGGTGAGCTTCTCGGGATCGATCACGATCTCGCCCTCGCTCGCGAGGGCGACGAAGAAGAGGAAGAAGTCCACCCCGATCGGCACTCGCTCCAACCGGTCGAGCACGCGGGTCAGGGCCTCGCGCCGCATCGCGATGCAGCTCAAGTGGGCGCTCGGGACCGAATCGCCGATGCGGTCGAACGCCCGGACCTTCTCCGCACCGGCGTACCGTTCGAGACCGCGCCCCCGCACCCGGCGATCGATTCCCCGGCGCTGGGCGGAAGGGCGCGACGGGCCGCCCGCGCGGTCGATCTCCCGGTAGTCGTTATGATAGAACGTCACCGACGGCTCCTTCGCGAACACCGCCTCGAGGCGGGCGAGCTTCGTCGGGTCGAACAGATCGTCATCCTCGAGGAACGCGATGACCTTGCCCCGGGAGGCCCGAATCGCTCGGGCGATGGTGGACCCGTACACCCGGGAGCCGAATTCGAGCGTCGCGACGCTCTCGGAACGCACGAGGTCCTCGAGTCCGGGGCTGGCGAAGTTCTTGACCACGAGAATCTCGACCGGCCACGCGACCCCGGCTCGCTGCGCGAGAAGGGACCGGACCGCCCCCGGGAGGAACTCCGTCCGCGAGTACGCCGGGACGATGACCGTGAGCCCGACCGTGCGGGGTCGCGGGGGGACCCCGGCCTCAGACGCCGCGGACCGGAAGATCATCGGAATTGGGCTCACCGGATCCCGATTCTTAAGCCGCGAGGGCGACCGGGCGAGATCCCTCGAGGAGGCGGGCGCGCCGCCCCCTCCGGCGGGCATCGATCGCACCGACGGACAAGCACCCGCCTCGAGCCGCACCCAGGGACTTTTGCGGCCTTCCCGGCCCGCGAGAGAGCCCCCTCCCGGCTTTTCCTCAAACTATATTCCCCGGACCCCCCTCGACCGGCAGGCCCATGCTGCGGCTTCGCTCCTGGGCGCCCCGGCGTCCCCCTCCCGCTAGGATGCTCGCCGCAAGCCTAGGGGTCGTCGCCGTGCTCCTCGCGGGAGGCCTCCCGCTGACGCCCCATGCCTCCGGCCCGACCCCGGCGGCTCCGCCCCGGCCCGGGGCGGGTCCGTCCCCGCTCGAACCCGCGGCGACCGTCCCCGTCCATTCCGCGGAGGGGACGGCCGGCGTCCCCGACTCTTCCCCCGTCGTCCAACCGTACGATCTCTGGACGGACATTCCGACCCCGGTCGCCCCCTCGCCGCGCGCGGGGGCCATGATCGCGTACGATGCCCGCGATGGCTACCTGCTCCTCTTCGGCGGGGGGGACCCGGGCGCGGCAGGCGGATGGTACGAGCTCGGCGACACCTGGACTTTCTCGGGGACCACGTGGACCAACATCACGGGAAGCCTCGCCACCGCGCCGAGCCCCCGGAGCGATGGGGCGATGGTCTACGACCCGGCCGCTCAGGAGATCGTGCTATTCGGGGGTCAGACCGGGCCGAACGGTACCACCCTGCTGAACGACACCTGGACCTATAGCGGGGGCACCTGGACCCAGCTATCGCCCTCGAGCGGCCCCCCGCCCCGGACGGACGCGGCCATGACGTGGGACAACGCCAGCGGCGAGGCGGTCCTCTTCGGGGGTTGCGCGGACTCGAACTGCTCCCTGGTGCTGAATGACACCTGGACCTACTCCGCCGGAAGCTGGACGAACGTGACGGCCGGGCCCTCCCCCGCCGCGCGGGGCGGGGCGGACTTCTCCTACGATGCGGTTGACGGCTACGATCTCCTCTTCGGCGGAGTCTCTCCCGCGGGGCGGTTCAACGACTCCTGGTCGTTCCACGACGGGAACTGGACCAATCTCACGGCCGCGGTCGCGCCCCCCGCGAGGACGTTCGCCCTCAGTGAGTACGACCCCGCGCTCGAGTCGGTGGTGCTCTACGGCGGAGAGAACGCGGGCGTGTTGGACTCGGACACCTGGAGCTATCGGGCGAGTGCGTGGACGGGCCCCTCGCCGGCCACCTGGCAGAACCCCGGTCCGACGGCCCGAACCGCGATGGTCTACGACCCCGGGGTCAGGACCATCGTGCTCTTCGGGGGCCTCAGCTCGACCGCGTCCGCCGACAACGCGACCTGGGAGCTCTCGGGGTCGCCGGTGCCCGCGCTGATCGGCGTCTCGGTCCTGCCGGTCGCATGCGGCCCGCTCGAAATCGGCTCGGGAGTACCGATCTCGAGCGGGAACTCGACCCTCGTGGGGGACGGCAACTACACGGTGGTCGCGCCGCCGTGCGGCGGCGGCGTCTTCAGCCACTGGAGCACGTCGGGGGGCCTCTCGATCGCCGCGGGCGAAGACAACGCCTCGGCCGCCACGCTGGCGGTCGAGGGCTCGGGAGACCTCGGGGCCTACTACGTCGCCACGTTCCCGGTTTCGATCCTCGTCCAGCCGAAATCGTGCGGACCGATCTCCATAGGCCCCCTCGGGCCGGTCGGGAGCGGGCAATTGGTGTACCTCGCCTTGGGGGAGCACACGCTCGCCGCTCTGACGTGCCCCAGCTACGCCTTCGAGCAATGGACCCTCAGCGGCAATCTCACGATCCCGGCGGGTTCGATCGGTCAGTCGGGGACCGAGGTCGACGTGCGAGGGCTCGGCACCCTCGAGGCGGTTTACGTGCCTCTCGAGTCGGTCGGATTCGCGATCGCCCCGGCGTCGTGCGGACCGATTGAGGTGAGCACGGGAGCGTTCGAAGCGAACGGAGGCTCCCTCGCCCTCCCGAACGGGACCTACCTCATCACGGCGCCGGCCTGTTCGGGTCATGTCTTCGACCTGTGGACCGTCTCGGGAGGACTGTCGATCCCCGCCGGGCTCTCCAACGTGTCGGGCGCCGAGCTTCTGGTCGCGGGCCCGGGCACCCTGACCGCGACGTACCTCGCCCTGAACACCGTGCTCTTCGCGGTCACCCCGAGCTCCTGCGGCCTCGATTCGGTCGCGACGCCGAGCGGAGTAATCCAGGGCGGCCCCGTCGCGCTCGCGAACGGCACCTATCTGGCCGCGGCCCCGTCGTGCGTCGGCTACGAGTTCGACCATTGGGCCACGCTCGGGGCGGTGACGATCTCCACGACCGCCACGTTCTCGCCGAACGCTCCGGTCCAGGTCCTGGGTTCGGGATCGGTCACGGCGGTCTTCACTCCGCTCTACTCGATCCAATTCGTCGTCCAGCCCACGTCCTGCGGGGCGGTTCGGGTGGGGGCGAACGGGCAGGTCGTCACGAGCGGCGTCGCGCTGCTCGCGAACGGGTCGTACCTCATCGAGGCGCCGGCGTGCGCGGGGTACTACTTCCAGTCGTGGGAGACGGCGGGGGACGTCTCGGTGCCGGCCGCGGAGGCGGGGAACGTCGCGACCGTCCTCGCGGTGACCGGGATCGGGATCGTGACGGCCGTCTTCGACTTCAACCTGACCGTGCCCCCGACGTCGCCGGGCTCGAGCTCGAGCTGGTACTCCGTCACCCCCTTCGGGATCGTGCTCGGGGTGATCGCCGGGGTCGCCGTCGGCGCGATCGCGGTGTTCGCCATCCTCCGCGCGCGCCGGCCGCCTCACCGACCCCGGCCCGCCGCGCCCCATCTCTGAGCCCCGCGAGCGGCCCCTCTTCCCGCGCGCGCGAAGCTATTTCCCGGCGAGAGTGCCTCGGGGGCTCGAAGGGGCGGGATGTCGAGCGACAGCGCGGGCCGCGCGGGCGGGGGGGACGCCGGCCGAGTCCCCGACGACCGGCCGTGGTTCGCCGTCACGATGACGGTCCGCAACAACGCCGACTCGATCGCCCGGTCGATCGCGAGCATCCTCCCGCAACTGGCGCCCGGTGGCGAGCTCTCGATCGTCGACGGGGGATCCACCGATGGCACCTTCGAGCTCCTCGAGACCCTCGCCCGCGACCACCCCACGCTCCACGCCGCTCGCCACCCCTCGAACCGGGGAACCGGTCGGAACCTCGCGGTGCGCGCGACCGCGGCGCCGATCGTCCTGACCCACGTCGACGGCGACAACGTCTACGCGGACGGGGTCCTCCGGCGCGTCGCCGAAGTCCTCCGGGACCGGGCGGACCTGGACGTCCTGATGGCGATCGGCGACGGAGATCGGGATCCCTCATCGAGCCGGTTCTACGCCTGGCGCCGCGGGCCGTTCGACCGGATCGGCGGGTACGCGGAGACGCAGTACATGGAGGATCTCGGGACGTTGCTGCGGGCGTTCCGCGCCGGGCTCCGCCTGGACCGGATCCACGTCGCACGGGTCGCCGAGGATCTGAAACCCCGGCACCCCCGCGGGGCCCCGAGCGTGGGGCCGTGGGGGCGATCGAGCCACGTCTACCGGGCGGCGCGGAAGTTCCGGATCATCGGGTTCCGCTACGGGCAGTACGTCCGTTTTCTCTCGCTGACCCGGCGGAGCTCGGCCCGGTTCGTCGCGGGGGTGGTCATCGGCACGATCGCCTACGTCGTCGGCGCGCTCACGCGCGACAGCGTCGCCTTCCTACGGGACGAGGACTCCGACTCGGACGGGGTCCGGTGGTACGCGGAGACGCGGCGGACGGGCGGGCGGCGGTAGGACGCCGGCGGAGCGCGAGGTCCCGGCATCCTCAAGGCCCCGGCCGCGCGTGGGGGCGACCGACCATGGCCGAACGGGCCGACCCATCCGCCCCTTCCGAGGGGCCCGCGCGCGCCGCGACGCGGCTCCTCGCCGCAGAGCTGTTCTGCGAGACCTGCGGCCGGGAGACCGTGCACCGGATCCTGCGCATCGACCGATCGAGCCGACCCGGCGCGACGGCGATCCGCGGGACCGCTCGATGTCGGGAGTGCCGGTGGACCCATCCGTTCGAGTCCGTCGTGCCCCGCGAGGTCGAGGTGATGCGGATGGTCTCCGAGGGCGACCGCACCGATCGGGAGCGGATCTTCCTCCCCGTGCACCACCGGGTGCAGGTCGGGAGCAGCCTGCCCGGCGCCGCCGCGCCGCTCCTGGTCCGCCGGATCGATACCCGCGACGGTCGCCAGGTCGGCTCGGCCGCCCCCGAGCAGATCGCGACCGTGTGGACGACCCGCGACGTCGGGGCGGTCGTGCGAGTGTCGGTGATCGAGGGCCGTTTCACCCGGACCGCCCGCCTCGTCGTCCCGCCCGAGACCCCGTATGCTGTGGGAGAGCGCGTCAGCGTCGACGGAACCCGGCTCGAGGTCATCGCGCTGCGGGCCCGGGGCCGGACCTGGCGGCGTCCGGGCGACGCCTTCCCGGCGGCCGAGGTCCAACGCCTCTATGCCCGGCGCACGGTGATTCCGCCCGCAGGTAGAAGGGATTGGAGGAGCGAGCGCGGAAGGCCGAGCTCCGTGGCCAGCTCGACCTCGCGGGCCGGCCGATCTCGTTCGGGACCCGGCGTGAGAAGGACGCGGACCGCTCCGAGCGCGCGCACCGCGCTGGGCGGTGCGCAGGTCCATCGCTCCTCGCCCGCGTAATGGACCGGGCCGAGCGCGAGCTCCAGGGGGAGGTCCCCGAGGTAGTTCTTCGTGCCGTGGATCACCCACGCGCCTCGCGGGACGAACTCTCCCGACGCGGCCGCCTTCGACACCTGCTCGGGCAGGACCCAGAAGGCGGTGGCGGAGGCGAGCCCCGCCCTCCAGGCTTTCGAGAAGGCGACCGCCCACTGACCGGCCTCGCGGAGCGTGATCTCGGAAAGGGGGGTCCCCTCTTCGGGCTTCTTGACGATCACGCTCGAGGCCCCGTGGAGGTCCGCGTGGAGATAGAGGTCTCCGGCCTTCAGATGGCGTCGCACGATGAGGTCGTTGGACGCGGCATCGCGACCGGCGATCACGATCGCCCCCTCGGAGCTCGGGAACCAGCGGTATTTCTCGTACCACCGGGTCCGCCGGAGGGCCGTCGCATGCTCCCGTGCGGGCCCGGTGAAGTCGGACGCCGCCGAAGGAGGGGCGGCCAGACGCGCTTCGCTATCCGCAAGCGCGGCGGCGGCCCCGGCGAGCTTGGCCGCGACCCGCTTCGATTCCTCGTAGAGTTCCTGCGACGTCACCCGCGGGGAACGATCGCGTCGCAACCGGACCCTTCGCTCCCCCAAGGAGGCCTCGACCGTGCCGGAGTCCTCCGGGGCTTCTCGGGGCCGCGTGAGGGCGGCTTCCGCGTCGGGATAGTGGGTGAGGATCGCCTCGGCGTCCGCTTGCAGCTCGGCGGCCAAGCGCCCGAGCTCCACGACGGCGCGTTGCTGCTGCTCGACCTGCCGTTCGAGCTCCTTCCGCTCGGCCGAGGCGCGGAGCTCCTCGGGGGACGGGGGCCGCTCCACGAGGGCCGCGAAGTAGGGGAACGCCGCCTCCGAGAAGGTGGGCCGTTCCTCGCGGGCGACCTCGGGCCAGGCGTCCCAGCGGGCGGACCGGTACGGCGTCGCGTCGACCGGGACCCCATCGCGCGAATACAGGAATCCCTTCGGCCGATCGCCGACCTCCGCGAGCAAGCTCGCGATCGCGAGATGGAGCCGGCGGGCGGTCTCGGGGGCGTCGGTGCTCGCCGCGACGCCGCCGTCGCGCCCGATCCGGGCCGCGAGCTCCTCCGCGAGCGGGCCGCCGAAGCCCATGCGCGCGGCGAGAGTGCTCGCGAGATCCCGGCGCGAACGGTCGAGCTCGGACTCGATGGTCGATCGGTCGAGCGCCCACGGGTCGGTCCGCTCGGGAGGACGGACGTACTCCGCCCCGACCCGGACCACGCGGTGCGCCCAGCGTCGGGGGGCCGCCACCGCGAGGATCTTTCCGCCGCGCGCGACGGTGAGATTGCCTACGCCGAACATCTCGAGCCCGAGGAGCAATCGGTCCGGATCGTCCGCGCGCCGCCAGGAGAGTTCGAGGTACCGCTCCCCCCGGGGCTCGCGCGCGTCCTCGAGCACCGCGCCGGTCAGGAGGCGGCGGAGCTCGCGGGCGAAGGGGGAGAGCTCCTCGGAGCGCTCGGGCGCCTCGCGCACGAGCGCTGCGTAACGTCCCGGCACGAGGACGAGCTCCCTCCTACCCGCTCCCGGGACCCGGAGACTGAGGGACCAACCGCCCCCCGGGACGTCATACGCCTTGTCGACCCGCGGCCGGTCCACGGCGCGGAGCTCGCGCACGAGGGCGAGCGTGTCAAGCGAGGTGAACCGATCCTTCGGCGACGGGGCTTGCGGCACGGAGGGCTCCCGATGGCGTTGCGTCCGACGGGGCGCCACGCATTAAGAGTACTCGGCGCTCCCGAGGGTCGTGCCGAGCGAGCCGCCGAGCGGGGCCGCCGCGTGGCGAGCGCTGGCTCGGGAATTCGCCGAGCGGGAGATCGCCCCGGTCGCCGCCGCGATCGACCGGGACGACCGGGTGCCGGAGCGCGTGGTCCGGTCGCTCCGCGACGCGCGATTCCTCGGGCTCGGGATCCCTCGGGCCTGGGACGGGGCGGGCGGGGACGCTCGGTCGATCTCGGCGGTGCTCGAGGAGATCGCGCGGGCGAGCGCGGCGGTCGCCGTGCTCGTCTCCGTCCACCTCTCGGTGTGCGCCGCCCCGATCCTCGACTGGGGGACCGACGCGCAGCGCGAGAAGTTCCTTCGTCCCCTCGCCCGTGGCGACGGGATCGGGGCGTTCGCCCTGACCGAGCCGGGCGCCGGCTCCGACACGGCGAGCCTCGCGACCCGCTACCGCCGGGACACCGACGGGTTCGTTCTGCGGGGTAGCAAGATGTTCACCTCCAACGGGGTCAGCGCCGGCGTGGTCCTCGCGTTCGCGACGCGGGACCCGGCGCTCGGCCATCGCGGGATCTCGGCGTTCGTCGTTCCTTCCCGCAGTTCCGGGTTCTCGGTCGCGCAACGGTTCGACAAGCTGGGTCTGCGCGGCAGCGAGACCACCGAGCTCGTGCTCGAGGACGTTCGGATCCCCTCCGACTGCCTGCTCGGTCCCGAGGGGTCCGGGCTCAAGGTCGCCCTATCGGCGCTCGCCGGAGGCCGCGTCGGGATCGCAAGCTGCGCGCTCGGGGTGGCCCAGGCGGCGTTCGACGAGATGCTCGCGAACGCCCGGAACCAGGACGAGCCGTGGAAGCGGACGCTCGTCGCCCGCGCGTTCGCCGAGCTCTCCGCGGCCCGCGCCCTGGTCTCGGCCGCCGCCGAGCGGAAGGACGCGGGGGCGCCGTTCCTCGCCGACGCCTCCGCGGCGAAGCTCATCGCGGCGCGGGCGGCCGTATCGATCGCCTCCGCCGGCGTCGACGTCGCCGGTCTCGCGGGGACCGTCTCGGGGAGCCCCGCGGAACGGCTCCTACGGGACGCGCGGGTCTTCCCCATCGTCGAGGGGACCACCGAGATCCAGGAGCTGATCCTCGGCCGCCATCTCCTCGAGCCGGAGCGGTTCCCTAATAGTTGAGGCCCCTCCGTATCCCACCCTCCATGCCGGCGCCCTCGAGATCCCGCCCGCGCGGCCCTCGTCGGGGCGACCCCGAGCCGCCGGCGAGCGTTCCGCTCCGTTCCACCGGGCTCGACCCGGAGTGGTGCCGCCTCCTCGAGCTGGACGGCATCACGAGCCTCTACCCGCCACAGGCGGCCGCGCTCGGGCCGGTGCTGGCGGGGGAGAGCCTGCTGCTCGCCTGTCCGACCGCGAGCGGAAAGTCGCTGGTCGCGTACCTCGCGCTGCTCAGGGCGGCGCGCGAAAAGCGCACCGGGCTCTACCTGGTTCCCCTCCGCGCCCTCGCGCACGAGAAGGCGGAGGAGCTCGAGAAGTTCGGGGAGCTCGGCCTCAAGGTCGGGATCTCGATCGGCGACTTCGACCTGCCGAACGAGAAGCTCGAGAAGCTCGACGTCCTGGTCGCGACGAGCGAGAAGGCGGACGCGCTGCTGCGGCGCGGCAGCCCCTGGCTCGACCGGCTCGGCGTGGTCGTCGCGGACGAGGTCCACCTGATGCGGGACCCCGAGCGCGGCCCGACGCTCGAGGTGAGCCTGACCCGTCTGCGCCGGAACTACCCCGATCTCCAGATCGTCGCCCTCTCGGCGACCGTCGGCAATTCGGAAGAGGTCGCGGAATGGCTCGACGCCCGCCACGTGGCGAGCGATTTCCGGCCCGTGCCGCTGAAGCTCGGGGTGTACCTGGGGGGGCGGATCACGTTCACCGATCTCTCCCAACGCGAGATCCCGCCCCCGGGAGAGCCCGTGCCCCGGCT
>Ga0187772_10001879_pt1 | contig 10200 bp, 8 predicted proteins | sample 0116_SJ02_MP15_2_FD_133137 | JGI IMG/M metagenome (GOLD analysis project Ga0187772, IMG submission 133137) | Tropical peat soil microbial communities from peatlands in Department of Meta, Colombia - 0116_SJ02_MP15_20_MG | ecosystem: Environmental > Terrestrial > Soil > Wetlands > Peat | place... | reverse complement strand
TGGCTTTGTTCGTCATCAATTGGGTGATGGGTATTTCTCTCCGGGTCCCGCATGGCCGAACTCTCTGGGCAATTTTGGGACTGGGACTGGTTACCCAGCTTGGGGGTTACCTGGCGCTGACCTACGCGTTGGGTCAGTTACCCGCAACCATCACGTCTGTAAGTTTGCTGACGCAAGGCCCGCTGACTGCGGTGATGGCAGCGATTCTGCTCGGCGAACCGCTGAGTTGGGCGCAGATCCTTGGCGGAGCACTCGTACTGTCCGGAGTAGGATTGGCCCACCGGCAGAAGCATCCCGAAGAAGAAACGAATATCTAGAGCACCTCTACGAGCCCTGTCGAAAAAACACTATTCGAGCGCAAGAATCTCAACGTTGTTACCGGCGGGGTCTTTAAGATAGACCGAGCGCGTGCCATCGCGATGCTTTTGAGGCTTGCCGTAGTTGGCGGGGTCGCCAAGAAGCGCAATATGCGGCGGATGCTGTTCGGGAACAACAAAAGCCAGGCTCACATTCGCGAACTGGACGATGGCCCAAGTGTCGTCCTGATAGACAACGCGGCATTCGAATTGGTGAGTGTACCAATCAACCGTCTCTTTCACGTTCGTGACCGCGATGGCCACGTGATGCAACGTATCCAGTTTTGCAGCTGCCTGAACTTCCGCCATGATGAACCAACCTTCTCGAAAATGTATACAAAACGCCGCACCGTTCGATGCGGAACCCTGGCTGCGGGTCACTGCATTCAGTGTAAGGTCGTCCTACGATTGACGTAAGGATGTTGCGAGGGAAGTAGCTTGCTTGGAGTGGAAAGCTGAGTAAAACTGAATGCGATTTAGGTCTCCGCCCACCCAGAAATCCAACGAGGAATTGCCATGCGCTTACTAAGGTACTTGGTAGTCGTATTCTTGGTCTTGGTGTCTTTGCGTTGTGTGGCGCAAGAACCGGCACAACCGCAGCAGCCACAACAACCCTCCCAGCCGCTAACTACCACACCCGTGAGTCCTCAGGCCAAACCCGTGCCGAAAACGCGACCCACGATCGGCGTCGCGCTCGAAGGCGGAGGAGCCTTGGGCGAGGCGCACATCGGCGTGCTGAAGTGGTTCGAGGAACATCACATCCCCATTGATTACATTGCAGGCACCAGTATGGGCGGGCTGGTGAGCGGCCTTTATGCCACTGGAAAAAGTTCGGATCAAATCACCGAAGTGTTGAAAACCGCGAAGTGGGATCTGCTGCTCGGGGGTCAAACGCCGTATGAGGACCTGACGTTTCGGAGGAAAGAAGATGCGCGGGACATTCCGAGTAGCATCACCATTGGACTGAAGCACGGGCCATCGCTGCCACCAGGATTAAACAGCGGGCAGCAAGTCACACTGCTGATTGACCGCGAAACACTGCCTTACTCCACAGTCCAATCGTTCGGTGATCTGCCTATTCCCTTCCGCTGTGTGTCTACGGAACTAATTTCTGGCAAAGCTTTTGTTTTCGAGAAAGGCTCGCTGTCGGAAGCCATGCGCGCAACCATGTCCATTCCAGGCGTGTTCGCGCCGGTACGGCGAGACAATCAAATCTTTGTCGATGGCGGATTGGTGGACAATCTACCCACGGATGTCGTGCGGAAAATGGGAGCCGATCTGGTCATCGGAGTTCATCTGCAAATCGCTACAGCGTCTGCAAAGGAAATCCAGTCGGCATTTAGCATTTTGGGGCGCTCGGTCGAATTGGTGATCGCGGAAACTGAACTGCGCGGGATGGAAGGCGCTGATCTGGTGGTGAAGGCCAACGTCGAAAAATATAACACGATGGATTACGAGAAAGTGGACGAGCTCATCAACGTTGGCTATCAGGCCGCCGAGCAGAAAGCACAATTCCTGAAACCATACGAACTGGACGACAAAGCGTGGGCGGAATATCAGAAAGACAAAGCCTCGCGAGTTCGCACCACCATTGGAACTCCGGAGTTCGTCAAAGTCGATGGCGTACAAGGGGAGTCGCTGGTCAACATACAGAAATTCTTGGCTCCTCTGGTTGGGAAGCCGCTGGACCAGCCTTTGCTGCAACAGTATCTGACCCGGCTATCCGGTATCGGCATCTACGACGACCTCACCTACGACCTGATTCGCGAAGGCGATAAAGATGGGCTTCTGGTGCGTGTCCACGAGACCAGCTATGCACCACCGATTCTTCGGCCCGGGGTTCAGATTGATGGCACGCAGCCCGACAACGTTACGTTTACGACCGGTGGCCGCCTGACGTTCATGGATGTGGCGGGATACCGCTCTGAATGGCGCACGGACTTCCAGTTTGGCGAAACCTATAGCCTTACTACCGACCTTTACCGGCCATTCCAGCCGTTGGGCAAATGGTTCATCGATCCGTTCGCTGGCGGTAGCGACAGCACGTTTTTCATCTACAAAAAGACGAATCCGGTGGCCGATTACCGTATCACTCGTATCAACGGCGGGTTGAATGTCGGCTATGCCATCAGCCGGTTCAGTCAAGTGGAGATCGGTTATGGCGTGGGCTACCTGAACGAATACCTGCGCTTAGGCTCGCCGGACTTTGCGTCAAATGACGGGCGAACTGGCGGGCTACGAGCGCGCTACGTTTTGGACCACACCAATGATCCTGTAATCCCGACCAGCGGTTACTACGTCCAATCGAATTTTAATTTTTGGGACACTTACCCCGGAGCCACAGAAGCGTTTCCGTCCGCGGTAGCTACCGTCCAATACTTCCAACCCGTCAAGAATGACTCCATTTTTATTATCGGTTCGGGGGGTTCGACTTTCGGTTACAAGGGCACCGGCGATCCCCAGTTTTTCCTCGGCGGCGTGGGCCGCTTGACCGCGTACGGACTGAACGAGTTGCTGGGGAATCAGTACTTTGTTGGCCGTGTGGGCTACCTGCATCAGATCGCCGTGTTGCCAACCTTCATCGGGAAGGCTGTGTATCTGATCGGGTATGGCGAGGTGGGCAAAATGTACGCCGACCCGTTCGGCGCACCGCGTCTTTCGGGAGACGGCACGCTTGGCGTCATCGCGAATACTTTCCTAGGACCCATGTTCGTGGGTGGGGCGGCTGGCGACACCGGCCATTACAAGTGGTTTTTCCAGTTAGGGCGTGTTTTCTAGCCGTTCATCTGCGGTTAACAATTGGAAACTATAACAGGTGGCTCATAGCCTTCTTGTCGGGGAACTTCGCAGCGCATTCCTGAAAGGATTATCATGGCCACAGCCACTACGCCTGCTTCGTCGCATGTCATTGCGGAAAAACTAAATAAAGGACCGGGGCGAATCGGGACACTGGTGTTCGGGCTCGTGTTAATCGCAGGGCTGATTTTCATAGGGTCGAGTATCGCCCGGGATCTTGGGGATGTCGTTCTCGGCTCCACATGGCCGTATGTGTTATTGGGCATTGCCTTGCTTGTGGCGCTAGGGTTCGAGTTTGTGAACGGCTTTCATGACACCGCAAATGCTGTAGCGACTGTAATTTATACGCATTCTTTGGATCCGAATATCGCGGTGGTGTGGTCGGGATTCTGGAACTTTCTGGGAGTGGTGACATCCACGGGGGCGGTGGCTTTCGGCATCGTTTCGCTTTTGCCGGTAGAATTGATCCTGCAGGTAGGCAGCAGCGCTGGATTTGCTATGGTTTTCGCGTTGTTGATTGCCGCCATCATGTGGAACCTCGGGACGTGGTGGTTTGGGCTACCGGCTTCGAGTTCGCACACTCTGATCGGGTCGATTATTGGCGTGGGCATTGCGAACCAGTTGATGAGCTCAAGAAGCGGAACGAGCGGAGTGGATTGGGCACAGGCAGCGAATATCGGGAAGTCGCTGCTGTTGTCGCCGATCTTCGGCTTCATTCTGGCCGCGCTCTTGTTTGTCACGGTGAAGGCTATCATTAAGGACAAGAGATTGTATGAAGCGCCTGAGGGCACGGAACCGCCGCCATTCTGGATTCGCGGACTGCTGATCCTGACGTGCACGGGCGTGAGTTTCTTCCATGGGTCGAACGACGGACAAAAAGGCATGGGGTTGATCATGCTGATCCTGATCGGCACGGTGCCGACGACCTATGCGTTGAATCATGCGGTCACAGCGCGGCAGTCGCAGGATTTTATTGCCGTGTCTCGACAGGCAGCCGATACCGTGGGGAAATACGTGGAATCTTCGGCGGTGATTGGAGATCCACGCGAAGAAGTGACCGATTACGTGCGGACCAAGGAATTCAAGGCGTCGACGATGCTGGCTTTGCGCACGATGATCGACGATATCGGGACGGAGCTTGCTCAGTTCAAAGAGCTATCGAGGGTACCGCAGACGCAGGTGCGTAACTTCCGTAACGACATGTATCTGGTGAGCGAGGCCTTGCGGCTGATGCAGAAGTCCGGCAAACCTGCGCTGGCGGCTTCGGACGTGGCGATATTGAAGAACTACAAAAGCCATATCGACCATGCCACGCGTTTCATTCCGCTATGGGTGAAAGTCGCGGTGGCGCTAGCCTTAGGACTAGGCACTATGGTGGGGTGGAAACGCATTGTCGTGACCGTGGGCGAGAAGATCGGGAAGAGCCACCTGACTTACGCACAAGGAGCGGCGGCCGAGATCACGGCCATGGCGACGATCGGCGCGGCGGACGGGCTGGGCTTGCCCGTGAGTACGACGCATGTGTTGTCGTCTGGCGTCGCTGGAACGATGATGGCGAACCACTCTGGCCTGCAAATGAGCACGGTGCGCAACCTGGCGTTGGCTTGGATTCTGACTCTGCCCGTGGCCATGATGCTGTCAGGGCTGCTGTTCTTCGGGTTGCGGACGCTGGTGTTCAGGGGCTAGTTCGTTCTGCGCGGACAGGAAATTTTTTCTCAGGCGACACTCCTATTCCGGCAGCGAATGAGCGCGGCCGCCAGATTTGGTTTGCGCGGGGGCCACACCATAGCGCGGCACGATGACGATGATCACGCTGGAATCGCATTTGGCGTGGGCACATACGGCGGGACTGAATTGCCACTGATGAAGCACGGGTAGGACCGCGGAAGCAAGCTGGGCAGAATCGTCAATCGCGGCCACAGACGTTAGCTCGCCCGCCGCACTGATTTTGGCGGCGAGAATCAGCGTTGGCTGTGAATGGGACTTGGCCAGAATCTCCGGCTCCACAGTAACAATGGGCAGAGCAGCGCGCAGATTCGTATCATCGGTCGGTTGCTCGTAGTGGCGAACGGGCGATTTGTTGGGGATGGCCCCAGGCGGAGCAAACTGAAATATGATTCCGACCCTGTTTTCTTTCGCATCGCCCTTGGAACCCAACGGCGCAAAACTCCAGGTACGCGCCGCACTCAAAACGCTATCGAGAAAGGGCTGCAACCCTGCGACAGTTTTGACGTCCGCCAGCTCTCCACTGGAATCCACGCGAGCATCCAGCACGACTTCCCCTCCCTCCAGCGCCAGCGACGGATGAGCGGCGGAGATTAGGGAGAGAGGCACGGGTTCGCTGGGATCAGCAACGGCAACGTCCGCCGGATTTTGCTGGTCGAGGGAATGCCAAGAGACGCCATTCTGCTGCAATAGAGCGATGGCGTAATGAATCGGGATGGCGGCGCCCACGCCGCTGTTGGGCTGATCCGTGGCGGCAGCCAGGGACGCGGCGTCGGGACGCAGCCAGCGCCCTTCGACCAGGCCGATAACGGTTTGCGAACCGGGCAGAACGACCGGCGCACCGCTGTCGCCGAGCAGAACTCCATGATTGAAGAGCAGGAGTTGGGTATCCGGCGCGCCCTTGTCGAGCTGCGAGAATTCGTAGTCGATCACTGTCCCGCTGGGGCGGTCTTCTTTGAAGGCGTCCCAACTGTGCGGGTCTTTCAATCGAGATGGACGAAGTGCGGCAGCCAGAACCGCTTGTGCGGGGGCGGGACGGCCGATCGCGAAGCGCAGGAAGCGCACCTGATATTTGCCTTCAAAAGGATTGGGCATGGCGCGGAGGAGAGCAACATCGTGTTCGCGGTCCACGGCGACGATGTTCGCTTGAAGCAAACGCGGCGGCGCCATCGGCAAGCGGAGAACAATGTAAGGCGGGACATCGCCGAGTTGGCTCAACACATGCGCGGCGGTCAGCAGATACCCATCGCTGTTGATGAAGAAACCGTTGCCGTAGAACAGGTAGTGGTAACCGCGCTCGGACGGTTCCTGGTCCAGAGGATAAACGATGGGACAAATGGCAAGAGACAGGGCGGAATCGTCTGGCGTTTGCTGGGAACGCTGGGGGATGGCCAGAGCGTTCAGACGCAAAGAGCAGACGAGCAGGGCGGCGGTGGCCAGACGCAGAGTTACATGGAATGTCCGTGGCATGCCTGACCAGAATATCGTGAGCGAAAAACCATGCAATTGCCCGAAGGGCCAAGTGGAGACAAGGAGGCATCCCCTATAAGATGGATACCCCCCTCCCCCCTTTGAATTAAAAAAACGAGGCACAAAGGAGTTAGTCTGAAAATTTTTAAAATTTTTAAAAACTTATAAAAGCGAGAGCAGAGTGTCGGGAGTGGACAGCGAGGTGAGAAGACTTAAGCAAAAGGTGACAGAGCTTCCCTTTCGAAGCTTAGGGCAAACAGATGCGGAAGGCGATCGGCGCATAGTGCATGGGCGCTTCCGAAGCGCAAAGTGTAATGATAACTTACCGTAAATATAACCTATACGGTACTGAGGTACAAAAAAGGGGCAGGTGCTGGTTTCGCGCGGACAACGCTTGGAGTACCGGGCGACTCGAATTAGGTCCTCGGCTGCCATTTTTTGATTTTCCCGGTTAGCCCGAAGCCTCGTCTCAATGTTAGGCTTATGCGACACCGCGAGGGAATACCTTGGCAACTTGTAGACTGCTGTCCGTCCGTCTGTTGGCCTTCCTTCTTCTATTCGCCGGTTCCAGCAACGCGCAGAAAATCACGACCACCGTCAATAACCCGTTCGATTTCGCTACTGCAAAGCACTACGCCTGGAAGGAAAACCACATCATCACGCGGCAGGGCAAAACCAACGATGCACTCATTGACAAGAAGATCGTCGAAGAGGTCAATCGCACTCTGCAGGCCAAGGGCTTCTCGGAAGATGCCGCAGATTCCGACTTCTATGTTTCCTATGACGCTGGCTCTTCGGATACCACTGCCGCCGTCGAAGGTGGAATCACACAACATCCGCCGGTCTCCACGGCCGTCCCTCCGCCCGTCTACGGCATCCCGCAAAACGTGTGGTACTCCGTTGACGGCATAATTGCGTTTCACTTGTTGGACGCAAAAACGGGTAAGCCAATTTGGACCGCCGTGGCGAAAAAGAAAATCCATGACCCCCACAAGGGCATGAAAGACATGCCCAAACAAATAGAACAGATCGTTTCGAAGAGCTTCAAAAAATTTCCGCCCAAAAGCTAGTTAAGGCGTGCTTCGCGCACGAGCAACGGCAACGTTGTACTACGAACATGTGCGGTTTGCGCTGCCGGCTCAGATGTAATGGGGTACCCCAAGTTCGTACCGCCCCCTAGAACTGTAGTCTGAGCGTGAGTTGGCCGGAACGCTGGCCGCCTATCTGATAAAGAGGGCTGAGAGTTCCCGCTTGAGGAGACAGGAAGTTATTCAGCGTCGACGTGACCTCTCCGAAGCCCGGCAGGTAAATAAGATTGCCAAAATTTGCGGAAGGCGGAGCGAACATCGGGTGATTGAAGAGGTTGAAATACTCCACGCGGAAATACAAAGCAAAACGTTCGGAAAGCGGGAAGCGGCGCTAATAGCAAGATCGGTCTGGTCAATCGGGAAACCGCGGAAGTAGTTGCGTGGCAGATCTCCCTGCTCGCCGGGAGCAGGCGTGGTGAAAGCGAGGGCATTCAGCCGTCGCCCTCCCGGTTGTGCGGGATCGGAAAGATAGAATGGAACTCCGGGAACAATGTTCGGGCGAGTTTGGTAGGCGCCAAACTCAGGCGACTGGCCAAAAGTGTAGAGGTTAAACGGCGGCGCCGAGGAAATGTGCAGCACTCCGTACAAAGCCCATCCACGCAATAAGGCGGGGCCGATTCCATCGCCCTTGGGGGAAGGCAGTTCGTAGGAAATCGCCGCGGCAAACGAATGACGGATGTCGAAATCGCATCGTTGCGCAAATGGTCGAAGGCGGTGCCGTGCCAACCGTTGGTGCCCGAGCGGGTGACGATGGAAATTTGCGCTCCAGGGGTACGGCCAAATTCGGGTGAGAAACTGGAGGTAAGCACTCGGAACTCCTGCATGGCATCGACCGGCACCAAACCGTGGGTGGTGCCGTCGATGGTGAAAGCAGGAATAGTGCCGCCGGCAGCCTGTCCGAAGCCAAAGATGCTGAAATTCCAGCTCATGCCGTCAACCATGAAGTAATTGGCGTTGGCTCGCTGCCCATTCATGCTCAACTGCCCGAGAGCTGTCCCTCCCTGCGCGCCGCTGTTTCCGTCAACACAGAGCCCGGCGTCAGGCCGAGCAGCGATTGGAAAGGGCGGCCGTTCAAGGGTATGTTCTCGACAAACTCTTGATCGACCATGGTGCTTACCCCGGGAGAGACGTTGATCTCCTCGGCCACAGATTTGACAACGACAGTTTCGCTGACCGGTCCGATCTGCATGGTGAAGTTGCGGCTGAGGGCGTCCTGAACATTAATAGCCAGGGCAGTCAGCTGCACTTTTCGGAACCCCGGCTTTTCGACGGTCACCGTGTAGTTTCCCGGGTGCGAGCACGACATAAAATCCGCTGTCATTGGTCTGGGTGCTGACCTTCAGACCCGAATCGGTATTGGTGGCAACGATTCACCGTTGTCTTCTTTGTGATCTTGCCCTTGCTTATCTGCTCGGTCCTATCAGCGCAAAGTGATACCGCCACTCTTTCTGGAAGAATCACCGACCCAACCGGCGCGGTCATCGCTGGCGTCGCCGTCGCGGAAATGCGCAGACCGCACCTCTCACACAGGTAGAGCAACTCGGAAATTGCTCAGCTGATTGGGGGCGGAACTGCGCGACAAATATAGGAGGCGGCCTTAGCGGTGTCAATGTGCCTTACAAGCCCCGATTCGTTTACTGACCGATTTTGCACCTAGCACCTAACGCATTGCGCGGTAGTTGGAAAAGGCTGGCGCTGCAGAGGCGCTCAATCTAACGCAGACGCGCTGAGTCAATACGTCCATAATAGCCGCGTGCGATAAGACCGTGGTATGGAGCTTCCCTTGGACACAGCAAAAGGAACCTTCAAGCAAAGAGCTTTTCTGGAGGCCAAAGAAGGCCTCATCCTTACACTTTATCTTTGGGCCGTCTTTGGTCTCCTGGTCCTGCATAAGTCGATGATTCTTGCGGAGCATCACATCGATTTTGCGTACCATGGCCTCGCGCTCATCAATGCCCTGGCGCTCGCAAAAGTTATGCTCTTAGTCAGACGCGTCGACTTGGGCGAACAATTGAAAAATGCACCGCTCATTTATCCGACGGTCGTGAAGTCAGCCTTATTTACTATCGTGCTGGCATGCTTCAAAATTCTGGAAGATGGGGTAATCGGTTTCTTTCGCCATGAGTCTTTCCGGCAAAGCAACGCCGATTTTGGCGGTGGAACATGGCAGGGGATTCTCACGCTAGCATTGCTGGTTTTCGCAATGCTCATTCCGTTCGTTGGTTACGGCGAACTCCGGCGAGTTCTGGGTGTAGGAAAATTAGAAATGCTCTTTTTTCAGGCCACGCCCTTCCGGAACCTAGCCAACCGGTTCTAAGCTGCTGGAGATCGGAAAGGGCCCAAGATCACGCGGGGGCGAGATGAGAGTTTTGGTGGCAGGGGCAACAGGGGCGATTGGACGGCCATTGATCCGTGGCCTGAAACGACGAGGACATAGTGTATTTGGCTTGGTCCGTTCCGCGGAAGTCACGCCGATTTTGGAGGAGATGGGCGCCGGAGCAGTAATCGGAGATGCGCTGGATGCGGCTTCGGTGCGGGCCGCAATTGCGCGCGTTGGTCCTGATGCCATCATCAACGAGCTAACCTCCCTGCCCCGGCATTACACACCAGCGGAAATGAAGGCTGCCGCAGAGCGCGACAGCAAGGTACGCAGAGAAGGAAACGTTAACCTTCTCTCAGGCATGCGAGAAGCAGGTGTGCGGCGCTATGTCCTGCAGTCTTCGGGTTTCTGGTATGCACCCGGGTCAGGATTGGCAGACGAAACT
>Ga0187772_10001877_pt1 | contig 10205 bp, 4 predicted proteins | sample 0116_SJ02_MP15_2_FD_133137 | JGI IMG/M metagenome (GOLD analysis project Ga0187772, IMG submission 133137) | Tropical peat soil microbial communities from peatlands in Department of Meta, Colombia - 0116_SJ02_MP15_20_MG | ecosystem: Environmental > Terrestrial > Soil > Wetlands > Peat | place... | reverse complement strand
GGGGTCTCCTCCGGACTGGTTCCGGCAGTGGGGTTGGTGAACTCGACCACCGTGAACTTCTCGCTGAACTCGACCCCACGATATCTCTCCAACGTTTTCTGGGGAACGACGCTCTCGCCACGAGCTCGCATCTTGCCGGGAGAAGGGGAGCTCGTGAACGCCACCCCGACCCAAGTGGTTGTTTGGCCGGGCGCCAACGCAGGGGAGGACTACAACCCCATCGCAAACGTCCTGTGGACCAGCCGGTACGGCGTGGTGACCGCGAGCACTCCCGAGACCAACGAATCCGAGTTTGTCGCCTGGTGCAAGTCGATCGACTGCGAAGCGATCATGCAAGTGCCCGGCGAAATCGACAACGCTTCGTTCGCCGCGGCGGTCGTGAACTACACCGAGCGCAACCTTTCGTTCCACCCGGCGTATTGGGAGATCGGCAACGAACCCGAACTCTGGAAATTCTGGCGCTGTCCGTGGCAGAACTGGACGCGGTCCTGCCAATCCCGCAAGACCCACTACATCGTGACGCCGCGGGACTATGCCAAGGAAGTGGCTCAGTACATTGTTGCGATGCGCCAAGCGGACCCGAACATCCAGATTATTGGCGTTCCCGCGACCGGGCGGCCGAACGGCCCGTACCCTCTCGTGGACTGGATCTACAACACCACCCTCCTCAACGGACCGAATATCAGCGCGGTCGCGTTCCACGTTTACCCGGCTGGCAACCGCGGATTTCAGCTCGGACTGAACGCCTTCTATGCGGCGCTGTCGCCCGGCAGTCAATGGGGGCTCTACAACCGTACCATCGCGACACGACAAGCCATCGCCGCCGCGGCCGCGAACTCCACCAACGCCTCGTGTCGCTTGACCTGCGCGAGCCGCATCCAGGTTTTTGCCACCGAGATCGGTTCCGCACTCTCGCACGGGCCGGATGGCTTGAACAGTTCGAATTTCCCGGGGGCCATCGACCTCGCGGCCCAGTTCACCGAGGCGATGGCGCTCAACGTTTCCAATCTCGACCTCTTTGGGGCCGTTCTCGGCACTTCGAACTCCTGGTTCAACTTCACGGGGGCCGTCCGACCCGACTATACTCTGTATAGCCAGATTCTGAACCAGCTCGGCAACGTGGCCTATCCGGTCACCTTCGGTGTTCCGTCGGAGGATTGCGCCAACACGACGGCGAGCCTCTGTGCCAATCTCTACGGGGTCGGCACGATCAGTCCTCGCTACGATGACCGGTCAGACCTGATGCTCGTCAATCTGAATCTTTCGACCAACGTGACCTTCAACGCATCGACCCCGCTCTCCTTGCCGGGCATCGGACCTACCTCGAACACCCCGGTCGAGGTCTGGACATGGAGCGGGAATCCGAGCAATTGGACGGCCCCTGCCACGCCGGGACCGCTTCCGCAGTTCTACCCGAACGGGCTTCCGACCAACTGGACCCTAAATCGCCAGACGGTAGCCCTCATCGAAGCGTACCCCAGAGGCGGAGTTCCGGTTCGGTTTACCGAGTCCGGATTCACGCCCAGTGTCGCCCTTGGGCCGCGGTGGTTCCTATCGGTCGGAGGGATGTTCGAAGAGTCGAACGCCACCACCAACATCACGTTCTTCCTCCCGGCCGGCAGGTTCGATGTGCAGGGCATCCCAATCCCACTTCCGTTGGGCGGTATCGAGCGCACGGAGAAGGAGCGGTACGAGCCGTTTCTCCCAGCGGCCGTCACCGTCCCGCCGACCCTTCCCGTAGGGATGGGTGCGTTAAATGTCGGCATCACGTTTGTCCAACAGTGGGCCACGAACGTTTCGCTGGTTGGGGGGAATCCTCGAGACGCTGGGAGTGTGAGCCCCACCCCAACCTGGTGGAATGCCAGCAGTCCCCTCAACCTGACCGCCCGGCCCGCCTTCGGCTACGTCTTCACCGACTGGGTGGAGTTCGAGAACTACTCCGGAGCGAACTACACGCAAGTGGGTCCGACCTACCCGGCCAACATGACCTACACGAATGTCTCGGGGTTGGACCCGAGCATCGGGGTCTGGGTGAACGGGTCGATGAGCATCAACGCCTCCTTCGCACGAGCCTATCCCATCACATTCGTGGAATCGGGCCTCGCACCGGGAACTGACTGGGGCGTCACCGTCCGCAACTCCTGGAACGATACGGAGAACGCCACCCATCACGTCGCTTTCTACCACTCGAATCCGGTCGTCGTTCAAAATTACACGACTTGGGAGAACACGACGAGGGTTACGTCACACACTGTGGTTTCCAACACCACCCTCACCTCCATGGCGAGCGCTCTCGCCCTCGAAGAGGCCAATGGCACCTACGCCTTCTCCGTTCCCCAACTGCCCGGGTACCGCTCCCTCCCCGTCAGCGCCAACGTCACGGTCAACGGCGGTTTGCGAGTGGTCCCCGTTCACTACACGCCCATCACCGGCTTCCCCGAAACCTACTCGGTCACGTTCACCGAAACCGGACTCCCGGCCGGAACGCCCTGGTCCATCTCGGTCCGAAACAACACGACCAGCTCGACGTCCTCCAGCTTGGCGGTTGACGACCTTTTGAACGGAAGCTACGGGTACGTGGCGTCCACGATCAACGGTTACCGCGCCCATCCCCCCGCCTTCGGCTTCGTCGTTAACGGCCCGGGCCTCGTCATCCCGATCGCATTCTCCCCGGTCCGCTACAACGTCGTCTGGGTCGAGGCCGGCCTCGGCAACCTTTCTTGGAGCGTGAACGTCTCCGGCCCGTCCATCCCAAGCCGGTCCATCCTCAGCAACGGAGCATGGACCACCGACCCTCTCACGAACGGCACGTATGCCTTCTCCATCCCCAACGTCCGTGACTACATCCCCCAGCTCCGCTTCGGAACCTTCACCGTCAATGGCGCGGAGCTCGTCTACAACGTCTCCTTCGTCCAGGTCTCCTTCCCCGTCACCTTCGCCCTCTCCGGGGGTCCCGCCAACGACCCCACGTGGGCCGTCCGTCTCTCCAACCTCACCCTCTCAGGGGCCGACCCCCCCATCCAGTTCTCCGAGCCCAACGGATCCTACACCTTCAACGTCACCCCACCCAACGGCTACGTCGCCGTACCCTCCCACGGCACCGTCCTCGTCACCGGCTCACCGCTCGTGATTCCCATCTCGCTCAATCCGATCGTGCCACCACCCTCGCCGCCAATCTGGAACCTCGCGGGCCTCGCCTTCCAAGTCGGGGCGAGCGTCGCCCTAACCATGTGCGGAACGTTCCTTCTGCTCACGGCAGTCAAGCGGCAGAAACCGAAACCTCGCCACGAGAACCCGCGGGCGCGGCGACACTAGGGTTTCTGGGTCGCCGCCCTCGCGGGCGGGGGTGGAGCCGCCGTGGTAGGTGGCGTCTTCCGCCACCGGTGGACAGCGATGGCCAGAACGACTACGACCGCAACGATCGCGCCGAGTAGCAGCAGGAGGTCGAGTGTGGGGAGGGCCAGAATCACCCAGAGAAGGCCTCCGGACGTCTTGGGAATTTTGACCTCGACCGTCTGACGGAACGACCCTCCGCCGGAATCGTTGACCCAGGCCGTGACGGTGAACGTGCCGGATTTCGAGTAAGTGTGAGTCGGGGACTTCGCGGCCGACGTCGCCCCGTCTCCGAAGGACCAGGCGTAGGAGTACGGAGGAGTGCCGCCTATGACAGTGGGCGAGAACGACACGGACTTCCCGAGACTGGCCGCGTTCGACGTGGTACTCACCGTGAACGACAAGGCCGGATTCACCGTCAGGGCGAGAACATCGCTCCAGGTCGCATTGACCGCGTCGGCCAGCGAGACCGACACCGCCATGGCGCCCGACGTCGTCGGTCGGTAGGAGAGTTCGAACCCGACGTAGGTGTGGGTGTTCGGCAGCATCCACACCACCCGGTACGGGAGTGTGCCGTTGGACGCCTGGACCGTGAGATTGGTCGTGGTGTCCACGTCCAGTACCGTACGTGTCACGCTTACCGAGGCCTTCAGGGGAGGATTCACGAGGAGCGACGCGGTCTGGCGGACCTTGGTGCCCGTGGCATCGCTCACGTTGAGCGTCACGGTCGCCCTCCCTGTCGAGGAGAACGTATGGTTGACGAACGCCCCGGAAGCAGTGGTGCCGTCGGAGAACTGCCAGCTGTATGTGTACGGTGCGGTCCCGTTCGTGGGCAGAGCCGAAAACGCAGCGGGTAAGGATTGGTCCGCGACCGCGGGAGCGATCAAGCCCGCCGAGAACAGGTGGACGGTCACGGGAACGGTCGAGAAGTTCTGGACGCCGTAGACGTCGGTGACGGTCAGGCGGGCGATGTACGTTCCGGGAATCCCGTATGTATGCGAGCCGTTGCCACCGAAAATCTGTCCTCCGTCCCCGGTCGACCAGTTCGCTGTCGGAAGAGCGCCCCCGGAGGTATTGGAGAAGAACTGCGCCGACTCGTTCGTCTCCACGGGGTCCGGGACGACGTTGATCTGATTGACCAGGGATGGCTCGAACACCCACATCGCGTGGTTCATGGTCCCAGTCGCAGCCTCTCCGCCCAGCAAGAGCGCGCGAAGGGGGGCGCCCGTTCCCGAGGGAGCCCCGGCCACCGCGGGGCCTTGCCCCGCGGGTGACGGCAGTGACCAAGTGGATTCGTTGGTCCACGTGTACACGCTCGTGGTCCAAAGCTGATCGTAGATGGTCCCGGTCGAGAGGTTGACCCCACCGTAGAGAAAGAGCCCACCGGACAACGGGTCCCAGAAGAACGACGCAAAGGAGCGACTTTGGTTCGGGTACGAAGATCCGGCGTGGTCCGACGTCAAATTGAGCCAGCTCGCTCCGTACAAGAGCCACGTAGCGTTGCTCTCCCGCTCTGCGCACGCAGGACACGACCGGTTGAAGCCACCATAGAGAAGGACGCTTCCGGACAAAGATCCCGATGGCAAGTCGGCCAAGGCCACACCTCCTAGACCGGGCGGGGAACCGCCGACTATCCTCGGGAGCACCCAACAGGGATCGTGATAGGTTGTCTGGCACTCCGAAGTATCCTGGAATGCCCACGTAGAGTTCGACTCGATTGCGCACGAACGATCCTTGCACCCCCCGAAGAGCACGGTGCCGTTGGAGCCCCAACCAGCCATCGTCGCGTTGGTGAGGGGGGGTGGGCTATCGATCGAGGGGCTCAGGTTGGTCCACACGTCTTGAGAAAAGAGCCACGTGTCGTTCATCGGACAACTCGCCCTCGGGGCGCAGCCTCCGAACAGTACGACGGCGTCGACACCGGTTTCGTTATCGTACGCCATCGCCGCCCCGTAGCGGGCCGGCGGGGAGTCGGACGGATTGGTTTCGTTCGCCCATGCACCTGCATGGAAGACCCAAGTCTGGTTCGTGGCGGCCGAACCATTCCATCCACCGAAAAAGACCGCCTCTTGATCGGCGACATCCCAGGCCAGATTGCCGAGATACGTCCCGGGAGGCTTGGTGCCTCCCGCGGTCGAAACTTGGAAGCCCGGAACAGATGCGGGCGGGGTCGGGAGTTGGGGCCGCGGGGTTTCGCAGCGCGCCGAGAGGTATTCCGAAACTCGGCAGACCGCATGCATGGTGACCGTTGGCCCCGAGCCGCGTTCCAATGTGGCGATCGCCTGCTGGAAAACTGTCGCGGCGGTCCCAACTCTTCCGCCAAGAGGCGACGCCCCTCCTTCACCCAATCGTGACGGAACAGAGGTAACCAATCCCAGCGAACTCAGAGCCAGCAGAACCACTACTGCCACGACCGGGGCTGCCACCTGCCGGTTCGAGAATCTACGGCACGGAGTCACGATGAACCAACCATCCTTCCACTTTAGGTAAGGGGTCTCCGCCCCTCTCAATCGAGGCCACTCGTACATATCGAGTGCGGAAGGCTTCGGTCACGACCACCGGGCACTTCTGGCCCGAGACGGGATCGGGCGTAGCATGAGGATGTGCCATCCGCCGAACGCTCGCGGGAGTCGCAAGTGGAAGCGCACTTAACGTTCTCCGCTGCTCTTTCGACTGTCTCCCTCGGCGGTCATCTACCTGAGAACTCGGTCGCTTGAGGATTCCTTCGGCAAGGGGAACGGACCGGCCCAGTGGTAGCTCAGACTGGCGGGAACCATCGCCGGCAGATTCGAGAAAGTGTGAGACGAACCATCGCGTCGCGCGACCGGCGCGACCGCCCCGCTCGACGCGTGGCCGGGCGGGGTCCAATGGAGGAGGGATGGACCGGACTGGGGAGTGATTCCCTTCGTCGGTTGGATAGCGACCGAGACGCCGAGACCGGTGGTTCGGAAGATGGCTACGCTGGCCGGGGGAATGATCCAGTCGACCACGGCCTTGCCTCCTACCGACGCCGTCGAAGGCACATTCGCCGTACCGTTGTAGACCCAGACCGTAAGCCCGGCTGTCGTTGGGAACGTCTCGCTGATGTTGACGCGGACACCGTAGGTCGTGTTGGCATTGGCGAAAAGGAGACTCGTGACCGCGGTCGCGTTCGGTCCGCCGACCGCCGCGTACAGGTTTCCGGCCGTCGATGCGACGGGCGAGGGCCCAGCGAACGGCCCAAAATAGGAGTACAGGGCTTGGTAGAGGTAGAGGGGCGGATGCTCCGATCCGTTCGTTCCGACCCATGCGTCATACGCTGCATTTTGGAGTCCCCAGTAGTACATTCCGCCGATTGGCTGCCCGAAGCCCTGGATCAGCTCCGCCGCGGTGTACGTCTCTCGGAAGCCACCCGACAATGTTGGCTGAGTCGGAGGTGGCGCCGTACCGTACTCGTCCGCGATCAAGGAAAGATTGCAGGCAGGACACGCGGAGCGTATCGCCCCGACGTCAGCGGGGACGCGGGTCGGCAGCGAGTTGTAGGCCGTTTGCAGCGTTTCGAACCACGCGGTGAGATTCTGCGTAATCGGGGCGGAGTGGTCCGGATAGACATGAATCGCCAGCCCGGAGAGATTCGGACCGTTCACGGCCACGACGGCGGAGATCCATGCCGCCTCGGCGACGGACCCGGCCCCCTCCCCTCCCAAGCCCAGGATGGACGCGCCGGGGTCGACGGACCGAATTGCGCTGACGTAGTGTTGAACTTCGAGGGCGAACTGCTGAGGGGACGGCGAGACGTTCTGGGAGAGGTTCCATTGGGTCCAAATGTACCCCCAGTGAATCCAGTCGGCCGGCTCGTTCCCGATCTCCCAGTACTCCGGCTGGAATCCGAGCGCGGTGACCGAGTAGCTCACGATGGCCGCGGCCATCGATGCGTTGTCGATCTCGGCGGGAAGCGTGATGATCGCATGGCAGGAAACCGACTTGCAGTAGTGCGCGAAGTCCGCAAGAGACGTTTGAGCCACCGTAGAATTCCCGGCGTCCGAGAAAATCAGACCTTGCCCATCCGCCCCGAGTGGGTCGTATCGCTCGCCGAGGTTGCCGCCGGGAAATCTGAGCAATCGAACCCCGGTGGTGTTGATGCCGTTCTGCACCGCGGGAGAGATGGATTCGTCGGCGCGGAAGTCGAGGCCCAGAAATCGTCCGAGGTCGACCCGGGAGGTGCTCGCCGGTCCGAGGGTTCCGTTGGCGACCGAGTAACTCGGCGGTGGAGAGAAATGGGAACTCAGAATCTGGGGGACCGCCACATACACGACTGCCAGAACGACAATCCCCGCGACGATTCCCACCGCGGCCGGCACGACGTACGACCGACGCCTGCGTTGGCGCGCTCCGGCGTTCATCGAAGACCACCACCCGGAAGGAGGCCTCAGCCGGGCCCCACTTTCGACCCCCTCTATAGCGTACAGTCCCGGGATTCTAGCGGAGACCTGGACTCCGACCCGGATAGAAGCTGGAAGCCGGGGCTTCACGGGCATGGTCGAACCGCTGTGACCTCAGGAATGCCTCCCGATGATGCGGTCCCTCGTATCGTGACGCCGCGAAACGGCACAACCCCTCCGAGTTCGGCTCGCAACTTCCGCAGGTCCGAAGGGCGGGCACCGGAGCGCGAGTGCGGTCCTGTCGGACCTGGTCCATCGCCACCTTGAGCCACCTCTGCTCGGCGTCTCCGTACGGAATCTGAACCCATCCTTCGTGGACCCCTCCGCCCGACTCGTCGCCGTAGAGGACCACTCCGTAGGCCGGTTTGCGTCCGAACGTCACCTCCACGAGACGGCACTCCGAGATCGCCTGAATCGTGTCGAAGAGACGTCCATGCGCCTCGTGGTACCCACCGAAGAGGTGGGTCTCCTTGTACTCGATCGGGAAGAGACCTCCGTCGGCCCTGCGGACCACGAGGTCGGGGCGACCGGCGAGACTCCACGCCGTATCCACGAGCGTGGTGTGGCCGTTCGCGAACCGGGGGTCGATCTCCACACGCTCGGGAGGGAACAACATCGGAAGGTCGTCCTCCCCGGAATCCTCGTAGACCAGCCGATCGTCGTCATCGAAAAGATCGATCCGCCCCTCGTTAACGGCAATCTGGCTCAATGGAGGCGGGAAGAGAGGCGATTGACGGAGCGGGACGACGTCGAGGGGAGTTCGAACCGGTCCCAGCGTTCCACTCGCTCTCTGGGCATGCAGCGCGCGGACGAGTTCCATCTCGTGCGGGCACCGGAAATACGTGACTAGATCGTGGGGAGTGAGATGCTCGGACGTCGGAACCACGAGAGGCGCTGCCATCCCCTCGGGGCTCGGACCCGGGGTCTATGAAGGTGCGCTTTCAGGAGAAACGGGCCAGCGCCCAAACGGCCGGCACTAGTGCGGCCCGAGGACCAGCCTCCGAAGGTTTGCCTGGTCCGGTGGCGAAAGGCCCGACCGGGCGAGCAAAACGGTCAGAAGTTCGCGATCGGGCTCGAGTGGACGGACTACCTCGGCGATTCTCGCGGCGGCGTCCATCCGCCCTTTCTCGGCCGCGCGTACGAGGGCGTACTCCGGACGAGTGACCCGGATTCGATGACCGTGAAAGGAAGCACTCGTCAGTCGAACACCCTCGATATTCCCACTCCATTCCGCGAATGGTAGGGAAGGATCGGGTCCGAGCGGGACCGACCACTCGACGCGCGCGCCTTCGCGGAACGTTCCGACGAACGCCCGGGCCCCGAGGACGCGACCAGCTTTGGTCCACTCGGTCGGCGCGATCGGCTCAATCAGGTATTCCGACAGAAGAGCAGCGATCCGGTCCGCTCCCGCACGCGTTGTTCCCAGGTCGATATCGTTGGGACGGACGTCCGCTCCGAGCAGCCGCGCGGCCGTCGAGCCTCCCACGTACCAATCGACCTTCTCCGCAGGGAGGGGTTCCGAGATGCGACGGACCACCTCATCGAGAGCGGTTTCGATCTTCGCCGGTACCCGGTCGTACGACTGATCGAGCATCGTCGCGAGGACGAACCGGTTCCGGTTGTACGCTTGGCGGACGCGGGACGCTTCCGATGGCGGAAGGAAGAAGCGACGGTGCCAGCAGCGGGGTCCGCCGAACATACAGGGGGACCGCGGATGAACGAATCCAAACACGTCGAGGGGGCCCTTGGGAGGCCCGCCCGCGTCGGAGCCGCCGTCCTGGGCGTGGAAGGTGAAGATGGTCCCCTCCTCCTCCCGGTCGATGGAGAGCTGGTGGAGGTAGCCTCCGCCCAGGTCCGGGCCCGACAGTAGTTCGCTCGTCACGACCCGGCGGCCCTGCCGATGGAGTCCGTTCCCCTAGCCCGGGGGCGGACGAATCTCAAGTCCGGGCGGAAGCGGGATCTTGTCCACCGTCACATCGACGCGGTGATCTCCGCGTCGGGCATGCAAGTATGTCCCGCTTGGTAGCGACCTCCAGGCCCCGGGCTCGCCATCAAAGGGTTCGGACCCGACGATGACCCGGTGAGCGGCCGATTGGTACGTCATCTCGTAGTAGCGTCGCTTCGCGTCGAAGAGACCAGGTCCGTGGTCGCCAGTCCAGAGACAGAACGCCCAAAGCTCGTCCGGTCCCCGCGTGAACATGACGTTCAGGCCCGAGAAGGGCGGAATCTCCGGCTTACCTCGGCCCTGCCAGACCCGGACCAAGTCCTCCACGGAATGTACGTAGCCGGCGAGCGGGTCGCCTCTCTCCTCCGTGTTCCGGACCAAGAGCCAGAACAACACCTCGCTGTCGTTCACGCCGCGGATCTTCGATTCGTGAACGCCGAGGAACGGGCGTGTCTCGGTGGGGAACGAGATCGCCCCGTTGTGGGCGAAGAGGCTCGTATGGTTCT